>Ga0184612_10000222_pt1 | contig 25365 bp, 23 predicted proteins | sample PLM3_60_coex_FD_133163 | JGI IMG/M metagenome (GOLD analysis project Ga0184612, IMG submission 133163) | Groundwater sediment microbial communities from an aquifer in East River, Colorado, USA - PLM3_60_coex | ecosystem: Environmental > Terrestrial > Soil > Riparian zone | place: USA: East... | reverse complement strand
GCGTGATTCGACCCGGCGACGCTGGTTGCGGTTGCCGGGGTTCTTTCTGCCATCGCAGCGGTGAGCGGCCCATCTCCTGGCAGGCGCTTCTGCGCGCACATTGGGCTGCGTTGGTGGCAGCGGACTTTCTTCACGACGGAGTCTGGACGGTCCGCGAATTGGTCCGGCGGTATGTGCTCGCGGCTGGCGGCAGGCCGTCACCCCTCGACAATCGTATCCGGCCCCGTGTTTACAGCAATCTGTCCCCGTGATATACCCCGTCTGCCCGAAAGACTCCGCCGTCGGTGGCGCCAGAGCCCTTCCAGATCTGCCGCTCATCGACGTCGACGCTGTTGGTGCGCACGGAGTTCATCCGCGGCGTGTCGACCAGCCGCCAGCCGAAGCCGTCCGAGCAGAAGATAATCGCTCGCGGCTTGTCGTTGACGCGGATCTCGAAGCGTTGCAGTGAACCTGTCGGGCAGGTCCCATGCCACGCGTTCCATTAGCGCGGTTTTCGAACGATGCGAGGCCCATCATGAACGAACGCCCCTCGGTTTTCCGGATCCTGACCGCATGCCTTGTCGTGACTGTCGGCGTCGCTCTCGCGAGCATCGGGCCGGCTCGTGATCGCCGGAATCCACGTGGCGATCCCGCGCGATTCACCGTCGAGCGAAACACTCCGGCAGCTGTCGCGCGTCACATGAAGCGGTTCGAGGCGCTTCCGGGGCTTGAAGGGATGCACCCCGAGGGCCCTGGCAGCGCCGATGCCGAACGGTTCTTCGCGCGCGCGTTCCCGGACACCGACATTCCCCTCGCGCGTATCGAGGCCGCTCGCAGCGCGGCGGCCAGGCTGAAGGGAAAGCCCTTTCCCCAAGGCAAAGGGAGGCCGGGCACGTGGGTGACGATCGGGCCGAGCAACGCGCTCTACCCCTTCACGCAGTTCCGTTCCTCCTCGGGATACGTGCCAAACGCATACGTGGCAGGGGGCCGGACCACCGCTATCGCCATCGATCCGACGTGCGCGCCGGGTCACTGCCGCCTGTGGGTATTCGCCGCCGGAGGCGGCGTGTGGCGCACCAAGAACGCGCTGAGCGGCCAGCCGCACTGGGAGTTCCTCTCCGCTGGCTTCGGCATCCAATCCGGCAGTGCGATCACGCTCGATCCGAACGACCCCACCGGCGACACGCTGTACGTCGGCACGGGCGAAGCCAACGCCTCCGGCGATTCCGCCGCAGGTACCGGCATGTATAAGTCCACCGACGGCGGCGACACCTGGACCGGTCCGCTCGGTCTCTCGGTCTTCAACGGCCGGGCCATCGGCAGCATCGTCGTCGGGCCCGGAGACCCGAACACGATCTACGTGGCGACGACGCGCGGCGTCCTCGGTGTGTCGTCGGTGACGGGCGGCACGGTGTCGCTCATCCCCGGTGCGGCGGCGTGGGGACTGTACAAGTCGACGGACGGCGGCGCGACCTGGACCTTCCTCCACAACGGGGCGGCCAGCGCGGCGGCCTGCGACACGGTTGCAGAAGCGACCGCCTCCGGCTCGCCGTGCTCAGTGCGCGGCGTCCGGCGTGTCGCGCTCGATCCGTCCAACCCGGACACCGTATATGCGGGCTCGTACAGCCGCGGCATCTGGCGATCGACGGACGGCGGCGCGACATGGGTCCAGATAAAGCCGACCCTTGCCAATCACCCCGGCGATACCAACATGCGGCCGGAGTTCGCCGTCACAACTCTCCCCAACGGCAGAACCCGCATGTACGTGTACGAAGGATCGAGCTCCGGCAGCCTGGCCAATCCACCACCGGCACCTCCGACTCCGATCCCCACCGCCCGGCTCTTTCGAAGTGATGACCTTGCCACCGGTATTCCGGTCTTTCTAAGCCTGTCCAGCAGCAATCCTGCCGATCCAGGCTTTGGCACGTACAACATGTGCGAAGGCCAGTGTTGGTACGATGAACTCGTCCACACCCCAGCGGGGCATCCCGACATCGTCTATGTCGGCGGGTCATATCGCTACGGAGAGCAGTTCTCGAACAAGCGCGGCGTCGTGCTCTCGACTGACGCCGGAGTCACGTCGACCGACATGACAATGGATGCGACCGACCCGGTGCACCCGAACGGCCTGCACCCGGATCAGCACGCGCTCGTCACCAATCCGAACAACCCATTCCAGTTCTTCGAGGTCAACGACGGGGGCGTGATGCGGTCGAGCGGCGCGTTCGCGGACGTCTCCCCCTGGTGTGACGACCGCAACATGAACGTGCCGGCGACCACCGACCCGGCCGTCCGCGCTGCGCGTCTGGCGCGCTGCCGGCAGTTGCTGTCCCGCGTGCCGACGCAGCTCGTGGGCCTGAACAAGGGCCTGTCGACGTTGCAGTTCCAGAGCCTGTCCGTGAGTCCCTTCAACGTCAACATCGTCCAGGGCGGGACCCAGGACAACGGGACGTGGCAGACGCCGGGAAACCCCGTCAAGTGGGAGAACACGATGATCGGCGACGGGGGGCAGTCGGGCTTCGACGCGGCGAACCCGGTATTCCGGTTCCACACGTTCTTCGGTCCGAGTCCCGACGTGAACTTCACCAGTGGCGACATCGCCGACTGGAACTGGATCGCCGACCAGATCTACTTCGGCGGCGAGCCAGCCGCGTTCTACGTGCCGATCATTTCCGATCCGGCTGTCTCGCGGTCGATATTCGTCGGGCTCGGCCACGTGTGGCGCACGAAGACCTCGGGTATGGGCGCTCTCGATCTGGCCACCTTCCGCCAGCGCTGCAACGAGTGGTTTGGAGAGTTCGACAACTTCTGTGGGGACTGGCTGCCACTCGGCGCGACGTCCTATGTGCCGCAGCCGTTCCCGTTCCTGCCGGGACCCGGCACCTATGCGGCCACGCGCCTCACCGCGTCCGGCGCGCTCTACGGAACGGATCGCGCGGGCGGTGTTGTTGCCGCCGTCGAGCGCACGGCGGCGGACACGTCCACGCTCTGGGCCTCGACGAGCACCGGCCGCGTCTTCATCTCGACGAACGCGGACGCCGAGCCAGCGAGCGCCGTCGCGTTCAGGCGACTCGACGGCCAGGTCACCAACGATCCCGGCCGGTTCGTGAGCGGTGTTCACGTCGATCCGGTGAACCCGAACCGTGCCTGGGTGTCCTACAGCGGATTCAACGCCACGACGCCAACGACACCCGGGCACGTGTTCGAGGTCACGTACGACCCGGCCACCGACACCGCGACCTGGGTCGATCGCAGCTACGACATGGGCGACATTCCGATCACCGACGTCGTCCGCGACGATGTGACGGGAGACTTGTACGCCTCGTCCGACTTCGGTGTGTTCCGTTTGCTGTCGGGCACCAGCGCCTGGGGGGGGGCTGCGCCGGGAATGCCGAACGTCGAGGTTGCAGGACTCACGATTGTGCCTGGCGAGCGCAAGCTGTTCGCGGCGACGCACGGTCTCGGGGCCTGGCTCCTCAACCTTCCGTAAAACCCGCCACGCGGCGGCACGCCTGCGGGCGCGACAGCCCAGCGGCAGGCGCGGGGCCAGGGCAATTTTGGATTCCGGAACGGTGTGGCCGAGGTTTGCGGGTGGAAAGGTGCGGTTGCACGCCCCCGCAACCAACAATTTCAAGGGCTTGCAGCGTTTTCCTGCAAGCCCTTACCGTCCGTGTCACTGTTCGACCCTGATGGCGAACGACAGACCGGTGGGTCGTTTTGTGAACAGCCGCCGCGATTGGCGCGCCCTCTTCGCGGACACTGGCCCGGATTCGGTCAACCCGTTCAGTTGAGTGGATGGCTGTCAATTTGCCCCGAGCGCCGCTTTCATACGATCCGGCGTGAAGGGCAGTTGTCTGATCCGCAGCCCGGTTGCATCGAAGATCGCGTTGCCGATCGCTGCCGCCGTGACGGTGATTGACGTCTCGCCTGCTCCGTTGGCTTCTGCATCCATCGTGTTGATCAGCACGGTCTCGAGCATCGGGATATCGAACCCTACGGGGAACGTGCGATACGTCCGCCAATCCACAGACGTCACCTTCTCATCATCCCACGTCACTTCCTCAAACAGTGCCCGGCTTACGCCGTGAAGCGCACCGCCTTCGGCCTGATTGCGGATTCCATCAGGGTTTGAGACCGGTCCGGAATCGAGAGCCATCACGAGACGTTTCACGGCGACCGCGCCGGTCCCGATGTTCACTTCGACTTCCGCGACCATCGAGCAGTAACCGTTGTCGCCTTCGTACAGAACGCAGGCCATGCCACGCCCGGAAAGATCCCGGGTTCCGAGTTCCAGGTTCCGGGCTGCGGGTTCCGTGTTCCGGGTTCGCGGCGACGGTCGCGTTTGCCAGTTTGCGGCCTTTGCGGCAGCGCGCACGACTCCAATCAATCTCGGATCGCGGAGATGACGCAGTCGATATTCGACGGGATCCGCTTTTGCGCGCGCGGCCAGCTCGTCCATGAAGCATTCGTGCGCGAACGTGTTCTGCAGGCGATTCGGCGAGCGGAGAGGGCCGGTCCAGAACGGAGACTCGACGACGCGCGAGAGCATGCGCTCGCTCTTGACGGTGCCAGTGCCGCCGGAAACGCCATTCCTGGACCCGGTGACGTACGAAGGGACAACGTTTTGTCCATTCGCGAATGGACCGTTTGGCGGTGGCGCCGGTGAACGCGGAGTAAACGCGGCAGGCTGAAAGCCGGCCAGAAAACCTGTGACCTGATTGCCCGGCTGGCCGTATCCCGGTCGCCCGCCGCGGGTCGCAGACCACGCTTCGTAGTCCCACGCGACGATGTTGCCATCACGATCGAGCCCTCCGCGCTGATCGACGACGAAGGCGAGGCCAAAATTCTCCCACGCCATTTCGTCCTTGCGCGAAAGCTGCACGCGCACGGGCCGTCCAACGGCCTGCGACAACAGCGCCGCATCGTACGAAACCGTATCGGCGCCGTTGATGCCGTAGCACCCGGACCCGCGCGAGTAGATCACCTTCACCTTGTCCTTCGGCATCCCGAGGACCATCGCGCAGCTGTCGCGCTGCGGATAGACGCCCTGCGTCGGCGACCAGATCGTCGCGCTGTCCGCTTTCACGTCAGCGACGGCGCACGAGGATCCGACCGATCCGTGCATCTGATACGGATGCAGGTACGTCGCGCGCACGACCTGAGCGGCAGACCCGAGGTTCGCCTCGACGTCCTTCGAATCGACCTGCAACGTGTCGCGGCTCGGCAGCGTGCGCAAGTGATCGTAGAAGCTCGCCTGTGGAGGAAGCGAAGGACCATGTTTCCACGTTGCCGTAAGTTCTGCCGCTGCCTGAATGGCCTGCCACTGCTTCTCGAAGACGACGCCAACAAAGTTGTTTTTGACGACCACTTTGATGAAGCCGGGCATACTGCCGACCGAGCTCTCGTCGACGCTTACCAGCGTTGCGCCAACGGTTGGAGGACGGACAACTCTGCCGTGGACCATCCCCGGCACGCGGACGTTGTGCACGTACTCGAGACGGCCAGTCACCATCTCCGGCATGTCGAGACGCTTGACGGATGTACCAAGCACCGTCCATTCGCGCGGATGCCGGCGCTTCGCCGTGCTGCTGAGCGCGAGGTTGAATTTCTTGCCGCCGATCAACTCGCCGTAGGTCACCTTTCTCGTGTGATGACGGACGACCCCGTCGCGAACGGTCAGTTGGTCGACAGGCACGCCGAGATGCTTCGACGCCATCTGCAGCAGAGCCTCGCGCGCGGTCGCGCCGGCGAGCGCGAGATTCGAGTGATTGAAATTCTGTGGATGCGACTGCGCGCCGGACGTCACGCCTTGATCCGGTGTTGTGCCGGTCTGACATTGAATCAGTTTCACGCGCGTGACCGGCACCGAGAGCTCTTCCGCAACGAGCTGAGCCTGTGCGGTATAGAGTCCCTGCCCTATCTCGCATTTGCCGGTGAAGGCGGTGACGGTGCCATCGGCCGCGATGGCGAGCCACCCGTCAACATCCTTCGATGGACTGCCCACGAGAGTTGCCACGGCCTGGCCGAATGCGTCGGTTGGATCGAGTGAAAAACTCACGATGAGCGCGCCGGACGCTTTCAAAAGCGCGCGGCGCGACACAACCGAATCCCTAATCCTTAATCCCAAATCCCGGCATGACGTGCCCTTCATTTCCTACCTCTCAGGAAGGATAGCCGTCCTCCCCGCCGCATACCGTTTAATCGCGGCGATCATCCGGGTGTGCCCGAAGCAGCGGCAGAGCACGCCGGAGAGCGCCTGGTGAATCTGTTCCTCGGTCGGTTTTGGGTTGCGATCGACCAGCGCCTTTCCGGCGAGGATGACACCGCTCAAGCAGAAACCGCACTGCGCGGCCTGCTCCTCGATAAAGGCCTGCTGGATCGGATGCGGCTTTTCGGGAGTGCCCAGGCCTTCGAGCGTCGTGATCTCGGCGCCGGCGACCGCTTTGACGGGAGTGACGCAGGAACGAATCGCCTGACCCTTGACGATCACGGTGCACGCGCCACACTGGCCGAGGCCGCAGCCGAACTTCGGGCCGTTGAGGGCGAGCTCGTCGCTCAGGACGTAGAGCAACGGCGTCGACTCGTCCACGTCGACGGCCCGCGCGCGGCCATTGACGGTAAGGTCCATTCTTGCCATGCGAGAACGGTAACGCTGACACGGGCAGAGGGCAAGGCGTATTATCCCGCTTGACACCGCCACGAGGCAGATCTGCTCTAGGCATAGCTGCGATAGGTATAGCATGTCAAGACCGGATCGACAGGACCTCTTCCCTGGCGCGCTCGAGATGATGGTGCTGCAGACCCTCAGGCTCGGCCCGCTGCACGGCTATGCGCTGGCCCAAGCGATCAAGCGGGCCTCCGATGACCTCGTCCGCGTCGACGAGGGTTCTCTCTACCCCGCGCTGCAGCGGATGCTGAAGGCCGGCTGGCTGACGGCGGCCTGGTCGGTCTCGGAACGCAACCGCCAGGTGCGGATCTACCGACTCACACCTCTCGGACGCAAGCAGCTCGAGCGAAAGGTCAACGCGTTCGAGCGGCTCCTCGCCGGCGTGCTCAAGGTGATGAGGCCCGCTCCGTCATGACCTGGTGGCGACAGATCGTCGGCCGGGCGCGAGCCGATTCTGAGCTCGCGCAAGAGATCCAGGCACACATCGCCGAGCGCGTCGACGATCTCGTCGAGCGCGGCATGTCCAGCGACGAGGCGCGGCGCACGGCGTTGCAGGAGTTCGGGAACCCGGTGCGCTGCCTCGAGGACAGTCGCGCGGTCTGGCTCATCCCGTGGCTCGTCAGTGTCGGCCAGGACGTCCGGTACGTCCTGCGAACGATCCGCCGCCAGCCGGTCTTCAGCGCGAGCGTCGTCCTCATCCTGACGCTCGGGATCGGTCTCGTGACGGCGCTCTTCACCGCGTTCAATGCGACGGTGCTTCAGCCGTGGCCGGTGCCCGATCCGTCGTCGATCGTCGTGATCAAGCCGCGCCCCGCCAGCAACGAACGATACGGCACGCTCTCCAGCCTCGAGTACCGCTACTTCCGCGAGCACGCGCGCTCTTTCTCCCATCTGGCGTCCAGTCTGGGCGGCGGCGGCTCGGTCGGCCACAGCGACGGCACCATGTTCGCGACGCTGCAGTCGCAGTACGTCACGGCGAACTACTTCGACGCGCTTCGCATCGGCATGACGATCGGGCGGGGGTTTCTGCCGGCGGAGGAGGATTACGGGTCACCGAAAGCCGTCGCCGTCATCAGCGAACGCGTCTGGCTGGAGTACTTCGCGAGCGATCCTGGAGTGCTCGGCAGTCCGATTCGAATTGGAGACAAGACGGTGACTGTCGTCGGAGTTGCCGCACGGGGATTCGCCGGCGTCCGAGGCACCATCCGCGACGATCTCTGGCTGCCGCTGCCGACCGTGGCGACTGGTCTTGGCGCCGCGGACTGGCTGCGGACGTTTGACAACCCGCGGCGGACTTCATCAAGCCAGGTGTTCGGCCGGCTGCGACCGGGCGTGACCACGGAGGAAGGCCTGGCAGAGCTCGACGTGCTCAGCCGCCAATTCCGCAGCACACACGCGATGGAGGCGCCCGGTGTGCGGCTCGCGGATACGCGGCCCCTCTCGGCGGACAACGAGACCGTCCGCAATGATCTGCCAGCTCAGTCCCTGATGTTTCTCGCGCTCCTTCTGGTGATGCTGCTCGCCTGCGCCAATGCCGGCAATCTGGTCCTCGCCAAGACAGTTGCGCGGCGAGACGAGATCGCCATCAGGTTATCCCTTGGCGCCAGCCGATCGCGAGTGGCCCGTCAGCTCATCACGGAAGTCTTGGTGCTCTCGCTCTGTGCCGGCCTGGCCGCGCTGTACCTCTCGGCGACGGTGCCGGCGCTCCTGATCCGCCTGCACGGAAGCGAGATCAGTAACGACGCGCACCTCGGGCCGGATGCCTTCGTGTTCCTGTTCACGCTGCTGATGTCGATCGTGGCCTGCGCCTTCGCCAGCCTGGGTCCAGTCCTGCATGTCACGCGGGTCGCCGCGATTGGCAGCGGGAGGGACAGGGCGCTCGCCGGGCCCTCGAGCCACCGTCTTCGCGTCTCCCTCCTGGCGATGCAGATCGCGCTCTCCACGGTGCTGCTGCTCGGCGCCGCGCTGCTCACCCGTGCGGTCTCGCACGCCATGTCGCTCGATCCGGGGTTCGCCGTTGCCGAAGTGCAACAGATCGCGCTCGAGATGCCGCGCGGAGCATCCGCCGACGCGCTCCCCAGGATCAGAGAAACACTCACGACGGCCGGCCTGCCGCCCACCGCCTTCAGCAGCCTGCGGCCAATCACGACGGCGAGAACGGAGATCAGCGTCCGCCATCCGAACCAGGAGGCCGAGAAGAATCGCCGGCTGGTGCTGCGACCGGTGTCTGCCGGATATTTTGGCGTCCTCGGCATTCGCTTCCTGACCGGCCGCCCGTTCGGCGACCGCGTCAATGGCCGCGAGCTCGTGGTCAGCGAATCGGCCGCACGCCTGCTGTGGCCAAATGACGATCCAATCGGCAAGCGGCTCGTCAGCGGCGGCAGCGACAAACCACCAGAGTCCCACGAGATCGTCGGCGTCGTGGTTGACGTGCCGACGACGACGCTGACGGAAGTGGAGCCGGTTATCTACCAACCGATGCATTTGGGCAACGTGGTGCTCGTCCGCGATCTCTCGCCGGCGGTGTCGGCACGGATCAGGGATCTGGTGGAGTCGTCCGTGCCCGGAGCGTCATCCTACAGTCGTCCCCTGATCGATGAGGTACGCGATTCGTTGGCAAACCTGGTCCTCGGCGGCCGCATCGGCTGGGTGCTCGGGGGGCTCGCCCTCGTGCTGGCCATGCTCGGCGCGTTCGGGGTATTTGCCTCAATGGTGGAAGAGCGGCGGCGCGAGATCGGCGTCCGGATGGCGCTCGGCGCGCGTGGGTCGCAGGTCGTGCAACTGGTCCTCAGTGGCGCGACCCGGCCGGTGCTGGCCGGTCTTGTCGCAGGCCTGGCGCTGTCGCTCATCGTCACGCCGCTGCTGCGACGTGCGCTCTACGGCATGAGTCCGTTCGACCCACTCGCGTACCTCGAGATTGCCGCCATCCTGCTGGCAAGCTCCCTGGCCGCTACGTGGGTTCCGGCGGCTCGGGCCACGCGAGTCGAACCGGCGATAACACTCCGAGGCGATTGACCAGGTCCTTGCTCGGCGTGCCGACGACAGGGGTTTCGAACGCGTGCTGAACGCGCGCGACAAAGCATCCGGACGCTCAAGGGCTACCAGATGTGGGCGGACGTCGTGAGGCCGGACCTCCCGCGGCCCGAAGGACCGGTTGTCTCGGATGGCGTTCGGTCGGATCGTGTAGAGAAGCGCGTAGGGAAAGCGCCGAAGGAGTCGACGGCGGACTGCGCCAACGGCGACCTGGCCTGACTCGGGGTATTCGAGGATTGCATCGCAGCAGCGTTGGGCTTCCGCAAGGAAGGCCGCACCGAGACCTGGACTTTCGCGCTCGTAGTACTGGGCCGCCTCGTTGAGCTCCTGTTCGGCGAGCCGGTGGAACGAGACAATCACTTCAGGTGGGCTCGGGCGTCGCGAAAGACCTCGACGGCGGGTCGCCCCATTCCGGGATCCGCATCCCATGCCTGGTCACGACGTTTCGCTTCGTCCGCCCAGAGCTTGGCGTTCTCGTCCTCGGAGAGGTTCTCGAGGCTCTCTAGCAGCTTCTCCGCCAGACGTGCGCGCTCCTGTGGCGCGAGCTTGAGCGCTTCGACTTCGAGTTCCTCGGTGCTCATCGTTCCACCATTTTGCGCCGGTCACCGATGGGCAGGGCTGCAACATCACTGTGCCGGTTTTTGTGCCGGTGCTGTGGGGTTCGAGCGTGATTTAGCGTGACTGTCAGTGATGTCGGGATCCGTGCCTAAACCGCTGGGGTTGAGCATCATGCACCCAGATTGCCCGGCAGATCATTCGTCCGGCGGATCCGCCTCTTTCTCACTTTCAAGGCCAAAACACGCGTTCGAATCCCGTTGGGGACGCCAGACTTCGCCAGCGGCGAGCCTCCTCTGGGTAAACCAGCGAGCCGCTCTCCAGCGAAGTCTGTCGCGCCGAAGCTGCTTAGCCGCGAAGGCGGGCGCCCTTCGTTCCTCCTTCATTGGTGAGCGAGCTTCGGCTTGGCAAGCCGGCGCGCTCACGTCGCGTCACGCAGAGGACTGCTCGCCGAACAGACGGCGTGGGAAGTCGACTACCGTCCGGCCAACGCGCGTTCGAGCTCCTCGAGCCGCTGATTGAAATCGGTCCAGCGATTCTGCTCAGCAGCGATGTCCTGCGTCAGGGACGTCTCTTCAGCAGTCAGCCGCTGTACCTCTGTGCGCCTCCGAGCTACTTCGGCTTGGAGTTCCTTGAGCTCCTCTTTCGCCTGGCCTACTCCCTCGGGTCCGTATGGGCTGTCGCCGCGACGTAGGATCGCCTCCAGTTCTCTTGCTTTCCGTTCGAGCGGTTCGAGCCCCTGCTGCGCGGGAACAAGGCTCTGTCTGACAGCGTCGAGCCTTCGAATCTGACTCGCGATCCGCTGCTCCTGTAGTTGCACTCTCGCGAGCGCGAGCTGGACGCGCGGCCCGGCGATCGCCATTTGTTCCAACGCGGCACGCAGGCCGCGGACTTCGCTCAGCAACTGCGGCAGGATGTCCTCGTTCTGCTGCGGCCGGTTACCTTGGGCCGCCATCACGACCGTCAATCCACCGAAAGCCACTGCGCCGGCCAACAAAACGACGCGAGAAATGACAGTCCGCATACGCAGTCCTCCTTGCCGGTGAGTGTAGCAAGCCCATCCCGCGTGGGGGTTCGTGTTTGTTGCCAACTGTGGAGTCATGCGGCGATGCTGCCTTCGACGAACGTGGAGGGCTGCCACCGCCTACCCTCCTCGACTCCCCTTGGGACGCCATTTGATGTAGTCCATATATCGGCACGTGTCCCGCTTGGGACGCCATTTGAAGTAGTGGGCCGAGATCCACTTCCTCTCACGCGTCGTGCTCGTTCGCACCGCTGGCCAATTCGATCCTGATCGAACGCGGCCGGTTCTGCCTATGAACAGCCAGTGTCTCCTGACGACAATTCACGGACAGGTTAGTAGCAGGCCAGTGTTTTCAGCAGCTGACGCGCGTTTCCGCGTGGCCCCGCACATGTACTCCACCGTGAGCGTCTTCACGACGCCGGCGGCAGGATCGCCGCACCAGCCGTTGCTCACCGATACCAGGCAGCGAGGGCGGAAGCCTCCGCACGCCGCGCTCACGTACTTCTTGATATCCGGTCCGGCGATGCACGTCCGACCAGGAACGCCATACTCGGCCTCGACGATTTCGATGAATCCGGTCGACGCCAGATGGCGGACCGTCCAGAGCAGCAGCATGCCTCCAACGAACGCAAGAGCGACGATGACGATTGTGCGGCGATTTGGCCTCATACCGGCTCATTTCCTCTTGGCCGACGTTCCGAGTGTCGAAGAGAATATCGTCCACCATGCATCGAGCCTTGAGGTACCTCGCGGCCATTGGGTTCGGGTGTCGCAGGACCATCGGCCGGCCATCGTCGGCGCTCCAGCCTATTTCGCGGACACCCCAACCGGAATCCCCGCAGGATCCCTACGGCATCGCTGTATCAACTTCCGCCACCGCGCGGTGAGAGCATCTACCGGTGGGAACTGGACAAGGCGGATCAGCAGCTCCTGCTGACCCGCAGCGCGGACGATGCTCGTTGGAACACGTCTACGCTCAGCGGCGTAGATTTCAGAGTGAATCGCCGATAGAGAACCTATCACGCGGCCTGGTCATGTGCGTGCCCGGCCAGTTCGATCTTGATTGTCCCGTCAGCGCCTTTGGGTCCCTGTGACGCTTTTCGGGTGGGCGCACATGTTTCGCTGTGTGGTGGTTGGTTTATGGCGATCGGCGTAAGTAGTGTGACCGGACGAAGATCGACGGGGTCCGCGCGCTGGCGCATATCCGCGGCATCGCGATGGCAGCTCGTCTCGCTCAATAGGCGCGTCTTCAATCATGGCTGCGACCGCGTCGGAGGACTTCGCCGAAATCCGTGTCCACCTCACCCTAGTAAGTAGCAGACGTCGTCCCGGCTGGAGTACTCGCCCAGCTCAGACCTGGGGCACAGCCAGTCCGCTAGGCTCGAAGCCAGCCGAGTCCGAGAAGTGCCCACGCCAAGAACACGATCACTGCCCACACGAGGGTCCATTGCCGAGGCGTTCGGGGACGCGCTCGCGTCGTCAACCCCGCGATGACGACCACGCCCACGAGAGCGGCAAAGACAATTCGTAACAGGTCGAGCGGGTGCCAGGTCATATGACTTCGACGCGTCTCGTACCGCCTTCGCTGGGTCTTTGCACCAGCCAACGATCTGGGAAGCCGCACGGCTCGAACGCACCGCGACCGCGTCGAACTCGTTCCCGTTGGGAATCAGGCAGCGGGGTCGGAACCCTCGGCGGTCCTACGGCTCAACGGCAGGCGACTGCGCTCTTCACCACGCGCTGGACGATCTTCGTCACTTCGTCGGGCGTGGCCTTGAGCACTCGCTCGCGCAACAGTCGCAGTCGCGGGACCCAGTCCGTCCCTGCGATCAGAAACTTTATATCGATCGCGTCGCTTCTGATCGGCGTGATGCGGGCGCAGTCACAGACGAGCGTGTTTCCGCAAGCGGTCACGGTCAGTCCGTTTGTGAGAGGCACCAAGGCTTCGATCGTCATGACGTGTGACCTCCAGTGGGTTGCGCGGCGATGCCAGCGACGAACGCTGCGGGCTCGAATTTACACGATAAAGCTTTGGCAGGGCACGCCGACCGCAGCTCCGAGTGGTAGCATTACCCGCGCAACAACCCATCATGTCGCGTTTGGCTCCCGACATTCCGGAGGCACGAATGCCTGTCTCGCATGTTGCACTCGATAGAGGGAGCCACGACGGCGAACCTTGGAGTCGAGACGGTGGCGTCACCGATGTCAGCGTGCTTCGCGCGGAACCTGGCGGTCGGTTCGGGCGGTGTGCCCAAGCGGATCTCGGTCCCCGAATCGGTCCACGAGCGCTCGCACAAGGATCTCGCGCAAGTCCATACTGGTGTTTCGAGTCGTCAGTGAACCGGCCGTGACGCGGCCGAATCACGGACGTATTCTCCGCGCAGTTCAGCTTGACGTACCCGGCGCGCCTGGCGCAATATTCGCCGCCCCTTCTTTTGCGTCTTGCGGGAGGTACACACATGAAGCGATCACTTCTCACGCTTGCGGTCGGCGCTGCGGTCCTCGTGCTCGCTCAGACACGTCCGGTTGTGGCCAACCGGAGCGGCGTCGGATCGGCGCGCCTCAACCTTGTGGAGGCGACGGTCGATGATCTGCACAAGGCCATCCAGACCGGGCTGGTCACGATCGAGCAGCTCACGGACATGTACCTGGCGCGCGTCACCGCTTACGACGACGCGGGGCCAAGCGTGAACGCGTTCCTGCACGTGAACGCGGATGCGGCGCTGGAGGCGAACCAGCTCGATGCGCTCCGCCATCCGGGGATCCCACGCAGTCCGTTGTATGGAATCCCAGTTTTGCTCAAGGACAACATCGACACCGCCGACATGCCCACCACCGCCGGCAGCGTCGCGCTCAGAGGGTCGATGCCGCCCGACGATGCGTTCATCACGGAAAAGCTCCGCGCGGCCGGCGCGATCATCATCGGCAAAGCCACGCTGACCGAGTTCGCGAACTTCATCGCCATCGGGATGCCGACCGGATACAGCTCTCTCGGGCTGTACGGCTTCAATCCGTACGATCCCCGTCCGCTGCCAGGCGGCGACGGCCGGCCGGTCCTGCAGACGGGGGGCTCGAGCTCGGGGTCGGGTATCGCTGTGAACGCCAATCTCGCGGCGCTCGCGGTCGGCACGGAGACCTCGGGATCGATTCTCAGCCCGGCGAGCGCGAACGGCGTGGTCGGCATCAAGCCGACCGTCGGCCTCGTGAGCCGCGACGGCATCATTCCGATCACGGCCGACCAGGATACGGCGGGGCCGATCGCGCGAACCGTGACGGACGCCGCGATCCTGCTCGGTGTTCTGGCAGGGTACGACCCAAACGATCCGGCGACGGCAGCATGTCTCTCGCCGGGCAACTGTTTCAGCGACTATAGGCAGTTCCTCGACAGGAAGGCGCTTCGAGGCGCGCGGATCGCCGTCCCGCCCTTTCCCGCGAACCGCGCCGACATCATGAACGCGGCAATCGCCGTGCTGCGCGAGCAGGGCGCCACCGTGCAGACGATTCCCGCGCTCGCTCCGCAACTCGGCATCTGCGTAAGCGTTCCTGCTCCGGCGGGCTGCTCCACGGTGCTGCTGTACGGACAGAAACGGGATCTGAACGCCTACCTGGCGGGCACGCCCGGCGCGCCGGTCCACTCGCTGACGGAGATCATCGCGTTCAACAGCACACACGTGCCGCCCATGAAGTACGGCCAGGCGATCTTCGAAGCCGCCGACACACTGGATACGTCGCTCGGCAGCGCTGATACGCTGCGCTATCTCGCCGATCTCGCGGAGGACAGGGCGCGGGCTCGCGGCGCGCTGGATGCGGTGTACAGCGAGTTCGACGCGATCCTGGCGTCGGCGAACAGCTTTGCCGGCACGCCCGCAAAGGCCGGGTACCCGAGCATCACCGTCCCCGGCGGGTTCGTGCCGCCCGATGGTGTGATCGTGAATCCATTCCCGTCCGGCGTCACATTCTCAGGTCCGGCGTTCTCCGAGCCGCGCCTGATCGCCCTGGCGTACGCGTTCGAGCAGGCGACCCGCCACCGCCGCCCTCCGGCGAGCACGCCGCCACTGGCCAGCGACATCATCGGACGGCCCTGACGGATGACGCACCCGGCGCGAGGATCATATTCGGATGTCCCTCGCGCCGGCACGGCCTAACATCGTCCGAAGCCAGCCTGAAATCTGCTGCGGCGACCACTGCCTCGCGAGCTTCGTGGCTACGGCACGCCGCAGCGCGGGGTGAGTGGCTAAGCGACAGCGCTTCGGACGCCGACTCTGCCGCCACGCGCGCTGGTCGGCAGTCGCCGCGCGATACACCGCGCGCCCGTTGTTCCTCGCGACTTCGCGGCTAATGGTCGAGGGGGCCCGTCTGAGGGCACCACTGATGGCGCGAAGCGATCGGCCGCCCGCCAGCTGACGCGAAGTCTCCTCACGCTCTGTTGTTGTCAGTGCCAGCCGTGACCGTCGGCGTGGCGGTGGGGCAATGCCGCCTTCAGCCCCTACCATCTCATAGAGAGAACTCGAGACCCGATGTAAGGCGCGCGCGATATCGCCCAACGACTCGCCACGGCGCCATCGCTCCCAGAGCTCGTTCTTTTCACTCCAGGACATCCTCGACCAACGCACACCCATAATGCCTCCGATCGCTTATGGTGTTGCGTGGACAAATTGAATTCACCTTACACCTCATTCCGGAGTCATGGGTAACACTTTCGGGCCGAATGAGTTCTTGATCGGCTCGAGTCGGCACGTCTCGTCGTCAAAGTATCCCAAGTCGTAGTGAATAAACGTGACGAGCCAGATGCGCTCGCTCACGTGCCTAACACCCACCAGCTGGCCGGCAAAGACCTGACTGACATTGACAGGCGACAGCGACGAACGGCGTGATGGTCAGCTTCGTCAGGAAGTCGAACGTCAGTTACCGGCCGATCGCCGCCAGCCTCGCCTGCGCGATCGGGCGGGCCCAGGCAAGCTCGATCGAGGCCTGTCGATTCGACGACGCGAGTGTAGGACGCCCTTGCCTCGGCGAGATTCCGCTCGCGCTCGTAGGCCTGCCCGAGAAGCAAATTGTGACGCGGGAGCTTTACGTACTCCTTCGAGAGCAGCCGGATCGCGCGGGCGGTGTCGCCGAGCCAGAACGCGACCTCGCCGGCGCGCAGCCAAGAATCGCCGCCCACGTTCGAACGTGGCGCATTCAGGGCGGCTTGCGACGCGACGGTCGCGAGTGCCTCGTCCACCTTCGCGAGCTGGGCTTCAGCTTCGGCCATGAGTCGCCGTGCTTCGTCGGGCCGCCCCCCGGCGCGCCGCGACGACCGCGCGCTGGCCGTGGTATTTGATCCATTCGAGCCAGGTCAAGAGCACCTCGGGATCCGGTGTTTGCGAGCGGCCCATCGCCACCGGCTTCTTGATCGGCCCGTAATGCAGTTCGAGCACGCGCTCCGCTTCGTCGAACGCTTCACGCGCCACGGCGAGCTCGAAGAACATCGGTGAGCCCACTGTGTCCTGCCCGCGCCGCTTGAGGCTGAGATCAGCCCAACGCTGCAGCGCCGCGTGCGCGTCGTCGAAGCGGCGGTCGAAGACGTAGGAGGTAGCGAGATCCCAGAGCAGGGGCTCATCATAATAAAAATGGATCGCTCGCTCCAATCCGGCCAGGTATTCCGCGCGTGCGTCGGCGTGTCGTCCGATCAGGTCGAAGACATTCCCCAGGGCCGCGCCGTGCGGGCAGGTGACCGCATTACGGATTTCGCCAGCCCGATTCGAAGTTGTGTCTGGCAGAAGTCAAGACGTTGAAGGAAAGGGGCGTTGCGGCAGAGAACGCACCCATCCCCGATCCGATCAGGAGTATGCGAATCGTTCCGGCAGCCAAGTCGGACAACGGCACCAGGTGCTGGGACATTGTCCCCATGATCAGATGCCCGATCGTCGCCGGCAGGACGATAGCGATCACAAATGCGGCGAACGGAGCATTGCCAAGAAGAAGCCCAGGCAAGGACGCCTTCCGCAGCGAGATCGGTCCACGTTTCGCTAGCCAGAGTACTAGCGGCACTGCTCCCGCGCACGTGACTAGGAAACCCAGAACGCCTGAGAGCACGGCGAAGGCGAATGCGGCCCCGGCGGGATCGATCAGGCGTCCGGCATGCCCGCCCATGGCCCACACCAACGGAAAACACAGGAAGGCGACCGCCGCGTCCACGAATGGCACCATGGCAAACGCAGCCCAGAGCCGGAATGGGTAGGGTGATTTGGCCGGCGGATGAGTCACGTGGCGTACCTTGCGCAAGCAGTGTATCTCGCGCGCCGTCATTCAGCGCCCGCTGAATCAGGTGGACCCGCCGAGAACTGGTCACTCTGCCTCCTCGGCCAACCGATCTCGCCATACCGAGAAGGGCTGCTCGTCGTCGTTCGTCTGGGCAAGCCAGCGAGCTCATGTTTCCGACAGGCGAACGTTGCTGCCTCGCTGGACGGACCCGCAACTCACCTACCGTCGGCCCAACGCGCGTTCCAGTTCGTCGAGCCGCTGGTTGAAATCGTTCCAGCGATTCTGCTCGGCGGCGATGTCCTGTACCAGCAACGTCTCTTCGGCTGAGAGTCGTTGAACTTCGGCGCTTATCCGGGCCAATTCGGCCTTTGCTTCCTTGATCTGATTCCCCCTGTCGCGCTGGAAATCGGGGTCGTTGGGCTCTTGACGCAGGCCTTCCGTCAGCCCCTTCACGTGCCGATCCAATGGCTCGAATTCTTTGCGGCTCTGCGCGAGACTTGCTCTCACGTCATCGAGCCGGCGAACGAGCGTGGTGATTCGCTGCTCCTGAAGTTGGAGCCGGCCCAGCGCGAGCTGAACGCGCGGCCCAGCCGAAGCCATCTGCTCCATTGCTTCACGCAGGCCACGGACTTCGGTTAGAAGAGCGGTCAGTACTTCCGACGCCGGTGCCGTCTGCTCCGCCCGTCCGGCGAGAGAGCCTCCGCTCGCGAAGGCAGCGACGACGAACGCGAAAACGAGGCTGCGAGAAGTCGTAGGTTTCATTACGCCTCCAGTGAGTGTGGAGCAACTCGGGTGCCTTCCGTAGACGCGGGCCCTCCATTCAGCGTCGACGGTTGGAAGATGCTGTAGCGGAAGGACTAGCCCGGCTCAAACCAGCGGCTCAACCCGCGGTGTGTGACCGATCGCGATTTTGACGAGTGCCCGCCGGCGAACAGGAGCGTCCCGCCGGCGACCAGAGCGTCCCGCCGCCGCATTGAACGTCCCGCGAAAACTGATAGTAAGCAGTGCAATCCCCGTTGGAGACGCCACCCAAGTCTCAGAGGTCACGCATCGCGGCATTCTCTCCGTGGCGGAGCGTCAAGGACAACTCCGCGGGCGGATCGCTCCTATTGCGGACGGTCATGTGTTCTCAGCTCGCAATTTCTCTTTTGCGGGCGGTTTCGTGATGCCGTATGCTCGTGTCCCTCGGAGACGCATCGATGAAGAGAAGAGACTTCCTCAGGTGCTCAGTGCTCGCGGCCGTCGGCGTCGCCGCCAGCCGACGGCGTCTTGCTGCCCAGCCCGCTACGCGCAAGATCCTCATCGCCGGAGGAGGGTTCGACACCGCCTTCATCCGGTACATGGCGGCGATGACCGGCGTGAATCGGCCGAAGCTTCTGTACCTCCCCACCGCCTCGGCGGATAGTCAGAGCGGCATCATTTCTTGGTTCAGGAGCTGTGCGCCGCTCGACGTGCATCCCCTCGCTCAGGAGAGTTTCATCGCGAGCTCTCGGCAGGCCAGGAGCTGGGAAGATGTGCTGCTGTCAGTGAACGGAATCGTCGCGTCCGGGGGCAACACTCTCAATCAGCAAGCGATCTGGAAGGCACAGGGCATCGATGTCATCCTCAGACAGGCGTGGGACCGCGGCATCGTCCTCGGCGGTGCGAGCGCGGGCTCGCTCTGCTGGTTCGAAGAGGGGACGACGGATTCGAGGCCGAAGGAGCTCACGACGGTCAAATGCCTCGGCTTCCTGAAGGGCAGCCACTGTCCTCACTACGATCGGGAGCCGGACCGCAGACCGTTGTATCAGAAGCTAGTCGGTTCGGGAGCCATGAAGCCCGGATACGCATGTGATAACGACGCTGGCATCTACTTCGAAGACAACGAAGTCAAGCGAGTCGTTTCCACGAGGGCCGCTGCGAAGGTGTATTACGTCAGCGTCATCGGCGGCCAGGTCGTGGAAAAGGTACTCGAGCCGGAGAGGATCGAGTGACCAGCCTGGGGACGCCACATCATGTCGGTCTATTCCGGAGACGCCGAACCAGCGCGAAATCTTTCCTCTTGACCTCCGAGGGAAGCAGCTCCATACTTCCTCTCGGAGCTTGAGAGGAACACTTGCCGAAAACCGATCTCCTGCAGGGCACGCTCGACCTGCTGATTCTGAAAATCCTGACCTTGGGCCCCAATCACGGCTGGGGTATAGCCAACCGTATTCGACAGATCTCACGCGAGGGGCTGGAGGCGAGCCAGGGTTCTCTGTACCCGGCTCTCCATCGGCTCGAACTGCGGGGCGACGTCGAGTCCGAGATGACCGCATCAGAAAACAACCGTCGCGCCCGAGTCTACAAACTGACGCCTGCGGGGCGTCGTCGTTTGGCCGAGGAAACTGCCAGTTGGGAGCAGTTCGCGCTCTCGATGAAGCGGATTCTGCAAGCCGGATAGAGACCCAACATACCGCAAGGCAGGAGTTCTGGGGATGTTCGCACGACTCGTCGCATTCGTTCGCGGCATCGCTCGGCGGCGCAGGATCAGCGCCGAGGTGGACGACGAGCTGCGCTTTCACGTGGAGCAGGAAATCGAGGCGCATGTTGCCCGGGGAGTATCCCGGGGTGAAGCTAGACGAATGGCCCTGCGCGATCTTGGTGGCATGACGCAGACCAGGGAAGCCGTGCGTGATGTGCGTACGATCTGGCTCGACCTGCTCTGGCGCGACGCCCGCCATGCCGTGCGTTCGCTGCGGGCGACGCCGGCGTTCACGACCGTGGCCCTTATGGTCCTGACGCTCAGCATCGGTGCGACGACTGCGATTTTTTCGGTGGTAGACGCAGTCATTCTGCGTGCGTTGCCATTCGGTGAGAGCGATCGTCTCGTCGCGCTCGGCGAATTCTCGAAGAACAGCCCGATCGACTCGATGAGGGTCGCGCCACAGAACTTTCTCGACTGGCGGGATCGACAGGACGTCTTCACGGGTCTGGCCGCCGTCGGCTACGCCGCGATCAGCCTGAAGCGGCAAGGCGCGCGCTCCCGGAAACCCTGCGCGCCCAGCGTGTGACAGCGGATTTTTTCTCTGTGCTGCGAACTCCCCCTCTCTTGGGGCGCGCGTTTGCCGCTGAGAACGAAGTCGAAGGCCGCGCTCACGTGGCACTGATCAGCTATGGGCTCTGGCATCGACGGTTTGGTGGAGCAATCGACGTCATCGGTACGCACCTGCCGGGCCAGCGCGCGTCGTTCGAGATCGTCGGTGTGATGCCGCGAGGCTTCACATACCCGGTCGATACGTATTTCCTCGGCAAGGAACCCGTCGACATGTGGATCCCGAACGTCTTCACCACCGACGATCGCGTGCGCGGTAACAGCTTCGGCTACAACCTCCACGTCGTCGGCCGGCTTGGCGATGGCGTCTCAATCGAGCGCGCGCAGGCCCGGATGGATCAGATCACCGCGAGCCTCGCGGCCGAAACTCCCAGGTGGTTCACGGACCGAGTGGCGAAGGTCGAGCCGCTGCACGGCTTCGTAACGCGCGGAGTACGCACGTGGATGCTCATGCTGCTTGCCGCGGTCTCGTTCGTCCTCCTCATTGCCTGTGTCAACCTCGCCAATCTCATGCTCGTGCGCGCGACTACTCGTACGCGCGAGCTCGGAATCCGAGCCGCGCTCGGTGCCTCGCGGTGGGACTTGTCACGTGTCCTGCTGCTGGAGAGTCTCCTATTGTCCCTGGCGGGAGCGGCACTTGGCGCGGCAGTGGCCTGGTGGGGTCGAGGCCCTGCGATCTGCCATACCTGCAGAGGTCCCGCGCGCGGCCACGATCGCCGTCGACATGCGGGTGCTCGCCGCGACGGGGATCGTGGCTATTCTGACCGGCATCGCCTTCGGCATAGCGCCGGTGGCGCAGTTCTCGCGTCCGACAGTTGCGAGCGCGCTCAATCAGAGCGAGCGTACGACTACGGCCAGCACTCGTGCGAAGGCACTTCGCGCAACACTCGTCGTTGCAGAAGTGGCGCTGGCGGTCGTTCTTCTCGTTGGATCGGGACTGTTCCTTGCCAGCTTCGCTCGGCTGATCAATGTCGATCTCGGCCTGGATCATCGCGATGTCTTGACCGTCCAGGTACGCGTCCTTGAGGCGCCAGTCGACGTTCAGCAAGCTTCGCAGCGCAATCGTCAGATGCTACTGAATGTTCTGGATCGGGTCCGCGCAATCCCTGGTGTGGAGGTTGCGTCACTTCTCGGCGGCGGATTGCCGCTTCGCGGAGACCTACGGACCGTGGATTTCGGGATTCCAGGCCGAGAGCTGCCGAAGAATACAGATATCGATTTCAATCAGATTTCGCCGGACTACTTCAAGGCCATCAAGGTACCGCTGTTGAAGGGTCGGTTCTTTACAGAAGACGATGGCCAGAACAGTCAACCCGTCGTGATTCTCAATCAGGCGGCAGCAACGCGATATTTCGAAGGTGACGACGTCATCGGAAAAATCGTGCGGCTCGCTGGCAATCGCACGGTCGTCGGTGTGGTCGGAAACATCCGCCATGACGGCCCGGAAACAGCCTGGCGAACGCAGGCATTCGTGCCGCTGGCGCAAAGTCGGGTCCTTGGCGCCACGCTGGTCGTTCGGACGACGCGAGGCGCACAGGGAATCCTTTCAGCGGTGAGGCAGGCGATCTGGTCCGAGTTTCCGGCGGCCCTTCCGGCGCACGTTGTCGAAGGCACGCTCGACAACTATTTCGATGCACTCGTGGCCGAGCGGCGCTTCAACATGCTGCTCTCGCGCTTTTCGGCGTCCTCGGACTGACGATTGCGAGCGTCGGAATCTACGGCGTGATCGCCTACGCCGTGAGTCAACGCACACAGGAGATCGGTATTCGAATGGCTCTCGGCGCTCTGCCCTCGACGATCCTTCAGTCCGTCCTCGGCGGTGCGCTACTCTACATGATCGCCGGGCTGGCGATTGGGTCGATTGGCGCCTGGGGTCTTGCAGGGTTGGTGAGAGGATTCCTTTTCGAAATCCAGCCCCACGATCCGCGGGTCTACGCGGGGGTCTTGCTGGTGCTCGCAATAACTGGCCTTGCAGCTGCGTTCGTCCCAGCTCGCCGCGCGTCCCGCGTTGATCCTCTCATCGCGCTTCGTATGGAATGAAGCTGCCCGCAGCGCGCCGGCTCGCGCTCATGCTATCGTCCGAAGCGTGAGGATGTTCGGGACAGCTTCGAGATTGGCGCGGGGTCGAGATCTTGACCTCATTTTCCGATTGCGAGAGGGCGGACCCGCTCGGCGAGCAAGCGCCCGAGCTGCTGACTGTGGGTGTAAAACGCTCCGTGGCTCGCGTGTTCAACGATGACGATAGCCTTGGCGGGCGCCTCGAGATCGGCAAACCATCGCTGCACGAGCGGTGTCGGGGTGTTGAGGTCGTCCGCGCCCTGAAAGATGAAGAGAGGGATGGGAAAGCGCGGGCCAAGTGCTCGAGCATCGAACCGCATGGCGTCCCGCACCAACGGCTCGGTTGAGAATGCCATGCCTGCCGCAAGGTTCTTGAAATCGCCGTCGGAGTAGTCCGGCAGTGCCTTCAACATTGCTGGCACGTTCATCTTGCTCGCCGGGTCATCCTCTTTCGTCATCCGCGTGGCCCAGCCCTTTGCCGCGCTTCGCGTCTTGACGTCCGGCCACGGTGGCGGCCCCATCGCCTCCAGCGCGCTGATCGCTTCTCTGTTCCCGACTGCACGCGCCTGGGCTACCGTGAGCTCGTAGCCGAGCGCATCGCCGTCTGCGGCGTTAACAAACTGCCCCGAACCGACGTACGCAGCGAATAAGTCGGGACGTGCGTGGACCATCTTCAACCCGATCACCGACCCGAACGAGAGGGCGAACAGGATCACCTTGTCTTTTTTCAGGCGCGATCTCAGGTGTTCGGTAAGTTCGATCCCGTCCTGGGTCAGACGATCGATCGAGAGCGTTCCCGTCAATTGCGCCCCGTTACGGCCAAACGTTCGGCCCGCACCGCGCTGATCCCACTCCACCAGGGTGAAGTCTTTCTCCCAGGGAATGAAGGCCGGCGCGAACGGGGCGTTGCTGACACCGGGTCCGCCATGTAGGACGAGGATCACGGGGTTGTCGCGATTTTGCCCACGGATCGAGATCCATTGCTCAATGCCGCCGATTTGGACAAATGCTTCTTCGTTGATCGCGTTCGGTGCGGCCGCACTTTGAGCGCTTACCTGGCCCGAGCCCGCCAGGATCATCAAGAAAACGGGAAGTCCGACTGTGAAGCAATGAGTCATACTCGGCTATACGTGACGAGCGCCTCCTTCTCCCTCGATCCGTCCCAAAAACCGGCGGTGAACATCACCCGTCCACAGGCGTCCGAATCTCCCTTGGGACGCCAGCCTTCGCTCGCATGCATCGTGAGCGGGCTTCGATTGGCAACGGAGAGCTGATGTCGGGTGGACGGTCCGCGACTGGCATGCGGAGCGCAGAAACGGCCCTTGTTCTCACACGATGAGGAAAATGACCGCATACTCATCTGTAATCTCGCGCCACCCGCGGCGAAAGAATGAGTCGGCGGACATGATGGCTTCGACCATGCCCGGCGCATCGTCCACGCCGTACTCCTCGCGGCAAAAGGCAGCGATGACGTCTGTGCCCACGGTTCTTCTACTATAGGGTAGTGCTCCCTGCCTCGTGAGTGTCCCGGGTCCAATCCTTCTGGGATCATGAGCACACTGGCCAAGTGCGGTCACTCACCTGCATGACCTGGCGCAGACAGCGGGCAACGGTCGGTCCCCTACCGAACGGGCGCCCTTGCGTGCTATGACTGGAGGAGCCCGCCAGGCCTGCGAACGAAGGATCGTGAATATGAAACGTTGGTTCGCGTCTGAGGCATTGATTGCCTGTGCCCTTGGCGCTGTCATCGCAACCCAGCAACCGGAACAGCAACCAATCTTTCGCGGCACCCGCGATGCGGTACGCGTGTTCGCAACGGTGATGGATCGAGACGGCCGCCTCGCCACGACCCTCAAGCAGGAGGACTTTGAGGTTCGCGACGAAGGCAAGCCCCAGCCGATTACTCAGTTCGACAACACCCCGCAACCCATCCGTCTCATCGTGATGCTCGACGTGTCCGGCAGCATGGAGGGCAACGCGCCGCTGCTGCGCGCAGCGGGCTCACAGCTGTTCGGACGTCTCCTGAAGGACGATGTGGCGCGCGTCGGGAGCTTCGGGAACGACGTCACGATCAGCCCATCGTTCACCAACGATCCGCGCGAGCTCAACGCCGCGCTGCCGACGATGATCGCGCCCGATGCGCCGACGCCGCTCTGGCGCGCGATCGATCAGGCGATGGGAGCATTTGGCGAGGAGGACGACCGCCGCAAAGTGATTCTCGTGCTGAGCGATGGCAAGGACAGCGGTCCGACGAGCTTTCGCCAGCGTCCGTCGAGCCAGGCCGACGTCATCGATCGCGCGCGGCGCGAGGACGTGATGATTTACGCCATCGGTATGCGCAGCCGCTCTAGCAACCGATCGCTGCCGCCCGGAGGCCTTGGGCCGGGCGGGCTGCAGGCCATGCTCGTCGCCGATCTACCCGACCCGGGTCTCGCGCGGGTCGCCGAGGAGACTGGCGGCGGCTATATCGAGATCCGGTTCGGACAGGATCTGGGCGCCGCGTTCGCCGGCGTGGCCGACGAACTGCACACGCAGTATCTGCTCGCGTTCACGCCACCTAAACGTGACGGCAAAGTCCACGAGGTCAGCGTTCGGGTCACGCCAAGCGGCCTGAAGACGCGGGCGAAAAAGAACTACGTCGCGCCGAAGACCTAGCAGGCCGATGAAAAAGTAACTCGCGACAGCACATCTATGTTCATGAGCATGTCCCCATGCCGGCCCATCGGTCAG
>Ga0184612_10000221_pt1 | contig 25468 bp, 17 predicted proteins | sample PLM3_60_coex_FD_133163 | JGI IMG/M metagenome (GOLD analysis project Ga0184612, IMG submission 133163) | Groundwater sediment microbial communities from an aquifer in East River, Colorado, USA - PLM3_60_coex | ecosystem: Environmental > Terrestrial > Soil > Riparian zone | place: USA: East... | reverse complement strand
CCTGGGTCGACGTGAAACACGGCCTCGAATGTTCTGGACGCGACGAATCCAAACACCTCGATCAGGGCCAGGACGGTAGCGATCGCGAGCAGGCCGTAACCCAGACGCTGTAGCAACTGAGATGGCTGGGGGGAAGGGATGGGTGCTGGCGTGACAGGGACCGGCGCAGGCGCCGGTCTGATTACTTCGCGTTCCTCGAGAGCGGCGTGGAGGTCACCGGCCGACTGGAATCGCCGTGCCGGATCCGGGTCGATTGCCCGTTCGACGACGCCGACAAACGCGTCTGGCAAGTCCGGGCGCGCATCCCTGAGGTGACGACGTGCGCGCTGTGCGTGAGCCAGGGCGAGGTCGGTGAACGATTTGCCCTCGACGGGGAATCGGCCCGTGACGAGGTAGTACAGCAGTACGCCGAGAGCATAGATGTCGGTCGGAACTGTCGCTGATGCACCCCTGAGCAGTTCCGGTGCGAGGTAGAGCGGCGTGCCCTGCGGGCGTCCCGCGGTCGGCGCATCTCGGAACTCGCCGGCGCCGAAATCCATCAGGATGATGCGGCCACCATCGGAAGCGCGCATCACGTTCTGGGCTTTCACATCACGATGCAAGAGGTTCGCGTGGTGGACGGCTGCCAGCGCTCGACACAGCTCCTGGCCGACATAGGTGGCTTCACCGGCGCTGAGACGTCCTTCGCGGACACGCTGCTCGAGCGTCTGTCCTTCGATGAGGTCCATCCAGAAGCCGACACGGCCGTCATGACTGTCGGCGCCGTGGACCATCACGACGTTGGGGTGCCTGACGCGCACGAGCTTGCGGGCCTCGTGCAGAATCTGCGGGGCAGAGGCGCGGTTGGCGACCTCGGGCTTGAGGAGCTTCAGCGCGCGAGGGTGATCGAGCCAGGTGTCGAGCGCTTCATAGACCTCGCCGTATGCGCCCTCGCCGATTTTCCGAATGAGAAGGAGATGGCCCCAGCGCTTCGCTGGCTGCACGTCTGCAGCGGTAACGGCCAGGTCCTGAGGAAGGTCGATCGATACAGTGACGGCTTCATCGACCTGCGAGCGATGGACTTCTGCTACGCTGGCAACGAGACGCAGATGATCGACAAGCCGCCGAAAGTCGTCGTCGCCGGCCACGAGCGCGCGGACTGCGTCCCAGTCGATCGGCTCGCCATCAGCGATCGATGCGCTCAGCTTGCTGAGAGGGTCGATCTCGCCACTCATACCTCGGTGCCCTGACAGGCACCTCGTACCTCGTGGGAGGTCGCATCGATTCGCTCATCCCGAACGCATCGAGCGGCGGTCGGACGACACGATCGGGCTGCGCCCTGACTCCAGCGCAATCATACCCGAGGTCCGTCACCCCTCGTCGTTCATTACATCTCCCCGCCCCCCTTCAGCGGCCTGATCGGCCATCGTCTTCACCAGGTTCTTGACGGCGCGCGCGACCGCGACCCGTGCCGCGTTGGCATTTGGCTTCTGGAGCGCTATCGCGACTTCTTCGTAGCTCTGTTGCAGTTCTACGCGGGCGACAATCGCCTCGCGATCGATGGGACGCAGCTTCGCCAGCGCGGCTTCGTACCGCTCGATGCCTTCTCGCCCAATCGCCCGTTCGAGAGGGGAGGGGCTCTGATCCACTTGAGCCTCTGACATTTCGGCGGACGGCCGGCTCACGGCCTTGCGGATTTCGTCGCGAATATGGTTCGCAACCGCCTGTCGGAGGTACGCCTGCAGAGCCCCTGCGTGGTGAGGTTCGAACTGCTTCAGGTGAGGCAGCGCTCGAATCAACGCGGTCTGGACCAGATCTTGTGTTTCCACCAGGCTTCTCGCCCAGGGGGGCAGTCGCCCCCGAGCCCAGCGTCGCAGCGGCGGAATCGACCGCTCGACCAGAAGATCGACAGCGTGCTCGTCGCCGCGCTTGAAGCGCTCCAGCAGGTCGAGCGTGCTGGCCAGGTCGTCGCCCTGGCGGGGACGCTCGTCGCCGGAAGAGCGGTCGTCGGAACTGTCTGACATGTGGACGGCACTAATCATAGGTCTCGCCTGCGCAGCGACCAACACCTGTCACTGGCCCGGTCGCTTACCTGTTATAACGGCCGGCCGCCGGAAACCGAACCGGGTCAGTCGGTTCCGGGTCGGACAGCGCGATCGGACGAGGCGGCCAGATCGGCTACTTCTGGGGACGCGGCGCGCCGATGGCGGCATCGCCCGCGATCAGCCATCGTCCATTCAGGCGCACGAGCGTGTGAAGGTAGCGCCCTCGAGTGGGGGCGCCGGCCGGCGGCATGCCGCCGCCAATCTGAAACGTACCTTCTGACACGTAGACGTCCTGCCCTGCGCGCGCTGTCTGGCCTGCAAGCAGGTTGATCTTCGTATCCCTGTACGGACCGGTGAGAGCCTCCCGTACGGCTTGCTCGATCGCCACACGTCCTACCGCGACCTTCCCGTCCACGCCAATTCGGATGGCCTCGGTCGCGTGGAGGCCGGCCACGGCTTTCGCATCTCCCTTGGCCCATGCCTGAGCGTAAGCGTCCGCCAGCCGCCCCAGCTCCGCATCGGTCGGCGCCTGGCCGTGCACTATGCTCCCTGGGTGCAGTGCGATCAACAGCGCGACGCCCGCGATGCCAGCGATCCTGCGTGTCATGGTTGCCCTCATGTTGTCGATTCCTCGCTTCTCCTGATCGATGATAACTCGCGATCAATCGCCAAGGGCTTGGCCAAGCGGGAGGGCCCGCCGCGGTCGAGAAAGCAGGAAGACTACCGCGGAACGATCCACGTCCCCACGAGCCAATCGTGCGGACCCCGGGTAGGCCGCGCGATCGCCCAGGTCGCGCCGATCGCCAACGCGGCGAGCACGAGGACAGTGCTCAGCATCGGCGAGGCCGGAGCCGGAACCCATCCTTGAATCTTCGGCGACGCGCCCAGGTACGCCAGCCACACGATCGCCGGAAGCCACGCGATGAGCGCACGCGCCAGCGATCGCCACCGGCTGATTTCCTCCCCGTTGCGAGTTACCACCGCGAGCCCCAGCAGCCGGGTCACGACGCCTCCCGGCACCAACACCGATGAGAGCACGCTGCAGCACAGGACGAACGTCAGCGAGACTGCCGTCAACGTAGAAATGATGATGGCGGCGCCGCCTGCGGCGCTGGAGGATTGCGACCTCGAGCGCTGCTCCGCGCGCTGGATTTGCGGTGCGATCACTGCCGAGATTCGTGCCAGCTCTTCGGCGGAGACCGATGGATGGCGTGCGGCGAGCTCCGCTGCGCTTCGCCGGAGCTCACCAAAGCCCCGCTGCTGCATGACGGCCATGTCCCAGAAGCGGTCGTCGGTAAGCGCGGCGTGGTAACGTCCGGCGACATACCGTTCGACGGTGTCTCGAATCTCTGGGTCCGCCAAGCGGCTGTCGGCTGGCGGGTCTGGCCGGCCCAGTAACTCCAGCCAGCCCACCATCTCCAGGTTCTGAGGATTCGCGAACCTGAAGAAGTAAGGCAACATCAGGAGCGCTGACGCCAGCAGGAGAAGAATCGGGGCTGACGCCAGCGCGATCGGTACTGCCCGGCGTCCCCACCACACGCGGTCCTGAGCCGCCGCGACTTCGATAAGCGCCGCCCGCGCAGCGTCAAGGTCCGGAGGCGTGGGGCCGGACCAACGGTTGAAGAGGGCTCGCGCGGAGAGCGGTATCGGGACTGGCGCCCCCGATGTGTTCGCGGCCACCGACACCGCGCGGGCGGCGACCGCAGACAGCAGACCCACCGGCGTGAGATTCGCACGGTCGAGGCCCTGCTGGGCCGAAGCCGGAGTGGGGAAGTCGAGCAACACGAGGTGCCCGTCGTCCCGGAGCCAGAGGCGATCGAGACGGAGCGCGGGCGTCGAGTCGTCCTGAGCGGCGGCCGCGAGCTCGCTGGCCAGATCCAGCAGCCACATTTTCAGTGTGGGCCATCCAAGACCCGCCTTCGCTGGCCCCCAATGCCCGGCACCGGCTTCGGCGCGGCAAGTATGCTGGCGCGTCAGGAACGGTCCGCCGTCGGGTGCCTCGAACGCATCCCAGCTGTCCTCGGCGGATCTCCGGCCGGTCAGCCAGTGCAGCCGTCCGATGCGTGAGACGTCGCGACGTGCGGCGCTCGTCGGCGGCGTGTGCTGCGGTACGGCCTGGATCCACACCTCTCGGCGCAGCACCGGATCGAAGCCGATGAACAGGCGGCCGTTGCCCGTCTCCCCGGCGTCTGAAACGACGGTGAACGGTCCGTAGCGGAGTCCGGACGGACTGGCCGGTGTCGCCAGGCCGGGCGCCATGTGCGGCGACGCTTTGATCCGTCTCGCACCGGCGGCTCGTGAGACGACGCGAGTGCCGCTGGCGAGGTCGTGAAGTCCTGCCCAGCCGTTGTGCCGGCGCGCGGTCAGAAACAGCGCGGCGAGAAGTACGAGGCCTGACCGTCGAAACAACCAGTTCGCGCATGTCGCCCGCGTTCAGGGAGATCTTGCCGCCCGGGGATGCACCGCTGACGGAACGCAAAGCGCCCATCGAGACGGCAAGCGCGACCACCAGATTCGGCACGTGAAACACAGCGGTGCGACAAGCGATACGCAGCCACGACGCGGCCGCGCCGTTGCTCGATGTCACGCGGAGTCCGAACAACCGCTTGCCCAGCGACGCCGCCCAGCACCCCTCCAGGCCGAAGTAGTACGCAACGTTCAGGAGCCACACCCAGGGGCCAAGCGCCGCGTCGGTGGCGGCCGTCCGAGTGAAAGGGTCGACAGTCCACCCACGCCACATCGCAAGAATCACCCCCACGATCACGCTGTCGACGCCGCCGGCGATCAAGCGTAAGCCAGGCCGCGCAGGCGCATCATCGAGCGACGTAAACGGCCGAAGCGCCTCCGCCAGGGCGGCGTACGAGGCCGGGCGGTGCGCCGGCGTCTTCGCCAGACACTGCATGACGATGGATGCGAGGCCTGGCGGAATCTCCGGACAGATCAGTCGTGGTGACTTCGGCGGCTCGGTTGTGACACGCGCGAAGAGGTGACGCAGATCGCGTGCATCGAACGGCGGCTGTCCGGTCAGCAGGTAGTACAACGTTGCGCCTACCGCGTAGATGTCGGCGCGCACGTCGAGGGGTTCACCGCGCAGTTGTTCCGGTGGTGCAAACTGCGGCGTGCCCTCAAAGCCGGCGGTCGCGAGGTCCTGATGGACGTCGCGCGCCAGCGTCGAGATCGACAGTCCGAAGTCTCCTACCTTCACCGACCCGTCGGCGTCGATGAAGCAGTTCGACGGTTTGATGTCGCGGTGCAGAATGCCAGCCGACTGCGCGGCATCCAGCCCGCCGATGATATCGAGGACTGCGGAAACCGCTTCGGTCGGCGGCAGGGGGCCGTGTCCCGCCACTCGATCCTTCAGCGTGCCGCCCGGCAGCAGTTCCATGGAGATCACCGGCATGCCGGCTATCTCCTCGCTGCCGAAGATGTAGACCGTGTGGGGATGGCTGATCGAGGCCGCCAGTTGTCCTTCGCGGAGGAACCGCGCGCGGTCGTCGGCATTCTGCAGCCGGCCGCGCAACACCTTCAGGGCAATCCGGCGTCCGGTCTCCGCGTGTTCGGCTTCGTAAACCTCGCCCATGCCGCCTTGACCGAGCAGCCGGTCAATGCGGTACGGGCCCCACACCTGGCCGGCGGCCAGGCGCTGGCCGTCGGCGCCGGACGCGACCGACTGGCCACTGGCCGACGACACCGTGGGTGCGTCGTCCGAGAGGCCGACGGTGAGCGTCTCACTGCCGGCCTCGAAGAGACACGCGGCGCAAAGGCCCTCGGGCAGGTCGTGCCGCAGCGTCTTGCCGCAGCGCGGACAACGTCCGGCGAGATGGGCGCCTTCCTCCATATGGATAGGCTTGGACAGAATAGTCCGTGGACGCGCGCTCACCCGTTCCGATGCTCGCCTAGTGCCTTCCGACGACGGCGCATCAAGATCATGACGAGGACGGCAACGCTCCCGCCAATCAAGCCTCCGCGCATGCCGGCCGAGAGCCGCAGATTCGCGCCGACGAGACCCAGTACGACGCCGACTGCCACCGCGTACACAAGCACGATCGCAATGATCGTTCCCAATCCAAGCACTCTCGCGTTGTTCGTCATAGGCGCTCGCGTTCCTTCCTGCAGGGATTAGACAGAATGCCCGGCGGAGGTTACGCGTCGAGTTCTAGGCGCTGTCTCACAAATGCACGCCGTGTTGTCCGTGTTGTCCGTGGCTTTAGTCCAGGGCGCGGATCAGATACCGGATCTCGTCGTCGATATCAGCGTCATCCGAGACGGTTTGGGCGATGTCATGTCGCAGCTGCGCCTGAAACTTCCGGCGGAGCCGGTGCACGGCCGCCTTGACCGCGCCTTCCGACGTGGCGAGCCTCTCTGCGATGGCGGCGTATCCTCCGACGGGTGTCTGGCCGAGCAAGCACGCCTTGAGCTCGTCGAACTCGGCTCCACGCGAGTTTGCCTCCCACTCCTGCCGGAGGTGCCCAAGCACGCGCTCGATCACCGTCAACGCCCAACGACGTTCGTAGAGTGTTTCCGGCGTAGCCGGTTCGGTGGGTTCGAAGCCGTACCGTCCTTCGGCGTCGTCGAACACAAGGGGGAGCAGGATAGCGCCGGCGCCGCGTTTCTGTGTGCGGCGCCGCGCGGCATCGTTCGCCAGGAAGTGCTGGAGTGAAGCCAGCAGGAACGCGCGGAAGCGGCCGCGGTCCTGACGGAGATTCTCGAAGTCGCGGCGCTCGAGCAACGATGTCAGAAACCCCTGCGTCAGATCGCGCGCATCGTCAGCGCTCGCATCCCGCCTGCGGACGTACGCGTACAGCGGGTACCAGTAGGTTTCGCAAAGCGTGGCCAGCGCGGCGCGCGCGACCGAGGAGTCGTCGCCGCCGGCGGCCACCACGAGACTCCAGCGTGTGGTCTCGAATGACAAGGCCGCGGATGGTACCCGCTGCTGACCCCGATGTAAAGGCCAGGCTGGTCGTGTAACCTGCGCGCGGAAATCCATTCAACGGTTCGGGGACGGGTGCTGAGAGCTGAAGCCCGGCGTCACGCGGAACGTCCATCCTGGTTGGCATTGCCAGGGCGACCCGACAATTTCTAGTAGAGGAATGCCTTCAATCAAGTATTCCAGCGCGTAGAACGTCGCACGATGGCGGATGACCACCGCAGTCCGACCCGCGTAGGCCAACATGGTCTCCTCGAGCCACTCGGCGACTCGCGCCACGGCGCGCTGGTAGCTCTCCACTTCAGGGAAGGGTGTGGTGAGGTGCATCGTGCGGCGAGCCTCGATCTCAACGGCCGGGCACCGGGTGAGTGCCCCATAGTCGCATTCACGAAGCCGCGGATCGCGCAGGATGGGCACGAGGCGATCTGCGAACGCAATCTCCGCGGTACGAAATCCACGGGTGAGGTCCGAACAGAACACAGCCGCGAGATCGTCAGCCTGGCGGCGCACGCCGAGCGTGCGGGCCTGTTCCTCACCACGTGCCGAAGGGCGACGTCGAACCAGCCCGAGGCAAGCTCGGCTTCGTTGTCGAGGCTCGTCGCGTGGGTTTCGAAGATCACGCTCAGGTCGCGTCCCTGTTCCAACCTGCAATTCCGGATTGTAGACAGTCGGCCTTCAACCTGCGGGCCTGTTTCGATCTCTTTGGCAACTTGACTGACAGCCAACGCCCGTCCTCGCTCTTCTGACGCTCGTGTCTTCTGACCTCGCTGCCATTCAACCCTGAGGGACGAAAGTGTACGGCGGCAGAAACACTCAGTTAAGCGTGCCTTGTCATATATACTCCGCCGTACCGTTCGTCCCACCATCCGTCCCTGGTTGCCTGTGGGGCGCGGTTGCTCGTTTTCAGGGCGCTTGCCGCCGTGATAATCCCTCCGCCGCGGCCGCGCCAGAGGAGGTGGAACGTGCGAGTCTGTCACCGATCAGGCGCCACGGCAGCCGTGGTCCTCGTGCTGCTCCTGGCCGTCAGCAGCCTCTCTTGGGCCCAGGCTGGTACCGCCAGCCTGGCCGGCACCGTCAAAGACAGCCAGGGCGCTGTCCTCCCGGGCGCGACGATTACCATCACGAATACCGCGACGGGTGCTACCCGCACGACGGTGTCGAATGAGTCTGGCGCATACAACCTGCCCGGCCTCCCTCCGGGCACCTACAAGCTCAAGATCGAGCTCAGCGGGTTTCGCACTTACCAGCATGAGAACGTTTCGCTGCGCGTCGACTCGGTCACGCGAACCGACGCCGAGATGGCCCTCGGCGGCGTCGCGGAAACCGTGACGGTGACCGAGGCGACGCCGATTATCAACACCTCTGACGCCAGCGTCGGCCAGACCATGAGCCGGGAGACGATCGCCGCGTTGCCGGTCGAAGGGCGCAACGTGGTGCACCTGCTCAGCCTGCAGCCCGGCGCCGTCTTCATCCCGACGACGAACCCCAACACGACGGATCCGCGGTACGGTTCGGTGGCAGGGGCTCGCGCCGACCAGCAGAACGTGACGCTCGACGGCGTCGACGTCAACGACCCGCAGTTGCAGTCGGCGTACACGACGGCGGTTCGGATGACGCAGGAGGCGCTGCAGGAGTTCCGCGTGTCGACGAGCAACTACGGCGCCGAGGCGGGCCGGTCGAGCGGGCCGCAGGTGTCGCTGGTGACGAGGAGCGGGACCAACGAGTACAACGGCTCGGGATACTATCTGACGCGGCGCACCGAGACCTCGAGCAACGAGTACTTCCTCAAGCTGACGCAGGTGCTGGCGAACAAGCCGAGCGTCCCGCCGAAGCTCGATAAGAACACGTTTGGGGGCTCGGTAGGCGGACCGATCAGGCGGAACAAGCTCTTCTTCTTCGGCAACTACGAAGCGCTGCGCGAAAACAGCGAGACGCCCGTCCGCCGCAACGTCCCTTCGGACTCCATGCGCGATGGCGTGCTGCTCTATCAGTGTGCCGTCGCTTCGGCATGTCCTGGGGGGTCGGCTCAGGGATTCAGCTTCTCCCACGCGGTACCTGCCGGCTGGTACGGTTTGAACCCCGCTCAGATTGCGGCCATTGATCCGCTCGGGATCGGGCCGAGCCGCGCCGCGTCGCAGTACTTCAAGCAGTTCCCGTCGCCGAACGACACGGGAACCGACGGCAGGAACCTGATGGCCTTCCTGTTTGCCGCGCCCGTCAAAAACGAATTCAACACGATCATCAGCCGCGTGGACTACCGGCTGACGTCGCAGCAGACGATCTTCGGCCGCTTCAACCTGCAGGACGACACGATCAACGCGGCACCGCAGTACCCCGGGCTGGCGCCACGATCCTCGACGCTGACCGACAACCTCGGTTTGGCGATCGGCTACGACAACGTGCTCTCGAGCAGCCTCGTGAACAGCTTTCGGTACGGGCTCACGAGGATCGACACTTCGTCGGTTGGTCTCGTCAAGGCGAACTACACCACATTCAGGTTCATCGACTCGCTTGACGCCCCCACTTTCACAACCGCCCGCGAGAGCCCCACGCACAACATCGTCAACGATCTGTCGTGGCTGAAGGGGAAGCATACGGTCAAGGTGGGCACGAACCTGCGGTTCAGCCGCATTCCCTCCACGCGCGACAGTAACTCTTGGCTGACCGCCACGGTGAACCCGTCGTGGGTCTCGGGCATCGGCCGCACGTTCGCGCCAGGAGGTGCCAACTGCAGTACGCCTGGCTGCAGCCAGGTGCCGGCCGTCGCCAGCGGATTCGCCGCCGGCTACGCCGACTCGTGGCTCAACATCCTCGGCGTGCTCTCGCAGGCCAACCTGTCGGCGAACTACGATCGCGAAGGGAACATCCTCCCGGTCGGTCAGGCAATCTCGCGCGAGTACGCCTCCGACGAGTACGACTTCTACGTGCAGGACAGCTGGCGCCTGGGCTCGAGCCTCACGGTCACGGCTGGACTGCGCTACGGCTTGTATTCACCGCCGTACGAAGTCAACGGCCTGCAGGTGGCGCCGACGATCAGCATGGGCGAGTGGTTCCAACAGCGCGCGGAAGGCATGCTGCGAGGCGTGCCGTCCAACCAGAGCCCGATCGTCACCTTCGATCTCTCGGGTCCGAAGAACGGCGGCAAAGGGTACTACGAGTGGGACAAGAACAACTTCGCGCCGCGCGTCGCGGTGGCGTGGACGCCGCACGCGACCACGGGATTCCTCGGCACGCTCACCGGCGGAGACCGGATGGTCATCCGCGGCGGCTACTCGAAGGTGTTCGACCGGATCGGTCAGGGGCTGGCCTTGAACTTCGACTCGGGCTTCGCCTTCGGCATGTCGACGGGCATCAGCAGCCCGTTCGGCTTGCCGTACGAGCAGAACCCGGCGGTCCGGTTCGTCAACACGTCCACGTTGCCGCCGACCCTGCCGGCGGCGCCGGCTGGAGGGTTCCCGCAGACTCCACCGCAGCGCGCGGGCATCATCACGCAGAGTATCGACGACACGCTCGTCACGCCGTCGGCGCACATGATCAACGCGCTCATCGCGCGCGAGCTGCCGGGCGGCTTTGCGATTGAGGGGGGCTATATCGGGCGCTTCGGGCGCGAGCTGCTGGTTCGGCGCGACATGGCGATGCCGCTGGACCTGGTCGATCCGAGGTCGGGCATGGACTACTTCACCGCGGTGCAGAGTCTGATTCGAGCGACCCAGGCAGCGGGCATTCCCGCGGGGGCGGCGTTCGCGGCCTACGGTGTCGTTCCGAACATGCCGTACTGGGAAAATCTGTTCCCGGCCGCGGCCGGCAATGGCATCAGCGCTACGCAGGCGATCGCACGAGCGTTCAACCGGAACGCGCCCGACTACATCACAGCGCTCTACGACATGGATGAGAGCTGCTCACCGGCCTGCAGCATCTTCGGCCCGTTCGCGTACTTCGCGGACCAGTACGACTCGCTGGCGGCAATTAGCTCACTCGGCCGCTCCAACTACAACGCGATGATCCTGACGCTGCACAAGCGCTTTAGTCGTGGCTACCAGTTCGACGTGAACTACACGCTGTCGGAATCGAAGGACATGGGATCGAACGTCGAGCGCGGCAGCGCGTTTGGCAATTTTGGCGCGGGAGGCAGCTCGGGTTTCCTGGTCAACTCCTTCGACCCGGACTTGAACTACGGCGTCTCAGACTTCGACCTGCGCCATCAGATCAACGTCAACGGGATCTTCGATCTTCCGTTTGGTCGCTCGCGCCGCTATGGCGCCAACGTGCCCGGATTCGTCAACCAGTTCATCGGCGACTGGTCGATCGCCGGGCTGACGCGATGGACGAGCGGATTCCCCTTCAACGTCGCGAACTGCCGCTCGTGCTGGGCGACCAACTGGAACCTACAGGGCAACGCCAGCCTCGTCAATCCCGGCCAGCTGCCGGCCACCAAAACCACGACAAACGTCGTCGATCACCGCCCGAGTCCGTTCCCCGATCCGTCGGCGGCGTTGAAGTTCTACCGCTTCTCGCTGCCGGGTGAACAAGGCGTCCGTAACGCGCTGCGCGGCGACGGCTACTTCACAATCGATCTCAGCGTCAGCAAGGGCTTCCACCTGCCATTCGGGGTCAACCGCCTGCGCTTCCGCTGGGATGTGTTCAACGTGACGAACACGCCGATGTTCGACGTGAACGGCTCGGCCATGACGCCGGATCGGGCGACGACGTTCGGCCAATACACATCCACTCTGGCAAGTTGTGACGCGCAGGCTGGCCGTTGCATGCAATTTGCGCTGAGGTACGAGTTCTAAGAGCAGAAAGCAGAAAGCAGAAAGCAGAAAGCAGAAAGCAGAAAGCAGAAAGCAGAGAGTAGAGAGTAGAGAGTAGAGAACACTGTGGCTTCCGCCTTCAGGCGGAAGATTAGGGCTGTCCGTCTTCCGCCTAAAAAGGCGGAAGCTACGGTGTTTTGACAAACGGATGTGTCAGTCCGTCTTTCGCCAAGCCGGCGATCGTGAGGCGGGCTGACGCGACGTACGGGCCGGGTGGGAGATCACCCAGAGGGACCTCGGCGCGCAGAACCCAGCGACCGGAGCCTGCCGCCGAGATGTTTCCGGGCACGCTGATAAGAGGAGCGGACCCGTCGGGCGTCGTGATCACGATCGACGCGAGTCCTTCAGGCGGGGCCCAGCCTGCAGGCGCGTAGATTTCAAGATAGGCGACAAGCCGGTCGGCGCCGGCACGGACGATCGACGGGATGAGCACGTCCGAGGGTTCAGCCAGGATGAAATCGCTTACACGAATATTTCCCGTCCCCGCCAGTTCCGCGACGAACCGGTGCTCCACGCTTCCTTGCCGGCCTCCGGGTTCGACACCCGCTGCTTTCAGGAGATAACGCCCAGGCGTCAGCTCCACTGGAACGAGGTAGCGCCCTGTATCGGTGGGCCCGCCGCCGCTCGTGACTACAACACCGCGATCGTTGACGAGCACGAAGCCCAGCGTCACCGCCCGTCCTGGCGTCGCGTCGGTCTCAAGAGTGACCATCACCTTCAAGCTGTCGCGCTCGGAACCCCGCGTCGTGTAGGTAGCGAGCCGGAGCGGGAGCTCAGTCGCCAGACGCGGGTTGCGCAGCAGCCGTTCGAGTTGCGCTGCGTCGCCGCCCGCCGCGGGGGCAGAGGGAATCCGGAAACTGGCACGCGCGCGTACCGTAGCGCCAGGCGCTCGCGTCGAGACGTCGATCCGGTGCGCGCGTCCATCTCTGTCAGCGTCGGACGCCTCGAATGCGACGAGGTAGTAGCCGCCCAGCTCCGTGAGGATGCGCCGAAAGGGATACGGGTCGGCGCCGACCAGGTGGAACAACGCGCCGCGGGCGCTTGCGGCCAGCCTGGCGAGGCCGTCGGCGCGAACCTGCACATCCGCGGAGAAGGTGGGGGAGACGCGCGACTCAGCGGCTTCGAAGACGGGCACTTCGAGCTGGAGCACGTAGATCGTCACGCGCGCGGCTTGGGCTGCTGCCCCGAGCGCGGACAGATCGACGAGCTGTGCTTCGGCCACCAGTCCTTCCGAGATGAGGACCAGCGCCTTGGGTCCGTCGATCTCGGCCAGGCGGGCGATCAGGCGCTGCAACGCATCGAGCGACAGCCGCGCGTCGGTGCGCGCCAGCTGCGCCATCGCGCGGCTCTCCTGCTCGATCTGCACCGGACAGGGATCGCGCACCCCTTCGGCTTCCGCCAGCCTGCGGGGATTCTCGTAGCGTCCGAGCAGCTGGCCGCACTCGCGCAGGACGACCTGATCCAGCCTCGTGCGGCTGCCATCGGCGATCGCCAGCGCCTCGACGAGGCCGACGTCGAAGTGCGGCGGCACCGGCGATGCCTCACCGGTCAGCGTCTGCAGGTACCGCTTCACGCTGGCGTGGTCGCCCGTGAACTGAATCGGGCCGCCATGATTTACCGGCGCCGCCGCAACACGATCGGCAGGCTCGAGCGCGTCGACGAAGTTCGCGGCGGCCCGCAGCGCGGCGCGCCCCTCGATCCGCCGGACATGGGTCTGGTCCACGGCCACGAGGATGAGGCGCCCCGGGTTCTTGCCTTCGTTGGTATCAAAGCGGTCGCGCGGGTCAGCCGCCGTCGGCCGGGTCAGTTCTTGACGCACGTACTCCGCCCAGACGACGCGCCGGGATGCGTTGTCGACGCGAACATCGAACCGGTCGGCGCCGAGCCCTTCGATCGGCGTGCCGGATCGGTCGAGCACCGTCACATCGACCGTCACCAGATCGACGCCCGTTCGGAACACCGGCTGTTGCTGCCGGGCGAAGGGCAATCCCGCGAGCAGCATTACGCCGGCTGCAACGAGGCTACGAGACATGCACAAGAAGCCCGTGCTCAGCATGCGATCCGACCGCCCTATTGTAAACGGGGGTGCTCGGATCGAAACTGGCCTTCCCCCCTTGACAAGCAATACCTTGATTATCGACAATTCACACACCTAGACTATCGACACTCGCCGGGAGCCTGTCATGCGATCGAGACGCACCCTCGTGTGGAGTGGCCTCTTTGTAGCCGGTCTTGCGCTCACAGTCGTGGCGCGCGGCGCATCGGTGCAGATACGTGACATCGACGGCCGCACGTTGAAGCCTTTCGAGCCCGCCGGGACGGCGAGCGTGATTTTCTTCGTCGCGACGGACTGTCCAATCTCCAACTCGTACGCGCCGGAGATCCAGCGCGTGTGCCATGAGTACGGACCCCGCGGCGTAGCGTGTTCTCTGATGTACGAGGATGTCGAGACGGCCTCCTCGGGCACACAGCTCGACGACGAAGTGCGCAAGCACCTGCGGGAGTACCGATACACAGGGATCCCGGCAGCTGTCGATCGTGTGCGAACCATCGCGAAGCACGCCAAGGCGTCCGTGACGCCACAAGCCGTCGTGATCGACCGCGCGGGCGAGATCCAGTACCGCGGCCGGATCGACAACTTCTACGCGGCACTTGGAACACCTCGACAGCAGGTCACCGAACGTGACCTGCGCAACGCGCTCGATGCCGTCCTTTCGGGACGGCCGGCGCCGAGGCGCGAGACCGAAGCCGTGGGCTGCTACATCGTCGATCCCGCGGTGCTGAGGAAGTAAAGATGCGCATACACGCTCTTATTGGACTCTCGGCCGCCATGCTGCTAGGTGTGGTGACCGGTCACTCGCAGGAGCCTGGCGCCGGGCGCGGGACGCAGACTCGAACGCCCGCCTCCGGTATCACGTTTGCCGAGACGATTGCGCCGATCGTGTATGAGAACTGCGTAACCTGTCATCGTCCCGGCGAAGTCGCGCCGTTTTCGCTGATGTCCTACGAGGATGTCGCCAAGCGCGGCAAGCTGATTGCCAGAGTTACCGGGGAGAAGTACATGCCGCCCTGGCATGCCGCCGCCGGGTACGGCGAGTTCGTCGGCGAGCGACGGTTGAGCGACGCGCAGATCGCAGCCATCGGCGCCTGGGTGAAGGGCGGGATGCCGCGCGGCGACGCGGCGAAGATGCCGAAGTTACCGGCGTTTCCTGCCGACGGGTGGCGACTCGGTCAGCCGGACCTGATTCTGGAGATGCCCGCAGCGTTCGACCTTCCCGCGAGCGGTCCGGACGTGTTCCGCAATTTCGTGATTCCGACCAACCTCACCGAGGACAAATGGGTGCGCGGCGTCGAGTTTCGTCCGAGCGCTCGAAAGGTCGTCCATCACGCGATCTTTGCGCAGGTGCCCGGTGGAAGGCTCGCGGCGCGGGACGGCGCGGACGGCCGGCCGGGATTTGGGGGAATGGAGGCGGTCGGCGTCGTAAACGATCGAGGAGACTCGCGAGGCCTGGGTGGATGGGCCGTCGGCGCCACGCCCAGGATGTTTCCCGAAGGCGTCGCGGCGCGACTTCCGAAGGGCTCGGACTTTCTTCTCCAGATGCACTTTCATCTGAGCGGCAAGCCCGAGACGGAGAAGTCGCTGATCGGGATCTATTTCGCCGACCGTGCCCCGGAAAAGGATCTGTTCTCCGTCGAACTGCCAGCCCTTTTTGCTTTGGGGGCGGGCATCGATATTCCGCCGGGCGAGAAGCGATACACGATTCAGGACTCGTTCACCGTGCCAGGCGATGTCCGGGTCTACTCGGCGATGGCCCACGCGCACTACCTGGCGCGGGAGATGAAGGCGACGGCCACGCTGCCCGACGGAGCCACAAAGCCGTTGATCTGGATTCACGACTGGGACTTCAACTGGCAGGACAGCTACGTGTACAAGGAGCCGTTCGTCCTGCCCAAGGGCACCCGCATCGACGTCACCTTGATTTACGACAACTCCGCTGACAATCCCCGCAATCCCATCAGTCCCCCAAGACGCGCGCTCTGGGGCGAGCAGTCCTTCGACGAAATGGGGACGGTGGGCTTCGGATTCGAGGTCCTGAACAAGACGGATGTTCCTACATTCCAGCAAGCGCTGTCGGCACGCTCCAAGGCGGCCATCGCCGCCGGCGGACAGAACGGCACCCTCGGGCGTTTTCTCGCACGTCAGCAGCGACAGAAACGCGGGCTGCAGCAGCTGACCATCTTCGATCGTCAGGGAACCGTTGTGGGCAGGGTAGGCGAGCCCGGCGCGTACGCACAGGCGTCGTTTTCGCCCGATGGCTCCCGGCTCGCCGTGATCAAGAACGATCTCGACAACGACATGCAGGACGTATGGACGTTCGACATCGAGACCGGCAAGGGCACGTCCATCACGTCCGATTCGGCGCCAGATACCGCACCAGTCTGGTCTCCCGATGGACGCCAGATCGCCTATGTGTCCGTCCGCGACAACACCCACGGCGTGTATCGACGGGCATCGACTGGCCAGGGTACAGAGGAGCGGCTCTATCAGCACACGACTGGAGCGTCAATCGTCCTGACGGACTGGTCGGCCGATGGCCGCTTCCTGTGCTTCTGGTCCGGCGACACGATGTTCATCCTGCCGCTGACCGGGGAGCGCAAGGCGATCGCGCTCGGTCGCGAGGATTTCTTCGGCCGCGGCGGCCGGCTGTCGCCAGACGGCGGCTTTCTCGCGTTCAACTCGAATCAGTCGGGCCGCTTTCAGATCTACGTCAGCCCCATCGACGCCTCGTCCGGCACGCGCCAAGCCGCCGCGCCCTCCGGTACGTCAGCTGCCACGCAGGTCTCTCCCGACGGGGGAATCGGGGGCATCGTCTGGCGGAAGGACGGCCGGGAACTGTTCTTTCTCTCCCAGCCGCCCCGGCAGACTGTGATGGCGGTAGATGTGACGACGGTTGCCGGGATTCAGGCCGGGGCGCCGCAGCGACTGTTCGAGCTGCCTACACCGATCGGGGCTCCCGCGCAGCTGAGTAACGTCAGCAGTCCCGACGGCCAGCGTTTCGTGTTCGCGGTAAACGTGTCGCCCAAGCCGGTCGCGCGCTGACGGGGCCGGCCCGTCAGCGCAATCACTTGAGCGTAAAGCTGAACTCGACCTGGATGCGCACGGCAACCGGTTTGCCATCCTTCGTTCCGGGCTCGAAGCGCCATTGCCGGATTGCCTTGACGGCCTGATCGTCGAGACCGTAGACCTTATCCAAGGACTCGACAATCTCGACGTCTCCCACGAGGCCGCTGTCGAGCACGACAGCTTCGAGCGAGAGCCTCCCTTGGATACGAGCTTCCATGGCCTCCGGCGTGTAGTTCGGCTTGACCTCGCTCACCACCTTCGGCAACTTGATGCCGTCGCCGGGCCGATACACCGTGGGCTTGTCTTGTCCGGCTGCGAGGGCGCGGTTGGGCAGTGATGCGATATCGATTCCCCGTTGCGCGCTCAACACACCAGCGACGAGAGGACCACCGGCCGTTGCGATGAGGGCGCCGGCGAGCAACAGCCGCGCCGACACTGTGAGGGAGGTGGCTGCCGGACGCTTCAGGATTCGCTCGATGCGCGTCGTCAGATTCGAACCGCCGACACCTGCCACGAAAGCCAGGGGAGAGCGAAGATAGAAGCCACACACCTTGAGGATGCCCTCAGCGTAACTGTGATTGTCTGTTCCCATTCGCAATACCTCCTCGTCGCATGCACGCTCTCGCTCGTTCACGAGTCGCGCTCCGATCCACCAGACGACGGGGTGAAACCAGAACACGGTCTCGACCGCCATCTGGATCAAGGCACTCAAGTTGTCCCGCCGATCGACGTGACACGCTTCGTGACAGAGAATGGCCTCGAGCTCGGGGTCTGACAACCGATCCGAGAGTCCAGCCGGCCACAGGAGCTTCGGACGGACGATGCCAAGGACCCCGGGTTCGAGGCTCGATTGGCAGTGAAGCAGCTCGATCCGTCGGGGCCGCGTCGACGTTCGGGTGACGCGCTGCAGCATCTCTGCTTCCCGCCCGTACTCGAGTCGCGTCGAGGCACGGGCCAGCCTCGACAGGCCGTGCCACTGTTTCCATCGCCGCGCCACGAGTCCCGCAATGCCCAGCGCCCACACGAGCGCGAGCGCCAGAAGTCCGTCGCGGCCCATGCCGAGCGGGAGAGCGCCTGTCGCTCCTGCGGCCACGTCAAACTTCCAGAGCGACAGCGACTGGTCGAGCCACCGAAAGGCGATCGACACCTGCGGCGTGGGCAGCGACGATGCGAGGGCTCCGACGTAGCTCCCTGCGAGGACGAACAAGAAAAACGGCACGAGGAACTTCGCCGACGCGAACAGCCAGATGGCATGCCGTGTTCGGGCCGACGCTCGCCTCAGGACGACTGCGAGCAGCGCGGCGACACCTACACACAAGGTCGACTGCCAGAGATGCGTCATCAGGCTCATTTGGATCGCTCCTTCGTTGCGAGCCGCCGAAGCGTCTTTTCCGCCTCGCGAAGGTCATCGAGCGTCAGCTTTCCGGCTTCGATCAGGTGTGCCATGACCGGCTGCGTGCGTCCGCCGAAGACGCTCAAAAGCTCGTCGATGATTCGACGATGGGCCGAAGCGCGCGACACGACGGCCTCGAAGATGTGCGCGTTGCTGATCTTCTTGGTCCGGCGTATCGCGCGCTTGGCTTCGAGGCGATACATCGTGGTCTGGATCGTGGTGTAGGCCGGTCGCTCCGCCTCGGGAAACGTCTCCTGGACCTCTCGGACCGACGCGGGCCCGTGCGACCAGAGGGCGTCCATGATGCGGAGCTCCAGCCCGGTCAGTCGTCGTGCGGTCATCCCATCGTGCCTCCTACGTCTGTATGTGAAGCTACTACACACGTAGTAACATTGCAAGCGGAAAGAAACGGCGGTGCCGAACCTGAGGACGAGCGCAACTCACGCGCGCGTGGTGATGCGTCTGAGTCTGAGGAAGATGGGACGGCCGTTCTCGGCGTCAACTGCGCTCAGCAGCGAACCGGCCAGCGTCAACGCGACGCCCCAGACGGCAGCATTCTCCCAGCCGGGCGCCGTCTTCGAAGCAAGGATCGCCAGAGCACCGGCGCCTACCAGATACAATCCGCCCGTCCGGCCCGTCGAGCGTGCTCGCAGCCAGACCGTGGTCAGGCTAATCAGCATCACGGCGACGAGCACCGGCTGCAGCCACGGAGCATACGGAATCTGCTCCAGGCCGGCGATACCGAACACGCTCAGATACGCGGCCCAACACACCGGGCATTTCGGGAAGAACGCTACACCGAGTGACGCCAGCGTGCCGAACATCGGCGGGACTGTCGAACGGACGGATGGAGGATGTGGTGCCACCTCACTCTTCTCTTCGTTTTTCTCTACCAGGACCTCGACGGCGCGATCCACAACCTGCTGCTCATCCCAGTGGATCCGTTCAAAGGACCCGGCGATCCGGCCCTCGGCATCGAGGATGTAGACCTCGATGCGGTGCCGGTTGACCAGCGACTCGATGAAGTTGACCCCGAGCCTGAAGTGGCGGCCGAGCGCCGCGATACCCTCAGTCGCCCGGAGCATTCGATGGCAGGCGTCCAGTCGCACTCCACGGGCCTGGCCATACCCGCGAAGGCGTTCGGGAAGGTCGAACGCCGGGTCGTACGTGATTGCCGCGGTCTGTATTCGATCGTAGAGCCCGCGTGCCTCCAACAACGTGTGAATCCGTGCGAGCTTCGTGATCGTGAGCGAGCACTTCAGCGGGTTGTCGCACCGCGTGTAGAAGAAGACGACAATCGAGGGATGTCCTCGAAAGAACTCTTTGAAGGTGATCGGCGCGCCGTCGTGATCCTCGAAGACCGTTGCCTCGATAGGCTCAGAGCTGCGACGAGAACCGAGCGTCCATGAAAACATGCTCCTCAGACCGCCCGGCAGCTTGCAGCAGGTCTCGGTGTCGAGTGCATCGACTCGTTCTGCGCCGCGGACAGCCTCCAGGGCCAGGTCTAGATCGCCCAGCAGCTTGCTGGAGAGCCGCCCACGTTGCTCGCGCAGCGCCTCGATCTCTCTCAGAGCTCCACGTGCGTGCGGACCCAGCCAGGCCAACGTCACGAACAATTCACGAACAGGACTCGTGCCGGTGGACGCGACTGCGTATTCACCGTAGCTGTCGAGGCACACCGGCTCGTCACGATAGCGGATGTTGGCGATCGCGCGCATCACGAATGGAGCGAACGCTGCCGTCGGGCTGGGGTAGGATCGCAGCGCGCGGGCCGCGGCCGCGACAAGGTACGGGTCAGCGCCAGCGTCGAGCTCGTCGAGCACGAACAGGAGTGCGGTGTCCGACACGCCGACGCGCGCGAGGGCGAGCAGGATCCAGCCGCGCATTCGAACGGTCGTCGCTGCACCGCGCTGGTCGTAGAGCGGGTGGTCCTCGCGCAGCAGATCCGTCAGCTGCTCGCGTTCGTCCGGACGGGCGGCGAGCGCATCAACCAGCGCCGCAAACTGCGGCTCTGACAACCCGCTCGGCATTGCCACGTCCTGCATCGATCGCCCCCTTACCGACCGTACTTGGTCAGGAAGCGGCGAGCACTCTGCTTGACTTTCGTCGACGCCGTCCCGCTCAGGCGATCCACGCGCTTGAGGAGCGCCTCGTCGTCAGCGCCCATTTTGTCCCCACCAAACTGCGTCAGCGCGGTCAGGCTCGTAGCCTGGATGTCGTCCTGCTCCGACGTGTCGAGCACGATCTCTCGCGCGAGCGCCTGCAGCTTCTGTGGCTTGAGCGCCTGCAGCGCGGCCGCTGAAATCTGGCGGATTTCGGGCGGCTCGTCCTTGTCGCGCAGGATCTTCTCGAAGAGCGGTGCCGAAGCGGCGTCGGCGCCGAGTAGTCGCAACGCCTCTCGCTTTGCAGTGGCGTTGGGTGGCTTGCTGACGATCGCACGCGCCAGAGGATAGGCCTCCGCGTGCACGTCGTAGCTGAGGAGTTGCAGCGCTTTTTCAGGTGGGACGAGCGCCTTGCTCGGGTCGCGCAACCCTTCGAGCAGCTTTTTCTGCGCGAAGCCGTCCTTCTCGCGCGCCAGGAGGCCGAGCGCGCGCTGACGGAGCTCGGGATCCGGATCCTGCGCGACGGCGCGCAGTGCCGCGATGTAGTCGCCGCGGCACGACTCGAACGCGACGACGCTGAAGCTCGACGCTTGCAGCGCTTGCAGCGCCGCAAGCCGAACCTTCACGGGCTCGTCCCTGTTTCGAAGGACGCCAAGCATCGCCTGCAGGCTCGCGTCGTCCGCATAGACCGCCGTCGGCGCTTCCGCCATGGCTGCGACGCGTTGCTTGACGGTCTTCCGCGCATTTGTCGCGACCGACAACGCACCTCGGGCGGACCTCGTGACCGCACTGGCTCCCTTCCGCGCCGACTTCGAGCTCTTGGTACGCTTGCGTTTCTTGGTCATGATTCCGAGCTCCTCGTGCAAGGCACGTTAAGCGAATGGTACATCGTCGTAGTCGAACCCCATCCGGGAGACAGCGCTGACGGAGCCCTGGTAATCAAGGCTGTCCCGCACCTGAGGTTGCGGACCCGGCGCCCCGGCACACGGGGACGCGGCCATCGCGCCACCGGGGGCCGTCGGAGGACGTGAGCCTCCGGTGATGCCGTTCCACGGCCACATGGTGTCCGGCAGGTTGTGACCGATCGGGTTCCCAGGACCGCTGTCGTACGAGGCTACCTGTGCCGGGTTGAAGCGGCCAAACTGCCGCTGCCATTTCGCCCAGAGCCGATCGACGTTGCAGTGAAGGAGGAAGAAGAGCGGATCTCGCGCGGCGGTGTGTATGCTCGAGATCGAACCGCCGAAGCTCGTGTGCGCCGATCCGTGTGGGTTGCCTTCCAGGGTCCTGAACGCGGGGTATTGATTGCCAAGGGCCAGCGTCTGCGCCTCGGTACGAAGCCCGGGGGGCGCCGTTCCGGTGTTGAAGAAGGGTCGGCGGTTGATTCCCTGAACGCCATCGGTTCTCCAGAACTGGAGGGGGTTTGCTGCGCTGAACTGGACGGTACCGAGTAGATCGGAGACGCCGAAGAACTCGGGTGTAAAGATGTTTGGCGCGGGCCGGTCGAACCGCCAGTACGGCAGCGAGACGCTCGGGTCGATCGCTTGCAGCTCGCGTTCGAGATCGAGCAGGTAGGCACGGTGCCAGGGCAGAAACCCCGGTGCGCCATGAGCCTGCGGCGAGCTCACGGACGTATGCATGTCGCGGAAGTCCGTGAAGCGTCCGGCGCCCTGGTTGTTGAGCTGCGCGAACGCCGCCACCAGACGGTCGCGCTCGGCGGGGGTCAGCGTGTTGGCGTTCTTCCGCACGCGCACCATCACCTGAACCGAGCCAACCAATGTTCCGCCGCTGCGGGCCTCGATCGTCACGTCTCCGTTGTTGACGCTCGGTCGCCCGAATCTGCCAGCAGCGAAGAACGGGACCGAGGCACCGCTGACTGGCACCGGCACCGTCAGGCTGTTGGTGAACGGTCCTGTTGCGTTTCTGCGGAACCTGACCGCGCCCCCACCAGTCACCGATCGTCCGGTGATTCGCACGTTAACGATGGGCGAGGTGGGGCCGGATGGGTTGGTTACGCGAATCCGGCAGGGAGACGGCGCCCACGAGACGAATCGCGCCTCCGGGCTTACGCTGTTGTTAATCTGCAACTCAACGATCATTACCATGCCCTCCTACACGCCCTTGCTCGAGGGGATCTCCGGTCCGGATCTCGAAGAACGCTCGTCGACGATCTCACTCGTTGACGATCTAAAACGATCGCATCGGTGAATCCGTACAGCCAATCTACAGGTTGCACCACAATTGACAAGCGAAAATGCGACTGATGAGTCTGGTCCGGCGTCGGATTCGCAATCCCGATCCGACGTACGGTTCAGCTCGCCGCCACATTAATCCTGTATATAGATCAGCGGGCCGACACACATATGTGCCCGGCACTACAACTGGCAACTGAGGGAGGCGGCTATGGAAGGTGAGGCTCCCCGAACGCGGCTCGTCGGCAACTCCACGGAATTTGACGATTGCATCGCCGGCTATAGTCGGCAACTGGGCACCTTGCTGATGGAGAGCCCCTGGAGCGTTCGCACCCAGGCGGCGTGGGCCAGACGCGATCCCGAGCTCCAGAAAATCCTCGCGCGGCTCTACGGCGCGCTGCAGGAAATCACCCGCCTCAACGGTCCTCGGGAAGCTCCCCAAGCCAGTCTCACCCCCGCGAGCCGCAATCAGAGTGTCGTCAACCGCATGCTGGCCGTCGTGCCCGAGCTGTCCGGCCGTGGCATCCTCCCGGAGACCCCGGTGTCGGGCACCGCCGGGATTTCCGGCGCCGATCAGCATCGGATCCAGCAGATGCTCGCGGGCGCACCGGACACGCTGACGCTGGATGCCGCGATCGAGCTCTTCGACGGCCTCGACCGCATCCTCGTCCAGATCGGCGACGCCGAGCACGTCTGTGCGGAGATCGCAGGAGAACTTCAGTGGCCGAGAGGTTCGACGACGTGGCTGACGTGGCAGGCGATGCACGGTGCTACCGTGCCGGAGGCGCTCAAGGCTTACCACTCGGGAAAGGCTGTGCCCGCCGAACAGCTCGAGGCCGCGCGCCGTCAGCTTCTCAGCTTCCGTACCGCGAGAAGTGACGACTACCAGGTCCATCGTGCTCGTCAGAAGATGCGAGCCAGGAACCTCCACGTTCTTGCGGGCTTGCTTGTCGTCATCGTCGTCGTGTTCGCCTGGCGGCTTGCTGCAATGAACGTCGGTGGGGTGACTGCGCGAGGGGTCTGGCTCGTAGCGATCGCCGGGTCGCTGGGCAGCGTGATGAGTGGAACGTTGAACGCTCGTGACAAGCTCGTGCGGGGGAGCGACTTGAGGGCGTTCAGGGCAGGCCTGATGGCTCAGGTTCTGCTTGGCAGTGCCTCGGCGCTCGTCGTTCTACTGCTGTTGGCGAGCGAGATCCTCGAGATCGCGGGGACCAACACGCTGGAAGGGAAGGCGGTGCTCGGCTTCGTGGCCGGGTTCTCGGAGCCGTTCTTCCTGAAAACGGTCGCGCGAGTGGCCAAGCTGGGCGACGAGTCGGAACAGGCTGATAAGCCCGCGAAGCAGAGCGAGCCTGGTCCAGTCGGGCGTCCGGGGGCGAGGGACGATGCCAAGTGACACGTTTCTAGAACGCGTCGACCCGTAGCAGAGCCGTCGGTACCACTGAACGACGGACGCTCGTTAGACGAGCGTCGTCGTATCTGCGCTGTCGTGTTGTTCGGCCTCAGCTCTTCGTCGGATTGAGCGGCGGTCCGTGGTCGACGCCCGCGACGGGGGCGATCGACTCGTGCGGGACGGGGCCGAGTGCGTATTGAGTCGGTCCCAGCCGGTTTGTCGACGCGAGCAGGTCCGTCCACGTGATGCCCTTGCCGGTGTAGGCCGAGTCGCGGCCCATGATCGCCATCAGCGTGGAGAGCGACGTTTCCCGGGCGGTGTTGACGGGCTTGTCGGTGCGAATCGCGGTCACCCAGTCGACATGCTCCTGCACGAGCGAGTTGCCGGTCGGCCCCTCGTACTTCCACACCGGCTTTCCGGAAAGATCGAAGATCACCCCGTCGAGGCTGGCCGTGCCCTTCGTGCCGACGATCGACTCGTCGCGGCCGTTCGCGCAGCCGTTGAGCTGGCGAATCGTGCTGTGCATGTGCACGTCGTTGTCGAACTTGTAGTCGACGCTGAAGAAGTCGTACTGATCGCTCGTCTTGCGGCGCACGTGCGCGCCCATGCCGACGGCCGAGACGGGCGGCTTGCCGAGTACCCACAGCATCGCATCAAGGTGGTGGATGTGCTGCTCGACGATGATGTCGCCGGAGAGCCAGGCCCAGTTCACCCAGTCGCGAACCATGTATTCCATGTCGGACCAGCCGGGCTGTGGCACGCGATACCACAACGCGCCCTGGTTCCGGATCGCGCGCACCGATGTGATGTCGCCGATCGCGCCGTCGCGTACCCGCTTGTAGACCTCGATGCGCGACAGCTCTCGGCGCAGCTGTGTGCCAGTCATGATGCTCAGGCCGAGGCTCGTCGCGCGCTCGGCAGTCTGCATCACCGCCGTGGCGCCCGGCACGTCGACCGCCACGGGCTTTTCCATGAAGAGATGCTTGCGCGCGTCCACGACCGCGGCCATGTGCATCGGGCGGAAGTGCGGGGGGGTTGCGTGCAGGACGACGTCGACGCCCGAGTCGAGGAGCTTCTGATAGCCGTCGAATCCGGTGAAGCAGCGCGATTCGGAGATGTCCTGTCCGCGCTCCTTGAGGAGGCGCCTGGCTTCGGTGACGCGATCCTCGAACAGGTCTGCGAGGGCGACGATCTGGAGGTTGGATCCGGCGTCGAGAAAATTCGCGGCCGCGCCGCAACCCCGGCCGCCGCAACCGATGAGCCCGGCTCTGAGGGCCCGCCCGTCGGGCGCGCGGGACGTCACCCTTTCCTGCGTCGACGCGGCAGGCGCTGTTTGCGCCCACGAGCCGGAGGCAGCACTGGCCGACACGGCCGCGGCGCCGGCCGCGGCAACCGAGCCGATGAATGCGCGACGGCTGACTTCAGGTTTCTCAGGCTTCATATGAGCGTACTCCTCGAGCTTGAAAGAAACTCGTTCGCGAGTAGTATAGCGGCACGTCAGCCACGG
>Ga0184612_10000220_pt1 | contig 25483 bp, 20 predicted proteins | sample PLM3_60_coex_FD_133163 | JGI IMG/M metagenome (GOLD analysis project Ga0184612, IMG submission 133163) | Groundwater sediment microbial communities from an aquifer in East River, Colorado, USA - PLM3_60_coex | ecosystem: Environmental > Terrestrial > Soil > Riparian zone | place: USA: East... | reverse complement strand
GCCGATGCCGGCCGTGTCGCCAATCCGATGCAGTGCCGCGGCCAGGTCGAGGGCGGGGTCGCGCAATCGCTGGGCGCGACGCTCTACGAGGAAATGGTGATCGACGACAACGGCCGGGTCATCAATCCCAAATTCCGCGACTATCATCTGCCATCCTTTGCCGACATTCCCCGCACCGAAGTGTTCTTTGCCGACACGTCGGACACGCTGGGGCCGATGGGCGCCAAATCGATGAGCGAAAGCCCGTACAATCCGGTCGCCGCAGCACTCGGCAACGCCATAGCCAACGCCACCGGCATCCGCTTCACGGCGACCCCGTTCAAGCCGGACCGGCTATGGCCGTTGTTGCATGAGAAGTTTGGGTCTGGATGAATCAGGACTCGTTATGCGCGGGCAAAAGCGCGAAGCGCGTCTTCGCCCTAGATGACCCGCGCACTCCAGGTTCGCTATTCGATATATCGGCAGGAGATCTCGCTCACCAGCACGTACAACATTTGCAACAACAATGCCTCAATCTCGCTGCTCGCGTTTAATCCCACTCCCACATACATATCCAGCGTGCTCGGCGGCGCGGATCCGACCAACGATCTGCCCAAGCTCGGTGTTCCGATGATAATGCGCCGGATCGAAAAAGGTGAGCGCAAGGGCGATGCCAAAGTGGTCCTACCCTGGCATGGAAAAGGTCGTGCAGCAGATGCGCAAGAAAATCGACGGCGTATCGGAGCTGTTCACGCTCGACGCCTGCCGGCACGGAGGCATGACCGAACTGGAGGAAGCCGAACTGACAGACGGCCGGTCGTGCGCTCTCCGGACACAAGACCGCGCAGGCCCATCGCGGCTACGCCAAGGAAACGATGCAGCGGGCGTTGGCGGCGACCCGCAAGCGGCACGCGCATCTCTTGGCGCAGAAGCAGCTCGAACAGCAGAATACTGATGCGCAGCAGCCCGAGATGAAACGAACATGGCGGGTCGAATCTATTTTTAAAACGCGCCCAAAATTGTGGCTGGGAACAGAGCTATTTATCCAACGAACTCAGGGCATTGGGACCTGGCTGGGGCGGGAGGGATCGAACCTCCGAATGGCGGAATCAAAATCCGCTTGATTATTCAACGATTTCAAGGCGCATTTGGAAAAAAGGCTCAAAATGCCCTCTAGCGATTTCAATAGCTTGGCCGCCGTTTCCAAATAAGGAAGCAGCCGTCGCAGGGAGGATCAGTCTCGCAAAATCTGAGGCAACGGGCTGCGCGCGTGCCGACCGCGAAGGTCACGGCGTCGACAGCACTTGCGAATTCGACCAGCATGCCGTCACCCGGCAGAGGTCGCCCCGGGTGCGACAGGTAGGGGCATTGACCTCTAACTGACGATCTCCCCTGCTCTCACGGATCTTGCTCATACAGCCCCGCAAACTCACGCCGACCTCGTGTCTCCCCCCAGAAGAGCGTCGAGATTGGCTCTCGCGGGCCTGAGTCGACCAGCAGATCGATCTAGTCTAGCTCACAGACTCTCCGCACCATCGTGATCGATGCGAACCATCGGCGGGTTCCAATACGCCACGCAACCAAAGCCGATTCCCGCTAATACCGTAGTATCCCTTGTGCATTCCGCAAGTTTCCTGTGTCTATGGCATGAAATTGGCATGACAGGGCGCAAGTTGATCCGTAACCTTCGCGTTGGGCGTGCACTAGGGGCAGGAACAGGGTGTTTGACGCTGGCATAAGCTGGACAGCTTTACATGGTCATCGGCCGCGGCGGGATGTCGTCGCCGACCTCGCGCCAGGCATTTCACTCGCTTTGGTGCGCTGTGCGCCGCCAATGCAAATACTGAGCGTTTCCCGGTGCGGTACTACCGTGGAGATTTATTGGCCGTCGGGTGAGGCAGGCGTTTACCTGCGATGCCGTATCGAGCTGAACTCGAAAGATCGGGACCTGTTGCGACGTCGGCGGCTCGCCCATCAGACAGCGAACCATCAATCATCGGCATTGGCGATCCTTGCAATGATGTTGCTGCTCGCGGTGTGCGGTTGGATCGTCGGTGGGACCGAGGGCATGCGGCGCGCGTTACAGGGAACCGCCCCCCGCCCCGATGGCACGGTCATCTCGCGCGAGAGCATGTATCGCTGGTTCGGCGCCCGCCCGCTGTCCCACGCCCAGGTGCCGGAATTGTTCGCCATTCTAACGAGGGTTTGCGGCCGAGCCGGCTTGGCTCGAGTGCCGGAGCTATATTGTCTACCTGCGCCAAGCGATATGAATGCCTACGCGCTCGGCGGACCGGAACACAGCGCCATCGTCTTAACTGAGGGGCTGTTGCGCGGCATGACGCGCGAAGAGATCGCCGGGATCTTGGCCCACGAAGTGGCGCATATCCGCAACAATGACACCTGGACAATGAGCTGGGCGACTGCATTGCGTCGTGCGATCGATTGGACCTCGCTCGCCGGTCTCGCCCTGCTGCGAACGCGACATAACCACGGCGCGATGAGGGCAAGCCGGCCATTGGCGACGCTGCTGAGCGCAGCTCCGACGCTCGGTCAGCTGCTTGGACTGGCGCTGTCGCGCGTCCGCGAACTGGATGCGGATGCAACCGCGCTAGAATTGACCGGCGACTCGCGGGCACTCATCGCCGCACTCGATAAGCTGGAGCGCCATCATACCGGCTCTGCGCCAATGGCTGTGTCTGCATTCGGGCATGATCCCATGCGCTTGCTTTGCAGCCACCCCGCTACCTCCGAGCGCGTCGGTACTCTACTCAACCTCACTTTTTAGCAATCGCGTGAGCCGAAGCAGATGTACTTCGGCAAGAGCGCTGACTAGGGCAAGAGCGCTGACTAGGCTGACAAGATCCGCGCGTCTTGGAATTTTCATAGAGTTGCCACCAAAATATCGCCGCGTTTCCGCGAAACTATTCGCGCTTGAACGCGTTCAAAACTATTCGCGCTTGAACGCGTTCGGGGAAAAGTCAGCGATCAATCGCAGAGCGTCTGAGCGGACGTTAATGGCTGGCCTCTAGGAGATGGCTGGTAAGAAACAACAAACCCGCTCCCGCATCTCTCAACGGCTTTGTTTTGCCGCCTTATGCTTTTCCATTCGTTTGTTGCCTTGAGGAACGCAGTTCGCGTGCCTCAAGGGCCGAGACATGACCTATTGCTGCGATTTGTCCGGGGTTGAGCATTTGAATTTGAAAAATGCAAAGCCGTCACAAACCGGCGTGACGGACTGTGTCACCGAAGGACTCGCATGCGGATGATCTTCGTAGGGCTTTGGGTTGAGGGCACCAACCATCACAAGGAGGACGGCGATGACGTACTTTGACACCCTGCAACAGAACCTCGCGCAGAATCCGCAGTTCGGACAGTTCGGTCCGCAACAACAAGGGGGATGGGGAGCATTAGGTTCGCAAGGCGGTCTTGGACAAGGCGGTCTTGGACAAGGCGGTTTTGGACAAGCCGGTGTTGGACAAGCCGGTGTTGGACAAGGCGGTGTTGGACAAGGCGGTGTTGGACTCGGACAGGCGGCCTACGGCCAGCAATATGGGCAATACGGCGGTCAGCAGCCCTTCGGGGGCCAGCAGTGGGGCGGCCAACAGCGCCAGCTTTCGCAACAGGACGTGAACGAGGTCGTGCGTCAACTGGTACCGGCGCTGCCTCAAATCCTCGCGCAAGCACAAAATCCGTTCGGCGGAATCAGCTACGCAGCCTACGGCCAAGCGCCGCGGCAGCTGAGCCCGCAGGACGTGAATGAAGTCGTGCGGCAAATCCTGCCCATCGTTCCGCAGATCGTTGGAATGCTGCAGAGCCAGCAGCAACCTCACCATGCGGCCATGCAGGGCGGCCTCGGTCAGGGTCAGTTCGGAGGCCTCGGCCAACAATCCGGAGGCCTCGGCCAACTTGGTCTCGGCCATCCAGCGCAGGCCTGGGGCACTCAGTTCGGCGCACCTCAGTTCCAGTCGGCGTTCGGCGGTCCCATGGCCTTTGGCCAGCAGCGACAACTGACGCAGCAGGATGTGGCCGACATCACCCGCCAGCTGATCGGCGTCATTCCTCAGGTCATAGGTAACCTTCAGGCCTATAGCCAACAGCGGATGATCTGAGCGCAATTCGCGGCCAGTCCGTAAGGTAATCAGCGACCGCCGCCCAAAGCGGCGGTTGCGCTCGCTGCCGTCATGCTTCCCTCCGGAGGAGAACATCCATGTCCGATTCCAATCCTTCTGGCGCAACCGCGTCACAGCCACGCCCGGCAGACATTCATCAGCAGCTCGTCGCGCTGCTCGGCAATTTGATGCCGCTTCTCATGCGCCTTCAGTCTCAACCTTTTGAGCAACCGTTCCAGACCATGCCCGGTAGCCTGCCGATACCGAACCCGGTCCTCGATCGTCAGGCCGCGGAAAACATGATCGGCGATATGGTCGCGGAATCGCTGCGCTCGCTTTCCGCCTTTCTCGCAGCCAACGCAGCCCAGCATGCCGGCCTGGAGAACTGCGTGCCGATCGTGACTCAAGCCGCGCACAGGTTTGCCGCGCGGGATTATGCGCAGGCCTTCGACCTGATCGGGCAGGCCTATCGCATGATCGAAATCGTCCGCGCAGCTGATCCGCGCGTTCCGCTGGTGCGACAGGCTTCGACCGATCAGACTCAATCCTCAATCCACTAAAGGTGGGAGGCGACACCATGGCAGCAAGTTCAGATGATGCGCGCTCCACGGCGAGCGGCGACCGACGCAAATCAGCACGTGACGCGCGCTCAGCCCCGGCCGGTGATCGACGCAAACCGGCCCGCACCAGTCAGTACATGATCGCGCCGGCGGGACCTGGCGTAAGCGGTCAAGCGCTAGCCGAGCAGCTCAACCAGTTCGGCAACATCGAGATCCTGCGGACCCGTGACCGGCGCGACACCACTGCCCCGCCGATTGCGGTCGTGCGCATAGCTGACGATGCCGCCACCGCACTGCGCCGCTCCGCAGCCGGCAGCTTGATCATCGAGCCGGACCTCCATCTGCGAGCTGCATCATTCGCTGGCGCGTCATCGGTTCTCCCGACGGCCGCGATGATGACCGCGTTCGGGCCGGATTTGAAGGTGACGATCCGGATCGTGAGCGAAGCCGGCACGCCCGTGGAGCAGACGGCGGTGCGGCTCATCGGCGAGCAGGTGTCAGTTCAGGGACTGACGGATAGCGACGGCAGAATAGATCTGACGCTGCAAGGCGAGCAGCCGGACACGGTCGCTGCCATATTTGTCAACCCGCGCTCCGGCTTTTGGGGCCTGTGGCAACATCGGCCTCATCTCGAGGCCGATGCGGTGAACATCTTCACCCTAAGACCGTTGTCGCAGCCGGAGGCGCTGGATTGGGGGGGCGCAGCCATGCAGCTTGATCGGATCCCGAAGCAATGCCGCGGCGCCGGAATCAGGATCGCTCTGATCGACAGCGGTGTTGCGACCAGCCACAAGCAATTGACCGGGATCGATCACGGAATCGACATCAGGAGCGCCGAAGCAAAATCCTGGTCGAAGGACGCAATCGGCCACGGCACGCCATGCGCGGGCTTTATCAGTGCGGCGCCCCAGACAGCGCACGGCGTACGCGGTTACGCGCCGGACAGCGAGCTGCATATCTGCAAGCTTCCGTCCGATGCCTATTGCAGCGATCTGATCGTGGCGCTCGACTATTGCCTGCAGAACGCCATCGACGTGGCGTGTCTGGGATTCGGTTGCGAGCGCGGCTCAGCTCTGGTTGAGCAACGCATCGCTGAGGCAAAACAGCGTGGCATGAGCCTCATCGCGGCTGCCGGAAATTCCGCAGGAGCGGTGCTGTTTCCGGCTTGCTCCCCGAACGTCATGGCGGTTGGTGCGGTCGGACAAGCGGGAAGCTTCCCGGAAGACAGTCCGCAGGCGGCACAAGCGGCGGCAGCCATCGCGCTCGCCGGCGGGTTCTTCGTACCGCCGTTTTCCTGTCGCGGGCCCGAGCTCGACCTCTGCGCGCCTGGCGTTGCGATCATTGCCTGCCAGTCCCCTGACAGTTACGCGGTCTGTGACGGGACCTCGCTCGCGGCTGCCCACGTTACCGCACTCGCAGCCCTGATCCTCGCCGATCACAGTGATTTCAAGGGCGGTTTCGCTGCCAGAGATTTGCAACGCGTCGAACGGCTGTTCCAGATTCTCAAGGATACCGCGCAGCCGATCGGTCATCCCTGGCAGACCGGGGCTGGGCTACCGGACGCGGCGCGTGCGCTTGGCATCTGGTCTGAGCAGCGAGCGACGGTCGTGCCGCTGAATGTCGGATTGCGTCAGATGCGCAGCGCCATTCGGCAGCTCAACGAGATTCAGTTCGGCGCAAGCGACGTGATGCCGTTCGAGCTGCCGCGTGGTCCGGCCAAGGTGAGTAGCCTGCCGCTGAGTTCGGGACCTCTGGCGTTCCAGGCTGACGGCGGCGGGAAAGCAAGCATCCACGAACTCAAGGCAGCAATGGCGCTCGCTGGTTTGGCGGCAGAACGCTAAAGCGCGATGGCTCTAAGTCGAATCGCAATCGCGCTTTAGTCGGTTGCGTCCGTCGCATTTATCGCGGCGGGCGGACACCGCTTATTGCCAAGGGCTGCGCGACACACCTCGTGGTCCCGGGTGCGTGTTCGCCCCGGGCCGACCGCCGAGAGAATGGCTGGATACCCCATGACTGGAGCTTGCGATGGAGTCGCGACCGCGAGATTGGTTGCTTGGGAGTGGTTGCAGCGAGAAGAACACGTCTTCGACCCCCTCGAAATCACACACCATCGGCCGAAGGAGCGTCCGAATAGCCTCAAGATCGTGTATCCGAAAAACGGCGCGTAAGCCTGGGGCCGCTGTTCGACGAAACGGGCGAGACTCCTTTCCGCGAACTGATGAAGAAGTTCGCCCCCATTAAGATCTTGGTTTCGGGCCTGGTGGCGATAACGTCGTGGGTTGGGATGCCGCGAGCGCTGTCCGGTTGCCGATGTCAAGCTTCTGAAAGATGTGATGCAGATGCACGTTGATAGTGCCGTCCGTCATATTCAGTCGACGCCCAATTTCCTTGTTCGATAGTCCTTTGGACACCAAGCGCGTGATCTGGCGCTCGCGGTCTGTAGCGCCAACAGAGCTTTCTCCGCGATCGCACTCTGCTCCTGAAATACCGCCTTGTCAGATGAGGGGCAGCTTTAACAGCCAATGCGCACAAACGCATCATTTCGATTGGTTGTCCGATTTGCTCGCCGCAATACCCTATTCTACGATGAGGACATAACGGCGCTGCCCCGACTAGTCTCCGCGGTATATGTTGGGATGAAAGCCATGGAGATAAGCCGATATGGTCAGCATGACGCGCGAAGCCGTTTAGTTCGATTCTCGACCGAGCTTCTGAAGCTCAATTTCCAAACGCGCCCAAAAATTTGGCGGGAACAGAGCTGCTTCTATAACGAACTCAGCGCTTTGAGTCCTGGCTGGGGCGGGAGGGATCGAACCTCCGAATGGCGGAATCAAAATCCGCTTGATTATTTAACGATTTCAAGGTGCATTTGGAAAAAACGGCCAAAACGCTCTCTAGCAATTCCAATAGCTTGGAAGCCATTTCCAAATAAGGAAGCAGCAGGAAGAAGCAGTCCCAAAAAGTCTGGGCGGCCGGCTCCGCCTCCACGCTCAAGAGCTTCGGTGTCGAGGCGACCTGCATCGACACTCTCTTTGCGCTTCCGATGCGCGATCACAGGCAACCGACTGTTCCAACTCCCTCCCGGTTGATGGTCTGTTTCGGTGGGAAACCGGGTGTGGTCCGACTGGCTGCTGAAATCACGCAAGGATCATTCTGAAGCTCAGCGCGTTAGAGAATTCAGCGCTTTTACACCGGCCTCAAGAATCGGTCCAATCCATCATGGGGGCAACGGAAAAGCGGTAGTCTAAGCCATTCATCTCATTATGCTTTTTTGTCACCGATCGATCCTATAAGGGATTGGACCGACTGGCAAATTTAGCCGAGCGACCCCGTTTAGTCCGGTTTTTCTAGGATCATAGCCGCCCCCATTTGGAAGCTAACCGTCACAGCTGCATTCTCAGTGCACACATGGTGCACACGAACGCCCGAGTGCACACGGCCTTCACTCAACCGCATTCCGATCTGCCCGCCACAGATTTTTATTGGAAACATCCCTCTCCCCAAACTCACATCTCAACGTGAACCACGCGATCAAACGCCGACAACGAATCACATTCAACCGAAATAAAAATCAGCTTCGGCAATGAAGTCTGCGTTGATCAAACGTACCGACGATCGATCATACGCGGCGCAACGTCGGCGTAGTTCGGAAAACACCTCAATAGAACGTGAGTGACATGATGTAATTGGATCTCTCCCCCGAACCAATCCGGAGTCCTCCGAGCAAACCGCGCATCCGGCACAGGGACCTTCATGATTCGACAGAAGTGGAACTACGGATTCACCTGACGCCGATCAGTCTTTCTAGTTCGCGCGAGAGCTACGAGCTAATGAAGGATCTGGTCGAGGAATGTCCTCGCCCGCTCGGACGCCGGATGATTGAAGAAGTTTTGCGGAGCCGCCTGCTCGACGATTTTCCCTTCATTCATGAAGACGATCCGGTCCGCGACCTCACGCGCGAAGCCCATCTCGTGGGTGACGCAGAGCATGGTCATGCCCTCTTCCGCCAGCTTCTTCATCGTTTCCAGTACTTCCTTGACCATTTCCGGATCGAGCGCCGACGTCGGCTCGTCGAACAGCATGATCTTCGGCCGCATGCAGAGCGCGCGCGCGATCGCGACGCGCTGCTGCTGTCCGCCCGACAACTGCCCCGGAAACTTTTCGGCCTGCTCCGGGATCCGAACCTTGGTCAGGAAGTGCATGGCGATGTCCTTCGCCTCTTCCTTCGTCATGCCGTTCACCGTCATCGGCGCCAGGATGCAGTTCTCCAGGGTCGTCATGTGCGGGAACAGGTTGAAGCTCTGGAACACCATTCCGGTGTCCCGCCGGATGGCGTCGATGTTCTTGCGCTGATCATCCAGCTCGGTGCCGTTAACGTAGATCAGCCCCTGGTCGTGCTTTTCGATATGATTGATGCAGCGGATCAGGGTCGATTTCCCCGAACCGGACGGGCCGCAGATGACAATCTTCTCGCCACTGGCCACCTTGAGATCGATCTCGTCCAAGGCGGTGAAATCGCCGTAGTACTTGTAGACCGCCTCCATCCGAACCGCCGGCACTTCGCCTTTGCGGGGCTGTCCCTGTCCATCGTCAATATCAGTTGCCATCGGTGCGTTTCCTTGAGTGGCGCGCGAACCGGAGCTGCTCCTCGCGATCGGAGCTTCGTTCCTCGCAACAACAATCTCCCCTTGACACTTTCATGCTCTGGCCTCGAGGCCGGCTTGCGGCGACGGCGCTGTTGCGTTGGCTCTTCGCGATCTTGTCGCGCTCGAACGGCCAAAGTGTTTTTCGAGGCGGCGTTGAACCACATCCCAGAGCGAGGTGAGGATCAGGTAATAGGCGGTGGCGGCCGCATAGACTTCGAGTATCTGAAAATGCTCCTGCATCAGCATGTCGCTTCGGCGCATGATCTCCTCGACCGAGATGACAGAGGCGAGCGACGTCGCCTTCAGGAGCGAATTGATGGAGTTGCCGAGCGGCGGGATCATCAGGCGAAAGGCTTGCGGCAGCGTGATGCGCCGGAACGTCACCCATCTCGACAGACTTAAAGCCCAGGCGGCCTCCCGTTGCCCGGCGGACACCGCCATGAAACCGCTGCGAACGATTTCAGCAAGGTATGCGGCTTCATTGAGGATCAATCCGACCAGGGCGCAGGTGATCACGTCGAACTTGATGCCGAGTTGCGGCAGACCGCTGTAGATCACCACCAGCTGGATCAGGAGCGGCGTGCCGCGAAAGAACCAGATGTAGAACCGGGCGAAGCCGCTGAGTACAGGATTGGATGACATGCGCATCAGCGCAATGCCCATCCCCAGAATGAGCCCGCCAACGACTCCGGCAACCGTCAAGCCGATGGTGACGAGCACGCCCTTCATCAGGAAGAAATTGAAAAAGTAGTCGACGCTGGCCGTCAGATTGAAATGGGGCATCGGCTCGTCTCCGTGTGGTGTTCGGGAGCAATTTTCGTGCCGCCGTCGGGAACCACGATATCGATAAAGGCCTCTTCAGACATGACCGCACCCTCAAGTCAGGCGAATGTCGCCGGCGCGGCGCGCCGCGCCGAGCGTCGTTGCGATGGCGTCGTAAAGTTCGGGCAGGACTGGCAGCAGCGGTGGCCGCGGATCTGCGTTACGGATCAGGCCGAGTTCTTTAAGGCCTACTTTCATGCGCGTATGCATGTCAACGATCGGTGCTGGACCGTAAATCGCCTTGACGATCGGATAGAGGCGGTCGTTCACGGCGCGCATCGCCTTGAGGTCGTCGGCGACCGACGCCTGCCAGAGTTCGACAAACAGATGCGGGGCCAGGCTGACGAGCCCGGACAAAATGCCGTCGCCACCGACGGCGAGCTGCGGCAGAAACCAGTTGTAGTTCGACGGCAGGACCGCGACCTCCGGATCGGCTTTTTTCACGGCCCGCCGGTTCTCGTCATAGGCTAGCATCGTATCGCTGCCTTCCTTGACGGCGATAACGCGGTCGATGGCCGCCATTTCCGCGAGCGTCTGCGGCGAATAGCCAAAGCCGGACGCCAACGGATACTGGAAGATAGACACCGGGATTCCGATCGCCGCACTGACCGCCCGCACGAAGGCCACCGGGGCGCGCGGCGTGGCCGATGCACCGCCGCCAATGGGAGCGGGTGGAAACAGGACCGCGCAATCCGCACCGGCGGCCTCGGCGAGCCGAGCCTGGCTGATGGCGTCGGCGGTCGAGTGCGCAATGATGCCGGCAAGCAGTGGCTTTGCGCCGATATGGGCCCTCGTCCGGGCGATCACCGCCTGGCGCTCTTCGTCCGACAGCGAGCCGCCCTCGCCTGCATGCCCGTTGACAAAGACGGCCGCGATGCCATCCGGGCAGGCGCAATAGTCGAGCAGCCGAGCGTAGCCTTCCCAGTCGATCGCCAGGTCGTCCTTGAATGGCAGCACGGTGGCGACGGTGACGCCGCGCAGATCGGGTTCCTTCATCCGATCACTCATGAACGCTCGCCCCATGGAACCGCGCTGTGCCTGTGACGAGCTACTGCGATCATATGCGCGCCCTTTTCTCAGCCGGCGACCTGCCTTGATGAAACCATCGCGCCCGGCCAGACCAGACCGAACTTCGCCACCAATGCCCGCGCGGTCGCGTCCTGCGCGGCCGGCAAGGGCAGACGCGGCGGACGGGGCACACCGGCAGAAAAGCCCATATGGCTGAGCAGCGCTTTGGTGCCGGCGACGTAAGCCTGGCCACCGACGAATTCGATCACCGGCAAATAGTCTAGATAGAGCTTGCGCGCCGCATTGATGTCGCCTTCATCGGCGACGAGGCTGAAGATGCGTGCCATGGCCTGGGGTACGACATTGGAAGCAACCGCTACCCAGCCCTGCGCGCCCTCCACGAAAGATTCGAAGCCGAGGATGCCGCCGAACACGGTCATCCGGTCACCGCACAGCCGGATGATGTCGCGCACGCGCGTCACCTCGAGCGTCGACTCCTTGATGTAAAGACAGTTGTCGATCTCGGCGAGGCGCGCCACCAGATCTGGCCTCAGATCAACATTGGCGGTCGCGGGATTATTGTAGACCATGATGGGCAACGAGATCGCATCGGCCACCGTTTTGTAGTGATGGACGAGTTCGTCATCGGTCGGCGTCGAATAGAACGGTGGAATGATCATCACGCCGTCGGCGCCCAATTTTTCGGCACGACGGCTGAGGCGCACCACCTCCCGCGTATCCTCCGCACCGGTCCCGATCAGCACCGGCACGCGGCCCTCTGCCTGGGCAATTACCGTCTCGGCCACCAGAACCTTCTCGTCATCGTCGAGCGACAGGAACTCGCCAGTCGAGCCGAGCGGAATCAGCCCGTGGATCCCCTGCCCGATCTGCCAATCGACGAAGTCCCGCAACGCCTCGGCGTCAACGTCGCCGGCCGGCGTGAACGGCGTGATCATGACTGTGTAGGTGCCGCGAAATGTCTTCATCGAGGAACTTCCAGTTGCTCAGGTAAACCTGCGCAGCGGCCCCTATCGCGGGCCACCGCAATGCTGCAAACGATTGCAGTATTGGCGTTGATTTGGGCAAGACCGATCTCAAATTTAGGCTTGCGCACGTAAATTTCTGCCAATACTGTTTTGCAATCGTTTCCATTCTAACGGCGGGATTGATGAGCGTCACGCTCAAAGATGTGGCACTGGCGGCCCGCGTTTCGATCAGCACAGCCTCGCGCGCGCTGGGCGGCAGCGGATTGACGAGCGAGCGTACCCAGCAGCGCCTGACGCGCATTGCGCGCGAGCTCGGCTACCGTCCCAACCCGATCGCGCGCGGCCTCAAGACCGGACAGTCACGGCTGGTGGGGCTTTTGGTCCACAACCTCGCCAATGCGTCGTTCCAGGTGATGGCCGAGGTGGTGCAGGCGCGGCTGAAGGCGCTCGGGTACCAGATGCTGCTGTGCATCGCCGGCGATGATCCGCAGCTGGAAAGCGATACGCTGGCGACACTTGCCGACCATCGCGTCGATGGACTGATCGTCGTGCCCACGGGCAAGAACGGCGCCCGCCTGACCGCTCTGGCAAATGAAATCCCGATCGTCTGCCTGGTGCGCCGCGACGACGCGACCGACCTCGAGACCGTACTCGCCGACGATTCGGAAGGCGCCTTTGTGGGCACGCGGTACCTGATCGGGCTCGGGCACCGACGGATCGGCCTTATTGTCGGCCGTCCAGACACGACATCCGGACGCGAGCGACTGTCGGGATATGTCCGCGCATTGCGCGAAGCGTCGATACAAGTGGACGACACGTTGATCCATGCCGGCCATTTCGAGCCGGAAACCGGCGCCGCCTCCTGTCGCAAGCTGCTGGATCTCACCGAGCCCCCCAGTGCGATCTTCGTCGCCAACCACGAAGCGACGCTCGGTGTCCTGCGCGTGATCGCGGAACGTGGCCTGTCGATTCCCGATGATCTCTCGTTGCTCTGTTACGAGCATTCGCCCTGGTTCGAGTGGCACCGCCCGGCCATCAGCATCGTCGACAACGGCGCGCGCGACCTTGCCAACCTCGCCGTCGACCGTCTGCTGCACCGCATGGACGCCAAGGGGAACGGCGCCGATGGCGTGCGCGAATACCGCGTCGGCGCCCGGCTGGTGAAGCGCGATTCCTGCCGCCCGTTCGATCCGTCCGCACGCAAATCCTCCGCAACCAAATCGCCCAGATCGAAGGCCTGATCGATGCCCTATGTCGAAATTCTTGCGCCGCCTGCCCCGCCTCAAAGCAAGGCCGCGTTGGCAAAATCCATTACCGACGGCCTGATATCGAGCTTCGGCGTCGACGCGCAGACGATCACGCTTTACTTCCTGCCGATCGCTCCCGACGACTACGCCCATGCCGGCGAGATGGGATCACAAGGCACCGGCCAGCGTATCCTGCTCAAGGTGCACGCGTTCCGCCGCAGCGAGGCCGAGCGCCGTGCCGCCGCGGCTGCGCTGACGCGAAGCGTCTGCAACGCCTATGGCGTGCCGGGGGCCGATGTCGCCGCGTACTTCTTCGACCGCGAGAAGGACGAGGTCGCCCACGATTCCAAGCTTGCCAGCGACTGACGGGAGCGACACGCCATGGATCGTTTCTACACCGAGGACCAGAAAGCGCTGCGAGACACCGCGCGTCGCTTCGCGCAAGCCGAGGTCCTGCCGCGCGCGGCCGCGATCGATCGCGACGACCGCTTCGACCGTTCGCTTTACAAAGGCATGGCCGACCTCGGCCTGTTCGGCATCTGCCTGCGCGAAGGCGCGGGCGGCGCAGGGCTCGACGCGGTCGCGGCCTGCATCGCCATGGAAGAGCTGGCACGTTGTTCGGGCGCGGTGGCCAACGCTTTCGCTATTCCCGTCGAGGCGGTGCTGTTTTTCGACCAGCACGGCACCGAGACGCACAAGGCGCTGATCCCGCAAATCCTGAGTGGCGAGATTATCCCCGCTACCGCCGTCTCCGAACCCGACCACGGCTCGGATGTCGCCGGCATCAGGACGACTGCGGTGCGCGACGGCAACGGCTGGCTGCTCGACGGCACCAAGGCCTGGGTGACGCTCGGCGGCGTCGCCGACCGCATCATGGTGTTCGCCCGCACCGGCGCGGAGTCCGGACACCGCGCCATTTCCTGCCTGCTTGTCGATGGCAAATTGCCAGGCATCGCGCGCGGCAAGAATGAAGAGCTGCTGGGCATGCACGGCCTGGAGGATTGCCAGATCACCTTCTCCGGCGTGCGCCTGCCGGCCGACAGCGTGATGGGGCCGGAGAACCAGGCCTTCAAGATGGCCATGAGCAACTTCAATTTCAGCCGGTTGATGATGGCGTCGATGGCGCTCGGCATGGCACAGGCCGCGTTCGAGGATGCCACCGCCTACGCAAAGGACCGCAAGCAGTTCGGCCAGCCGATCATCGGTTTTCAGGCGATTCAGTTCATGCTGGCCGACATGGCGACCGACATCGCCGCCGCCCGCCTGCTGATCCACCACGCCGCGCGCCTGCACGACGCTCGCGAGCCGATCGCCAAGGAAGCCGCGCAAGCCAAGCTGTTCACCACCGACATGGCGATGAAGCACGTCTCCAACGCGCTGCAGATCCATGGCGGCAACGGCTATTCACGCGACTACCGCATTGAGCGGCTGTTCCGCGACGTGCGCCTCGCGCAGATTTACGAGGGCACCAACCAGATCCAGCGCCTCATCATCGCCCGCCAGGTCGAGAAGGAGGCCGCATGACGTGGAGCGTGCAGCCGTGCTGAGCATCATCACCGCGGCGCAGGCCGCGAGCCTGATCCGCGACGCCGATACGCTGATCGTCGGCGGCAATGGCGGCACCGGCGTGGCAGAAGCCGTTCTCGATGCGCTGGAGCAGCGTTTCCTCGGCGGCGGCGGGCCGCACGGGTTGACGCTGATCAACATCACAGGCGTCGGCGCGGTGACCGAAAAGGGTCTATGCCATCTCGCGCATGAGGGCCTGATAGCGCGGGTGGTCGGCGGCAATTTCGGACTGCAAGTGCCGTTCATGCGCCTGGTGCGCGACGAGCTGATCGACGCCTACAACTTCCCGCAAGGCGTGATGAGCCAGCTCTGCCGCGCCATGGCCGCAAAGCATCCCGGGGTACTCACCCATGTCGGCCTCAACACCTACATGGACCCGCGCCAGGATGGCGGGCGCATGAACGCACGCACCACCCTTCCGCTGGTCGACCTCGTCGAGCTGCACGGACAATCATGGCTGCTCTACCGCGCGCCCTCGCCGCCTGATGTCGCGATCATCCGCGGCACCTCGGCGGATGAAGACGGCTATATCAGCATGGAGCACGAAGGCACCACGCGCGAGGATCTCTCGATCGCGCAGGCCGTGCACAACGCCGGCGGCACCGTGATCTGCCAGGTGAAAAGGATCGTCAAGCGCGGTTCGATCCATCCGCAGATGGTCAAGATTCCCGGCTTCCTGATCGACCATGTGGTGCTCGAACCCGATCAGATGCAAACCTACGGCACCGTCCACGATCCCGCCCGCTGCGGTGAGACCCGCGTACCGGTCGCGATGATCACGCCAGACCCGCTCAGCGAACGGCGGGTGATCGCCCGCCGCGCCACCTTCGAGCTGCGTCCGCGCGATGTGGTCAATCTCGGCGTCGGCATCTCCGCCATGATCCCCAATGTCGCGGCCGAGGAAGGCATCACCGACCTGATTACGCTGACCGTGGAATCCGGCGTGGTTGGCGGCGTTCCCGGCCACGCGCGCGAGTTCGGCACCGCGATCAATCCCCGCGCCATTCTCGATCAAGCCTACCAGTTCGATTTCTACGACGGCGGCGGGCTCTCTTGCGCCTTCCTCTCGTTCGCGGAAGTGGACGAAATCGGCAATGTCAATGTCACCCGTTTCGGCGACCGCCGCGACGGCTCGGGCGGCTTCATCGACATCACCCAGAACGCCAAGCGGCTGATCTTCAGCGGCACCATGACCGGCGGCAAGTTCGATATCGCCGTTGAGAACGGCCGGCTGGCGATCCGCCGCGACGGCGCCTTCTGTAAATTCGTGCCGCAAGTCGGCCAGATCAGCTTCAGTGCTGGTCTGGCCGCGCAGCGCGGCCAGGAAGTGTCCTACGTCACCGAACGCGCCGTGTTCCAGCTGGAGAATGGCGGTATCACGCTGACCGAGATCGCCCCGGGCGTGCGCCTGGAGCAGGACGTGCTTGCGCATATGGGCTTCCGGCCGCGCATCAGCCCCGACCTCAAGGACATGGACCCGCGCATCTTCCGGCCCGGGCCGATGGGAATCGGCCAGAGTTTCGTTGAGCTGCCGGCTCGCCCGCGCAAGGTCGCCTGAGGACACACCATGGACACCGCCACCGCGCCGATCAATCTCCGCTACGAGGACATCGAGCCCGGCACGCAGTTCGAAAGCGCGGCGCACGCGGTGACGCCGGCCGATATCGCGGCTTTCGCCGATATTACGCACGATCATCATCCGCTGCATCTCGACGCCGCTTACGCAAAATCGCGCGGCTTCCCGGCAGTGATCGCCCATGGACTGTATGGCCTGTCACTGATGGAGGGGCTGAAGTCGGAGCTGAAACTCTATGAAGAGACCTCCGTGGCCTCGCTCGGCTGGGACGAAGTGCGCTTCAAGGCACCGGTCGTCGCCGGCGACCGTTTGCGCGTCCGGTTCCGCTTCGTCGAGAAGCGGCCGACCAAAAATCCTGCGCGCGGCATCGTCATCGAGGCGCTCGATCTGGTCAACCAGCGCGACGAAGTGGTGACGGAAGCCCGCCATACCTCGCTGATCCTGACCCGCCAGCCCGATAGCGCATCCACTACGCCGAACGCGACCTAACGAGACAACGAAAAGACGACCAGACCCGGGAACGCCGCCTCACCTATTCACTCTTACACAGGGGTTCACGTCATGCGACTTCTCAACATCTTCTCCGCCCTGGCCGTGCTGATCGGCCTCGTCCCAACAGCTCACGCCCAGAACTGCACGCCGAAAGTGCCGGCATCGAGCCTGATCGAAGCCGGCAAATGGCAGATGTCGATCAACCCGACCCTCCCACCGCAGCAATTCATCGACGACAAGGGCGAACTGCAGGGGCTCAATGTCGAACTGGCGCGCGAAATCGCCAAACGCATCTGCATCGAGCCGGTGTTCCTGCGGATGGATTTCCCGCCGATGATCCCGGGTCTGCGCTCTGGCCGCTTCGACGCCATCAACACCGGTCTGTTCTGGACCGAGGAGCGCTCGAAGATGCTGTACCTCGTGCCCTACGCGCAGCAGGCGATCAGCATCTATACCGATCCTGCATCCAGCCTGAAGCTGGAGAAGTTCGAAGATCTCGCCGGCCGCGTCGTCGGCGTCGAGTCGGCCACCTATACCGAGCGCAAGGCGCGCGAGTTCAGCGCCGCCATGGTGGCCAAAGGGCTCAAGGAAATCGAGTTGCGCACGTTCACGACCGTCACCGCGACCTCGGCAGCCTTGCGCGCCGGACAGCTCGAGGCGGCGCTCAACATCAACGAGACCGCCAACTCACTCGAACAGCGCGGCATTGCCAAGATCTGGGTCAGGGACATTGCCGGCACCGACATCACTTTCGCCTTCCGCGACAAGCTGCTGGCGCAGGCGGCGGCGGATGCGCTGACGGCAATCCGCTCCGACGGCACCTATGACAGACTGTTCGACAAGTTCGGCATGACCAAGCTGAAGGCCGCCACCTTCACCATCCGCGGCGACGGTCCCACCAACTGACAGCGAGCGTTGCTGCAAACGCAGCAGCGCTGCATTGTAGCGACGAACCCGATGGACGGGAGTGCGACATGACATTCGACACCATCATCCGCGGCGGCACGGTGGCGACGGCGTCCGACACCTTCGCCTGCGATGTCGGGATATCGGGCGGACGGATCGCAGCGCTCGGGCACGATCTCGGCAACGCCGCGCAAACCATCGATGCCACCGGGCGGCTCGTGCTGCCCGGCGGCATCGACAGCCATGTCCACTTTTCCCAGCCGAGCGGGCCGGGCATCGTCATGGCCGATGATTTCGAAAGCGGCACCCGCGCCGCCGCCTTCGGCGGCAACACCACGGTGCTGCCGTTCTGCCTGCAGGAACGTGGACAGAGCCTGCGTCAGGCGGTACGGGACTATCACGCCAAAGCTGATGGTAACTGCTACATCGACGTCAGCTTTCACCTGATCATCTCCGACCCGACCGAACAGGTTCTCGGCCAGGAGCTCCCGGCCCTGATCAAGGACGGCTACACCTCGTTCAAGGTATTCATGACCTATGAAGACCTGGCGCTCAGCGATCGCCAGATTCTCGAGGTCATGTCGGTTGCCCGCGAGACCGGTGCGTTGGTCATGGTCCACGCTGAGAATTTCGATGCCATCCGTTTCCTCACCGATCGCCTGGAGCGAGGCGGCCAGACCGCGCCGCATTTCCACGGCGCATCCCGTCCGATAGTCGTCGAACGCGAAGCCACCCATCGCGCCATCGCTCTCGCCGAGCTGATCGACGTTCCGGTGATGATCGTCCACGTCTCCAACCGCGAAGCGATGGAAGAAGTCCGCCGTGCCCAGCAGCGCGGCCTCAAGGTTTTTGGTGAAACCTGCCCGCAGTATCTCGTCTTGACCGAGAAGGACATGGAGGGGCTCAATATGGAGGGCACCAAATACGTCTGCAGCCCACCGCCACGCGATGTCCCAAGCCAGATCGCGTGCTGGGAAGGATTGCAGCAAGGCATCTTCAGCGTTTTCTCCTCCGACCATTGCGCATTCCGTTACGATACGACCGGAAAGCTCGCCCCGAAAGGCCGCACCAGCTTTCGCTGGGTGCCGAACGGCATTCCCGGCGTCGAGACGCGGTTGCCGATTCTGTTTTCGGAAGGCGTGGTCAAGGGACGAATCGACCTGAACCGGTTCGTTGCGCTCTCGGCGACCAACCATGCCAAGACCTACGGCCTCTACCCGCGAAAGGGCACGATCGCAATCGGCTCGGATGCAGACATTGCGATCTGGGACCCGACACGCGAGGTGACCATCAGCCAGGACATTCTGCATCACGGACCCGACTACACGCCCTATGAGGGCTTCCGCGTCACCGGTTGGCCCATGACCACGCTGGTGCGTGGTGAGGTCGTCGTCGCGGATGGCACCCTGGTCGGCCGCAAGGGGGCCGGCCAGCATCTGGCACGCGACGCTTCGCAGTTCGCCTCTGCTCGCGACTAACGCGACCCGCCTGACCTCAAAACAATCGACCCTTCTTATAGTGCCATGGCGGCAGCGTTGTTCGATGCGACCGGCTTCCGCATCATCATCCGCGCAATCGCCTCGCCAATCACCACCGTCGTGAAATGGGTGTTGGCGCGGCAATCGGACGGCATGATCGAAGCGTCCGCCACGCGCAGGGCGGCGATGCCCTTCACGGTGCCATCCGGATTCACCACGCCATGGGCGTCGTTGAAGCCCGCCATGCGGCAAGAACCGGCGGCGTGCTGAATGTCGCCGGTGTCGCGGCGGAGCAGCGCTTCGAGCTCCCCGTTCGGCAGTGCCGCGGCCTGCGGCAGCCTCAGGTCGGTATCGATCAAGCGAATCCATTCGCTGATATTCGCCAGCGCCGGCTGGGTGGTGAGCACGGCCAGTCGCTTCACCGCATCGACCATGCGCAGCAAATCGCGTTCATCGGCGAGCATGTTTTCCTCGACGATCGGGTCGATCGAAGCGTCGGTCGAGGCCAGCTTCAAATGACCGCGCGAATAGGCGTTGAACAAACCTGCGCCGATGGCGCCGGGATTGCCGATGCCGCGATGGTTGAAGGCGATCAGGATCATGTCGCGCTTGCCGCCATCGGCAAGCCCGGACGAATAGGTCACGCAGCAATTGGTATGACGCGTATCCGGGTCCGTTGGCTGAAATTCCCCGCGCAGCTTAATGGTGGCGCGAAACAGCGGGTGGTCGAAGAAGTGCTGGCCGACCGGCAGGTCGCGCTCGACCGCGATGCCCATCGCCTTCAGCTCGTCGGCCGGTCCGATGCCCGAACGCAGTAATATCGCCGGGCTATGGATGGCCCCAGCGCACAGTACGATCTCGCGCGCCCTGATTTCGGAGCTGCCCTGCCCTTCGATGTGAACCAGCACGCCGATGGCCCGGCCGTCCCTGATCAAAAGGCGGTCGACCAGCGCGTGCCCCCGGATTTCCAGGTTGGCGCGGCCGCGCGCCGGTTCCAGATAGGCTTCATTGGTGGTGATGCGGCGGCTGTCGCGGCTGTTGATCGGATAGCAGGCGGCACCCTCGCCATCCGATCCGTTGACGTCATCGCACCACGGATAGCCCGATGCCAGCGCGGCGTCGCGGAGCCCGCGATCGATTGGGCCCCACTTCTCCGGCGGCGCGCGATAGACCGGCAGCGGTCCGCCACGGCCGTGGCCTGCCCGGTCGCCGAATTCGAAGTCGTCCTCGATGATCGAGAACAGCGGCATCACCTCTTTTGCAGACCAGCCGGTGCAACCGCCGGCGGCCCACTCGTCGAACGCGTCAGCCACACCGCGGATGGCGATCTGGCCGTTCATCATCGAACTGCCGCCGAGGCCCTTGCCACGCCAATAGAAGCGCGGCTCCTGCCCTGCCACCCGGCGCGTCAGCAAGTTCGGCCACTGCCATTTCTCCTGATATTCGCGATTGTGAATGATCGGAATCGGATTGGGCGTCCGCACCTCCCAGGGCGCCTCGTCGGCGCGCCAGTCGAGGCCCGCTTCCAGCAGCAGCACGCGCCTGGCAGGATCTTCGGAGAGCCGGGCGGCAACCGCGGCGCCGGCAGAGCCGCCGCCGACTACGATGACGTCATACATGACATTACTTCTCGATGTTCCAGAAAATCGGAATCGCCGACGGTATCAGACCGCGCAGATTGGCGCGATAGGCGGCCGGTTGAGCGAACTGCCCCCACGGAATGCCCGGCGCCTGATCGTACATCACGGTCTGGATCTCGGCAGCAATCTTCTTGCGATCCTCCTCGGCGGGTGCCTTGGCGAAGGCATCCAGCAGCGGCGTGATGCGCGGGTCGCACTGCCAGCCCGTGAAGTCGACGCAGTTGAACGCCACCATGACGTTGGTCAGCGGCGACGCCAGATCGAAGCCGCCGGCGTGAACGCCATAGACGCTCCAGCCTTCTTTCTTGGTGCGACGGGCAAGCACCGAAGCCCAATCCATCACCTGCAGATCGACGTTAAAGCCGGCCTGCTTCAGCTTCTCCGCAAGAACCTGCGCCGAAATGCGCGGCGCCTCAAGGTCGCTGGCCTGCATCACGACAACAGGCTCACCGGCATATTTCGTCGCCTTGAGTGCCGCGCGCGCCGCCTCGATGGACGGGCTAGCGGCAGCTTCGGTTCCGGCCTTGTTGTCATAAGTGGTGCCGCAAGTGAAGAATGTCGCGCAGGGTGTGGCGTATTTGGTATCGAGGCCGAGCCCGTCCATCACCTCACGCTGATCGACCAGCTTCCATAGCACGCGCCGGATCGCCGGATCGTCGAACGGCTTCTGCGCGGCGTTGAGGCGATAGGCGCCGGCAAACATGTTGCCTCCGGTAAAGTTGACGACCTTCACGCGGGCGTTCTTTTCGAGAACCGGCAGCAGATCGAACGGTGCGTACTGCATGTAATCCACTTCGCCGGTCTGCAGCGCCGATGCGGCGGTGGAGCCGTCGGGAATGACGCGAATTTCCAGCGTGTCGACGTTGACGCGCTTGCCACCGGCCAGGAAGTCAGCGGGTTCGGGACGCGGCACATAGTCGGCGAATTTCTTCAGAATCATGCGATCGCCGGTACGGTGATCGGCCTTGCTGTAGACGAACGGGCCAGAGCCGATGATTTCGGTGATGCGTTGATCCGCCGGCGTCTTGGCCACCCGCTCAGGCATCATGAAAGCGACGGGACTGACGGGATTTCCAAGCGCGTCGATCACCAGGCCCGAGGGCTCCTTCAGCGTCAGCACGAAAGTCTTGGCGTCAGCAGGCTCGAGTGAAGCGGTGATGGCGAGGATTCGCCGGCCGAGCGCGTTGCGCTGTCCCCAGCGTCGCAGCGATGCGACACAATCCGCTGCTGTGACCGGCTGGCCGTCATGCCATTTCAGGCCGTCGCGCAGCGTGAACGTGTAGATCAGTCCGTCAGGCGAAATCTTCCAGTCCTGCACCATCTGCGGCTTGATCTCGCCCTTGGCGTCCTTCGCGAACAGAGTGTCGAACACCATGAATCCGAAGGTTCGCGAGATATAGGCCGGCGTAAAATGCGGATCGAGCGTGGCGATTTCCGCTTCCAGCACCGCGACAAGATTGCCGCCGGCATGGGCCGGCGTAACCACCGGAGCCGCGACGACCGCGAACGAAAACATGGCGGGGATGAAAGCCTTCAATTTGGACATGGATGCCTTCTTGGTTCGTAAGGAAAAGTCTGAGAGCATTGCGAAACGCATAAATGCACCTCGCAAGCAGATGCCTGCTCAAGCAACGTCCATGCCGTGAGCGGTAAACCGCTCATGTCGCAAAGACTACCTGACGTGCGTTTGATGAAGCCATCGTCATCATTGCGGCGTCGATCGGCCGGCTGGAATCATGAAGGCGGCACGCAGCGAGATGCGGGCCCCGTTGTGGGCTTCAGTTCTGGCGTCTCATTCACACCGCAAACGTGATGGGCGTGATGAAAACATCGCAATCCAATTGCTCGACGCCTTTCAAGCAAGCAGTTCTTGGTCATTTGCGTGAATTTTGAGCGCGGATTGTTCAAAAATGCCGCGCACCTAACCGTTGACGGCGGCATTTCCTAGTTTCAAAATCAAAGCCTGAGTTCCATTTTCCGGAACTGCTTGGAAACCACTAGCGAGACCATGAGCGCCCTCGATAACGCGATCGAAATCCTGCGCTGCTTCGCCCCGCATCAGCCGGAGATCAGCAATGCTGATGTGATCCGGCTCACCGGCAAGCCGAAGAGCTCGACGTCACGGCTGCTGCGTCAACTCAAGGAATGTGGCCTGCTGGAGCAGGACGCAGTGACCCGCCGCTATCGGCCGGGCCTGCTGGTCTTCGAACTCGGCCGGCTGCACCGGACCGAGAATGACTTTGTCGCCCTCGCCGAGCAGCGATTGCGAGCGGTCTGTGCCAAGACCGGCCACACCGGCTACATCTCGGTGCTCGACGGCGCCGAACAGGTCGTGCTGCGTGTCGTCCCCGGATCCAATCCGCTTCAGGTGGTGACGCCGCCGGGCGTACGGGCGCCGGCATTCGCGACATCCAACGGCCGAGCCATGCTTGCGCGCCTGAGCGATTCCGATATTCGCAGCCGCATGCCCAAACCCCTGCCCGCAATCTCGCCGTCGGCTCCGCGGAATCTGACGGCGCTCATGGCGCGCATCGCCGAGATCCGCCGCACCGGCTATTCCGAAGCCAGCGATGAATCCTTGCCGGGAGTGGGCTCGCTGGGTTTCGCGCTCACCCGTCGCGACACCAATGAAACGATCGGGGTCGCAGTATCCTATCCGAGCCAGCTGACATCGGCCGAAGAGCGCGCGAAGCTCTGGCAGGCGCTGCGCGCAATGGCCGTCGACCTCGGCCGGCTTTTCGATGATCCGATATGGATCGCGCTGGATGACGTTGCACCCAGACACAAAGCCGCGGCAAGATGAACGCGGTTCGCACGGGCATCACCCCTATTGCCTGGCTGATCGCGCCGAGCGCTCTGCTGTTCGCGCTGTTCTTCTTCCTGCCGATGGGGCTGATGGCCATGATCAGCCTGCTCACCGGCAATCCGGTCGTGCAACCAAATGCCGATTTCACGACCAAGTATTATCGCAGGATTCTCGACGACACCTATTATTTCGAGGTGATCTGGACCACGCTTCGGATTGGTCTGCTCACCACGCTGGCGGCTCTACTGATCGGCTACCCGCTGGCCCATTGGATGGCGCGTATCCGTGGCCGCACGGCCTATGCCATGCTGATGATGGCCGTGTTGACGCCGATGCTGACCGGCATTGTGGTCCGCACCTTTGCCTGGATGGCGCTGCTGTCGGACAAGGGCGCGATCAACCAGGCCCTGACCGGCCTCGGCCTGATCTCGAAGCCACTGCCGCTGATGTACAATGAATTCAGCATCGTGCTCGGCCTGACGCATATCTACGTGCCTTACATGGTTCTGACCCTGGTCGGCGTCATCGGCCGGATCGACGAGCGGCTGGAACATGCGGCACAAAATCTTGGCGCCTCGCCGCTGCGGGCTTTCCTTGAGGTGACGCTGCCCCTGAGCCTGCCGGGAATCCTGGCCGGCTCGCTGCTGGTGTTCGCGCTGGCCATCAGCGCCTATGTCACCCCGATCCTGATGGGCGGATTCCAGATCATGACGCTGCCCATGCTGATCTATCAGCAGATCTCCTCGAGCTTCAATGTCGGTTTTGCCGCGGCGCTCGGCATGGTGCTGCTGACGATCTCGCTGGTCCTGGTCATCGCCTATAACCGCATCCTCGGGCTGGTCTCCGGCCAGCGCAATCTGCAATGAGGCCGCCGATGACCGCCCCGCCGTTCACCCCTCGCCTCGGCCGCTTCTGCTATCTGGCCCTCAATGTTGCGGTGGTGGTTTTCCTCCTGGCGCCGATTGCCATCGTCTTCGTGTTCGCCCTCAATCCGACGCCCTATATCCAGTTTCCGCCGGTCGGCGTTTCGTTGCGCTGGTTCGAAAAATTCTTCGCCTCGCGCGATTTCATGAACGCCCTGCGGTTGAGCCTCGAGGTCGCCGTGATGACGACCATCGCGGCAACCCTGTTCGGTGCCAGCGCCGCGCTCGCTTTGGCACGCGGCGGGCTGCCCGGCACGCGCGTCATCACCGCGATCATGCTTTCACCGCTGATGCTGCCGGCGATCCTGACGGGCCTTGCACTGTTCCAGACCTATGTCCTGCTCGATGTCGGCCGGCCGCTGTGGGGGCTGGTGCTCGGCCATACGCTCGTATCGATTCCCTATGTGGTGCGCACGACGCTGGCGGTTCTGCAAAACTTCGATACCCGTCTCGAAGAGGCGGCACGCAACCTCGGCGCCGGGCCTTTACGCACGTATTTCGAGGTCACGCTTCCATTGACCAAGCCCGGCGTCATGGCGGGAGCCGTGTTCGCCTTCATCGTCTCGTTCGACCAGTTTCCGGTATCGCTCTTCCTGGTCTCCCCGGGCCGGGAAACGCTGCCGATCACGTTGTTCAACTATCTGAAGTTCGATCTGGACGGAACGATCGGCGCCGCCTCGGTGGTGTCGATCCTGCTCGCCGTGCTGGTCGTCTTCGGGCTCGATCGCACGGTCGGGCT
>Ga0184612_10000219_pt1 | contig 25497 bp, 20 predicted proteins | sample PLM3_60_coex_FD_133163 | JGI IMG/M metagenome (GOLD analysis project Ga0184612, IMG submission 133163) | Groundwater sediment microbial communities from an aquifer in East River, Colorado, USA - PLM3_60_coex | ecosystem: Environmental > Terrestrial > Soil > Riparian zone | place: USA: East... | reverse complement strand
TCGCCGGGAACAGCGCGGCAAGCTCGGTGTCATATGACGTCCAGTTCGGCGTGTGCACGCTCTACGACGAAACGAAGGCCGTCAAGCAAAACGCGACGGTGCCCATCAAGCTCGCGCTGTGCGATGCGAACGGAGCGAACCATTCCTCGTCCGGCGTCGTCCTGCATGCGTTGTCCGTAACCCCGGAGAGCGGAACGTTGACGGGCGTCCTGGACGATGCGGGTCAGGCGAATCCGGACTACGACTTCCGGCACAACGGGCTGACAGGCGGGAATGGTGGATACATTTTCAACCTGAGCACCAAAGCCATCCCGCCGGGTGTGTGGCGCCTGCTGTTCAGCGTGTCAGGCGATCCTGTCACGCACTCGGTCAGATTCGGCGTGAGGTGACCTCGAGCGCGGCCGACTGCGGATCACTCGTACTAATCATCCTTCTCCTTGCGATCGCGCTCATCCCGCTGTCGCTCGTGCAGCGTTATCGCGTGGGCACGGCGCGGCGCCGCGCATGCGCATGGCTCGTCACGATCAACCTGACGGGCATCGCGCTCTCTCGACCGGGCTCTTCCTGGGGTGCCGCGGTCAGCAGTGTCTGGGTACCGCAGGCGCTCGTCTACTCTCATCGGGCTGGCGGGCGCGTGTGTGCTCGGAGCCATCGGCCTCGCACGGAGCCGCTGGGAGGTGACGCCGCAGGCGTCGTATTACACGCCGAACCGCCTGCTCGTGCTGACGATTACGCTGAGGGAGATTGCGAATTCAGAAGTCGCGAGATGATGGCGCAATCTCGGGAGACTGATCACTCTGTTCGGTGAAGCTTCGCGCGACGCGACCGGCCGGCCGGGCCCTGCGGAGTGGGAGCTGGGGCGTACGTCGGCGGACAGGACGACTATCCGGTTGGCGGCGTGAGCTGGTACGAAGCGGCCGCGTATGCGCGCTGGGCGGGCAAATCGCTGCCGACCATCTACCACTGGAGCCGTGCAGCCGACCTGCGCCTGAGCGGCGACGTGGTGCCGGCCAGCAATTTCAATCGCAAGTCGCTGATCCAGTAAGCCACCTGGATCGAGAGTGGCGGGCCCGGCCCGCCTCCGCTCCTTCGGAACTTTGCCGTACTTCAGGTGAGCCCGGCCCGCCTACGCCCTTCGGGCTTCGGCGCGCCTCGGGCGCGCCAAGCGCGAAGGAGAGCTTGGCGCGCCCGGCAGGACTCGAACCTGCGACCCTCGGCTTAGAAGGTTCGTCCTTGTTCACGCAAGGACGCATTTACGAGGAAAAACTCGCGTGTTGTTCGAAACATTCGGCCAGACAACGCTGGCCGAGGGCCGCCGGGACTCGCGAACGCCTTGAACCCCTTGCTGGTCGAGCCCAGAGCAAGCACGGATGGCTACGACCAACGCACTGACATTCACCCAGCGCGTCCACGCGGTGACGGGACGAACGGTGGTCAGCGCGGTGACGACGAAGTAGGCCGGCATCAAGCCGCCCGCTATCGGCCCAGAACGGACGCGGTGATCTCCATCGTGAGCATGGATAGGACGAACAGCTGCCCGCTTCTTGAAGCTTGGCGCCTTTCCGAGCCAGGAGCGCAACAGCGCCAAGAATCATTACCACAGCACCGGCGACGATGTGTATTTGTAACAACATGGTGATTTCCGTTCCTCCGTACGCAGGCGGCTGTTGTCTCGCGTGCCGCCGACCCCTGGGGGCAGGGGTGCACGCTGTCATGAGCTGGACGGCCGGGGCCGGCGCCACTGCAGGCTCCACAGTCCGCGCGCCGAGAGGATGGCTCAGAAGAGCGCGGTCACGCCGAGCGCGATGAGCGTCCAGACCCAGAAAAAGATTCCGCTGGAGTTGGCGATCCTGCCGCCGACAAGGCCGGCCCCTCTCATGTGAGCTAAAGGGACGACCGACCCAAGGAGCGACCCGAGGAGGATGATGATGTACCCCGATCGCCGCTCGGCGAGCACCAGCGTTCCGTACAGCCAGACGACCAGAGTAAGCACCCCACTGACGTTCTTGAACCCTCCAGGCTCGAACCCGGGGACGACGTCGTCCGACAAGTGAAACGTAAAGAAGAGGATCGAGAGCAGTGACGTGATGGTTAATGTCATGTTGTGTTTCATTCGAAGGTCTCCTTGCCGGATTGCGTTCATCGGCTTGCGCTCCGTTTGATCGCCGCTGCCGGCCGCTCGCGTGCGGCTTGCTCCGGCTCGAATCGGAGAATGTCGCCAGGCTGGCACGAGAGCGCCTCGCAGATCGCTTCGAGCGTCGAGAAGCGGATCGCGCGCGCCTTGCCGGTCTTGAGGATCGAGAGGTTGGCCAGCGTCATGCCGACCCGATCTGCGAGCTCGGTCAGCGTCATCCGCCGATCGTGGAGCAGGTCGTCGAGCTTGACGGCGATCGCCATGTCACACCGTCCCTTCGAGGTCTTCGCGCATCAGCGTGCCTTCCGCGAACACGCGGGCCAGCAGGAACGTGAGCAGTACGGCGAGCCAGCCGTTGATCGAAAAGCCGGCATCCAAATGGACCGGATGCGCCGGAGTCGAAACGGCCTTGGCGATCGCGCCGATGACGAGGCTGAGAAGCTGCAGCGCGAGCAGTGCCCAGGCGATCGCCTGCAAACGGTCCGCGTTCGCGGCGACGAACGGGTCGCCCGCGCGCACGGTCTCAACGATCGCGAGCAGCCGCTTCAGGACGGCATAATTGAGCGGAATTGCGGCGAGACCGAGCACGGCGATCGCGCGCAGGCCCATGACCAGCCGCTCTGCCTCAGGCGAAGGGGAAAGTTTGAAAGCGGCCATGATCCATTGCTCGTTCGGGCTGACAACCAGCAGAGCGAGGATCGCGGCAGCCATCAGCCAGTTCAGGACGATGAGGGTCCGCAGCACGACGTACGCGATCGGCAGCGCGGCGGATGACGAGGCTGACCTTGACATGATTCACCACCTTGATATATCGAATATCAATAAATTATTTATCGAATGTCGTCAAGTATATTATTGGCAGTCGATAAATGAACCAGATGTCGACTAGGGTCTCCTCCTGGGTTTGTCACATTGGCGGGCCGTGGCCCGTCAGTTAACTGACGAAACTCAGAGCAGGAGGAGAGGGCTTTGATTGTCGCGATCGGACTGGAAGTGTCGGCGCTCCGCGTCGGCCTGGGCATCTGCTGCGCTCTGGTGCCCGCCCGCATATGCGAGTTACGCTTCGAGCAGATCGCCCTCTGTCGCGCCTTCGCTCAGCTTGAGAAGCAGCAGTTCGACGGGGACTCGCGTCCCGCGGATTGCGGGCTTTCCAAGCATCACGCGCGGTTCTGCCGATTTCCGAGAACAGGCTCCTCGATTCACTCGAAGGGGGTGCGCGGAGCATTGGGGCCGGTCATTCGTCCTTTGACCCTTGATCGTGGATCACCTTGGCGCGGTGAACGCACCACAGACAGACGCACGATACATTGGCTGCTGCCGATTGTGAGCGCCTCGCGCGAGCGTGAATGCGGATACGACCGCCTGCAACGAGCGGGGCTCCCCGGACCCGTGCCAGAGCGCCCGCACGTACTACTTACAAAGCGGACAACAGCAACACGTGGCCGCGATCGTGGTCGCAGCCGCCGCGCTTGTCGCGAAGAGTCCTATCATTATCGCCGTCAGACTGAAGATTCTTCCCTTCATCGCCACTCCTCTGAACCCGCGCCAGTCGATTCCGGCGCAATGAACCCAAGCGTAGGGCTCCCCTGCGGGTCGGAAGTCAATGGGCTTGACTCTGCACTGCGCTTCATGATCGATACTTGGGGCGATGGCCGAGTGCTGTTGCCCGCCGCGTCCGGACGATCCCGCCGAGCAGCACGAATGCCCGCGGAGCGGCACGCTGGGTCATGCCGTGGATCTCAACACCGTGAAGGCGCTGCTCACGTTCACCGCGCTCGCGCGGCTCACCGGATCGCCGCATCGGTTCTGCCCGGATCCCTCGTGCGAGATCGTCTATTTCTCACCAGGCGACACCTACACCGTGCAGGATCTTCGCGTCCCAGTGTGGCAGAAAGAGCCGCCCGACGCTCGCATGATCTGCCACTGCTTTGGCGAAAACGAGGCAGACATCCGCCGAGAGATCGAGGAGCATGGAGCCTCGCACGCCGTCGAGCGGGTGCGCGCCCACATCACGGCCGGCCGTTGTGCGTGCGAGGTGCGGAACCCGCGGGGCGTGTGTTGCCTCGGCGACCTGATCGCGGCTGTCAAGCGGATGGCCGCGCACGCGGCGACGAATATCAGAAAATAGGCGGGATGGAGACTTATCGGATCGGCGAGATCGCGCAGCACGCGGGCGTCTCGGTGCCCGCGGTGCGCTACTACGAGCGGCTCGGGCTGCTCGTGAAAGCGCTGCGCGTGCAAAACGCGCCGTTCCGGCTCGATGGCGATCCTCGGGATTTCCGCCGTAATCGTGCTGCTGGTGCTCGCCTTCCCGCAAGTGATCGCCGGGCTCATCGCCGATTGGATGCCATGAACAGACGGAAACTGTTACTCGTTTTCCTCGTGGTGCTCGCCGCGATCGGCGGCGGCACGTTCGCGTGGCTGCGCTTCGCGACGCACGATACACCCGCCGGACAACCGCCGCTCGCGCTGCTCGATGCCGGCTCGCTCGCCACGCTGAAAGCGGATTTTAACCGCGCCGCTGGCGAGACGCGGATGATCGTGCTCCTCTCGCCCACTTGAGCCACGTGCCTGCGGGGGTCTTCCGCAGTCGAATCGATCCTGGCGACACAGCGGAGTGCCGCCGTGCGAGTGTTCATGGTGTGGGAGCCGATCCTGCCACTGACTTCGGCGCGCCGACAACCTCGGTTCTCGGCCGTGCGCCGGATCAGCGGGTGCAACAGTACTGGGATCTGAGCCACGTGTTCGCGAAACAGATGGCCGCGGACGCGCGCCCGCCGCAACCGAAGCAAGAGTGCTGCACGCGATCAGGCAACCTGTGGGATATGGCCGCGGTTTATCCGAAGGGCGTCCGTTGGGAGGATCGGATGCCGACCGCTACGGTGTTCAACGGTCCTGTGGTGGATATCACCGAGGAGATCAAGGCGGCGCTCGCTGTAAGACAGCCGTAACAAAGAACGTCTCCCGAGAATGTGGCGCGCCGATACGCTGCACGCCACGGACTCGCTCGGAGCGCTCGGCTCTGGGCAACAGCACTCAGTCATCGTCCCCAGTATCAACCGTGGAATGTGCTTCAAGTGAAGCGTCTCGTGAGTTACGAGTGGAGGGAAATCGAGGTCATGTCGGTGCGGGTGATCAACCGCAGTGATGCGCTGGCGTGGGAGTGCATGCGCCAGACGCTGTGGCCCTCGGCAGCCGGCGAGTATGCCCGAGAGATCGAGCGGTTGTTTGGCGGTGACCGGCGCGATCCCGCGGAGGTGTTAATCGCAATTGACGACTCCGGACTGTCGATCGGGTTTGCTGAACTGTCGATCCGTCCCAGCGCCGAAGGTTGCTACTCTGGTCGGGTTGCGTACCTTGAAGGTTGGTTCGTCGAAGCCTCGGCTCGGCGTCAAGGAGTAGGGACAGCCCTCGTCAAAGCGGCCGACGCGTGGGGGCCGTGATCAGAATTGCACTGAACTCGCGTCTGACGTCGAACTGGAGAATACGACAAGTGCCGCTGCACACCTCGCGCTTGGTTTTTCCGAAGTCGGTCGCAAGGTCTGTTTCAGGAAAGCCCTGTAGGCGACGCCCAAAGGCTGGGCGCACCCATGACACCTGATTGGCGACAAATCGAACGCGAGCGCGACGGCCTGTCCGTCCGATCTGCCTCGCTCCTCGGCGAGGGCTGGTGCTCGCGTGCGTACTTGGTGAACGGTGATTTGGTCTTCCGGTTCCCCAAGCGTCCCGACCATTGGCCAGAGCTCAATCGTGAAATCAGATTCCTGGCGTGGGCGGCCGATCAGTTGCCGCTACCTGTTCCCCGGTACATCGGCGTCGCGCCCGACTCGCCAGCGAGTCCGAATGGATACGCCATGTACCGGTACATGGCTGGGCGGCGGATGAGGATCGAGAGCCTCACATCTGCAGACCAATCGGCAGCCGCGGAGCGGATCGGGTTCTTCCTTCGCGAGCTGCACGGTCTCCGGCCTCCTGACGACATCGCATCGCAGCTCCCGCGCGAGGACGCTCGATTCGTCGCCGAAGAATGCCTCGGGCGAGCCGAGCGAGAGATCCTCCCCAATTTGGACGCCGTCGAAAGCCGTACGCTTCGCGCGATCTTCGCGACGTATCAGGACACCGCCGAGAACTTCTCGTTCGACCCAGTGGTGTTGCACGCCGATCTCAGCGGCGATCACGTGTTAATGGACAGCGATATGGTCGCCGGTGTTCTTGATTTTGGGGATGTGAACTGGGGCGATCGCGACTACGATTTTCACTATCTGTTCCTTGATTTCGGAGCGATGTTCGCGATGGACGTGGCGCGCCGGTACGGACATCCAAGTCTCGATCACCTTCTGTCCAAGATGCGCTACTTCGCGTTGGCCGATCAAGTCGGGACAATTCTTGAGGGTCCGGGACGACCGCTCGATGGGCAGATCGACGCAGCGTGGGTACGTGTCAAGGAGCTGCTTCGAGATAGCGATCTGGACCTGCGAATCAAATAGGAGGTTCGGCGAAGCTCTCACGTGAATACGCGTACGTGACTTCGTCGTCGTTCCCGAGTGGCGCTGCCCCGGTGCTTGCGTACAATCGCGTGGCAGCCATGTTGGAGCGCGTCGTGGGAACCCACATCTTCATGGCGTTCTCTTGCCGGCACACGGCCTTGAGTAATTGGATCATGCGGCGGCCGATGCCACGCCGCCGGTGGGTCGAGGCGACATCGATCTCGTAGAAGAACATCATCGGCTGCTGGCAGTCGATCCGGTCCAAGAGATAGGCGACCAAGTATCCCACGGGCTCGGCCTCGTCAATGGCCACGACGAATACGTTTTCAGGCCGCGCCAGGAAAATCTCGAAGTACGACTCGCTGGGTACTGGGTAGCCGTCTGGCGCCTTGAGGCGACGTATGGTTTCGACGCCCAGTTTTACGTCCACCGCCCGCAGCCGACGCACATCCATGTCACCTGCCTGAGCGCCAGAGGCGCCACTGGTCGCCGCGTCAGCGGCGGACGAATTGCGCGACTGCGATTGAACGTGTGATGTGGCGCGCCCGGCAGGACTCGAACCTGCGGCCCCGAGCTTAGAAGGCTCGTGCTCTATCCAACTGAGCTACGGGCGCGTGCTAAACGCTTGTGGCTGAGATTGTTACCTGAATCGAGGCCGGGATGGCCACTGCAAAACTCTGTGAGCAGTTCGTCCAGTCCGGATTGTACCTCCGAGGCTGGTCACACAAAACCCCGGTCTCCGCGGCGAAGCCATGTCCCTTCGTGCAGACAAGAACAAACAAGAATCTACCGTCTGGCCCAGTGCAACAGCAGATTGAAAAGCAATGCCACAGCAACCGCGGGTCGCAGCCTCACCCCCAAGAGTCGTGAGATTGCAAACGCAGCCATCAAACTGACCACGAATATCAGGATCTTCATTCGAACACCACGGCCCGCCTCACCGCAGCGGCATGAAGTACAAATTGTTCTCGTCGGCAGGCAGGTACTTGCCGACGATGACGTAGCCGTTCCGGGCAAAGTAGTCGAGGATCTGCTGCCTGACTTCCTGGTGCGCCTCAATGCACACGAGCCCGGGACGGAAGCGGCGCACGTCGAACCCCGCGAGCGCCTTGGGCTCGGACAGCTCGATGTCCATTGACAGAAAGTCGATGCTCTCGAGCCCGTGCTTCGGCAGCAGGTCGTTCAGGGTAATGGTCGGCACGAGCAGCTCGCGTGGGTTGGCACCGGTCCGCTCCGTGAACTTCCGGTCGGCGGAGCTCACGACCGTGTGCGCGTCGAGCACGTACATCTTCGCCGTCTCGTCGGACACGTCCGCGACGAAGAACGGCGCGAACGTGGTCCTGGGTCGATGAGTCTTGTATTCGGCCTCGAACTGGCGCAGGGGCTCGATCGCCAGGCCGGACCACCCCAGGTGCTTCTCCAGATAGTACGTCGTGCTCGAATCCCGGTAATGGTTCGCGCCAACATCCACGAACACGCCGTCGCGCCGGTCCTGGAAGTAGTCCCTGACGATCCACTCCTCGGCGAACTGCGAATAGCGCGCCGGACCGTAAGCGGCCTGCAGGTAGCGCGCGCCGCCTGGAAGCGGATCGACGGCACCGGAAGGTGTGATGGTCCGCGAGACGAAAACCGCGGCGGCGGCTCCTGTCAGAAGGGCGACGAACGCGATGACGATTCGCAGAGATGATGTCCGGGTAGGCATTGCACACAGTGAAGACGTTTCGAGACCAAGGGACGCGTGCCGAGTATACCAACCCACGTCGTTCCGGCGTCCATCGCTGTGTCACGTGCTTGACACAGCGCTGCGGCGGAGACGCAGGGCAGTATCCTGGGCTGAGCTGCAACGTCGCTGGGCGGCTCTGCGTAAGCCTACATTGAGGACCGGACCATCCCGATCGATCTGGAAACCGTAGGCGAGGCCCGGATCGTTGCCCAGGCCCTTGCCGGCTCGCAGTCTGCCTTCGAGCAGATTGTGCGCCGGTATCAGCGGCCGATCATCAGCCTCATCGCACGCATGACGGGGGACTGGGCGTTGGCCGAGGACCTCGCGCAGGAGACCTTCGTCAAGGCGTTCCGCAGCCTCGCGGCGTTCGACACGACGCGACGGTTGTCCAGCTGGCTCTTCCGGATCGCCCACAACACCGCCATCGACGCGATGCGTCGCTCGCGCCCACTACAGGGCGCGCCCCCCGCTGCGCTGGACGCGCGACACGCGACCTCCGCCGGCGCACCGGACGAACCGGCCACGCCACCTGCGGCCGATCCGGTCGAACGTCGAGAGCTCGGCCGCGCGCTCGAGGCGGCGCTCGCCGAGCTGCGGCCCGACCAGCGCGCCGCGATCGTGATGCGCTACGAGGGTGGCTTGTCATTCGACGAGATAGGGACGGTCCTGGGCGTTCCGGACGTCACGGCGAGATCGCACGTGCACCGTGCCCGGAAAGAGCTTGCGCGGTTGCTGACGGCGTCGGGCTGGGCCCCGCCACAGTGACTGCAACGGAAACCGCGAGTGCCCCGTAAGCCTGACTAGGGGACCGCATCTGCTGAAACAGTAGTACCAAGTCAGGTGTTCGGTCTTGATCTGCCGGCCGTGACAACGGAACGGCCGGTCTAGACACAGAAGATACGGTCAACGAGAGCCATGGACAATTACCCGCGCTGGCGCGCCGCCGACGCGAGCGAGCGTGACGACGACGCGGATGGGGCGTTCCGGACCGTTTTTCAGTCGGTCGTCCAGGATCAGCCGATCTCGCCCGAATTCACGGCGCTGACGATGGCGTCTATCGCAGGAGCGGTGGCAGTCGATGCGCGACGCGCCCGCCACGCGCGCGCCGCTGTGTTGTCCGGCACCATCGTGGCCACCGCTGCTGCGATGTACGTCGGTGCCGGCTGGGCCATCGCACTCGTCTCGGCCACGTTCCTCGGTCTGCTCAACTTGCTCGTCGCCGCCGTCGTCCGGACGGCCGAGGCTTTCCAGACAGGTGCAGGGGTCTGGGGCGTGCTGTCGAGCCTCGGCCGGGCCGCGTCGGCCCTTGCCGCGGACACGAACGTGACCTTCGCGATGATCGCAATCTCCGCGCTCGCCATCGCGGCATTGGTGGCGCTGCAGCGTCTTCTCGGTTCAGATGAGGAGTCATTTCAATGAAACGCGCGTTCATCCACACAGCGCTCGCGGCGACGATCCTCATCGCCGCGGCCGCGGTCCACGCCGCCGCGCAGCAAGTCCCCGCAGCGGAGGAAGCACTGCAGGCGCTGCGCGCGCGCATCGAACAGCGATACGACGTCGTGCCGCTGTCGGGCGGCGTGGCGCTCACACCGAAGTCTCCGCGTGGGGACGTTCGTCTGATCGAGATTTCAGACACGATTGCAATTAACGGCGTCCCGGTCAGCGGTCGCGAGCTGCGCGAGCGGGTCGGCGCCGATGCGGACACGATCCTGCGTCTCTCATATCTCGATCGGAACGATTTGCGCAGGCTGTTTGCCCGCGCAGCGCCTGAGGGCGAGCTGCGTCCAGAGAAGGAAGCCCCGCTCGAACGCGCGACGCCATCCGCTCCAGCCGCTCCAGAGCCGCCGCGCCGGCCGTATCGTCGCTCGAGCGGCGATCGCGTGCGAGTGTTCGGCGACGTCGTCGTGAACGAGGGTGAAGAGGTGTCGGGCCAGGTCGTGGCCGTCCTGGGATCAGTCCGTATCGACGGCGAAGTCAGCCAGCAGGTGGTGGCAGTGCTCGGGACTGTGGAGCTCGGGCCGCACGCGGTCGTTCATGGCGATGTGGTCACGGTCGGCGGACGGCTGCGGAAAGCCCCTGGCGCTCAAGTGGGTGGCAACGAGACCGAAGTGTCGCTGGGAGATTTTGGCGCGCGGGTCCACATTCCCTGGGTGCACGGATGGGGACCCTTCTATTTTGGAGGGTTTGGCCCGGTGGCGCGTCTCATCGGCACGACCTTCCGTTTCGTGCTGCTCGCGCTCGTCGCGTGCATCGCGCTCGTCGTCGCGCGACGCGCCGTGGAAGGGTCGGCGCAACGCGTCGCGGACGAACCGGTGCGGGCGACGCTCATCGGCCTCGTCGCATGGGTGTTGTTCGTGCCGACGTTCACGCTCATAGCCATCGTGCTGGCGGTCTCGTTCGTCGGAATTCCGCTGCTGATCCTCCTGCCGTTTGCGGTGCTGTTGCTGCTGCTGATGGCGGTTGTCGGGTTCAGTGGCACCGCCAGCGCTGTCGGACAGTGGACAAGGCGGCGATTCGGGATCGGGACCACATCGGCGTTCGCCGACGTGGTCCTCGGGATACTGATCATTCTCCTGCCGGTTCTGCTCGGCCGTGTCGTAGCGTTGGGAGGATGGACGCTCAGCCCGATCGTGTTCCTGCTGGTGGCGACGGGTCTGGCCGTGGAGTTCCTCGCCTGGTCCAGCGGCTTCGGTGCCGTCCTCACGAATGCGTTCACGCGCTGGCAGGCCACGCGCGCCGCGCGTTCGACGTCACGCGCCTCGTCATCTGCGCCCTGAGCCTGGCAACCGCTTCGAGCCCGCCTGGATCGACTCCTCATCCGTCGATGGGAGGCTGCCAGAAGACCGTTCTGGCGATACTGCCGTGGACTCTTGAATAACCACCAGCCGGGTCCCGCACAACAGGTACACTGGAACAGACGGGACGAATGCCGACAGTCTTCTCAGTCGCTCTCTGTCTGGCTGGCATGCTGTGGGCAGCTCCCGCCTGGGCCCAGCTGAGGGCCGACTCCGGGGAGATCGTGGGAACGGTGTTCGACGAGCAGGGAGCCAGAGTTCCCTCCGCCAGCATCGCGCTCGTGAATCCCGAACGCGGCCTCATTCGACGGACCATCTCCGGACCGCAAGGGGAGTATCGGTTTCCACTCGTGCCCCCTTCACGCTACCAGCTCGAATTCCAGGCCAACGGCTTCAGTACCCGCACGACGCAGGAGTTCGAGGTATTGACCGGCGAGACGGTGAAATTCGATGCGAGGCTGGCGGTCGCTGGCGTTGAGATTACCGTCGACGTCAAACCGCAGCCCTCCTCGACCCTCAACCCCGAGCGCGTTTCGCAGGCCGGCGTCGTCACGTCGAACGTGATCGAGAGCTTTCCGATCAATCGCCGCAACTATCTCGATTTCGCGCTGTTGACGCCGGGCGTCGTCGAGACGACGACCATCACCGATCAAGCGGATTTCCGCGTGCCTATCGCCCCGACGTCCGGCTTGAGCTTCGCGTCGAGCAACGGTCGCGGCAACGTTGTGCTCATCGACGGTGTCAATAACAACGGCGCCACGGGAAACGTCCGGCCGTCGGTGCCTCAGGAAGCTGTGCAGGAATTCCAGGTCAATCGCAACAGCTATTCCGCGGAATATGGCGGCGGCCTCGGCGGCGTGGTCAATATCGTGACGAAGTCGGGAGGCAACAACTTCTCGGGCACGGTCTTTGGCCTCTTACGAGACCAGAGCTTCGACGCGCGAAACTACTTCGATCCGGAGGACTCCACGTTCGAACGGCTTCAAACAGGTGCCAGCGCGGGTGGGGCACTCAAGAAGGATCGGTCCTTTTACTTCGGCACGTTCGAACGGCTGGATCGCAAGGAGACGGTGTTCGTGCCCGTTCTTCAGGATCCGGCCGTGTTGAATCGCCTCCCAGCGTTGCAGCAGCGGCTCATCGACTTCATGGCTGGTACCGGAGACGCGACGTTCCGCACCCTCGCAGGGACCATGCAGTACATCCTCACGCCCGCCAGCAATCCGCTCGTCGAACCGCTGGTTGCATCCGACAGCGGAGCGTTTCCTTTGAACGCCGATGCGACGCAGGCTGCGCTTCGACTGGACCATCGACTGTTCGCAAACCACTACGTGATGGCCCGCATCAACTTCACGAGCCAGACCGACAAGAACTCGAGGTTTGGCGCGCTCGTGGGTTACAGCCACGGCAGCGAGACCCGCTGGCGCGACCGGACGCTGGTGCTTGCCGATACCTACGTGCTGAATCCCAGGTGGGTCGGGGTGACGCGGTTCGCCGTGGCAGGGACGCAATTCGAGATGCTGCCGAACGACCCGATCGGTCCGGAGCTGCTTATCGGGGGCTTTGGCTCGTTCGGACGCGATTACCTCCTGCCGTTCGTGCAACGAGAGCGGTACATCGAGTTCCAGCAAGCACTCAGCTACTCGTCGCAGAAACACAGCCTCAAGATGGGAATCGTCCTGAATCCGATTCACGACGAAGGTCGAGTCGACACCTTCTTCGGCGGTCGGTTCGTGTTCGGAGAGTTCATCCCCCTCTCATTCCTGCTGGGTGGCGTGGCAAGGGACGCGACGCTGCCGGCCAGACTGCGGTCGCAGCTTTCAGCCTCGGCCCCGGAGCTCGCCGCCGGATTCGACCAGCCGATCACCTCGCTGCAGGCGTTCAGCCTCGGTTTGCCTGTCGCGTACGTGCAGGCGTTCGGCAACGCGGCCAGCGAGTCGTCGCGCAAGCAGCACAGCGCGTTTGTCGAGTACTCCTACCGTCCTCTGTCCGGCCTGAGTCTCGTCGCCGGTCTTCGCCCGCAGTTCAACAGCAACACGAACCTGCGATCGGTCACCTACGTCGACCCGCGCCTGGGCTTTTCGTGGGCGCCGCGCGACGTGACGGTCGTACGCGGGGGCTACGGTGTGTTTCACTCGTGGGTCGATCTCAACATCGCCTACTCGGCCAACCAACTGAAGAGGCCCGATGTCACCAATGTGTTCATTCCACTGTCGGGCGTGGCGAGTGTCGTCAATCCACTGACAGGTTTTCCAGTGACGTCGGCTGACGTATACCAGTACCTGCTGGCTGGCGGGGTGCTGGGGCAGCGCGCGGTAACGCTCGGCGATCTCGCGCCCCTCGGCATCGACAGCCGGATACGCTTCCCGGTGACAGGTGGGGTGCAGGAAGACTACACGAGCCCCTACTCTCATCAGGCCAGCCTGGAAATCGAGCATGTGTTGCGCGGCTTCACGCTGAGCGCCGCGTACAACTACAGCCGCACCAGGCACCTGTGGAGGACTCGCGATCACAATCTGCAGCAGGTCGGGACACGTCCGGACGGTTATCCGATCTTTGGACCGGTCGATCCCACGATCTCCAACAACTTCGTGATCGAATCGGCCGGCCGGGCCGCGTATCACGCTCTCGTGCTGCAGGCAAACCGCCGCCTCAGCCGTGTCTGGAGCCTCGGAGCCAACTACACGTTCAGCGACGGCATGGACGACGTCACCGATTTCAACATCGATTACGCCCCGCACAATCAGTTGGACCCGGCCGCCGAATGGGCGCCGTCACCCTTCAACGCGCGTCATCGGCTCGTCGCGACGGCTCTGGTGCAGTCGCCGGACGCGTCGCCGCAGTCTACGTGGCTCGCGAAAGCTGGCGCTGAATGGACGGTGACGTCGGTGATTCGTGCGAACTCCGGACGGCCCTTCAATGTCCTGACCGGCTATGACAATCTCGGCGACGGTCAGGTGAACACCCACCGCCCATTGGGCGCCGGCCGCAACATCGGTCGCGGGCCCGCGTTCTTCAGCATCGACCTGCGCGCCACGAAGATGTTTCGGTTCTCGACCCGGGCCCTCGACAGCCTGGAACTCACGGTCGAGGTCTTCAATGTCCTCAACCGCACGAACTTTCAGTCCGTCAACAACATCGTGGGCAGCCTGACGCTTGACGAGCTGCCGAATCCGGTGGTCGGCCGCCGCGGCAGTCCCGTGACACCGCTCGCATTCACCGCGGCGTACGATGCCCGCCAATTCCAGTTCGGCGTGAGAGTGCGATTCTGATCGTCAGCCCCGGGTCTGGATCTGAGTCTCTCCCTTGGACCACGCGTAGAGCCATGCGGCGAAGGCGAACGGCAGGCCGACCACGTAGAAGAGCAGGAACGGAACGCGACTGTGTACCTTCGGTTCCTCGAAGATTCTGGGAGTGGTCGCGAGCTCGTTGACATCCCGCCTGACCGCCTCCGCAGCCTTCAGTCCTGTCGTAACGGCCCCTTCCATCGATACCAGATCGACGTGCGACCGACAGTAGTCGCCCGCCAGGTACAGGTTTGTGAGCTCTATTCGATGTTCGTCATCACCTCTTTCGGGAAGCGCTTCAGGGCGGAAGTGCCAGATGCCGACGTCGTTCATGAAGAGCGGCGCAGCAAGATTGTTTTGCATCTTAGATCGAAAGATCTTGTTCGAATCAAGAGTGGGAATGAACGTCATCAGTTCTTTGACGATCAGCTCTTTGGCCCTGTCGTCCGTGACGCCTTCGAGTTGGCTGAAATCCGTCGCGATGACGTTGAGCACCGAACCGTCGTAGAGAAACTTACCGTTGGTCTTCCAGTGTTGCGACACGTCGATGAACGTCAGCCCATACTTCGAGTCAATCAGGTTGATGTGGTCGGGCGGGATGCCCGGGATCCGCTCCGTGAAATGGAGATTGAGCGACGCCATCGGGCGGCTTCGCAGGTTCCGCACATTGCCAAGGGTCGGAGACGCGGCGTACACCGGGTCGTCGCACACTTTGCTCAGGGCTTCGGCCGGAATCGCCAACACCAACCGGTCCACCGGCCGCCTCTCCAACGCCTCACCGGTTTCGGGATGGTCAAAACGCACGGAGACGACGCGTTGTTCAGTGAGCTCCATCCGAGCCAGACGGTGCTTTGTGTAGATCTTGACACCGCGGTCTATCAGCTGCTTCTCGAACGGGTCAATGAAGCGCTCCCGTAGATTCCCGTCGAGGATGCGATGCATCGGGAGCGGATCGTTTGCCCAGAACTGAATCACCTTCTTCGTCGTCATCGCCGAGACGAAGTGCGAAGGCACCGAGATGGCCTTCAGCATGAGATCCTGGTAAACGTTGGCGATCTTTTCCGTCCGGTAGAAGCGTGAGCGGAGAAAGCCGGTAATGCTCAGCTGATCCAGCCGGTTGGCTTCTTTCAGCTTGAAGCTCGCGAGGTCGACAGTCGAAAAGAAGAACAGAAGCGTTTGATGGAAGGGGAGTACGCCTGACGTCAGGTTCTTCCACGCGTTCCGGAACGCGGCGGCGTCGTGGAGCGGCTTGAAGCAGGGGAATTCTCCGCGGTGCAGCTGCTGAAAGTCGTGGCGCTCGATGAAGTGGTGCCGGATGCGGAGGTCGTCGACGAGGTTCCAGACGTTGTAGTACCAGGCGGGAAAAATGTGGAAGCCGTGCTCGTCGAAGTCCGTGCCATCCGCGACGGCACTCGCCTTGCCGCCGAGGTGATCGCTTGCCTCGTACAACGACACCTTGCAGCCGCGCTCCGCCAGGCGCAGCGCGGCTGTCATTCCCGCGAGGCCTCCTCCGATCACAGTTACATCGGTCATAGACCTGCCTCAATCGTCCTGAGCGCGGCCACGCGAGGAACACCCTGGGGAAAGGGCATCAGCTTAGCAGATCTGGACTCAAGGCGGTGTGCCGGCTACGCGCGTTGACGGGCAGGTTCAACGACCACTGGTGCTGGGAGCGGAACGCGCCAACCGTCGTCATGTCGACGCCAGGCCAGCAATGGAGCCCCTCTGACAGTCCTGGAAGCTTGTCACCTGCCACTCGTGCCGCGACCTGTACCGGCGTGTAGAGCCACGCCTCCTTGTCGATCTCGAATCGGCTGGCGAGCAGCGTGCCCCAGAGCGCTCGGCTGATGACCGGATGGGTGAGGATCGGTTCCGCCAGGCGGAGCTCCGCGGCATTGGCAGCTTTGCACGCGGCCCCGGTTGCATCGAACTGACCGCACATGAGGTCACGACTTCCCAGAAACGTGGCGATGCAGAACGAGCGATCCGTCGTGGTCGCACGCCTGAACGCTTTGGGATACCCCAGAAGCCGGCCGAGGAATGTTGGGAGCAACCTGTCGACTGTTGCCGCTGTCATCAGCGAGTATGGTCCGGTGTAGGGCGCTGGTTCCTTCAACTCCACGTTGCAGACGCCAACGATGGTCTCCCGGTACGTCATGGGGATCCGCGGCAGGCCGTGCAGTCGAACCGTGTGTGTGCCGAACGAGTACATCATGGGATGCTTGCCCGGCGGCGTGCCCGGTGGGGGAGTCGCGAGCCGCACGTAATCCGGCAAGAGCGTGCGTGCATATGAGGCGTCGCCGTACTCGAAGATGATCCAGAGGTCTGCGGAACCCTCCAGAGTAAAGGCCGACCGCGATCGTGTGACCGAGGCGAGGCTGGCCGCGTCACCGACCTCCGTCGGGAAAGCGTTCATAAACTCCTCAAACGCCGCCTTCGGCGAATCCCGGCACCAGCATAGCCGTAAACTTCACGGGGTTTGCCACATGCTGGCCACGCATCCAGTCTTCTGCGGCCCGAACCATTTCCTGACCTCGCGACCCGCCACACACGGTGCCTAGTGTCCGACGAGTCGCTGCGACGAGCCCTTCGAGACCCGCGTCAGCAAATCCGTCCGCTGCACGCGTCAAGAGCGCCTTTGCCACGTCGCGCTCTCCAAGCGTTTGTGCCGCGCCAGCCCGAATGACCTCGATGAATGGCTGGAGACAGGGCTGACCCAGCCGTTCAAGGGATCGCGCGTCCCGTTCCGCGGCACGCAAATGGTCCTCTCGCTCCGTGTCGTCCGCTCCGGCGGCAGCGATCGCGGTCCGAGCGCGCAGCTCCAGGACGCCGCGTCGATACACGAGATTCCTCAAGACGAAGTTCCTCTTCATGAGCGGCCACTGCTCGCGCAGCGATTGCACGGCGGCAGCCGCATCTCCGTCGTACAGCTCGATGGCGGGCACTGCTTCCGCGGCCAGCGCGTGTTGCACGTGATAGGCCCCTTTCGACCAGCGCGCCAGCGCCCCGGCGACGCTGCGTCGGGCCTCGTCGGGCTCATCGGCCAAGAGCCGGAGGTGTGGCTCGATGAAGACTCCATGGTAGGTGGCGAAGTACAGGTCGCCGGTCTGCTCGGCGCGCTGCAGCCCCTCGCGAGCGCGCAGCCTCAATTCTGCATAGTCCCCGAGGATGAGCAGGTTTCTGAGCTGGAACGCGCGCACGGTCGAGAGCTCCCAGCTGGTCCCCGGGCACTCGTTGCCGAAGATCGCGGCTGCCTCTGCGAGCAGCGTCCGTGCCTGCAGCCAGCGGCCCGAGCTGTACTCGACGAGACCCGTGGCAAGCGCCAGCATCGCCCTGGCGTACGGGCGATCCAGGTCTCGTGTCAGCGAGTCGCACCGCGCAAGAAGCGTGCGTGCGCGGCGCTGACCGGCAAGGCTCATGCTTGCTGACGTCGCCGCTTCCCACGCGAGCGCTCGCGCGATGCGGAACGGTTCCCCGACCTGAAGCGCGAGGAGGAGCGACCGGGACGTGAATTGCCAGCCAGTGCTGAGATCGATGAGACCCAACCCGGTACCGACCGACCAGGCCACGTCAATGCGCTGGAGGGTCTGTGGCGGAACGCTCGATTCATCCCGCTTCCGGAATCTCAGGCCTCGCGTGCGCAGACGCGCGCGAACGGCGAGCAATCCCAACAGCTTGGAGACCGGCGTCTGAGGAAGACGCATGTCGACCTGCGTCAATACCTTTCGGAAGGCCTCGTTGCCTTCATCGACGTGGCCGCTCGACGAATAGTAGTAGGCAGCCCGCCGTCGCAGCTCGAGTGCCTCCGACTCGGGCACCTCGCGCGCGACATCGTCATACGCCCGCGCCGCTTCGATGCCGCGGCCGGCGTTGGCCAGCGCTTCGCTGAGCTTCACTTTCAGATCGCGCCGTGCCCGGCCGCCGAGATGCAGGAGCTCCAGCGCGCGTTCATACAGAGTGACTGCCCGATTGAACGCCAACGCGGTGCTCGCTCGATCGCCGGCCATCGTGTAGTGCCGTCCCGCGGTCTCGAGATCGCCGGCATGCTCGTAGTGAAACCCCACCGCCTCGTCATCCGAATTGCGGGTCGAGGCCAGCGTCGTCGCCAGGCGGCCGTGCAGCGCCTGGAGGCGCTCTGTGCTCAGGTGCGAGATCACCGCCTCGCGGATGCGGTCGTGATACGTCTCCAGCTGCTCGGTTTGACCGGGACCCGTCGTCCGAACGAGGTGCGTCGATCGCAGCTGGGCGAGCGCGGCCAGGCTCGACTTGGCTTCCGAGACCGCGACGGCATCGCCGAACAGCAGCGGTCGGCCTGACACGGCGACCGCCTCGAGCAGATGGCGCGCCTCGGCTGGCAGGCCGCAGACACGACTCCAGATGAGGTCCTCGAGCGTCCGCGAGCCGGTCTCCGCCGGATCGGCATCGACGACCTGATTGCTGATGCCGGTCACCAGCTCTCTGATGAAGTACGGGTTGCCCCCGGATTCGCGCGCGATTTCCTCGAGCCGATCCTCACGCATGGCGTGGCCTTGCAGCAGCGAGGCGGCCAGCTGCCTGGCCTCCTCGTGGCTCAACGCGTCGAGCGAAAGATCGTACCGAACGGAGAAGGCGTCGCGTGAGCGATCGCCGAGAAACGTCTGCAGACACGCGCTTTCCCTGATGTCATCGCTGCGATAGCCTGCGATGAGCAGCAGGACCGGCGGATCGGGTGGGCTGACGATGTCCAGCAGCAGCCCTGCGCTGTCGACATCTCCCCATTGAAGGTCGTCGATGTGCATGACCACATGACGGCGATCCCCGAGGCGGGCCAGGAGCTCTTTGAGCCCGGCAAAGGCTCGACGTCTCAGTTCGGGCTGGTCCAGATCCTCCACGCGTCGTCTCGGAGCGTTGGCAATGGCCTGAACGCGCAGAAGCACGGGAAAGACCTGAGCCAGAGGTGACACCTCCCGCGGAAGAAGTGCCGCTGCCTCGCCGTAAGGCAGCTGCACGAGATAGCGGCTGAGGCGATCGATGAGGCCATCGAGGGCCTTATACGGCACGGTTTCCTGCTCGAAGCACCGGCCAGCCAGAATCACCACGTCGTCACGATCCGCGAGCTCGTTGAGAAACTGCGCTGCGAGTTCCGTTTTGCCGATGCCGGAGTTGCCTCGAACGAGCACGCCGACTGTCTGCCCTGTTCCCGCTGCGGCAAAGGCTTCACGCAAAACGCCCAGCGGCTGCTCACGCCCCACAAACGGCGAGCGATGATGCTGCAGTGGGCTGGGCGTGCTGATGACTTCGATCGCCGGTGCGCCGCCTTCGAGCCGCCTCAGGACATCCGTTCCAGTTGGGCGGCGCTCGGGATCGCGTGACAGCAGATCCAAACAAAGTCGTTCGAGGTTGTCGGAAATTCCCAGTGCCCACTGCGACGGCGGCGGCGGGGCCGTTCGTCGTTTCTGATAGAGGAGCTCGGGTGCGGAGCCTTCGAAGGGAAGCTGTCCCGTCAGGGCTTTGTAAAGCATGACGCCAACGGAATACCAGTCGCTGGCGTTGGTCAATGTCTCGCCGGCCGCCTGCTCGGGCGACATGTACGCGAGCGTGCCACCCACGAATTCCTGGCGATCTCTGCGACCCCTCGGCTCGTCGTGTATTTCCGAGACGAGCCCGAAATCGAGCAGCACGACACGTGGCTCGGCCGTGACTTTCACGTTGGACGGTTTGATGTCGCGATGCAGCTTGTCGATGGCATGCAGCGCGTTCACGCCGTGGCACAGCTGTCGGAGCGCCTCGTGTAGCCGGGGGAACGCGCAGGGTGAGGGCTTCGCAGCAGGCACGTCTCGCATCGCCGCGGATGTCGTCGTGGTTTCAGAGGTGCGCTCGATCCCGCCCGAGTGAGTTGTCGTTTCGGTGACTGCAGGCGGCTCGAGTGCACCGGCAGCACCCGGCGCCGCCGTCCAGACATGGTCCAGAAAATCGACGCCGTCGACAAACTCCATCGTGAAGAACAGCTGCTGTCCCTCCGAGAACAGCTCGTACAACGTGACCAGGTTCGGGTGGGCGACGTCAGCGAGCGAGCGAAACTCCTGCTTGAACAGATAGAGCGCCGTCGAATTGGACTTCCGGAACGTCTTCAAGGCGAGCCGCAGGTGGCGAGCTCGGTCGTAGACTTCGTACACCCTTCCCATGCCGCCCGCACCGATCAGGCGGAGCACGGCGAACCGTCCCGTCATGAAGCTCGATGGAGCCTCGACGGCCTCCGGGGCCGATGCCGTCGAAGACTCCTTTGTCGGGGAATCCACGCGGATGGTCTCAACGCCAGCTTCTGATGGAAGCCGGTCAAGCCATCCGCCGACGGCATGCTGCTCGAGAAGCCGCTCCACTTCCAGGCGCAGCCCGTCATCTTCCCTGCAGATATCCGAGAGATATGCGCGTCGAGACTCCGGGTCCTGTTCAACCACCGAGCGGTAGAGCGCTTGAACTCTCCGTTGGCGCTCAGGAGTCATACAGGGATTATGCCCGCGAATGGGATTCGACGACTCACCCGCGGCTCGTCACAAAGGCGCCTCGTTGCGGTGGAAAGGGCCGTAGAATCGAGCAGCCAGGAGGCGACATGATTTCAGCCCGTTCGATGGCCGCGTTGGCGATCGTGGCAACCGTCGTAACAATGACGGTTTCGACCACGTTCTCGGCTCAGACACCCGCCGGCGACAAGGAAGGCGTGCGCCAGGCGGCGCTCGACTACCTCGAAGGGATCTACAACGTCCAACCCGAGCGCATCGAGCGCAGCGTGCATCCGACCCTCAACAAGCGAGGCTTCTATAAGAAGGATGCCGCGTCACCCTATGTCGAATCGCCGATGACATACGAGCAGCTCGTCAAGCTCGCCGCGAGCTGGAACAAAGACGGCAAGCGCGACACGAAGCTTCGCGACATCGCGATTCTCGACATCCTCGACCAGACCGCCGTGGTGAAGCTCACCGCCTCGTGGGGCATCGACTACATGTTCCTCGGCAAGTTCGACGGCAAATGGAAGATCACACAGATCCTCTGGCAGAGCCATCCGCCGAAGACATAATCCCGTCACCGTCGTCCGGCAGCGGCTGCCTGTTCGACGCGCGCCGCCCGCTCCGGGTGACCGCTCTGCCTGAGCGCCTGCGCGAGGCCGTTGAGCGCGACCGTCGATGAAGGATCGAGGATGAGCGCTTCGGCGAACCGGCCGATCGCCGATTGAGGGGCGCCGGCGTCGAGATCGAGCAGGCCCAGGTTCGTGTACGAAACCGGATCTCTCGGCGAGATCGCCATCGCGGCTTCGAAGGCGGAGCGTGCCGCGTCGCGGCGACCGAGGCTCGCTGAGGCGGCCCCGAGCAGTGTCTGAAACCGCGCGGCATCTTGAGCTACGGCCGGGTGCGCGATCGCCCCCTCCCGTGCCAGGCGAGCGGCATCCTCCGGACGGCCTTCGAGAAACGCCGCCGTCCCCGCAAAGTACGTTCCGCTGGACCGTTGCGGCCACTGCCGTACCAGGTGATCTGCGAGCGGCCGTAGACGGCCCGCGTCGCCGGTGTCGGCGAGGATCGCGGCCGCCTGTTCCGGGGGCCGCGGGTCATCAGGGTATGTCGCGGCGAGCGGTACCACCTGCTCGAGGGCGCCTGCGGTGTCTCCCGACGACGCGAGCAGCCGCGAGAGACCGATGCGGACGGCGATGCCGCGCGGATTGCGCGTCGCGGACGTGGTCAGGAACGTGGTGGCGGCCTCTTGTCGCCCGGCGCCCGAAGCGGCGTCGACGAGGCCGTCAACGGCCGACTGATCCTCAGCGTCCAGCGTTACCGCCCGCTCGAACGCGTCATACGCCCTGTCGTAGGCTTCCGCCTTGAGGTGCATTCGCCCGCGGTCCCGCCATCGCACGGCCTCAGTTGGAGAACGTGCAGCCGCTACAATCGGAGGCAGCCGCTCGGGTGGCGCAAGGCTTGTGAGGACGGTCGCGTTGTCCTCTCCAGCACCGACAATCGCATGAGGCGCAGAGAACTCGAGGCTGCTTCGATCGTCGGTCTGCACGACCGCGCCCTCCGAGTAGGCTCGAAGCTCCGCCGGGCCGCCGACGTACATGGCGAGCACGCTGGCCGCGTCAGCGACGGCCACATCGGCCAGATCGCCGGCGACGCCCGGCCGCGCAAACGACGCATCGATCGTCGAGAGCCGAGGGACGATGCCGCCCGACGAGGCGATCAGCAGGACGTCCCCCTGTCCGACGAGCCACATCGTGCCGTCAGGGAACACAGACGCAAACGTGGCGACGATCGACCGTAGATCGCTGCCGCTGATGTCGTAGGTATGCGCCCACTGACACAGGATGCCGTCGGCGGCCAGCGCACGTCGCGCCGCGAGGAAGAACTCACGAGTGAACAGCGACGCAACGCCGGCCATCCAGGGATTGGACGGCTCCGAGATGATCACGTCATATGGAGCAGACGTGAGCAGCAGGTGCGAGCGTCCGTCTCCCACGATCACCCTCGACCGCGGGTCGGCGAGGGCCTCATGGTTGTCGTTCGCGAAGAATCTGGACGCGTCGACCACCTCGCGGGAGATTTCTACCGTATCGGCTTGTTCGATCGGGTGCCGAAGCGCCGCACCAAGCGTGACGCCGCTTCCGAGCCCGATGATGGCCACTCTGCGTGGCCTCGCGTGCAGCATGAGCGGCACGTGCGCCAGCAACTTCTGGGTCTGCATGTCGCCGGCATTGGACGCATCCACTTTGCCATCGATGGCCAGCGACAAGACACCCGCCACGCGCCGGACCGAGACGGTCCCTGCCGCGCCGTCGCGGTAGTACAGCAACGATCCAGCGCGAAGCGCGGACTCGAGATCGGGTCCCCGCACGTACGGCGCGTACTTGTAGGCGCCGGCCGACAGCAGTGAGACATCCCACGGCGCTGCGCTCCATGCCATGCCGCTCAGGACAACGAGCACGGTGACGGCTCCAACGGTGATCGTGCGTCGGGCCGGTGCCGCTGCCAGGACGACCATGCCGCCCGCGATGACGAGGAGCGCAGCCGCTTGGAGTGTGCGCTGCAGTCCGAGCATCGGCACGAACACGAAGCCGGCCGCGAGCGAACCGGCGATCGCGCCCAGAGTATTCACGCCGTAGAGAAGGGCCACCTGGCGAGGCACCCGGTCCGCATCGTTGACCGCCACGCGCAGCGCGAGCGGAAAGGCCGCGCCGAACGCCCCCGCGAGCGGCAGAAGCAGCCACGCCCAGGTTGTGATCTCGGCGCGCAGGACGTCGGCGAAGGTCGCCTGCGAGGCGCGGACGAGATCGGCAACGCGAAGCGGCAGCGCGTTCACCTGAGTCATTGCGATGAGCGCTGCCGCACCTGCGAGCATCAGCACGACGCCGAGAGCGAGGATCTGCTGCCGGGCATCCTCCAAAAAGGTTATCAGGCGTGCCGACGCCGACGATCCGACGGCCAGTCCCAGGATGAACAGCGCCAGCATCGCGCTGAAGGCATACGTCGTCGGCCCGATCGTCAGCGCCAGGACGCGCGTCCACGCGACTTCATTGACGAGCGCGACGAAACCGGTCAACGCCAGAGCCGCCGCAGCCAGTGCCATGTGGGAAGCTGGAGGGACTGTTGGTCGAGAAGGGCGCCGCGTGTGTGCCGCGCTGGTTGAGCGTGCGCGCGTGATTCCCTGGCGCCCGGCTGAAGAGCCGCCGGTGGTCGGAACGCCGGCATCTTGCGGCGTCGTTCGGGTAGCCGCAAGCCACAGCGCGATGGCGCCAGCGAGAATGTTGAGCGCAACCGCGCACAGAGCGGCCCGGTGCAGACCCAACCGAGGGACGAGATAGAACCCCGCGAGCGCGGCGCCCGCACACGCGCCTGCCACGTTGGCCGCGTAGAGAGCACCCGCTGTCGACCCCGGACGCTCCGGAGAGTCACCAGCGGCGCGAGCCGCGACCGGGAACGTCGCGCCCATCGCCGCGGCCGGGATCACGAGCAGCAGCAGCGTGGCGCCAAGGCGGGCCACCACGAATCCGACACCGCCGCCGTCCGCGTAGGCAAAGGCGAGCAGCGGTGTCACGGTGCCGAGCGCGATGGGCATCGCCAGCGCGCAGACGGCGATCACGCCCTCCAACCCAGCGTAGATTTGCAGGGCGCGCGCTGCCGGGCGTCGCAGTGCCGCGCCCCCGACCAGCGCGCCGGCGCCCATGCCTGCCATGAAGGCGGCGAGGACCGTGCTGACGGCCGACGCGCTGTGCCCGACGTGCAGCGTCAACAGCCGCGTCCACACCACTTCGTAGACGAGCGCGGCGCATCCTGACAACGCGTAGGCTACTAGCAAGAGGCGCCGCAGGCGAATCATGAACGAGGGCTGGCAGGGAGGTTGGCAGGGTCCAAGGTGACGGGGGTGTGTCACGGGCTCCGGCCGTGACACACCCCTGTCGGCGTCAGAAGGTGTATTTGACGCCCAGCTTCAGGATTCGCGGCGCGAGAATCTCCTGCGCCCGACCGAAGTACGAGGTCGTCGCTCGCGCGGCGTCAAAGGCTGCCTGAGACGCAAAGGCTTGCGTCAGCGTGCCGATGCTGCTCTGCGCCGCGTTCGAGTTGAGCACGTTGTGCACTTCGAGGAAGCCGGAGAGTGCCACGTGCTGGTGGAACCGGAACCTCTTGTCCACTTTGACCGAGAGAAGATTCAGGAAGTCCGCGCGATACGCGCCTCGCTCCTCCGCGCGGACCGTCGTCGATCCCTGGGTCAGCGTGGCGCGAAACTGTCGATCGGTCGGCAGACCGCTGAGGGCCTGATAGTTGACGCCGACGTTGATGCCGAGCGGCGCCTGGTAGGACCCAAGCAGCTTGAACGCATGCGGTTGATCGTTGGCGCCGCGGCCCCTGGCATTCGTCGGAATCGTCACATTGGGGTTGTTGGGATCCACGACCAGATCGCCGTCCAGCCGCGACCACACGTAAGAGCCCATCACCTGCCAGCGATTCGACATGCGCTTGGTGACCGTCAACTCCAGACCCTTGTAGCGCGTGGTCCCGGGGAAGTTCGTGTGGAGCGACACGTTCTGACCGCGGTACTGCGCCAGGACGTTGTAGAG
>Ga0184612_10000218_pt1 | contig 25498 bp, 21 predicted proteins | sample PLM3_60_coex_FD_133163 | JGI IMG/M metagenome (GOLD analysis project Ga0184612, IMG submission 133163) | Groundwater sediment microbial communities from an aquifer in East River, Colorado, USA - PLM3_60_coex | ecosystem: Environmental > Terrestrial > Soil > Riparian zone | place: USA: East... | reverse complement strand
TCGGATACAGCTGACACCGGTTGGTCGTGACGGCGCGCGAACCCGGACTTCACCTCAGTGGTCGTTTCCGAGCCGCAGCCATTCCAGTTCGATGTCCGTCTTGTCCAGCCGTAACACCCACGCTGCCAGGCCTACCGTCCATCAATGAGCTCGCCGTAGTAGCGGAACCGGCCCTTGCCGAAGCCGTCGACGAGCTCGTTGACCGACTGCAGGTGCGACGAGCTGCCGCCGCCGCGGGCGTAGCGGCCGAACACCGATCTGATGATCACGCCGTGGTTAGCCCGCGGAATGCGGCCGAGATTGGCCACGAAGGGGTCGAAGCGTTCGTCGCTGAACAGGTAGAACTCCACGTTCGAGGCATAGAACGCAGAGAGGCGCTGGCCGCGCTGACCGAGGAGCGCGCCGATGGCCGACAACGCGCGCGGACCGCTCAGATCGCCCACGACCGGAATCACGAGATCGCGTTGCTGCAGCGTCCTGATGAACTGAAACGACTCCTCCGAGGCGAGGTAGTTGCTGCGCTCGCCGAGCGCATCGGTCGCGAGCAACAACTCACGGTAGGTAGGATAGTGGCTCTGCGGTGGCCGGCCGGTCGATTGAAAGCGCAGCCCGACGCCACCGTCGATGAATCGGCGGTGGAATCGATCGATCGTCGAGAGATCCCCGTGCGAGAGTGGCACGCCGATCCTGGTGAGGGCCTCGTCGACGCGGCTCCGGAGGCCCAGGACTGCGCGCGCGTCGAGCGCGGGCGCTTCCACGTGCGACACGAGTCGATCGAGGGGCGCGCGCCGCCAGCTCTCGCCGTCGTCCACGGGGGCCGGCACCGGCCGTCCGAGCAGCAGCGCGAGATACTCGACCCTCGTTCGAGCCAGCGTGAACAGCGCCTTGAACAGAAGATGGAGCAGCAGGTTGTCGCGCCTGATGTCGACGATGAAGACAATCTCAGGCCGGATCGCGGCGACGTAGGAGAAGTTCTGATCCGGCCCGACGCCGATGTACGCGCCGCCGCGAACGCCGCGCTTCTTCAGATCGGGAACGACGTCCAGATACGAACGCTCGTTCGAGATCAGATTGTCGGTGTCGAAGTATCCCGCCGGCTCGGAGAGCGCCGCGACCTGCGCCGCGAAGGTGGACTGGGCCGACGTCCGCGCCGGCGCGCTGCTCCCGGCGAGCCCCCACGTAAGCGTGAGGAGCAGCGCCCCGATCCCCAGTCCGAGCAGGAGTCGGCGGTTGTGCATCGTCATTCAGGAGATCGGGGGCCAGAGGCCTGAGGTCAGTAAGAGCTTCGAGTAAGTGGTCCAACGGTTTCCTGGCCCCTGGCCCCTGGCCCCTGGCCTCCGGCCTCCGGCCTTCGACTCTACGTCTCGTCGTACCCCTTGATCGGCCTGATCCAGATGTTGCGGAAGTGCACCGGATTCCCGTGATCCTGCAGGCGGATCGGACCTTTGGCGGCGGCCGGCACGTAGGGGTTGATGACCTTGTGCGCTGTGGGCCCGGCATACGGTGTCGCGTTGTGCACGACGATGCCGTTGTGGATGACCGTGACGACGGCCGGCTTGTCGAGCGTGCCGGTGGCGCTGAAACGCGGCGCCGTAAACACGATGTCGTACGTCTGCCACTCGCCGGGCGGGCGCGAGGCGTTCACGAGCGGCGGGTATTGGCCGTACATCGCGGCGGCCTGGCCGTCCGGATACGTGGGATTCTGATAACTGTCGAGGACCTGCACCTCGAACACGCCGAGCAGGAAGACGCCGCTGTTCCCGCGATCCTGGCCGTCCCCCTTCACTTCCTTCGGCGTCGCAAACTCGACGTGGAGCTGGAAGTCGGTGAACTCCGCCTTGGTCTCAATCATGCCCTTGCCGGACTGCAGGATCCCATCCTTCATCGGCCACGTGATGGCCGCGCCGCCGGCCATCTGCCAGGCGCTGGCGTCCGCGCCGGAGCCGAGCAACACCGCCGCATCGGCCGGAGCGGCGCCCGGCGTCTTGCCCGGCGTCACCATCTTCGGCTGTGGCCGTGCGCCGTCATGCACGTGCCAGCGGCCGTTGGGCTGCATGGGCGTATCGTCGTATCCGATTTTTGGTTGCTGGCTCGAGACGGAGACCGCTGCCGCAATCAGAATCGCCCCGGTGCCTGCTGCACGAAGTCGCGTGACTCTCATAAGCCCTCCCGAGTATTCTGCACGCTATCACGAAAGCCGGTGAGGAGCGCCTGTGGCCCGAGTGGGCTGAGGCCCGAGCATTGAGGAGCGCCTGCGGCCCGAGCGCGGCGCGCAGTCGCCGCGCGAGAGCGAGCGGGGGTGGGGCCCCGCGAGCATTGATTAACGAGGTAGAGAAATGCGGATACTTGTCCTACCGATCGTCGCGCTCGTCAGCCTGCTCGCCTCCGGCCAGTCGCCCGCCGACCGGCAGGACTGGATGCAGCTCTTCAACGGGAAGAACCTCGACGGCTGGGTCCCGAAGATCACCGGCTACGCGCTCGGCGAGAACCACGCCGACACCTTCCGCGTCGTCAACGGCGTCCTGCAGGCGTCCTACGACAAGTACGCAACCTTCGAAAGCAAGTTCGGTCATCTCTTCTACGAGCGCCAGAAATTCTCGCACTACATCATCGCTGCCGAGTACCGCTTCATCGGCGAGCAGGTGGCCGGCGGTCCCGACTGGGCGATCCGCAACAACGGCCTGATGCTGCACAGCCAGGCGCCGCAGTCGATGTGGAAGGACCAGGATTTCCCGATCTCGGTCGAGGTCCAGCTCCTCGGCGGCCTGCCGAACGGCAAGCCGCGGTCGACGGCCAACATGTGCTCGCCCGGCACACAGGTCTTCATCAACGGGACGATGGTGAAAGGGCACTGCCTGAATTCGAAGTCGGAGACGTATGCCGGCGATCGGTGGGTCCGCGTGGAGATCGAGGTGCGTGGCGGCGAGCGCCTGACACACAAAGTCGAAGGCCAGACCGTCCTCGAGTACGAGAAGCCCACGATCGGCGGCGGCGAGGTGAACAGATTCGACCCGGCCGTGAAAGTCGACGGGACGCTCCTTACCGACGGGTACATCGCGATCCAGGGCGAGAGCCACCCGACCGAGTTCCGCAAGATCGAGCTCCTGAACCTCTCGGGGTGCATGGATCCGAAGTCGCCGAAGTTCAAGAGCTACTACGTTCACAAGGACGACGGGGCGTGCAAATAGTCGGAGGTCAGAGGCCAGAGGCCAGAGACCAGGGGCTGAGGCCAGGTAAGACCTTCGAGTAAGTGGTCCAAGGGTTTTTGGCCTCCGGCCCCTGACCTCTGGCCTCTTGTCTCTGTCTCTGTCCCTGATCCCTGACCCCTGATCCCCGATCCCTGAACAAACCATGCACATCATCGACATCATCGTCCTCGCCACCTACTTCGCTGTGGTCTTCGGCATCGGGGCGTACTTCTTCCGGCGCGCGAAGACGAGCAAGAGCTACTTCCTTGCGGATCGCAGCGTGGGGTGGATCGCGGTCGGCGCGTCGCTCTTCGCGTCGAACATCTCGAGCGAGCACTTCATCGGGCTTGCGGGCTCGGGGGCGAGCTCGGGGCTGGCGGTCGGGTCCTTCGAGTGGCTCGCCGTGTTCATGGCAATGATCCTGGCGTGGGTGTTCGTGCCCTTTTATCTCCGCAGCGGCGTCTACACCATGCCCGAGTTCCTCGAGCGCCGGTATGGCCCGGCCTGCCGCTGGTATCTGACGACGGTGTCGGTCATCGCGTACGTCGTCACGAAGATCTCCGTGTCGCTTTATGCAGGCGCGCTGGTGCTGCAGGCGGTGCTCGGCTGGGATTTCTACACGTCGGCGACAGTGATGGTCGTCGCCACTGGTGCGTACACGGTGTTAGGCGGGCTGGCGGCGGTCATCTACACGGAGCTGCTGCAGGCGGTCGTGCTGCTCCTCGGCGCGGCCACGCTGACCATCATCGGGCTCGAACAAGTGGGTGGCATGGCCGGGCTGCGCGCGGCGCTGCCGCCCGACTACTTCCACATGATCAAGCCCTCGTCCGATGCGGCGTTCCCGTGGACCGGTATTTTCTTCGGCGCACCGATCCTCGGCGTCTGGTACTGGTGCACCGATCAGATGATCGTGCAGCGGGTGCTCGGCGCAAAGAGCGAAGCCCACGCGCGCGGCGGCGCGCTCCTCTGCGGTCTCTTGAAGATTCTGCCGGTCTTCGTTCTCGTGCTGCCCGGGCTCATCGCCAAGGCGCTCTATCCTGATATCGCCGGGGACGCGGCGTACCCGACCCTGGTCATCCGGCTGCTGCCGACGGGCCTCGTCGGGTTCATGGTCGCGGCGTTGATGGCCGCGCTGATGTCGTCGCTCGCCGCGGCGTTCAACTCGGCGTCGACGCTCGTCACGTTCGACGTCTACAAAGCGCTCAAGCCGGCGGCCTCCGAAGCGCAGCTCGTCGGCGTCGGGCGGATCGTGACCGTCGTGATGGTGGGCCTCAGCATGCTCTGGGTGCCGTTCATCAAGTACTTGAGCTCGGAGGTGTATATCTACCTGCAGAGCGTGCAGGCATACATCAGCCCGCCGATCGCCGCGGTCTTCCTCGTCGGTGTGTTCTGGCCGCGCGCCAATCGATCTGGCGCCATCGCGTCGCTCGTCGTCGGCGCCGTGCTCGGTGCCGCCCGCTTCCTCTTCGAGCTGAACCGCGGCGCCGCGTTCGTCTCGCGGTCACCGCTCCTGACGGCGCTCGTCAGCATCAACTTCCTCCACTTCGCGATCCTGTTGTTTGTCGTGAGCCTCCTGATTCTCGTGGGCGTATCGCTCGCAACCGCCCCTGAGTCGATGGCCAAACTGCGAGGCTTGACGTTCGCCACGCTCGAGGAGGCCTATCGGCCCGCCGGCGCGGAGGCCCGCTCCGTTTTCACGATGCAGGTCGTGGCGACGGTCGCGCTCGCACTTTTCACGATTGGGTTGTGGGTGCATTTTGCCTAGACGAACTCGTCACGACGGGTGGTCACGATGAGCGCGAAGACCACGAAGCTCGCGAAGAACACCTGGGTGAAGTCCTTCGTGTTCTTCGTCCTTCGACGACGCTCAGGACGACCCCGAGCCTGGTCGAGGGGTCGTGAGCTTCGCGATCATCGAGAGTGATGCCGTGGCCGTTTCGGCAACTTTTGGAACTTTTCTCGAGCCGGGCTGGAATCTCGACGCGTTCCGAAACGTCGTGAGCATCATCGCGCGGGTCGAGGCTGGCGACGAGATGGCGGCGGCCGCGCAAGCGAGCGCTGCCCTCGAACGACGGACCTCGCTCGTCGGCCTCGGCGGCGGCGAGGTCGCGCCCGCCGAACGTCGCATCGCCTATGCCCTCGCAGGCGTGTCGATCCTCGTCCTCATCATCGGCCTCGCCAACGCGGGCCGCCTTGCCGCTGTCGGCGTGCTGTGTGGTTGCGCGCTCGCCGTTCTGGCCGGCGCTGGCTGCAGTCGATGCTTGTCGGCACCGCCCCGTCCGATCCGATCGTGCTCGGGGCCGCGGGCGCTCTGATGTTGATCGTCGCTGGGCTCGCGACGCTTCTTCCCGCCCGCAGTGCGTCCCGCGCGGATCCGACCGCGCTGCTCAGGGCTGAGTGAGCGCGCGCGAGTTTCATTAGCGCGCTGATGGCTACGGAGGGGACGGAGGCAACGGGTTCAACACGGAGGAACGAAGACGAACGAAGACGCACGAAGGCCGTCTGGTTAGGCGGCAGACTCCAGACCGACCGGTCCTCCGTGCGTCTCCGTTTAGCTCCGTTTCTCCGTGTTGAGCCCGTTATCTCCGTCTTCCTCCCTCTCTCGATTCGGCCTCTCTCCCTTTTCTACAGGTCCTCCCGATCGCCAACTACAGCTCCCACGACCGCCTGATCCTCCAGCAAGGCGGGCAGGCTGAATGAGAAGGTCGTGCCGCTGTCGGCGTTGCGCTCGACGCCGACGGTTCCGTCGTGCGCGTTCATGATGGTCATGCAGATTGCGAGGCCGAGGCCCATGCCGTTGGGCTTCGTCGTGTAGAACGGCTCGAACATGCGCGGGAGCTGCTCGTCGGTCAGCCCGACGCCGTGGTCGACGACCGAGACCGTCACCGCGCCGTCCGTCACGCCAGTCCTTAGCGTCACCCGCTTGATCGACATGTCCTCGAGCGCTTCGAATGCGTTCATGAGCAGGTTGAGCGTCACCTGCTGCAGCTGGATGCGATCGCCGAGCACGTGGGGAAGGTGTGCCGCCGGCTCGACCTCGAGCGCGAGCCGGCGCGCCACGATGTCGCTCTGAAGCACCTTGATCACCTCATCGATGCTGTCGTTGAGGTCGACCGGCGCGTACTCCGAGGTGTCCTTCCTGAGCAGCGTCCGCAAGCGGCGCACCACCTCAGCGGCGCGCTGGTTGTCCGAGACGATGTCGGCGAGCGCCGCGCGCAGCTCGACGAGATCGGGGACCGGCGCAGTGATGAGGCGCGTGGCCGCCTGCGCGTTGGTCATGATCGCCGCCAGCGGCTGGTTGATCTCGTGCGCCAGCGACCCGGTCAGCGCCGCGAGCGTCGTCACGCGTCCGACGTGCGCCAGCTCGTCGCGCAACTGGCGCGCCTGCAGCTCCGCGCGGCGCCGCTCGGTGATGTCACGGACGATGCTGAGGACCTTGTCGACATCGCATCGGACGATGCGGGCCTCGTAGAAACGGACCTCACCCTGGCTCGGCAGCGAGTACTCGAGCGTGGCCGTGTCATCGGAGCTCATGGCGCGCTCGAAGCAGCGCAGGAGACCCTCGGCGATGTCTGGCGGCAGGACTTCGTTCATGCGCTTGCCGAGGAAGTGCTCCGGCTGCGCCGCCAGCCGCTCGGGATCCTTCGCGTGGAAGTCGAGGAACACCCCATCGGCGCTCAGCACGAATATCCAGTCGGGGAGGGCCCTCAAGACGGCGCGATGCGTCGCGTCGGCCTGTTTGCGCGCCGTGATGTCCTCCGCGACCGAAAGGACGCACCGCTGGCCATCGACCTCCAGGGTGTCGGCGGAGTAGAGGACGGTCACCATCTGGCCGGCCTTTGTCCGCCAGCGGACCTCGCGGGTCGCGACGCGCCCCCGCTCGTCGAGTTCAGCCGTGACGCTCGCACGCTCAGTCGGATCGACCCAGAATCCGAGCTCGTCGGAGTTGCTGCCGATGAGCTCGCTGCGCTCGTAACCGGACTGCCGGAGGAGAACGTCGTTCACGTCGACGATCCGGCCCTCGTCGAAGAGGGTGATTGCCATGGCGCACGGGTTCGAATGAAAGGCGGCGGCAAACTTCTCTTCGGACCGCTGAAGCGCATGCTCGGCGCGGCGGCGGACGCCGATCTCCGCCTGGAGCGCGAGGTTCTTTCCGGCGACCTGCTGCCGACGGCTCACGCTCTCCTGCAGCGCCTGCTGAGATCGCTGGTAGTCCTCGACGAAGAGCAGCACGAGTCCGATGCAGATCCCGTAGACGTTGGCGAGGTCGATCCAGAACAGCTGCGGCCGCCAGTCGATGATCGGATCGACGACCGATCCGAGCACGGTGGCGGCTCCGCCCATGCGCCCGATCAGCGCGGCGCCATACAGGCCCTGTGTTGTGCCGTAGAGGAGGCAGACGCTGCCTGTAATCAGGCTGGCGCGCGAGCCGGTCCTGCTCCATTCGGACAGGAACACCCACGCGCAGTAGAGAAGCGCGCTCGCGAGCGCCAGCGTGCGCGGTGCGAGCCGAACGTAAAAGCTCTCGAGCGGATCGCTCCACGCGAGCGAGACGATCACCGTCAGCACGCCGACCGCGATCGCCAGCGCGAGTCCGGCCCGCTGCCACTGCGGCGTCGGTAGGTCCCGGGACTCCATGCTTCGGGCGCCGAACACCAGCAGAGGTGGAGGGAGGAACCCAGAGACGGACGCCAGGACCACCAGTGTGCCCTTGGCCAGAGTCCAATCCGCCGAGAGTGGCAGCGCCAGCGTGCCGAGTCCGAGGTAGAGACCGAACGAGGTCCACGCCCACGCCCACCACTTGAACACCGGCCGGTCGACAAGTCGCGCGTGGAGTGACCACAGGAGGACAACCACACCAATGGTGATGAGCGATTGAAGAAGAGCCAGCCCGGGAACGCTGATCATGCTGATGAGAACTGCTGTCTGTAAGGGTATCCGAATGCGTGCCGACCGGCGTGCGCCACGGATGAGATTCGAGTCTGTTCCGCAGTGGAAGGCTTTCCGAGGGCTGTCGGGCCATGGTTGTCCGTGTTGTCCGTGTTGTCCGTGGCCAGTAAGGTCTCCGTGGTCTCCGTAGCTGGTTATTTGCTTGAACGGTGGTTCGGAATCGGATTACTTTCTCGCGATATGCGTTGGCGAAACCGCCGGGTCGTCGCGACATCCACGGTTGTCCTGTTGGGAGCAGTCTTCTCGGGAGGGATGGCGCAGCGAGGAGCCCCGTCCGCAGGGCAGGGGCCGGGTGGCGGGCGCGGCGGACCTCCGCCGGAGCCGGCGACCATTCCCAAAGCGATCTTCGCGGCTGCCGATCCCGTGCGCTCGTGCGAGAGTCTGCGTTCGGTCTCTCTGCCGAACACCACGATCGATGCTGCGGCCGTCGACCCTGGCGACGAGCGGACGTCGCCGTCTTGCCGCGTCACGGCGAGCGTGACGCATCCTCCCGCCGGCGATCGCATCACAGTGTTCATCGGGTTGCCGTTGAAGGGGTGGAACGGACGGTTCCAGGGTATCGGCGGCGGAGGCTTCTCGGGCGGGAGCGCCAACGGCGTACGAGCGCCGCTCGCCGCCGGATACGCCGCCGGCGCAACAGACACCGGCCACGAGGGCGGGAGCGGCAGCTTCGCGCTCGACGCCAACGGCCGGTTGAACTGGCACGCCGTCCGCGACAACGCGTACCTCGGCATCCACGAGATGACCGTCACGGGAAAGGCGTTGACGCAGGAGTTCTACGGCAAGGCGCCGCGCTACGCCTACTTCAACGGGTGTTCGACGGGCGGCCGACAGGGTCTGTCCGAAGCGCAGCGCTATCCCGAGGACTACCACGGAATCCTGTCGGGTGCGCCGGCGATCAACTGGCCGAAGCTCCACGTCGAACAGCTCTGGGGACATCTCGTGATGCTCGAGGCGAAGAACTTCGTCCCGCAGTGCACGTTCGACGCGGCGACGGCGGCGGCCGTCGGGGCGTGCGACACGATCGACGGCGTCAAGGACGGCGTGCTCGAAGATCCGCGCCGCTGCACGTACGATCCGAAAGCGCTCGTCGGGACCTCGCCGAAGGGATGCGAGACGATCACGGAAGCGGACGCCGCTGTGATCAGAAAGATCTGGGAAGGGCCAAAACGGAGGGACGGTTCGTTTCTCTGGTACGGTCTGCCTCGCGGGGCGGGTTTCGCATTGAGTGCCACGGGCGGCACGCCACTAGTCGGCCGGCCGTTCCGTATCACGCTCGACTGGTTCAGCTACTTCCTCACGCAGAACCCGCAGTGGGACTGGACGACGCTTACTCACGCATCGTACGAGCAGTTGTGGGATCAGTCCGTGGAGCAGTTTGGCGCGGTGTTCGGCACCGACAATCCGAATCTCTCGGCGTTCCGCGATCGCGGGGGCAAGCTGATCCTGTGGCACGGCTGGGCCGATCCGCTGATTTATGCCGAAGGCACGACCGACTACTACGCGCGCGTGCAGCAGCAGGGGAAGGAGTCCGCGTCCGCGGCGACGCCAAACAAGACCAGTGGCTTCATCCGGCTGTTCATGGCGCCTGGCGTCGGCCACTGCAGCGGCGGCACAGGTCCTGCACCTCGCAATCCGTTCGACGCGCTGGTCGCCTGGGTCGAGCAGGGCGTTGCGCCCGAGACGCTCGACGCCGTCCGCCGCGACGAGAGCGGCAAGGTCGTGCAGTCCCGGCCGCTCTGCCAGTATCCCCTCGTCGCGCGCTATAAAGGTCGAGGGAGCACAGACGAGGCGTCCAGTTTCGAGTGCAAAGCGAGTTTCTGACATACATCCATCCTCGAATGGGAGTCCGAAGATGAAGGCATCGCGCATATTGCTGTATTCGTGCTTCGCGCTCGGTCTGGCGACGCCGGATGTCACCGGGGCGCAGACCACGACAACCACCGGTCAGACCCCGCCCCTGCAGGGACAGTACGAGCCAAAGATTGGACAGGCGGGGAAGGATGTCGTATGGGTGCCGAGCCCTGAGTCGACCGTAGAAAAAATGCTCGACGTAGCCAAGGTCACGCCTCAGGATTTCGTGGTCGATCTCGGCTCCGGTGATGGGCGCAACGTCATTGCCGCGGCCAAACGCGGCGCGCGAGCGCTGGGCGTCGAGTACAACCCGGACATGGTCGAGCTCTCGAAGCGGAACGCGGCAAAGGCCGGCGTCGGCGACAAGGCAACCTTCGTGCAGGGCGACATGTACGCCGCGGAGTTCTCGCAGGCCACCGTGCTGGCGCTGTTTCTGCTGCCAGATAACCTGCTGAAGCTGCGGGACAAGTTCGCGGCGCTCAAGCCCGGGACGCGGATCGTGGCCAACACGTTCGGCATCGAGGACTGGACGGCCGACGAGACGCTCACGATCCCGGACGATTGCATGAGCTGGTGCACGGTCCTGCTGTACTTCGTGCCGGCCAAAGTCGACGGGATTTGGCAGACGGCCCAGGGTCCGCTGACCCTCAAGCAGCAGTATCAACTCGTCAGCGGCACGCTCGGTGCGGCCAACATCGAGAACGGCCGCGTGCGGGGCGACGAGGTCACGTTTACCGTCGGCGGCTTGCCCTATACGGCGCGCGCGACGGGCGACACCATGGTGGGCATGATGGGGACGGCGAAAGCGTCCGGCACCGAGGCCCCCTGGCGGGCGACAAGGACGCCGAAATGAACCCCGGCGTGCCGTCGTAGTATGTCGTGACATAATGGCGCGGTTTTTCCACAGAACTCTTCAGGAGGAGGCCAGTATGCGTGTTGGCGTGTATGCCGGAGCGATGCTCATCGCCTGGTCCGGCGCTCTCGCGGTCGCTCAGACGAAGGTGTCAACCCCCGAAGAATACGACAAGGCGATGAAGCCCGCCGGACCGGCCATGCGGACGGTCCAGAAGGCCTTCGCATCTGGCGCGTACGCGGATGTCAGAAAAGAGCTGGCGACGCTGAAGACGGCGGTCGCCGACACAGGGTCCTTCTGGGTCCTGCACAAAAAAGACGACGCGATCAAGCTGAACAAGGACTCGCTCGCGAAGATCGAGGCGTTCGAGAAACTTGTGGCGACCGATCCCGTCGACGCGGCCGTCGCAGCACCCGCGATGAAAGAGATGGGCGGCAGTTGCGCGGCCTGCCACAAGCAGTATCGCGAGCAGGACGCCGAGGGCAACTACAGAATCAAGCCCGGCACCATCGGTGGATAAACGCAATGCTGAATGCTGAAGTGAATTTCGAATTCAGCATTCACTTCAGCATTCAGCACTCAGCGTTCAGCATTGCTTCTGGCCTCAAAGGGCGTCGAGCCCCGTCCCCGCAACACCATATCGAACCGGTACCCCAGCGCCCACTCGGGCTTGGTCAACTCCAGATCGAAGCTCGAGACGAGGCGTTGGCGTGCCCGCTCGTCCGGCACCGACTGCAGGATCGGGTCGAACGGAAACAATGGATCGTTCGGGAAGTACATCTGAGTCACCAGGCGCGACTGGAACGACGTGCCGAACAGTGAGAAATGAATGTGCGCCGGACGCCAGGCGTTGTGGTGATTCCGCCACGGGTACGCGCCGGGCTTGATCGTGATGAACTGGTAGGCGCCCTCCGCGTCGGTCATCATCCGGCCGCCGCCCGAGAAGTTGGGGTCGAGCGGCGCGGGGTGGTCGTCTCTCGCGTGCAGATATCGGCCGGCCGCATTGCACTGCCAGATTTCGAGGAGCGTGTGCGGCACCGGCCGGCCATCTTCATCGAGCACCCGGCCCGCGACGATGATGCGTTCGCCGAGCGGTTCGCCGGCGTGCTGGCGCGTCAGATCGTTGTCGGTTTCGCCAAGTGGAAGATAGCCGTACACCGGCGCGCTGAGGTCGCTGAAGTTCTGCGGCAGCCGGATGAGCGGCTGCATCGGTGCGCGACGAATCGTGGATCGGTACGGCGGATAGAGCAGCGGGGGCTGGCTGCCGGCTTCGTCGTCAAGTCGAGTAGTCATTCAGGGCCCTGTAAACCCGATTCTCATTGGCGGTGCCTCAGTCTTCTCGCAGAAGGTCAGGAGATCAGAAGATGCATTTTGAAAACCAAGATTACTCCTGATCTCTTGGTCTTCTGTTTTCATGTGACGAGCGAACCAACCCGCTAGTCACTTACGGCGACGGTCCCGTGTGCGCGCGCCGTGCGGGCGTTCAGATCTCTCAGCGTCTCGAGCTCGTGGTCACCGGGCGCCGGCGTTTCGGCCACGTGGCTGGCGAAGCGTACGTCCCACCCGGTATTCTCTCGCACCTGTTCGCGTGTCACGCCTGGATGCAGGCTCACGACCTCGAATTCCTTCGTCTCCGCGTCGGGGGTCATCGTGCAGAGATCGGTCACGACGAGCGCCGGTCCCTCGGTGGTGATGCCCATTGCGCGGCGCTCGCGGCCGGTCACCCCGTGGCCGAGCGACGTCACGAATGCCAGCGTCTGCACGAACGCCCGCGGGTTGTGGCGCATCACGATGTAGATGCGCCGGCACGCCGTTGCGATCTCGGTCGCGCCGCCGCTGCCCGGCAGCCGGACCTTGGGCTTGCCGTACGGACCAATCACGGTGCTGTTCAGGTTGCCGAAGCGATCGATCTGCGCGCCACCGAGGAATCCGACCGAGATGCGACCGCCCTGCAGCCAGTACTGGAACATCTCCGGCACCGAGACAGTAGTGAGCGCGGTCTCGCAGAGCTCGCCGTCCCCGATCGAGAGCGGCAGCACGGTCGGCCTGGTTTCGAGCGTGCCTGACTCGTACACGAGCGTCAACTGCGGCGCGTGCGTCAGCCGCGCCAGATTGCACGCCGCCGACGGGAGCCCGATCCCCACAAAGCAGATGTCGTCGTTTCGCAGGGCGCGCGCCGCCGCGACGGTCATCATTTCCGAGGCCGAGTAGGTCGCGCCTGTCATGCATGCCTCGCGGCGCTCGGGTGCGCGCGATCCGAGAAATCCTCGGGCCGCCCTTCCACCACGTGTTCCCGAATCCAGCGTCGAAAGCTGTCGCGGTCCCTCGAGATGGCGTCCCACGCGACGTAGAACGCATTGTCGCGGGCATAGTAGCCGTGCGCGTACGATGGATGCGCCCCGCCCGGCACGGCGACGATGGCGTGGACGGTCCAGGAGGGCAGGATGACCGCGTTGGTGCCGACGCCCTCGAAGCGGTCGACGATCTCTTCGACCGTCACGATCGCCGTCGTGGCGGCGAGAACGGCCTCCTTCTGCACGCCGATGATGCCTTCGATGAGCACGTTGCCGGCGCGGTCGGCTTTCTGCGCGTGGACGATGGTGACGTCCGGGCGATGCGCGGGCACCGACGCCAGCGCCTCGCCGGTGAACGGGCACGTGATGAACTTGATGTTTGGATTGACCTTCGCGAGATCCGATCCCTGGTATCCGCGGAAGACGGCGCACGGCATGCCCGCGGCGCCGGCGGCATAGGCGTGTGCCATCGCGGAATGGCTGTGCTCTTCGATCTCGAGCGGACGCGGCCAGCCCCGTTCGACCGCGTCGCGCAGACGATGCAGCGAGCCGACGCCAGGGTTGCCGCCCCAGGAGAAGACGAGCTTTCGCGCGCAGCCGCTGCCGATCATCTGGTCGTACAGCAGGTCCGGCGTCATGCGGACGAGCGTGAGATCCGAGATGCCCTGCCGGATGATCTCGTGGCCGGCGGCGAAGGGAATCAGGTGCGTGAAGCCTTCGAGGGCCACGCGGTGGCCGGGCCGCACGAACCGCGAAATGGCGTCGGAGAGTGTCGTGAACTCGCTCATGCGTCGAACGGCGCCCCAGTGTAGCTCTCGGCGAGGCTCGTCATCGCCGCGCGCGAGCTGACAAGATACTCCAGTTCCGCGAGCTGCCGCCGGTGGTCGAAGGGGTTGTCGCTGTCGGACCGGTGCAGCATCGACGTCATCCACCAGGAGAACCGCTGTGCGCGCCATGTACGCGCGAGCGCGCGCTCGGAGTAGCAGTCGAGCCGCTTCTCGTTGCCCGACTTGTAGAGCTCGGCCAGCGCGCCCGCGAGCCGGTAAACGTCGGCCATCGCAAGGTTCAGCCCTTTAGCGCCCGTCGGCGGAACGATGTGCGCGGCATCTCCGGCGAGGAACAGCCGCCCGAACCGCATCGGCTCGGCGACGAAGCTGCGCATGCCGGTGACGCCCTTCTGAAGGATCGTGCCCTCGTTCGGCCTCCACCCATCATCGGTCGCGAGCCGCGCACCGAGCTCGGCCCAGATCCGGTCGTCGCTCCACTGCGACACGTCTTCGTCGGGCGCGCACTGCAGGTAGAGCCGAGTCACCTGCGGCGAGCGCATGCTGAAGAGCGCGAAGCCGTGCTCGTGCAGGCTGTAGACGAGCTCATGAGAGGAGGGGGCCGCCTCCGCTAGGATGCCGAGCCATCCGAAGGGGTACACGCGCTCGTAGAGGCGCAGCTGGCTGGCGGGGATCGATGGCCGGCAGATGCCGTGAAAGCCGTCGCAGCCGGCGATGATGTCGCAGGTGAGCTCGTTTGCCGCGCCGTTTGTCCGAAAGCGGATGCTCGGTGCCTGCGACTCGAGGCCGTGGACGCTTACGTCTTCGAGCTCGAAGTGCAGCGGACGGCCGGTCGTGAGGCGCGCCTCGATGAGATCGTGGACCACCTCGTTCTGTCCGTAGATGGTGATCGCGCGCCCGCCGGTCAGCTCCGCCATGTCGATGCGATGGCGCGCGCCGCCGAAAGCGAGATAGATGCCGTCGTGCCGCAGACCCTCGCGTGCGAGCCGCTCGGCGACGCCGACCTCTCGCATCAGGTCGACGGTCCCCTGCTCGAGCACGCCCGCACGCACGCGTTCGACTACGTACTGACGGCTGCGGTTCTCGAGGATGACGGAGTCGATGCCCTGGAGATGCAGCAGCTGCCCCAGCATCAACCCGGCGGGGCCCGCGCCAACGATGCCCACCTGGGTGCGGGAAGTCACGGCTCCATTCTAGCGTTTGGAGGCTCAGGGTTCAGGGCTCAGGGCTCAAGGCTCAAGGAAGACCTTCGAGTAAGATCTCGAAGCTCTTGCCTGAGCCGTGAGCCATACCATGTCCATGAACTCCATCTCGAAGCTCGCGTTTGCTTCATTCCTGGTTGCGTCTGGCGTGCCGAGTCGGCCAGCGGTCCACGCCGGCGCTCAGAGCGCTCCTCAGGCTGCGACGGCGCCGTTGCCCGACATCGGCGAGCGCAAGACGATCACCGAGTCGGATTGCGCGGCCGCGAAGGTGGGAACGACGATTCCGATCGCCGCGATCGGTGAGCCGGTCTCGAGCGTCAGCCTGAGCGAGCCGAAGTGGACGGCCGCAGCCGACGGGTCGCCAGCCTACTGCACGGGCGACGGCTCGATGGCTCCCATCGATCCTGCGGCCAGGCCGATCAACTTCCGCGTGGTCTTTCCCGCGTCCTGGACACTGCGCGCAGCACAGCTCGGTGGCGGCGGCATGAACGGCGTGATTCCCAGCCTCACCGGCGGGCGTGGCGGATCGGTCGGGCCGGCTCAAGGCATCCTCACCTACGGGAGCGACTCGGGGCACGGCGTGAAGGATGCGCCGGAATGGACGCTCGTCGATGAAGCGATCACGAACCTCGGCTACATGCAGATGAAGAAGACGCGTGACGCGGCGATGGTGTTGATCGAGCGGATGTACGGGCGGAAGCCCGCAGTCAATTACTACATCGGCACGTCGCAGGGCGGGCGCGAAGCGCTGACCGTGGCCCAGCGCTATCCAGACGACTACGACGGGGTCATCTCGAACGTGCCCATCGTCAACTTCTCATCGCTGATGCTCGCGCCCGGGCTAATCAGGATTCAGGAGAAGCCGCTTGCCAACTGGGTGACGCGCGCCAAGGTCGACGCCATTCGCGGCGAGTTCATGCGCCAGTGTGACCACCTCGACGGCCTCGCCGACGGGACTATCAACAACTACATGGCGTGCCGCGCCATCTTCGACGTCAAGCAGGGTGCCAGCGGACGCAAGCCATGGGCGTCGAAGCGGTGTCCGGACAACGTGGATCCCAATCCGGCCGACACAACGGCAGCCGCCTGCCTCACCGACGGCCAGATCGCGACACTCGAGTTCGTCTACAGCCGCTACGCGTTTGCCTCGCCGCTCGCCAACGGCGTCAGGACGTTCGGGATGTGGCTGCCGAACACCGATCCGTCAGGCAGCGGGTTGATCTCCGACGTCCGGTTCAAGGGACAGGAGGGAGCCGCGGCGGATGCGCCGATGCATTCGCACCTCGGAGTGCTCGGCGTCACGGGGTTCCTGCTGCGCAACCTGTCTGCCAACCCGCTGGACTACGTTGAAGGCGGTCCGCTTAACGGCCGGCGGCAGGAATTGTCGTCCTGGCTCGACTCGACGAGCCCCGACTTGACGCGGTTCGCGAAGCGCGGCGGCAAGATGATCGTGACGATTGGCACCGACGACACGCTGGCCTCTCCGGGCGCGCAGCTGGATTACTACCAGTCGCTCGTCGACACGATGGGTCAGGCGCGACTCGCCGCGTTCGCGAGGCTCTACGTCATGCCGCAGGCGGGGCACGGACTGAGCGGAAGGAACTACGGATTCGATGGGGAAGGAAAGGCGGTGCCCGTCGCGCCGATCCCGAATTCGTTCGACCGCTTCGCGGCGCTTGCGAACTGGGTCGAGCGCCAGGCCGCACCCGGTTCGTCGCTTGTCGTTACCGCCGGGGACAAGAGCCTGCCACTCTGCTCCTATCCGACGTATCCGAGGTACATGAGCGGCCCAACGGCAGCTGCCGGTTCGTACAGCTGCGATCGATAGGCCGTGGCCGGGTGCCGATACGTCAGCGCTCGTGTGATGTCTCGCTCAGCTCACTCGCGCTTCAGCGCCCACTTGAACGCGCGTGCGAGCAGGTCCTGAAACACCGGGTCGTTCCACGTGTCGTTGCCGTGCCCCAGTGTCGTGCCGAAGACGCGCGTGCCGCCGTAGTCGCTGACCCAGGCGAGCGGATACTCTTTCTGATCCTCCGGGCTGACAGCCGTCGCCAGCGCCTGAGAATTGGGCCAGAACTTGTCGATCACGTAGAGCTCGTCGACCGGCGTCACCCAGTCTTCCTTGAAGCCCTTCATGATGCTGTGATCCCTGGCCGCAACCTTGACCGAGATGTTGTACGCTTTCGTGTGGCGGCGCGTCGTTACTCCAAGGAACTCGCGCCAGGTATCTGTAGTCGAGGCCCGGTACGTGTGCATGGCGCAGTGGATCACGATCGCGGGCGGGCCACCCCGATGCGCAGCCGTGATCCGTTTGATCAACGCCTCGTCGGTCGTATCGGCGAAGCACTGGTTGTGAACCACGATGTCAAATCCCTTGGCCCAGTTCGGGTTCTCGAGCAACGGCTGCTTCCCCGTGGTGCCTCGCCCGCCTTGAATCGCGATCGTCCAGTCGACAGGGAGCACCTTCGAGATCGCGTCGACGAGCAGCTTGGCCTGAAACGGATAGTCGTGGTAGCCGCCGCCGCTGACGACCAGCGCATTGACGCGCGGCTGCCCGGCAAAGGCGTCTCCCGGCCCGCCGCGGCCGCCTTGCCGGCCCGGCGGGTTCTGTTGCGCCGAGACCGTGAATAGAGTCGACGCGAGAATCGCCAGCTGAAAAACGCGTCCTTTTGCTGATCGCATGGTGTTTCGGTGCCTCAGAGACGGTCATAGAATAGACCGACTTGCTGCTTGGAAAACCAGGATTTCAAGAGTCGCTCGTTCAACGATGTGAGGCCTCGATGAGAGTCAGATCCGTCGTTCTCCTTCTCTTTCTTGTCTCGATCGTCACTCCCGCCGGGACCGCGTCCGCGCAGCCGCCAGGTGGCGGGCGAGGAGCTCAGATCCGATCCCCCGAGGTCGCAGCCGACGGCAGGGTCACGTTCCGCCTCCGAGCGCCGAACGCGAAGGAAGTGATCGTCGTTGGCTTCGGCCAGAAGCTGCCGATGCAGAAAGACGACGAGGGCGTCTGGACCGCGACGACCGAGGCGCTCAAGCCCGACATCTACACGTACAGTTTCTCGGTCGATGGCGCGACGTTCAACGACCCGAACAACGGGTACTTCAAGACGTCCTACCGCGGCGGATGGCAGAACCAGTTTCGTGTGCCGGGCGCGGCGGTCTGGGATCCGGGGCCAGGCTCAAAAGGCGCGATCGCTCGACATTTCTACAAGTCGGCCGTGGTCGGCGACGACCGCGACTACTACGTCTACACGCCGCCCGACTACGACCGCAACAGGAAGGAACCCTATCCCGTGCTCTACCTCCTGCACGGTCTGGGCGACGATGCGTATGGGTGGCTGTCGGCTGGCTCGGCGAACACGATGCTCGACAACCTGATCACGCAGGGCAAGGCCCGGCCGATGATCATGGTGAACACGCTCGGCTACGGCACGGCCGACATGCTCTCCGCAGGGCGCGGCAACCTCGGCGGCGACCAGATGATGCCGAACTTCGCGAAGTCGCTCGTCGACGAGGTGATGCCGCAGGTCGAGAAGAACTACCGCGTCACGACCGATCGCAATCAACGCGCGATCGCAGGTCTGTCGATGGGCGGCGCCGAAGCCCTCTTCACCGGCCTCAATCACCTCGACCGCTTCGCTTACGTCGCCTCGTTCAGCGGCGCGTTCGTCATGTGGCCGGGCGTCGGCGGCGGCGGGCGTGGCGCCGGCGGCGCGCCTCCTCCCCCGGTGGAGCCAGCAGCGTTCGCGAAGAACTTTCCCGGCCTCGACGCGAAAGCGAACACCCAACTGCGCATGCTGCTCGTCGCGTGCGGAACCGACGATGGCCTGATGGGCGTCAACCGTCAGTTCAAAGACTGGCTGAAGTCGAAAGACATTCGGTTCACCGACACGGAGACGCCAGGGTTCGGCCACGTTTGGGGCCTATGGCGCCAGGATCTGGCTCAGCTCGCGCCGCTGCTGTTTCAGCCCAGCAAGAAGTAGTTGTCTTTCGGCTGGACGGCGGCCGCACGGCGCGCTGGCGAGCGCGAGGAAGTAGCTTACGCGGGCCGCTGCCGTGCGGTCGTCCACGCGGCGGCCGCGAACACGAGCAGGTTGGCGGCGACGACGGGCGAGGCGCCGATGAGGAAGCCGTACGCGACCCACATCAGCGCACCAAGCATCTGAACGCGCTTGAGCATGTCCGGCGCCGCGCAGAAGTACGATCCGACGAATACCGCCGTGGCGACCCAACCGAGATACTCAACCATCGTCACATGCTCCGTTTACGCCACAGCCTCGCGCGAAGGCACCGCGGATTCGCGGACGGTGACCCGGTCCGTGCGTGCCTTCTCCCACTCGTGCAACGTCAACCCGGATGACTCGAAGAGCGATCGGATGTCGCTGATCCCCCATCCGAGTACCTTCTCCAGGATCGGAACCATCACGCTCGACGCATCGTCGCTCAGGAGCGTGCTCTTCGCGATGCGTGCCAGCTGCCTGTTCTCGGAGACCGCAATCGTGAAGCCCGCGCGGTTGTTGACGTGCAGCATCACGTGGACGTCCGAGCTGCCATCCCCGACGTAGATGGTTCGATCGGGGCCGATCCCCAGCTGCTCTTCGAGCTCTTCGACGACGGCAACCTTGCCGTAGCCCGCCGGAACGCGGGTCACGGACCGGACCTCCCCCGTGTCGTCCTCGTACTCGAGCTCCGTGCCGAAGATGTGGTCGGAAGGCACGACGCCGGCGAGCGCCGACTGAATGACCTCGCGCGGCGCCGCCGAAATCACGAAGAACGAAAACCGATGCCCCTCGACGCCGCGCTCGAGGACGTCCACGAGCGCCGGGATGTTGTTGCGCAGCCGTACGCGCCGGCCCGTCTCCTCGAGGTGCTCCCGCCGGACGCCACGGAATTCGGGGTCGTGACGAATCAGGTAGGCGAGCTCGCCCCCCTGCTGCACCAGATTGCTGCGCGCCAACCCGTCGACCTTTTCTTCGAAGCGCGAGGCGCCGATCAACTCGCTGAGCACCGCTCCCGAATCGTTGAAGCTGAGCGTCTGGTCGAAGTCCGATGCGACAAGATAGTGCTTCGGAGGCGTGGGTATCGTGGACATGGGCCCTCGAGAACTGTTCACTTACAGATATATCAACTACTGGCATCCAGCGTAGCAGGCTCCGTGGCTGGAGTCAAAGGCCTCCCGTGTACATGAGGCACAATTTACGGCCAATTATGTGCAATTGTGGCCTTTTGTGCCTTCGCCAGGTTGTAAAGTGTTGCAAAGCTGTCATATCATTTACGGATGAAAACGACAGCAGCGCCGACTCCGAAGTACAGGCAGGTCTACCAGGCATTGTCGCGGGAGATCCAGTCGGGCCGTTTGAAGCGAGGCGACCGGCTGCCGAGCGAGGCCGAGCTCGTGCGCACATTCGGCGCGTCGCGGATTACGGTCGGGCGAGCCGTGCGGGATCTGCAGGCGCAGGGCCTGGTCGAGCGCCGGGCTGGTTCGGGCACGTATGTGTCGGCCCGCAGCGCTCCTGGTGCGCTGTCGTTCGGCTTGTTGATTCCCGATCTCGGCGAGACCGACATCTTCGAGCCGGTGTGCCAGGGCATGATGGCGTCGCCGCTGGCACGCAATCACGCGCTCATCTGGGGGAGCCTGAGCGGTGGCGGAGGCTCCAAAGAAGATCGCGCGTGGCAGTTGTGCCGGCAATACATCGAGCGGCGTGTCGCGGGCGTCTTCTTTGCGCCGCTGGAGTTTACGGCGCCCGGGGACACCATCAACGAGCGGATTGCCCAGGCCCTCGACGATGCCCGCATCCCGATTGTCCTGCTCGACCGAACCGTGACTCCGTATCCGCGGCGGGGTCACCACGATCTGGTCGGGATCGACAACCGTCGAGCGGGCTTCATCATCACCGCGCACGTCCTTCGCCTGGGCAGCCGGCGCGTCGCCTTCGTCGCGCAGCCGAACGCCGCGGCGACGGTCGACGCGCGCGAGGCCGGGTACCGCGAGGCGTTGTACACCGCCGACGTGCCCATCGATCGCGCGCTGATCCATCGCCTGGACCCGGCCGAGACCGCCACTGTCGGTCAGCTGATGGAGTCCGCGCATCCCGACGCCATCGTGTGCGCCAACGATCGGACCGCCGGACGGCTCATGCAGACGTTGATCAAGCTGGGGTACTCGGTCCCGAAGGACGTGCGGCTGGTCGGGATTGACGACGTGGAGTTTGCGGCGCTGCTGCCGGTGCCGTTGACGACGCTGCGGCAGCCGTCGCATCAGATCGGCGACGCGGCCCTTAGTGCCATGCTCGAGCGCGTCGCGCGCAAGGGGCTGGCGGCGAGGGACATCCTGCTCGACGTCGAGCTGATCGTGCGTGAATCGTGTGGGGCGGCGGTTTCCGGGGCTGAGTAATCGGAGGGGACGGAGATAACGGGTTCAACACGGAGATGAAGGAACGAAGGCGAACGAAGACGCACGGAGGCCCGTCGGCCAGGCCGAGACAAACTGCCACACGACCCGCGCGAAGCGCGGCGCAACCGGTCCTCCGTGCGTCTTCGTTTCCGTTCCTCCGTGTTGAACCCGTTTTGCCTTCGTCTCCTCCTGAGTCCCGTATTTTCCGTGGGCTCAGGCGCCGGTCCCCGCCGCCAGGCTCTTCCGAATCGGCAGATCCCGCACGCGCTTGCCTGTGGCGGCAAAGATCGCGTTGCACAGCGCGGGCGCGATCGGCGGCACGCCCGGTTCGCCGACGCCCGCGGGCGAAGCTTCGCTATCCACCAGGTGCACGTGGGTCTCGTACGGCGCTTCGGTCAGCCGCGCGACGGGGTAGGTATGGAAATTCGTCTGCTGGATCCTGCCCGCGGCGGCTGTCACTTCTCCCATCAGCGCGAGGCTCGCGCCGAAGACCGCCGCGCCTTCGAACTGCGCCCGCACGCGATCCGGGTTGATGATCCGGCCGGCATCGACGGCGATGTCGACGCGAGGAATCCGAACGACGCCGTTTGCGTCGGTTTCCACCTCGACGACCGCGGCCACGTACGACAGGAAGCTGTAGTGCGCAGCGATGCCGAGCGCGCGGCCGTTGCCGGGCTTCTTGCTCGCCCAGCCTGACCGCTCGGCGGCAAGCTCGATCACATGCCGCAGCCTGGCGGTGTCGAACGGGAAGTCCGGATTGCCGCGCCCTGCTTTCGGCACGCCTTCTTTGCCGAGGTCGATGACGCGCGGCGCGCCGACGAGGTCGAGGAGGTACTCCACGCGATCGCGTTTGGCTGCGGTCGCCAGCTCGTCGGTGAACGACTGGACGGCAAACGCATGCCAGACGTTCGCGACGGCACGCAGCCATCCGATTCGGACGTGCGCCTTCGCCGGCCCGTTCTCCACGCGCAGGTTCGGAATGCGGTAGGGGATATCGGTCCATCCCATGCCGAGCTGCCAGCTGCCGTACTGCTCGTCCGGGTTGTTCTGCATGCCGATGGGCGGGAAGACGGTTCGCTGCAGCCATGCCGTAGGACGGCCCTGCACATCGAGCCCGGCCTTGAGGTACATGCCCGCGGGCGAGTGAAAGTAGTCGAACTGGAGATCGTCCTCGCGGCTCCACACGACCTTGACGGGCTTGCCCACTTGACGCGAGAGCAACGCCGCCTCGGCGACGTAGTCGGGCTTCGACTTGCGGCCGAAGCCGCCGCCAAGCAGCGTCACGTGGCAGGCAACCGACTCCTTCGGGATGCCGAGGGCCTTTCCAACCGTCTCCTGCACCGCCTGCGGGTTCTGTGTCGCGCAATAGGTGACGACTTTGCCGTCCTTGAACTCGGCGACGGCCGCCGGTGGCTCCATCGGGGCGTGCGCGAGCATCGGCGTGTAGTACGACGCTTCGTGAGTGGACGCGGCTTTCGCGAAAGCGGCATCGACGTCACCGACTTCGCGCGCGACCTGGCCGGCTTTGCGGGCCGTATCGAGCAGGCTCGTCCGGTAGGCGGCCGACTCGTACGCGCCGTGCTCGCCGGGCGTCCACTCGACTTTCAGCGCGTTGCGTCCTTGCAGCGCCGCCCACGAGTTGCTCGCGATGACGGCCGGGCCTCCGAGCGCCTTGAAGCCGAATGGCGCCGTCGCGGTCTCGAGCGTCACCACTTGCTGGACGCCGACGACTTTTTTGGCGGCCGAGTCGTCCACGCTCTTGAGCGTGCTGCCCATCACGGGTGGGCGCACGATGGAGGCGTACACCATCCCGGGCATCCGCGCGTCGATCCCGAACGTTCCCTTGCCGGTGACGAGGTCGTTCAGGTCCGTCAGCGGCACATCCTTGCCGATGTAGCGGAACTCCTTTGGTGTCTTGAATCGCACCGCGTTCTGCTGGGGGGCCGTGGCCGCAGCGGCCAACGGTACCAGCTCGCCGTAGGACAGCTTGCGGCCGCTCCTGGCGTGCACGACGAAGTGCTGCTGACCCCGGCACTCCTCGACCGGGACACCCCACTTGCCGGCGGCGGCGATCTCGAGCGTCGTGCGCGCCGACGCGCCCGCCGTTCTCAACGCCTGGTAGAAGTCGCGGACCGAGCAGGATCCGTCGGTGTTCTGCGATCCGTACTTCACGTCGCCGAGCGCCTGCACGATCGTGACGCGCGACCAGTCGGCCTCGAGCTCGTCGGCGACGATCATCGGCAGGCACGTGCGGGCGCCCGTGCCCATTTCGGATCGGTGCGCGATGATCTTGACGGCGCCTGTCGGCTCGATCCCGAGGTAGACGCTCGGCTCCCACGCGCCTGCGGCGGTTCTGCCCGCCTGCACGGCGGCCTCGAGAGGCAGCAGGCGCGCCGTGACGACGAACGCCCCGGCGGAGAAGACCTCGCCCAGGAAGTGACGGCGTGAGACGTTGATGGCGTTCATCACTTCACCCCCGCAGCCTGTTTGATCGCGGCCCGGATTCGCTGATAGGTGCCGCACCGGCAGATGTTGCCGGCCATGTGCCGGTCGATGTCGCTGTCGGTTGGCTTGGCCGTTTTCTTGAGCATTGCGGCCGCCTGCATGATCTGGCCGCTCTGGCAGTAGCCGCACTGCGGCACGTTGTTCACCTTCCAGGCACGTTGCAGCGGATGGTTTCCCTTCGGATCCAACCCTTCGATTGTGGTCACCCGCTTGCCGGCGACGGCGCTCATCGGCGTCTGACAGCTTCTGAGCGCCTCACCCTCCACGTGGACCGTGCACGCGCCGCACAACCCCATACCGCAGCCGAACTTGGTGCCGGTGAGCTCCAGCTCGTCGCGCAGGAACCAGAGGAGCGGCATCGCCGGATCGCCGTCGAACCGCTGACGTTTCGCATTGACGGTCAGTTGGATCATGGGGGCTCCTTGAACAAGGGCCAGCGTGCGAGGGTGCCTTGTGCCTGGTGCTTAGGTGCCAAGGTACGATGTGCCTCGTGCCAGAGTGCGGTGCCAGTTGGCAACCTTAAGCACTCAGGCACCCAGGCTCCCGCGCACGCTGGCACTCTAAGCACTGAGGCACCAGGCCCCTTCGCACCTCGGCACCCTATGCACTGGGCACCAGGGCCCCTTCGCCCGCTGGCACCCTGTCTCGTGACTACAGCACAGTATACGAAACGCTGCCGCCGGGCAGATCGGTCATCAGCGGACCCTTGAGGAGGAACGCGATCGCCGAGGTCCCATCGGGACGATAGTCCACGGTTGTCGAGACAGTGCCGCCGGCGTACAGATTTGCCCACCACACCCAACACACCACGCTGCCGCCGTTGTCGAGGATCAGGCCATCGTCGGCGCCGGCCGCCTTGAGAGCGGCGCCGATCTCCTCGACCGTGCCTTCCTGCTGCAGCACGAAGACCGCGTCCGACGAGAGACCGATCGCGTTGTGGAAATAGCGGGCGCGCGGAATGCCGACCTCGCGCCAGGCGTTGCGGACATTGTCGCGAAACCCCTGCGGGTAGTCGCGATAGATCATGTGATGGATCTCTTCGCCCTGCATCCGGTGATGGTCGAACGCCAGGACGTGCCGGATGTCGTAGAACTGCCAGGCGATGTCCTCGATCCGCGCGATACGTCCCTGGTGGAGCACGCGCTGGCCAAACGTCGCCCACTCGATCTCGTCGCTCAGATCGCGGCCGTCGCCGGCGGCGTGGACGCGTCCGGCCTCGCGATCGAACCGGAGGTCCTCGATGGACACGCCGCCGCTGCGCCAGACGGTCAGGCACGTATGCGACGGGTAGTCCACGGGATCCTCCTGGATGTGGAACAGCCGCGGCGTTTCGCCGCGCTGCCACGCGACGTTGCCGTGGTTCGTCCCCAGGTTGCGATTGCTGATCGCCACGGCCCGCCGGCGGATCGTGCCTGAATCATCGAGCACGCCGAGTCGCTGCAGGTGCGTGTCGATCGGAACCCGGCACTGCGA
>Ga0184612_10000217_pt1 | contig 25529 bp, 25 predicted proteins | sample PLM3_60_coex_FD_133163 | JGI IMG/M metagenome (GOLD analysis project Ga0184612, IMG submission 133163) | Groundwater sediment microbial communities from an aquifer in East River, Colorado, USA - PLM3_60_coex | ecosystem: Environmental > Terrestrial > Soil > Riparian zone | place: USA: East... | reverse complement strand
CCGGGGGCACGGTTGGGATTCCGAATCTGCGTACTTGCGTTACTCTTCGTCGGCCCCGGAAGGTATTGGAACGATGATAGCTTCGGGATCAGGGACCTGCCCATTGTTGGGCTCCGGCTCTTCGTCGGCAAGGGTCTCGGCGGAAACTTCGCGAAGCAGGCATGTAAGCTCAATTCTAGCGTCGGGGGCGAGCTCTATATCGCGTTGACAGTTAACTCTCTCGGGAATTCGTAGGAGAATTTTCTTGGTTGTTTCGTAATCACAGTAGGGGACGCTGAGCGTGGTGTTGGTGCGATATCTCTGCTTCTCGCTATCGATCCAAATTTCGGCGCCATCTGGTTCGGACATGGCCTCAAGTATGACCTTCCGTGGGTTGCAGCGTGCAAGCGCAGGCATCATGCAACCTAGCGTCCGACCGGTTGGCTCTCCAAATCGCGGCTCCGACAGAAATACATCGGTGATGCCCGTTGGCATGGGACTCGCCTGTATTCTCGGTTTACTCCAATCGACGTGCAGCTCTGGTTTGCACTTTTTGGGCTCCCGCTGTGTTTCAACGACATCGACGCGCCGATCGACAATTCTCAGAGTAAGAACTAGGTTATAGTCTTGGGGAGCGGCGACATTGATCCGATGCCGGCCATTCCGCAATTCAATAACATCGCCGACGAAGCCAACAAGACGACCCTCTTCAGTCAAGGCGGCGCCTTGCAAGCTTTCCCCTGTGGCATTGAAACGAACATCTGAGGCCCTTGCCTGGCTTGGATCCGCGAATGAAAGGAGACTCCAAACAAGAACGGCAAGTATGGATCTGCAATTTGCAACATGAAACATGGAGCCCTCACGATTTCGGTGTAGTGTTGCGAAGCCCTTGTGCCCAGAAGAATTGAAAAATATGGAACCCAAATAGTGCAACTGCACCCAGTCCCGAAATGTACTGAATCCGACCAAGCTTTCGAACAGTCTCATTCGTCACCGGAAATTGATCCAGTGCCAACACTTGAACACAGCTGTCGACGACAAGATGGCCCAGAAATAGCGACGTGACAGAGAGAAGGATGATTGCGAACGATAGGAGCAAATCCAGCTTGCGGACTGGAATGTCCTTGTCGACAGTGAGCTTCAGAAAAAATCCCGCGGCACCGATTATCGCGATCGCCCAGTTCATCTGTAGCGTCACCAGATCAAGCATCACTGTCAGTGATTCTTGTTGGGTGTTGCTTAGCTTACCGCTTTCAAGGTAGAGGCCGGCTGTATCCTCGGCCGCCCAGTTTTCAGTCACAATCATTCCGATCGCGAGCAAGACAATAACAAGGCCCGCTGCGGACACGGCGGTAGGGTATGAGGGTGTATGCAGTTTCTTCAAGGCCAAGCGATCGCTCCGGGATTCACTTGACTCAGACCAAGGTGCCTTCCCACGATGCTATAGGGTCAACACCGAGCCCGAAACGACTGACCGTAGGTGCTCCTCATTGACTCAGGCTCTTGCGGCGACTTAGTCAAATATACAGCAACCATCGGCTAGCATCTCCAATAGTATGCCTTAGTGAGGATCGCCGCACCTCCTATATGGGAGGAGCGGGACGACCGGATTCCCGCTATATCCATGAGTCTCGCATCGCGTATCGACACAGTCTACCAGCGAGGCGGGCTCGCAGGCATTCTGAGCTATGATGTGACGGAACCCTACCGCCCGCAGGCGTTGACCGCGCACGTCGAATTCCGACGTCGTTGCGGGTACAAGGACGCGGCGGGCCGATGAATACCGGTTGGGACCCGATCGAACCCCGAGCCTTCTTCGACCCCGAAAATTCACCGCACCGCCTTCATCGACCGCGGCCTGATCGCTGAACAGGGGAACGTCGGCGGACCTGTTCCGCCAACCGGGCACGACCAGACTCGCTGAGTTTCTGGGGACCCCGAATCTGTAAAGCTTGGTACGGTATTTTGTTGCGGTGAATCACCCAGGATTGTTTTGATACCACGCGAACGTTGCGTGAATCCCCGCGCTGGAGAGATTTGCGCAAGCGACGACGGGGTTTTCTTGTGAGCGGATGTGTTGCGCATCACATGCCTGGACGCGCGCCGCGCGCATCTTCCATTTTCTTTTTCACCCGTGCCAGGACATTCGCAAACGTCTCTGGCGAAGGAGGATAAAGTGAATTGCAGGAAGATCAGACTTATTTCCAGCTTCGTTGTGTTGACCGCTGTTGCAGCGTTTCCCGGCGCGGCCTTCGCGACCTGGAGCGCCTATACCGATGACGGCACGAGTTACGGGATCCGCGAAGGCGACAACAAGATCCCGCTGGACCTCTCGGAGCGGGAGGCAACCAAGACCGCCCGCAAGGTCAACAAGGCATTGGACAAAGACAAGGCGGACGGCTTCGTCGACAACGGCGAGGGTCCCTGCGGCGATCCGAGCTCCGGCGTGCTTTGCTGAAACCAATAGAACGGTTGGAGGATTTGATCATGAATCATTTCATTTCGAAAAATTTGCAGGTTCTCACTCTGCTCTGCGTTCTCGCAGCGCCATCGGCGGTGCTGGCGGGCGAGTGGGTGGTGCGAGAAGATCCCATGGGTCCCGGCTACATCGTCACCGACGATGAAACGGGGACGATTCATACGAAGGGCCGGAAAGCGGCCGACAAGGTCGCCAAGGTTCTCAACGATGCCGAGTCGGTCGTCGACACGGGCGAGGGCCCCTGCAGCGACCCGACCTCCGGCGTGCTCTGCTGAGGGCAAGGCGGCTCTCCGCACAACGGCGCTAAGCGCCGGGCAAGCTCAATATCCGCGAGACGGAGAAGGCCGCGCCGGCAACGGCGCGGCCTGCCTCTGTGAGTGGGTCATCAGTGAATGTGAGATAAGCAGCGACGACCCGATTCTCTTAGGGGCGACCGGTCAGGCAGATTGCGAAGCAATCTTGCAAAGGTCGCTCTGATTCAGCGATGCGATGCTCAGGGAGTCCTACTCCGACCACGAATTCTTCGCGGGGATGAACAACCATGCTTAGAAACACTGGAGAATCTCGAACTATTTCATAGTAGAAAGGTTGCTTCTCTCAAATGCCAATGATCTATTACACTGTCACTGCAATGCCGAAGACGTCGAACTCGATGTGTGCGACAGACAATGGGAAGGCAACCGACTCGAGACAGAAGTGAATGGACCGCCGTTTCAGTTCTGCCAAACGTCGAGCTTGAAACCTCGATTGATGGTAACTTGGCGGCACTTACTCCCTGTGAAGATGCACGTGTGCTTTCTCTCACCAATGCATATCTAAACTTGAGAGAATTTCTGGCCCGATTTTCAGATGCGTTTGGAGTGAGGCTAAATCCTAGCGTTTTGCTCGTACGTAGCGATGCCCCTCAGCGCTTTTTTACCGTAGGCGCAATTGCCAGCTTTCGTGATGCGATTGCCCTCTCCGTTGTTCCGTACAACCGTGCGGCTGAGCTGGTCTATCCGAGGGGCCACAGAATTTCGTTTTCACACTCGTTCTGGCTTTATCCCTGGATGGTGGACCGCAACAATGAATATCTCATCGCCAACACGCCTGCACTTCTTGCGCTGCATGAAGTTAGCGAATTTCATGGGCAATCTTCACCTGAAATGTCTCATATGCGATTGGGGCAATCCGATGTCGATCAGCCGCTGTTGAGACTACTGTTGTCGCGATGGCAGCGATGCTACGGGACGAGTAGACCTCTTTGGCCGGATATTGCTCTATTTCGATCCTTAAACATGGCGTATCAGGCTTCGCAATTGCCCGCTGGAGCTGACACAACATTTTACGATGTGGGTCGTTTGATTGCGCTATGGGTCAGTGCGTTCGAGATTCTAGCTCATCCGGGGGAGGGAAGGTCTGGCCTCTTCGCCGTTTATGATCTCCTCGACCGAGTAGCGTGGGAACATCAGAGGTCAAAGGTGCGACGTTACGCGGCCTACGAAGCAAATCGAAGAACGGCAGGACGTAGACGAATTGCAAACCGAATTTATGGTGAAATCTACCAGGCGCGAAATGACTTTCTGCATGGGAATCCTGTTTCACCGCGTCGTTTAACGATTAGGTCATCTGGTCGGAGCTTGTTTAATTATGCGGCACCTCTATATCGGCTGGCGCTCACTGGGTTTCTGCCTCTTTCGTGGAACCGCCCCTCTCCGCCTATGGAGAATTCTGAAGAGGTTGGTCGGTACCTTGCCGAACACATGGAGTTTGTTGAACCTCAAAGATTGATCGAACGAGCGCTCCATACGATGTTTGTTCGTCCTGAAGACGCCAGCCCTGACAATCGGCGGCGCAGATTGAGAAGTGCAACATAAACGGCATTGTAGGGATTGGTCAGCGGCGAGGACCTTTCTGTGTCGCCGAAGGCACCTCGTGCAAGTGGGCCGGGCATATCCGAGCCAGAGTGAGAGGCATTTCAAACCCTATCACTCAAAGCTGCTCGAATTCTCTCTGTTACCATTGGCATGAGATCCTTGGCTGGCAAGCCGTTTGATCCTTGGCGACAAAACAGCACGCTGACACGCGGACCGGATCGATTGACGAACATGCCAACAGTTGGTGGCCCTGTGCCTCTTGACAGTGTCACGCATTCCGCCCTTTCGAGATTTAGGGCCAAGGCCTTCGACCAGGAACCAACGGCTTTGCCCGATGCATCGGGCGCGCTCCCGCACAGACCAATGACCATTGGTGATGCGGCGATTAGTTCTCGCGCCTTCGTCCCGTAGGACCTGAGAGGCTCAGCTAGGTCGGGGTTGCCAAAGAGGAAATCGTCGGGTGGGCGATTCTCGCTGTGTAATGGAAACAGTTCGATTTGTCGCAATCCGGCAAAGCCAAGTTGTGCTGCCAAGTGCTTCATGCCCGCGACTCGGGCGCGAGCTGCTGCGCTGATCTTCAGTGCGCCGTAACCTGCATACCCACTTGCAAGTCGTTTCGCATTTTCGGAGTAGGATATGTCGCTGCGGATAGGGCTCCACTGCTCATCGACCGAGCCTCGAAGCTGAAAGTCCTCGCCGCGTCCGGGATTGTGCGTCACCCACATCGCAGAATGATCTGCTGCGGCAAAATCCAAGTAAGGTTCTGGACAGTGGTTCGCACTGAAGCCGTGCCACAGATTTGAAACGGGAAGATGATCACCGAGCCACTCGGCAAGTATGCTCTCGCAGGTTTCTTCATACGCCTGCCTCACCGGTACGTATGCGGTCATATCCCCGCACTTCTACTTCGTCTCGATGGAAATACCGCCCTCGCCGATGTTGATGTCGATGCCACTGGTCTTCTGCCGCTCCTGGTAGAACAGATAGCCCACGACCACGATGGCGACGACGAGCGCTCCGATGACGAGGTAGAGAACGTTGCGATTCATCTTTCGGGAGTCCTTTTTGTTTTGCCCTTGATGCCAGAATCTTGCGTCGCCGGCAGATCTATCGAAGCATCGGGTCGAAGTGGGAGCTCTGCTTCCCATGCCTCGGATCGATTCTCATCTTGGTTCCTCTAAGTATCAAGCGATTCTTCCCACTCCATTCCAGTTACCTTCATTCGAAGGGTCCCGCTCACTCCCCATGCTCAAAGGCCGCGCTATTGCCGCCGCGGCCTTCGTTCTCGGCGGCGATCGATCGCCGGTTGAATGGATAGCGCCGTACCAACCCGTCCGAGTCAACCGCTGTAGAAGAAATTCCTAGACTTTCCGCTCGGATGCTCCTATAATGAAATCACCGTGCGTTCCGATTGCACGGCCTTGATGTTGGACATTGTGTATCAGTCTTTTACCCAGCCGCATCCATCCGGCGCGGATAAGCTTGTATTCCTGTATGCCGGAGGTCTCGATTCCGGACGCGGCCGATCCATGGACTTCCCTTGTATAAGATCGTTCCGCGAAAATCACTTTTCCTGGAATCGCGATTTTCGCGGGATTCCCAAGCCGGATCAGGAGCTTGCAGGCGCGGAAAATACGCGGAAATGTCACAAAATGCGCATGACCAGCGCCGCGGGCCCGCACGCCCAGTTGCCGTCAATCGAGACCGTAGCGCTCTTTCACCCGCCGGCTCCAGGCGCCGATCAGCCGGTCGGCGGTGATGCCGATGAAGGCCACGGCGAGGCCGGCGACGATGCCGAGGCCGGCATCGGCCTTGGCGCGGGCCTTGAAGATCGCCTGGCCCAGATCCTGGGTGCCGATCATCGCCGCGATGATGTCCATCGCGATGGCGAACATCAGCACCTGATTGACGCCGAGCATGATCTTCGGCAGCGCCAGCGGCATCTGCACCCGCCACAGCAGCTGCCGCCGCGTGCAGCCGGCCATGCTGGCGGCCTCGACCAGGGACGGCGGCACCTCTCGGATACCCTGGTTGGTGTAGAAGATCGCCGGCGTCACCGCATAGAGCACGATGCCCAGCATGGCCGCGACATCGCCGACTCGCAGCAGCATCACCGCGGGTATCAGCAGCACGAACAGCGGGATCGTCTGCAGCGTATCGACGACGACGCCGAGAATATTGTTGGCGGTCTCGTTGCGCGCGGCGAGCACGCCCAGCGGCATGCCGATGAGACAGGCGACGAACGAGGATACGCCGCAGAGATAGACGGTGATCATCGTCTCCTTCCACAGCCCCGTCGCCGCGCAGAACAGCGTCATGGCCACGATCGGCGCCGCGAGCCGGGCGCCGCCCAGCTGCCAGCCCGCCAACCCCAGCATCCCGGCAACGGCGATCCAGGGCAGCGCCAGCAGGAACGCCTTCGTGGGCTTGAGGATGTTCAGCACGATAAAGACGCGCACCGCCTCGATGTAGTCGAAGAAGGTTCGCGTCACCCACTTGACCGTGGCATCGACATACGGCGCGGTCGTGACGGTCATGGATTTCGGCGGCTTGCCGAGCTCGGGGATCGCCAGCGCCAGGAGCGTCGTGGCCAGCAGCACCGCGATGACCTGGAGGACCAGGGGATAGCGCCGCCAGATCGGCAGGCCCGGCCTGTACATCGACGGCGGCTGGGCGGCGATCGCCTTGATCAGCCGGTCAAAGGCGATGGCGATGAGCACGATGGCGATGCCGGCTTCCAGGGCGACGCCGATCTTCTGCGACCCAAGCGCCAGCAAGACATCCTGGCCGAGGCCCGGAGCGCCGATCAGCGAGGCGATGATCACCATGTTCATCGCCGCGTTGTTCGTCTGGTTGAGGCCGTCCATGATGCTCTTGCGCGCCGACGGCAAGAGGATGCGCCACATATGCTGGCGCCGCGTGCAGCCGGCCATCCGGCCGAAGTCCTGCACCTCGGACGGCACCTGCTGCAGGCCCAATGTGGTGTTCCGCACCATCGGCGGCATCGCATAGATCACCACCGACAGCAAAGCGGAGACCGGATTCGTGCCGAAGAACATCAGCATCGGCACCAGATAGGCGAATGTCGGCGTGGCCTGCGCCAGATCCAGCATCGGCACGATGAACCGCCGGTTGATTGCCGGCGACCGATAACCCCAGATACCCACGAGAATGCCGAACACGGCGCTCAAGGGAATGGCGACAGAGACCAGCGCCAGCGTGCGCACCGCGCTCGTCCATTGATTGAACAGCGCGAGGTAGAGGAAGGAGACGCCCAGGAGCAGCGCCAGCCGCCAGCCGCCATAGGCCCGGCCGATCAGCGCGGCCGCCGCCGTCACGCCGAGCCAGGAGAGCGGGGGAATGACCGTGGCTTCCGCGCCGACGCCGAACTTGAAGCCGCGCTCGAGGAGGCCGAAGGTAAGATTCAGCGGCACCTGCGTGACCGTCGTGACAAGCCGCGTGACGGCCATGAAGCTGGTGATCGCCCAGCCGACCAGCCCGCCGATCCATTGCTGCAGCGGCACCAGCAACTCGCGCGGATAGCTGTAGGCCCAGGGGAACGCCGCCTCGAACCCGTTGCGGCTGAGCCATGAAGGCAACGGCAACCCGTCATCGGCTGGTCGCAGAACCAGAAGGATCGCGACCAGCACCAGCAGCCAGACCAGCGGCCAGGGCGAGCGGCGCTGGATCGGCCGACGGCCGGCATCTGCGGCAACGCTCATCGCGCCGCTCCGTGACCCGCCAGCAGGTCGATCACGCCTTGCGGCGCGATCTCTCCCAGGATCTGGCCGTCGCCATCGATGACGGCGAACGGCCGGCCAGCGGCGACGATCTGCGCGGCGAAGCTGGCGATCTTCGCCCCGGCGGCCACTCGCCCGGCATATTCGTTAGCGCCGCCTGGCGCTGCGGGCTGCATCAGCGCGCGCGCCGAGATCACCTTGGCGCGCTGCACGTCGCGGGTGAACTCGCGGACGTAATCCGTGGCCGGCCGCGTGACCAGGTCTTCGGGCGTGCCGGTCTGGATGATCTCGCCGTCCTTCATGATGGCGATGCGGTCGGCGAGCCGAATGGCCTCGTCGAAATCGTGGGTGATGAACAGGATCGTCTTCTGCAGCATGTTCTGGAGGCGCAGGAACTCATCCTGCATCTCCCGGCGGATCAAGGGATCGAGCGCGGAGAACGGCTCGTCGAGGAACCAGATTTCCGGCTCCACCGCCAGGCTGCGGGCGATGCCGACGCGCTGCTGCTGGCCGCCGGAAAGCTGGCGCGGGAAATAGAGTTCGCGGCCCTTGAGGCCCACGAGCTCGATGATCTCCCGCGCGCGCTTCTCCCGCGCCGCCCGGGTGACGCCCTGGACCGCCAGGGGAAACGCGACATTGCCCAGCACGGTCTGATGGGGCAGCAGGGCGAAATGCTGAAACACCATGCCCATCTTGTGGCGCCGGATCTCGATCAGCTCCCGCTCCGTCGCCTTCAGCAGGTCGCGGCCCTCGAAGATCACCTCGCCCGCGGTCGGCTCGATCAGCCGCGAGAGGCATCGCACCAGCGTCGACTTGCCGGAGCCGGACAAGCCCATGATGACGAAAATCTCGCCGCGATGGACGTCCAGGGAGACCGCCCGCACCGCGCCGATCAGATTGGCCGCCGTCAGCTCATCGTTGCTCGGCGCGTTCGATCGGCGCAGGAAATCCTCGGCGTTGCGCCCAAAGACCTTCCACACATTGCGGCAAGCGATCTGCACCGCCCGCGACGCGGTCGATGGGGCTGGGCCGGTCTCGGTCATGGCGTCGGGAGTCATGCTATGTTGCGTAACACAATAACGAAGCGAGCGGGCGTTGCGTCGCCCGCTCACCTCTTACATGCAGCATTGCGATCGCGGAAGAACTTAGCTGCCGGCGTTCGCCCAGCCGCGCCACTTGCTTTCATTGGCGTTGATCCAGGCTTCCGCGACCTCCTCGATGGTTTTGCCGTCGAGATCGACCTGGCCGCCCAGGAGGCCCAGCTCTTTCGCGTCGAATGTCATGTTCTTCGCCACATTGTAGGCGACCGGCCAGGTCGTCTTCATGTCTTTCCACGAGTATTTCCAGATCTCGCCATGGGGCTTGCCGCAGTCATAGGCCATGTCTTTGTTGATGCCCCAGGATGGATCCATGTAGCACTCCGGCGTGTTCTCCGGGAACTCGACCCATTCGCCCTCGTACTTCGCGGGGGCCCAATGGGGCGAGTAGATCCACATCATGATCGGCGCCTTGCGTTCGATTGCCGACGTAAGCTCCGCGAACATCGCCGCATCCGTGCCCGCATGGATGACGGTGAACGGCAGGCCGAGAGCCTGCACCCGCTCGTCGTCGAAACCTTCCCAGGTAACGGGACCGCCGAGATAGCGGCCGTTGGGCGCCGTCTCCGGCGTCGAGAAGGCCGCGGCACAGGCCGGATCCTTGAGCGCCTCCCAATTCGGCAGGCCCGGGCACTTCTCCTTCATATAGAGCGGATACCACCATTCCTCTTTCGCCTTCGGGCCGAGCGCGCCCAGCCGCTCCGTGGCCCCGGTCGAATCGGAAGCCGCCATCGCCTCGCCGGCGGTGGTGTCCCAGTATTCCAGCGCCACGGTGATGTCGCCGGTGGTGAGACCGGTGGTCAGGCTCGACAGATAATCGGCCGTGACATACTCGACGTTGTAGCCAAGGCGTTTGAGTATGCCGCCGAGGATGTTGGCATTGAGGTTTACGCTGGTCCAATCGAACAGCGCGATCTTGATGGGATCTTGCGATTCCGGCGCTTCCGCCAGTGCCGGCATGGCGCCGCCGGCCAGCGTGGCTCCTGCAAAGGCCGCAGCGAACCCGGTTTTGCGTAGAGTATACTTCATGACTCGATCTCCCTGTCCCTGTTCGTTTTGCTCGGGTTCTTGTTGTCCGACGCCCGACGGCGTCGCGAACCCGATTTGGGCAGAACCCCATGAAAGCGCGACGGCCGAAAAGCCGCAAGCGATGTTTGCGACCGGCGCTGGTTCAAAATTGGTCTAGACCAGAGCGGCCGGGCGACCTATCCGGTGCCGCCGTCGATTTGCCGCCAGATATCCAGGGCTTGGCGCGTCTCCGCAACATCATGGACGCGGAGGATAAGCGCTCCCTGGGCGAGGGCCACGATCGCCGCGGCAAGCGATGTCGGCAGCCGGTCTTTCGGCGCCAGGGCTTGCGTGCTATCGCCGAATCCCTTGCGCGAGGCGCCCAGCAGGACGGGGCAGCCGAGTCCGTGAAACAGGGCGAGATTGCGCAAGACTGCCAGATTCTCCGGGCCCTGCTTGCCGAAGCCGATACCGGGATCGACGATCAGGCGATGCCGTTGAATGCCGGCCGCCCTGCAAGTCTCGATACGGCCTTCCAGATAGTCGAAGACATCGAGCGATACATCGACATAAACCGGGGCCAGGTTCATCGTTTGCGGTTCGCCTTGCATGTGCATGAGGACGATGTCGGCCGCGCTTGCCGCCGCTATCGAAAGGCTGGGATCGCCGGTCAAAGCAGAAACATCGTTGATGATATCGATGCCGGCTGCCAGCGCCGCGCGCATCACCGATCCATGGCGCGTATCGATGGAAAGCGCGATCTTCGGTGTCTGCCGGCGCAGGTCCTGCAGCCCCTGGATGACCGGCAGAACGCGGCGGATTTCCTCCTCGGGCGCTACCGGCGCGGCACCCGGGCGTGTCGATTCGCCGCCGATGTCGAGGATGCGGGCGCCGGCCTCGGCGAGGCGGCGTCCGTGCGCGATTGCGGCCTCGGCGTCGCCATGCTCGCCGCCGTCGGAGAAACTGTCGGGCGTGGCGTTGACGATTCCCATGAGAGCCGGCGTCGAGAGGGGCAGGCCCTGGCTGTTCGGGCGCGGCCCGGTGAACCGCTGGATCAATTCGTCGATCCGCGTTCGGATTTCGACCGGCTGACGCACCCTCCAGTCTTGCAAGGCCGCCGGCGTGAGGGCGGTTTTTTGAATCTTGCCGCCATCACGAATCACCACTTCCCAGGCGCCGATGCGCCTGCCACCGGCGAGGGTGGCAAACACCCCAGGCTCGTCGCCAAGAGAGCGGTTCAGGCCGAGCGGGACGAGATAGAGCCGGGCTGCTTCGGTCAGTGGCAAATTCTCCATTTCGATGAAAGCCCTAGCTACTTGGCGTGGGAGCAATCAAATGTTGCACATCGGCAGCCGCATGGGAACAATGCAGCCGCATGAAACGACAAACGCTACCGAAACTGCCGCCGGCTCTTGCCGACAAGCCCGGCACGGCGACAGCTAATTATGCAGTGCAGCCGATTGCGCAGGAGATCCCCTACCGCGATCCGCTGGAGCTCTATGCGCCGTTCGCCGCCGACCCCCACGCCGTGTTGCTGGAAAGCGCGGTGGCCGACGGCGCTCGCGGTCGCTACTCCTACATTGCCGCTGAGCCGTTTCAGGTTCTGACCAGCAAGAACGGCGCGGTTTCGCTCGGCGACCGGCATCTTTCGGGCGATCCGTTCACGGTGCTGGACCGGGAACTCAGACGATTTGATCTCACACCGTTGCCCAGCCTGCCGCCGCTGCAGGGCGGCGCCGTCGGCTATTTCGGCTATGAGTTGGCGCAGCATCTGGAGCGGGTGCCTATGGCCCGCGCCGACGATATGGGTTTTCCCGACCTTGTGATCGGATTTCATGATGTGATCATCGCCATCGATCATCATGAGCGACGAGCCTGGGCGATCTCCAGCGGATTTCCGGCACCGGATGGCAATGCGCGAAAGCAACTTACGATTGAACGTCTTCGCCATGTCCTAGAACGATTGAAGGCGCCGCCGCATGTGAGTCAACAGACTTCACCTTTGGGCACCGTCAAAATCGACTCCAATTTCACCCGGCCGGCTTATGAAACTGCCGTACAGCGTGTTGTCGATTACATCTTTGCTGGCGATATCTTCCAGGCCAATCTTTCGCAGCGCTTCCAAGCGTCGATGCCGCCGGGCATGTCCGGATTCGAGCTCTACCGCAGATTGCGGAACGTAAATCCGGCACCGTTCGCCGCACTCGTCAAGTCGGGCGGAGTAGAAATCGTCTCGGCATCGCCGGAGCGATTCCTGAAACTGCGGCAAGGGAGGGTGGAAACCTGCCCGATCAAGGGCACGCGCCCGCGCGGCGCCACGCCCGCAGCGGACCGGGCGCTGGCCGCGGAGCTGCTCGCAAGCGAAAAAGATCGCGCCGAGAATGTGATGATCGTCGATCTCCTGCGCAACGATCTCTCTCGCGTCTGCCGCGACGGCACGGTCGAAGTGCCGAAACTCTGCGAGCTCGAAGCATTTGCCACCGTCTTTCATCTAGTCTCGACCGTTACCGGTGCGCTGCTGCCGGACAAGACAGCGGTCGACCTGCTTGCCGCCTGCTTTCCCGGCGGCTCGATCACCGGGGCGCCAAAAATCCGGGCAATGGAGATCATTGCCGAACTGGAACCGACACGGCGCGGCCCTTATTGCGGCAGCATCGGCTATATCGGCTTCGATGGTTCGATGGATACCAGCATCACGATCCGCACCTATGGCATCAAGGACGGAGCGATAACCTTCCAGGCCGGCGGCGGGATCGTCGCCGACTCCAAACCCGCGGATGAGTTCGACGAGACAATCGCCAAGGCGCGGGCCTTGATCACGGCGCTCTCCGGGCCGGCGTCCATGTCATGATCCTGGTGATCGACAACTACGACTCCTTCGTTCACAACCTCGCGCGCTATTTGCGCGAACTCGGCTGGGCGACCCGCGTCGTTCGCAATGACACGATGACGCTGGACGACATCGCCGCGATGAAACCGTCCCATATCGTGATTTCGCCGGGACCCTGCACGCCCAACGAAGCCGGAATCTCCGTGGCCACGGTCCGGCGGTTCGGGCCCTCGATTCCGATCCTCGGCGTTTGCCTGGGGCATCAGAGCATCGGCCAGGCCTTTGGCGGGCGGGTCGTGCGGGCGCGGCGCCCGATGCACGGCAAGACATCCCTGATCCGCCATAGCGGCAAAGGCGTATTCGCCGGTCAGCCGAATCCGCTGCGCGCCACGCGCTATCATTCCCTTGTGGTGGCCAAGGAGGACTTGCCGGAAGATCTCGTCATCACCGCCGAGAGCGAGGAGGGCGAGATCATGGCTCTCTCCCATCGCCGATATCCGATGGTGGGGCTGCAGTTCCACCCGGAGGCCGTGCTCACCGAGCATGGCTACGATCTTCTGCGGAACTTCCTGGGTTCGTCGGCCTCGGACCTGCGGGCAGCGGAGTAGACGCCGCCGCGAGAACTCCGCGGCGGCGTTCCTTCAGCGGAGCACTTGTCAGGCTACCGCTTTCTTTCCCAAGACGCCGGCCAACTGGCCGGAGACGTAACCGAAGATCGCTCCGAGAACCATGGAGACAATCAGGATCACGAGTGGGTTGGCAAAGCTTGGCGCCGTCAGACTGAACAGCGGACCACTGCCCATGACGTCGGGTGTTGCCCCTGCTGCGGACGGTGCACTAACGGCCCATGCCACTGTTGCGGCATATCCATAAACATTGGCCGGCACCGCCGACAGTTGGTCGATCTTGGCGACGATTACCAAAAAGAACACCGTTACGCCGACAACGATCGCGGCGCCTATCGGATTACCTCCGATATCCGCTCCGAGCCCGGCCTTGACAATGATCAGCAATGCGATCCAGGCGACGATGATGCCGAAAATGTTCCCACAGATCGTCTTGATCAGCGCCTTCTGGTCGCCGCCAGTATGAAAGAAACATCCCCAGGCGATGAATCCAGCCCAAACCAGCACATAGCCGAACAACACTCCCAGCGCCAGATAGGCCCAGATCGCGCCGAGAACAGCGATACTCAACGAAAGTGCGACAAGTTGTGGCATGACCTCCTCCGTCATAAGTGGCGAAATGTCGCTTGGACCGCCGTTTGATGGAGGCAAACGTGCCCTGCCGCTCCGGCACGTCATGCGCAGCTTCTTGTTATCGATTGTCCCCCGCTGACGTCCGGCAGCCCAGACGACGGGGCGAAGCCTAACACAGGCAGGAAATGATTCGATAGATGCTCTTGACGAATGCGGGTTTTATTCTGCGCTGCAACATTTCAGCCCCGGCGGGTTCTCGTTCACTCCCGCCAAGCGAGTATTTCTCCCTTTCCGCCAGAGGCTTGATCGCCGACCCTGCGATGCACAATTTTTGGTTGCGCCGCGAATTGATCAAGCCGGCTGCTGATACTGCGCAGCTGCAAAAGCAGCAGATTCAAAAAAGCCAGGTCATGCCGGCCGCAGTCCGCGAAAGTCGGAAGCTCCCGTTCCACCTCGCCGCGCAGGATGAGCGTGCCGCGCTTCATGCCGAAGCCGGGATAGGATCCGGCGGCGGAACCGAGGGCGATGATGGTGCCGGCGATCATGCGCGAGGCGGCATAGGCGCCGACATCGCCTTCGACGATGATGGTGCCGCGCCGCATGCGATCGCCGAGGCGCTGCCCCGATCTTCCATGGACGATTGCCGTTCCGCCGCTCATGCCGCGCATGTCTCCAGGTAGCGCGCCGCCGAAATGGCCGCCGACGTTGCCGCTCGCCTCGAACCGGCCGCCGCTCATGCCGGCGGCGGCGTAGTCGCCCACATTGCCGCGCACGATCAACTCGCCGCCGCCGAGATTGAGGCCGCAGTAAACGCCGGCATCGCCTTCGACCGTCAGGCGGCCGCCGCGCATGTCCCTGCCGATGAAATCGAGCTTGTCGCTGCTGTCTAGGATGCGTATGTCGGCGGGATCGCCTGGCGCGATCTCGAACAGATCCCCGGCGGGTATGCGTTTGTTGCCGCTGAGAAGGGCGATTTTGGAGATGGCACGGGCCTCGATGCCCGAGAGGCGGTCGGGTGTCAGCGGCGACATGTCCAATCGCCAGGGAGGCGCAGCCTTCAGCCGGAAGGTCAACCCGCTCATGCCATGATCTCCCGCAGCGGGAAGCGGTACTTGCCGAGCTTGCCGTCGTAGTTGCCGGCGTCGATCTTGAGCATGCCGCCGCCGGCGCCAACAGTGCAGGCGGCGGAAATGCCGGCGCGCATGGCCTCGCGCACGGAGTTTGGCGTCAGACCGTCAATCACGATTTCCAGGACGGCGGCTGCCTCCGGCGGCAATGCTGTCTTCGTCTGCCCTTTGAGCGTTGGGCAATAGGCGTCATTGGTCGAAGCGACCAGCGCCTTGTATTTCGAGCCAACCTTGGAACCCGAGCGGACCATGCCGCCGGGAAAGGGCAGGATGACGTCGCGCGTTTTTCGCATCGCCGCGACCGCGCGTTCCGATGCCTCCAAGGCGGCAGGTCTGGACGCCGCAATGACGATAAGGTTGCCGCCACCGACGGCCTTGGCGGTGCCGGCGCGATCCTCGCAGATGAACTCGCCGTCCATTACCGGCACCCGCCAATAGCGGCGGTCGCCGATCCGCTTGGCGATCTGAAACCCATCGCCGAAGTATCGCAGCGCACCGCCGATCTTGACCGTTTCATCGCCGTCGAGACCGGAGAAGCAGGCCGATCCGGCGGTGGTCAGTACGCACTGGCCGACACGATCTCGGACCTGCTTCTGCAAATCCTTGAGCGACATGGAGAAGATAAGAACAGCAACGCCGGGCCTGCCGTCCGGCGTTTCGCCAGGAGACAGCTCGCGCTCGATGCCGGCTTCGCAGCCGCAGGCAATCACCGATGTGGCAAACCCCGACAGACTGGCAGCCGCGGCGTGGGCCCAGCCCGGCGTGTCGCCGGTAATGATCAGCCGCGTCGCGCACATGCCGAAGGCCTCGGCAAAGGTGTCTTCGATAGTGACGCCGTTGATCTTCACGGTGCGCGAGCCCCGTCGGACTCGTGCTTGACCAGGCGGCCGCCGGCGACGTCTTCGATTTCGCCGTCGGCAACGGCGAAATTGCCGCTGCGGACGGTCTGAAAGCGCTCAAAGTACGAGCCGATCTCGCGTTCTACGCCGCTGTCGAAATTCGGCCGCGCCACATGAGTGGCGCCCCAGGTCACCTCGACGAGACTGCCGTCGCGCACCACGAGGCGGCCATCCTTGAACACATAATCGGGCCGCGCGAACATGGCTTCGCGATCGGGCCGATCGGAGTAGACGACGATGTCGGCGGCCGCGCCCGACCCGAGATGGCCGCAGCCGGTAAGGCCGAGAATGCGCGCCGGACCAGCGCGGGTCAGAATGGCGATCTCGTATAGCGAATACTCGCGCCGGAGGTTACGGAGCAGGCTGGCGGCGGCGGCGTGCTTGTTGATCGAGCGCAGGCGGTCGTCGCGGAAATCACGGTCCATCAGCAGGCGGATCAGGTGAGGATAGGTGGTGAAGGGAGCGCCGTTCGGATGATCGGTGGTCAGGAAGACGCGCCAAGGATCCTCCACCAGCAGCAGCAATTCCAAACCGATCGCCCATTGCAGCGCATTGACGAAGTTGCGGTCGCGATACTGAAACGGCACGATGCCGCATCCGGCCTGGCATTCGATATCCATGCACACCCATTTGCGCGGCCGGCCAAGCCCGCTGTTGCGGTGCTGCGTCATCGTATCGGCCGACGCCGTGATGGTCTGGCCGAACATGATCTGGCCGACATCGATACTGATGTTCGGCCGCTTGTTGACGATCTCAGCGATGGCAGCGGCACCGGAGGAAAATTTCCGATCGCCTTCGGTGCCATAGCTGTGGAACTGGACATGGGTGAGATGCAGCGGCAAGCCGTCGACCGACTCGATCGTCTGCAACGTCGTCTTCAAATTGCCGGGCACGCCAAGATCGTTGCAATGCAGATGCAACGGATGAACCAGGCCGAGATCACGGGCAGCCTGGGCGAGGGCGCTGACGATCCGCCGGGGCGTGAGGCCGTAATGGGGACTCGCCGAGTCGAAGCCGAGATCGCGGCCGTTGAATTTGAAGGCGCTGATGCCGCCGGGATTGACGGCTTTGATGGCGAGCGCCTGCGTCGCCTTGATCATCCAGCCGACATAGTCGTTGATGGTGGCTTGCGGCGCGCCCTCGGCGAGCATGCGCAGGAACGCGTCCTCGTTGCCGAGCACCACATAGCAACCCTTATCGATCATCGGCGTATCCGCCAGTTCGGCATGGGCCTGGCGCGCATTGACGGCGATCATCGCCGGCTCAAAGGCGGCGGTGTAACCCATCTCGGCATAGCGATAGCCAGTGATCGCCGTCGATGGCGTCATGTGGCCGGTGCCGGCGTGGGTAAGTGCGGTGGCCGGCGTGCGATGCTCGCGATGCTCCCCCAGCATCAGCGTGCGAGCGAGATTCATCTTACCGCCGCAGATGTGGCTATGGATGTCGATACCGCCGGCCATGACGACGCGGCCGGCAATATCGATGACCCGTTCGATTTTCGCGGCAGGGCCGGGATCGGCGGCGATGCGGCCGTCGCGGATGAAGATGTCGCCGGCCGTATCGTTGCGGCCGTTGGCAGGATCGAAGATGCGGCCGCCGGCAAGCTTCACATAGGTCATGCCGAGGGTTGCTCCTTTGCCAGGGCCTGCACGATGCGGTCAAGTACATCGGCCACGCTGGGCAGGTTCCGTTGCAGCAGTCCGTGTAAGGGCAGAGCCACCACGTTGTCCATTCGGAAAATCTGACCGCCATGGTCGATGCCGGGCGTGCCGATGGGAATCTGCACTGCCGGCGCGCGGTCGAATTTGGTTCCCGGCGGTGCCAGCGCAATGAGATTGGCCGGCAATCCGGCGGGCACCGCATCGCGGAAAGCCGAAATCCAAATGACCGCATCGGTTTCGGCGGCCACGATCCGGCGGCGCGCCGAGTTGATGAGAGGATCGTGAACGGGGACGCCGCCGGCGAAGCTCGTGCGCAGCGGCAGACCGTACTGCCAGGTGCAGGTCTGATTGGCGCCGATTAGATTGTCATTGCCGCCGAGCGGGAATCCGGCGCATCGCGTGGTGCGGTTGAGATCGCGGACGAGATCGACGATGACCTGCAGGATCATGTCCGCCGCCGCTGCTTCGAATGCCGCAGCGCTCCAGACGACAACACCATACTCTGCGCTGCCCAGGGCCGCGGCGACCTCGTTCAGCGCAGCGAGAGGAATGCCGGCGGCACGATCCGCCGCGACAGCTCTGCCGTTGATCGATGCGCGTAGGGCCGCGAGGGCCGCGGGAAGCTGGACATCATCGCAGGGGATTTGCGTGATCTCCAAGCCGTCGGGAAGCGCCTGGGTCCCGGGCGCGGCAGCACCCAGGCGGAACAGGCGGCGAGGATTACTCCGCGTGCCAAACAAGGTGTCTGTCGGCGCCACGCACCGCTCAAAGAACCGCGGAAAAGCCTGTGCGGGATCAGGCCCCACGATAAGCATCGCATCCATGCGGTTGCGGATCTCGCCCAATGTCGTCGTCATCCAGCCGCTGTCCTGCAGCACGCGCAAGTTGCGGAACAGACCATCGCTGCCGAGATCATCGACGACCGCGCCGGTGCGCTCAGCCAGCCTTAGGGCGGCGCGAACGCCGGCGACATCCGTCGCCATTCCGGCGAACAAGGGAGCATGGCTGCGGCCGAGCAGTTGCGCTGCCCGCGCGACGGCATCGTCAAGAGCGGCGGGCTTGCCGCCGATCTCCGGTGTTGCCTTTGGCGCCGCCCGCGCGAAGAACCGCCGGCTCAACTCGCAACCATTGTCGCGCACCGACAATGCCGTCGCGGAAGTGCGCTCGATCACCAGATCGTCGCAGGCGAGGGCGCAGAATGGGCAAGCTGCATCGCGCACCAGTTTCGTGCCCCCCTTTGTCATGAACAACGGCCCGCTAGGCGTCGTCGTACTTGATATAGGCGAAACGCTGATCCGTCGGCGGCGTGCCTTCGAGCGCGCCGCCCGCCTTGCCGGGCTGCCAATGAACCACGTCTTCGATCTTTTTGGCCAACTCGAAATCCTTGTCGGTCACGCCTTTGGCGGCATGGTTCATCAATCGCACTTCAACCCAGGCATAAGAGGCCGTGATATCCGGATGATGCCATGCAGCTTCAGCCAGATGACCCACGGTGTTGATCACCATCAAAGTTCCCTTCCAGCTATGGGTCTTGTATTTCCGCCGGATCCAGCCTGATTCATAATGCCAATGCGGGAGCTCCCGCTTCAGCCTCGCGGTTATCTCGTCCTCGCTGTAAACACGTTCTTTCTCAGCCATCGAAAGGTGTCCCCGTTTGCGATAGACGCAACGCTTGACATCGCTTGTGCAAGTCAGCAGTGAAGGAACCATGATACTCGCTGACACACGGGCCAGCAACGCGAACCTCGGTGAGGCGGCGCCGACATCGGAGTCCGGCGCGATCGAGCGCGTAACCGTAACAGTTCCGGGCCGGCTGCATCTGGGTTTTGTCGACCTCAACGGCGAATTGGGGCGCCGCTTTGGCAGCCTGGGGCTGGCCCTCGATGCGCCGGTGACGCGGGTCTCGGCGATGCCCGGCCAAGGGCTGTCTGTCACAGGCGTCGAGGCGGAACGGGCACGCGCCCATCTGGACCGCCTGATCCGCCATTACCGCATGACGCCTGATCTGTCGTTAAAGATTGAGTCCGCTATCCCGGATCATGTGGGCCTCGGCTCGGGGACGCAGCTCTGTCTGGCGGTGGGCGCGGCGGTTTGCCGGCTTGCGGGTCTGGCGCCAAACGCACGGGAGATTGCCCAGTTGCTGGATCGCGGCGCTCGCTCAAGTATCGGCATCGCCACCTTCGAACAGGGCGGCGTGGTGCTGGATGGCGGGCGCGGCACGATCGATCAACCGCCGCCGGTGGTCAGCCGGCTGCCGTTCCCGGAATCCTGGCGCATTCTCCTGATCTTCGACCAGGTCCGCCGCGGGCTCCATGGTCGCGCGGAAAGCGAGGCGTTTCAGAACTTGCCGGCTTTGCCGGCCGAACGCGCGGCGCATCTCTGCCGGCTGATGCTGATGGTCGCCCTGCCGGCGTTGGCCGAGCAGGATCTCGATCGTTTCGGCGGTGCTGTCACGGAACTGCAGGAAACCATCGGCGATCATTTCGCGCCGGTGCAGGGCGCGCGCTTCCTCAGCGCCGAAGTCACAGAGACCTTGGTGTGGCTGCGCGGCCGGGGCGTGCGCGGTGTCGGCCAGAGTTCATGGGGCCCGACGGGATTTGCGTTCCTTGGCTCCGATGCCGAAGCCGATGCATTGCTGCGGGACATGCGGGAGCGCTGGCCCCCCGGGAAGGGCTTGAGTTTCGTCATTGCCCGCGGCCGCAATCGCGGCGCGGATATCGAGATCGCTCGCCGCAGCGCCTGATTGCGATTCTATCCGGCTTGCGAACCATCGCGGCTGATCCCGGCATAAGCCCTTGTGCAGCCGCGCCGTTGTGAGCAACACTCTCCGCCTTTTCAAGGTCCCGACCGCCTCCGGGAGGAAATATGGAAGCGCCCTATATCCTGCATATGCTGAGTCCGCTTCGGCATGTCAGCCCATTCGACGTCAACATGGCATTGGATGCGGGATTCACCACGGCGGTGCCTTACACCAATGTCGAGCTGGCGGAGGTCGCGGGACTGGTTCAGGACGCCATTTTCTCGCGCGGTCCGAAGCTCGCGAAACGCACTTCGGTATTCATCGGCGGCAGGAACGCGATCCTTGCGCTGGACATGCTGAATTCAGCGCGCAAGGCCATGGTGCCGCCCTTTGCCATTTCGGTACTTGCCGATCCCGCCGGATCCTTCACCACGGCGGCCGCGATGGTGGCTTGCGCCGAGAAGGCCCTGCGGGACCAATTCAAGATGGCGCTGGCGAGCCGCCGCGTCGTGGTGTTCGGCGCCACCGGGGTTGTCGGCTTTGCCGCGGGGGTCATTGCCGCATTGGAGCAGGCAAAAGTGACGCTGGTCGGCTATGACGGTCCGGCGCGGGTCAAGGGGCTGGCGGAGACTGCAAAAGAGCGCTTCCAGGTCGAGCTTCAGTCGGCGGATGGCAGCACGGAACCGCTGAAAGCCGCGCTTCTCAAGGATGCCGAGGTCGTTCTCTGTGCCGGTCGTGCGGGTGTGCAGATCCTGTCCGCCCAGCAGATCGCACAGGCGCCTGCGTTGAAGGTCGCGGCCGATATCAACGCCGTGCCGCCGGCCGGCATCGAAGGTATTGGCGCGCAGGACAACGGCGTGAAAGTCGGATCGGGCGTCGGACTCGGCGCGCTCGCTGTCGGTGGCGTAAAGTACGGAGTGGAGGCCGGATTGCTGCGGCGCATGATCGAAACCGAAAAGCCGGTCTATCTCGATTTTCGCGATGCGTTCAAGCTGGCGCGGGAAATCGTTGGTTGAGGCGCTGTCAATTCTGGTTGTCGCGTTGTCCGGTCGCGCACTGGCTGCCGCCGCGAAACGCGCGGGCTATGCCGTTGTCGCGGCGGACTTGTTCGGTGACGTGGATCTGAAATCGACCGCTGAGAAGTGGGTGACGGTCGGCGGCAATCTGGCCGGCGGGTTCGATCCGGAAGCGCTGCTGTCTGCCGCGGATTTTCTGGCACCGCAGGCATCGCCGCCTCGCTTCGGTCTCGTGTACGGCGCCGGTCTCGAGGCGCAGGTCGATCTTCTGGGACGGCTCTGTCGCGGCCGGCGGCTGTACGGCAACCGCCCGCAGACGGTCGCTCGGCTGAAAGATCCAGCCGATTTCTTTGCTTCGCTTGACCGCTTGGGCGTGCCCCATCCGGGGGTGAGTTTCACTGTTCCGGATGATGGCCGGAACTGGCTGGTCAAGAGCGTGGGAGGTTCCGGCGGGACCCATGTGCGGCCGTTCGCCGGCGTTGAGGTCAATCCCGCCGGCTACTATCAGCGCGTAGCGCCCGGCCGGCCGATCGGGGTGTCGTTTCTGGCCGATGGCCGGCGGGCGATACCTATCGGCTTCAACGAGCAATGGCATGCGAGCGGTGATGGAGCGCAGCCTTTCCGGTTTGGCGGCCTGTGCCAGCCGGTCGACGTGGGCGAGCAGCTTCGCCGCGACATTCAATCGCTGCTTGATGCGATCACAACGGAGTTCGGACTTGTCGGTCTCAACAGTCTCGATCTGATGGACAACGGTGACGCGTATGCCGTGCTTGAGGTCAATCCCCGACCCGGTGCCAACCTGGATATTTTTGATTGCATTGATGGCGGCAGCCTGTTCGCCCATCACATCGACGCTTGCGAAGGACGCCTGCCGGATTCCTGGGCGCCGTTGTCCTTGGCCACAGCCATGACAATCGTTTATGCGGATGGCCCGCTGCAAGTACCGGGGAATTTGGGTTGGCCGGAATGGGTCGCAGATCGGCCAGCGGCCGGAGCAAGTATCGAGGAAGGTGCACCGGTTTGCACGGTCCTGGCATCCAGCGAGACCGCGGTCGGCGTACACCGTCTGGCGATGGAAAGAGTTTTGCAGGTGCGGTCGATTTTGCGGGCAGACGAACCTTGGCCATCGTTCGGCAGCGGCGCCCAACCGGCGAAGGCGAATGCAAGTCATGCCTGAAAATTCCGGCGGCAAGATGATCGGTTACAGCCTGAATCGGACGGTCATGCCCGCCTTGCGGCGCCTGATCGACGATGCGGCAAGCCTTGGCATTCGCGTCGAGCTGCCGGCCGAGGGCTATCGCCTTGTCGATGCCGGCATCGATTGTGTCGGCGGTCTCGAAGCGGGCCGACAGATCGCAGAAATCTGCATGGCCGGATTGGGGCGCGTCAGCCTGACTGCCGGGAGCCCGTTCAGGCATTGGCCCTGGATGCTGAATGTGCATAGCGCGTCTCCTGTCATGGCCTGCCTCGGCAGCCAATTGGCGGGCTGGCAGCTGGTGGTCGGTGAGGGCAAGGACGCCTTTTATGCGCTGGCGTCGGGGCCGGCCCGTTCGATCGCCGGCAAGGAGACCTTGTTCGAAGAGCTGAATTATCGCGATGCAGCCAGCGCAACCTGCCTCGTGCTGGAGGTGGACAAGCGCCCGCCGCCGGCGCTGATCGACAAGATTGTCGAGGCCTGCCGCATTAACGCTGCCGATCTGACGCTCATCCTGACGCCGACCCGCAGTTTGGCGGGCACGGTTCAGATCGTCGGCCGGGTTCTCGAGGTTGCGTTGCATAAGTTGCACGAGCTGCATTTTCCGCTCGACCGAGTCATCGACGGCATGGGCACCGCGCCCCTGCCGCCGCCGGCAGGATCGTTTGTCGAAGCAATGGGCCGCACCAATGACGCGATAATTTATGGCGGTGCAGTGCATCTGTTTGTGAGTGGGCCGGACGACGAAGCGCGGCAGCTTGCGGCACAACTGCCGAGCGGGGGATCGCGCGACTATGGCCGGCCCTTTGCCGAGATATTCAACGCGTACAAGGGCGACTTCTATGCCATGGACCGGCTGCTATTCAGTCCGGCACAGGCGATCATCACCGCCCTCGAGAGCGGCAACAGCTTCCATGGCGGCGCGCTCGACGAGGCGCTGGTCGACAAGTCGTTCGGCTATGGCGGCACCTAGAGTTGCCATATTCGCCGAGCGGGCCGATTGGCATGGACGCCGCCTGAACGATGCATTCACGCGCCTTGGCGCCGATGCGCGCTGTCTGCCTCTGGCGACCTGCGGCATTCGCGCGGGAACCGGCGGCAACGGGCTGCATCTGCCGAAGTTCGATGATGGCCCGCCGGCGGCGGCGTTCGTGAAGACGGTCGGCACCGGCAGCTTCGAGCAGGTAACGATGCGGCTAGGGGTCTTGCATGCACTGCGCGAAATGGGCGTTGCCGTCGTCAATGACGCCCGTGCCATCGAGCGCTGTGTCGACAAATCGATGACCAGTTTCCTGCTGCATCGTCTGGACATTCCGACGCCTGAAACCTGGGCGGTCGAATCGGCAGAAGAGGCCAGGAAGATTGTACGGGCGGAGGCGGGGCCAGGGCGGCCCTTGGTGCTGAAACCCCTTTTCGGTTCGCAGGGGCGCGGCCTGAAGCTGGTACAGTCGGCGCGGGCCCTGCCGGCGGCGGCAGAAACTCAAGGCGTTTTCTATTTGCAACGCTACGTGGCCGGCCCCACCGCAGGATGGCGCGATTGGCGCGTATTCGTGATCGGCGGCCGTGCGATTGCAGCGATGATCCGCCATGGCGTGCAATGGCGCACCAACGCGGCTCAGGGCGCACAATGCCAGGGTGTCCCGGCCACCGGTGAAATCGCCGACTTAGCAGTCGCAGCGGTGCGCGCTGTGGGTGCGGATTATTCCGGTGTCGATATCATTCAGGATCGCAGGGGTCGTTATCTTGTTTTGGAAGTCAACAGCATGCCTGCTTGGCGCGCTCTGCAAACCGCGACCGGCATCGAAATCGCTGACGCTCTCGCGGCTCTTGTGATGTCGAAGATTGAAGGCGCGCGCGGCCGACGCCCGGCGGCGCCGAAGCGGTCGCTGGCGCATTGATGTCTCGCCACCGCGAGCGCGTCGAGCGGGCCTACCTGGAAGCCTGCCTTGCCGAGCTGGCCGCGCTGAAGCCCGGCAATGTCCATGCCTATGCGGCGGGTCATGACATGACATCTGCTGACTTCGAGGTCAGCGCGCGCGCCAGCGCGCCGGCCATGGCGGATCCCGCGCTCACCGTCGGACAGCGCATCCTCGAATCCATTCGACATACACGCGCCGTTGTCGCCTGTAACACCAACCTCGGCATCGTTCTGCTTTGCGCTCCGCTTGCCCAGGCGGCGTTAATGGCGGCCGGACCGGGCTTGCGGCAGCAACTGCATGACCTCTTGCACGGCCTCACGGTCGATGATGCCGAGCGCGCTTTTGCCGCCATACGCCTGGCAAATCCCGGCGGCCTTGGGGAGAGCGCCCGCCACGATGTGCAACATTCACCCGCCGTAACGCTGCACGCCGCCATGGCGGAGGCGCGCCACCGCGACCGGATTGCCGCCCAGTATTGCACCGATTTTGTCGATATTTTTGAGTTCGGCCTCGACCGCCTGGCGGCCGCACAGGCGCGCTGGCCGGAGCCGGAATGGGCGACGGCAGCGACCTATATGGGATTCTTGGCGGCATACCCGGACAGCCATGTCGCGCGCAAACTCGGCCAGAGGGTTGCCGAGGCCGTCATGACCGATGCACGTCCGCTGGCGCATCGGCTGCAAGCGGCCGCCAATCCAAAGACTATCCTGGACGACCTGAAAAACTTCGACAGAACCTTGAAGGATAAGGGGATCAATCCGGGAACCAGCGCCGATCTCACGGT
>Ga0184612_10000216_pt1 | contig 25543 bp, 33 predicted proteins | sample PLM3_60_coex_FD_133163 | JGI IMG/M metagenome (GOLD analysis project Ga0184612, IMG submission 133163) | Groundwater sediment microbial communities from an aquifer in East River, Colorado, USA - PLM3_60_coex | ecosystem: Environmental > Terrestrial > Soil > Riparian zone | place: USA: East... | reverse complement strand
GGGCGGCACCGGCTCGCCGACCACGTGGAGGAAGTAGTACGAACCCATGTCGCCCAGGAACTTGAACCGCTTGACCAGGTCGGCCGAGAGGGCCTCGAAGTCGCCATGTGACCGGAGGTACTTCTTGAATCCGCCGAACTCGTCGTCCAGGGCGAGCATGGTCTCGGCGTTCTCCACGGTGGCCTCGATCTTCCGGCGGTTGCGGATGAGCCGCGTGTCCTCCGCAAGCGCGTCGATCTGCTTGGGCGTGAGGTTCGCCACCTTGTGGGGGTCGAAGCCGCGGAAGGCCTCGCGAGTTCCCTCCCACTTCGCGTCGACCACGCGCCAGGTGATGCCGGCCTGGAACACCGCCTTCGACAGCACGTCGAGGTAGTCGGCCAATCCCTTCGGCTTGATCTGCTTTGGGCCTTCCACCGTGCCTCCCGTCAGCGCTCGCCGCGCGGCCCCGGGCCGCCCTCGCCCCCGTCCTGCTGGAGGAACCGTTCGATCTCCGAGACCAGGTCCTCGCCCGAGGGCTGCCCCTGCTCGTCGGCCATCTGCTCCAGGCGCCCGACGTACTCCCGGGATTCCTCGCTGTCGGCGACAGCCTGGTCCAGGCGCTGGCGTTGCGCCATGGCCTCCTCCGGGAGCGCGCCGAGCGGCAGCTCGACCCCGAGGTGCCGGCCGGCGTGTTCGAGGAGCGCAATGGTGGCCGGCGCGAAGGGCCCGCCGACGTAATGCGGAACCTGCGCGTAGAACCCGACCGCGGGGAGCCCGGCGCTCGAGATCGCGAGCTCGATCGTGCTGAGCGCGGCGGAGGGAACTCGGAGCAGGCCCTCCGGCCCCTGCTGCTCGTCGTCGGCCAGGAGGCCTTGCTTCGATGCGGTGGCAAGGATGGGGACGGGCCTGGTGTGGGGAACGGCCGCCGGGATCGCACCCAGGCTGACCCACTCCACCACGGCGAGCTTGAGGGCGATCTCCAGCACGTCCTGCGACAGCTCGCGCCACCGGAAGTCGGGCTCGGGACCGGTCAGGACGAGGAGGTCGCGCTGACCAAGCCGAACTCGCTTGAGCGTGAGGTCGGGCCACACGAGCTCCGTGAGCTTCCCGTCGATTACGTCGAGGACGGGCCGACGGGAGCGATAGTCGTACAGGGTATCGGCTTCGAAGGTGGCGACGGCTTCGCCGTCGCCACCGACCAGCACGGTCGCCGCGGTCGATGCGCCCGCGGCGTCGATCCACCCGTCGAACGCCGCGACGATGGCGGGAGCGACGAGTTGGTCCGCGGGCTCCGAGAGCCGGTACAAGCTCATCGGTTGAGGATAGCGGTGGCGCCGTTGGAAGACCGGGCAGATCCCCTTCAGGGCGATCCGTCTGGCGTGGCGGGGACCCACCCGGAGACCGTCGTCCCCCGACCCGGCTCCGAGCTGACATCGAGGTCGCCACCCAGAGCCGCCAGCCGGTCCCTCATGCCCTGCAGGCCCGTGCCCATCGCCAACCGCTTCGACTCGAACCCCGCGTCGTCGGCGACCGAGAACCGGAGCCGGCCGTCGTCGGCCGACACGCGAAGGACCACCGCGCAGGCGCCGGCGTGCTTGCTCGCGTTCTGGAGCGCTTCCAGGCAGCAGAAGTACACTGCCGCCTCCACCTCGCGGGCGTAGCGGCCGACCGCGTCCGCGTGCAGTTCCACGGGCACCGTCGTCTTTCGCAGCTGCGATTCGAGGGCCGCGGGCAGGCCCTTGTCGGCGAGCACCGGCGGGTAGATCCCCCGGGCGAAGTCGCGGAGGGTCTCGATCGCGTCCACCGTGTCGGCCTGGATGGCGGCGAGCATCTCCTTGGCCTTCTGCGGGTCCCGTTCGATCAGACCCTCGGCCAGCCGTTCCTTCACCGACAGCGCGACGAGCTGTTGCTGGGCGCCGTCGTGGAGGTTGCGCTCCAGCTTGCGCCGCTCCTCGTCCTGGGCCCGAACCAGGCGCTGGCGAGAGGCCCGCAGCTCCTGGAGGTTGGATTCGAGCTCGGCGGTCAGCCGGACGTTTCGAAGGACCAGGCCGGCCTGGGAGGCCAGGTCGTTCATCAGCTTGTCCTCCGTGGTGGACAAGGGCTCGTTCGGCGGCTTCAACACGGTGAGGGCTCCGAGCAGCTCTCCCTGATGGCGCACGGGGACGGCTCGGGTGGCGCCGTCCAGCGGTGGGAGCTCCGCATCGGCGCCCAGCGGCACCGGCGTCTTCACGCCAACCTGCTCCGGCCAGGCAGCGGAGGGCCGGAGCTCCTCGCCGATCCGGAGCCACGTCTCGGCCTTGGTCGCGCCGGTTCCTTCGGCCAGGATCCGCGTCATACGCTCGAGCACGTCCTCCGTCGCGTACGTGTCCGCCATCCGCTCTGAGAAATGCGACAGCACCTCATACGGCGTCGCCCGCTTGCCGTACACGATCCGGTTGGCGAAGCGCCCGGCGAGTTGGCGGAGCGGCTGGAACACCAGGGCGATGACCACCGCGGCCACGATCGTGAGGAACGGGTTCCGGCTGCTGCCAACCGCAGTCCCCACGCCGATCACGATCGCGACGTACACGCCGGTCAGACGGCCGCGAGCACCCCGTACAGCACGGCCTTGCTGATGATGACGTCGATGTCGTAGAGGCGGTACTTCAAGACGGCGATGGCGATGGCCGCCGGGATACCGAAGATCAGGATGAGGAAGAACAGCAACCACCCGATGTTCGCGACGATGGAGTTGTCGCATCTGCACGCGACAAGGCTCGCCAGCGTGACGAGCAGGAACGCGCCGGCGCCCGCCGCGGCGAGCGCCAGCCACTTGACCTGCTGCCGGAGCTCCGCGTCCCCACGTCGGTACCGGACGACAAGCCCGATGATGCAGCCGGCGACCGCCAGTGAGGTGATCCAGGCCAATCCCACCAACGTCGTAGAGATCACGCCTCGGAGGCTCTCGATGGCCAAGGGGTTCTGGAAGGTGACGCCCGCTGCCGGCTCGAGCTTGCCGGGGTTCACCGCGAGCAGGAGGAAGCTCGCGGCCGCTCCCCCGGTCGCCATCCACAGGACCGGCCGCCACCGGGGCGAGGGGAGGGACCCCGTTGGGAACAGCAGCACCATGACCGCGAGCGAGACCAGCACGGGGACAAACAGCACCTCAGTGAGGGCGGCGACTTCCTTGGTGGCGGGAAACGAGCCCGGGGAGGTCAACAGGCCGACCGCCGCGTACATGGTGCCGGAGCTGATCAACGCGAGGGCCAGCCCGACGAACATCAGGATCCAGCCGATCACGTTCCGGGCCCGGAGCGTGATGAGGAGCCCGATCGTCGCGTACAGCAGCGCGGAGAAGATCCCCAGGGAGTTGAACAGGATGTCCTCGCCCGCGAGGTCGTTCCAGGCCACGACCGACAGGACGACGGAGGCGATGCAAAGCAGGACCGTGGCCACCCAGACCGTCCGGGCCGGCCAGGTCACGGTCGTATCCGTCGCTCGTCCCTCTGCCACCACCCGATTCTCACCTCTGGGCGCGGACCGGGGAAGGGTGGCCGCTCCCGGCCCTCCGGGCCGGGGACCGAAGCAAGACAGTGGTGCCTCCACCCACGGCGAGCTGGTCCGGCGCCGGCTACACGGCCCGGCGGTACCGCCTCACCGCGAGCGGCGCAGCCACCGCGATGATGACCACGATCCACGCGAGCGACTGGAGCACGTAGCTGGTCGTCGGCCCTCCCTGCAGCAGGGCCCGGACGGCGCTTGCCGTGACCGAGACGGGCTGATGGTCGGCGAACGCCCGGAGCCACCCGGGCATCGTCTCGGTCGACACGAACGCCGAGGAGGCGAACACGAGCGGGGCCAGGATCGGGAACGCCGCGGCCTGCGCGGTCTCCGGATCGCCCACCGCCAGCCCGACGAGGGCGAAGATCCACGACAGCGAATACGCGAACAGGAGCACGAGCCCGATGCCGGCCAGGAAGAGGACCACGTTGGTGTGCACCCGGAACCCGACCGCGAATCCCACCAGGATAACCAGCACCATGACGAAGACGTTGCGCGCGAAGTCGCCGATGGTCCGGCCGGCGAGGACCGCGGAGCGGGCCATGGGGAGCGAGCGGAATCGCTCGAGCAATCCGCTCTTCAGGTCCGATGCCATGCCCACGGCAGCCGCGATGGCTCCGAACACCGTCAGCTGCACGAAGACCCCCGGCATCAGGTAGTCGACGTACGGGTACGGGAATCCCGGCAGCCTCACGGCGCCGCCGAACACGTATCGGAACAGCAGCACGAAGATCACCGGCTGGATCGTGGAAAAGATCAGCAGCTGGGGAACCCGCCGATACGTGATCAGGTTGCGCCCGGCCATGGCGAGCGTGTCGGACACGGCGCCGCTCAGGCGGCTCAGCCCGTGGTGCTCGGTGGGGAGCGGGATGGCGATGGAGGTCTGGCTCATCGTGCGGCTCCGATCTGAGCGGGCTCTGCGGCCGGCTCGGTAACGGGCTCGGCGTGGCGCCCGGTGAGTGTGAGGAACACGTCGTCGAGGCTGGGATCCCGGACGGTGATCGATGCGGGAGACAGGCCCTCCCCGTCCAGGGACCGAAGCACGTCCATCAGCACGCGAGGTCCGTCGGAGGACAGTCGAAGCGTGCTGCCCTCCCGTTCGGGGCCGCCGTCCCCCGCCCGTGCCAGCAGGGCCTGGGCCCGGAGCGCAGCGGTCTCGTCCCCCATGGCGATCTCGATCACCGTGTTGCCCAGGCGGGCCTTCAGCTCGGCGGGCGTCCCTTCCGCGATGACCTTTCCTCCGTCCACGACGGCGAGGCGTTCGGCCAGGCGGTCGGCCTCCTCCAGGTACTGGGTCGTCAGCAGGACGGTCGTGCCGCCGGCCACCAGCTCCCGGATGGTCTCCCACAGGGCGTTGCGGCTCTGGAGGTCAAGGCCCGTGGTCGGCTCGTCCAGGAAGAGCACCGGCGGTCGCTGGACCAGGGCGGCGGCCACGTCCAGTCGCCGGCGCATGCCGCCCGAGTACGTGCGGACCGGGCGATCGGCCGCGTCCGCCAGGTCGAACCGCTCCAGGAGCTCAACCGACCGTGGCCGGATCGACTCCCGCGGCATCTGGGCCAGCCTGCCCACCAGGCGGAGGTTCTCGGAGCCGGTGAGGTTGGGATCCACCGCGGCGAACTGCCCGGCGAGGCCGATCCGGTACCGCACCGCCTCGGCCTCGCGCACCACGTCGTGGCCCAGGACCTCGGCCCGGCCGGCGTCGGGCGTGAGGATGGTGGTGAGGATCCTGATGGCGGTGGTCTTCCCCGCGCCGTTGGGGCCGAGGAGCCCGAACACGGTCCCGGCGGGGACCTCGAAGTCGATGCCGTCGAGGGCGACCAGCGACCCGAATCGCTTGGTCAGCCCCTCCACTCTGATGGCTGCGTCGTCCTGTCTCATCGTTCGCCCCTTTCGGACATGCCGCCCACCCTAGCTCGCATGATTGAACTACGTCAAGTGTCCAGCGACCTAAATCATCCAGGTTATTGAAGTTTCTGTGGCTCTCCGGTAGCATTCGCCGCATGAGCACGACTCGTTCGTCAACCAAGAAGGAGATCGCCGCCGATGCCTGGCGGCCCCTCATCGAGTTCTTCTTCAAGACCGTCAAGCACCGCAGCCGCGTGCTGGGACGCTACGGGCTCACGCCCGGGGACGCCAGGGCGCTGGGGAGCCTGGAGCCCGGCGAGGGCAGGCCCATGGGGGCCCTGGCGGAGGAATGGGTGTGCGACGCGTCGAACGCGACGTGGATGGTGGACCGGCTGGAGGAGCGGGGACTGGCGGAACGCCGCACCGTGGCCACCGACCGCAGGGTGAAGCTGGTCGTCTTGACGCCGCTCGGGGAGAAGACCAGGGCGGCGATCATGAAGGGCATGTACGAGCCGCCGCCGGAGCTCCTCAAGCTGGACCGGGCCGACCTCGAGGCGCTCCGCGACGCGCTGGCGAAGCTCCCCTCAACCCTTTGAGGACACGAACTCCATCGCCTCTCGCGCCAGGAGCAACCATCTCGCTTCGGACGCAGGCCCCACGGCCAGCCACTCCTTCATGGGCCGGTCACGCCCAGCATCGAAGCGTTTCCCCTCGCCAGCGGCGATGAGCGCGTCCACCCGGTGCGCGGGCAGCTTCACGACGAACTCCCGCTTGGACGAGAGCATGGCGAAGATCCTGTCGTCGATCTTCAGCGCCGACGACCCGAAGCCCTTCTTCGGCGAGGCCACGTCCGACGACTGGGTCACTCCCGGAGCGCTGAGGAGACGCTTCGACAATCGCCGATAGCGGTCCTCCGGGGTCATCGATGGACTCACGGGCGAGGCCTCTCCGCAGGACGCGCGTCAGGAGAAGTATGGCTGTGGCTTCCCCGTCTCGGCGAACCCCTTGAGTCGGGCCAGGATCCCGGCCCACGAGTAGGCCACGGTCGAGGTCTCCCATTCGGGTTGCTCGTCGGGGAAGCCGGCGTGGCGGAACAGGAGTCTGGTCCCACCGTGCTCCGGCTCCTTCGACAGCGACCAGGTGACGGTCGTGTTCAGCCAGTACGGGAAGTCGCCGAGGCACGTCCACACGACCTCGCTCCCCGGCTCCAGGCGGTCCACGCGCATCCGAAGCGGCATCGGCGCTCCCTGGAACCCGAAGCGAGCCTCGCTCCCGACCTCCGGCTCGGCCACGGTGTCGGTGGTCCAGAACGAGGCCAGCCCATCCTTCGTGGTGATGGCGTCGAACACCGCTTTCTGGTCCGCGTGCATGTCCACACCCAGCAGGATCTGTCGTGCCATCGCAGCCTCCCTTTCGCTCCGGGACGTTCGCCGATGGGTCCGTATTTAAGTCATGCCTTAAGCTCGATGTCAAGCCGAAGGAAGTGCTTAAATAGCCAGCGTGCAGGCCCGCCTGAAGGCCATCTCGAACCCCCGGCGCCGGGAGATTCTCCGGCTGGTGTGGGACCAGGAGCTCACCGCCGGCCAGATCGCAGCGCGCTTCGACGTGAGCTGGCCCGCCGTCTCCCAGAACCTGAACGTGCTCCGTCGAGCCGGCCTAGTCTCCGAGCGACGGGAAGGCGCGCGCCGGTACTACCTGACCGACCGCGAGGCGCTCGGGCCGCTCGAGGTGGTCCTGCGAGACATGTGGGAGCAGGACCTCGACCGCCTGAAGGACGTGATCGAACGTGGCCGTTGAGAGCGGGCCCATCGTCGAGGTCGAACGGCGGATCGCCGCTTCCCGCGAGGAAGTGTTCGTGTACCTCACCGACCCCGCGAAGTACACGAGGTGGATGGGGACGGCGGCCGAGCTGGACCCCCGGCCGGGCGGCGTGTATCGCGTCCGAATGAACAGCGACAACGTGGCGCTCGGCGAGTACATAGCGGTCGAGCCGCCGGCGCGCGTCGTGTTCACGTGGGGCTGGGAGGGGGACCCGGCGGTCCCGCCCGGGTCGACGACCGTCGAGATCACGCTTCAGGAAGACGAGGGCGGCGACGGCACGATCCTTCGCCTTCGGCACTCCGGGTTGCCCGACGAAAGGGCCGCCGAGAGCCATCGGGAAGGGTGGAGAAAGTACGGGGAGCGCCTGAGCGTCGCGGCTCTTGGTGGCGACCCCGGCCCGGACCCAACGGCCGCTTAGTACCGCAGGGCGGCGAGGGCCGGCCGGTACCGATTGAGGTCAGAGGACCTCGACGACGTCCCTGACGAGCGCGGCACCCAACACGACGGCGATCGCGACCAGCCCTGCCCGTCCGATCCACGCCACAGGTGGCGACGTCCACAGAGATGCGATCTCGGGCGCGGCCCGGCCCAGCAGTACCACGGCGACGATCGCGGCGATCACGGCCAGGCCGACCAGGCCGAAGAACCCCAGCGGGAGAAGCAGGACCAACCCGGCGATCCATGCTTTCGAACGCGAGAACCCTGAATCGCGGGCAAGGAAGCGCTCGGCGAGGAGGCTCACCGCCACGCCATAGGCGGCGGGAAGGGCGATGAACATCGCCACCGCCAGGCCCAGAGGCTCGAGGAGCGTGAAGTCGATCCCGCCGGGGCGGATGACCGTCGCTCCCCCCACGATGCCGGTCAGCCCGCCGAACAGCCACGGCCTCGCGGGTTCGGGGAGCCAGCCCCGAACAACGAGGTAGACCACCCCGCCGATGATCCCCAAGACGGTCGTGACGATGACGAGGAACACGGTCGCACCGCTGAAGATCCCGATGGTGAAATCGTCGTCGGTCTTCAAACCACGAAGGCCGGGGTCCGACGTCAGCCGGAGGACGAACATCGCCAACCGTCCACCGATGCCGCCGATCACGGCGCCGGTCAGGGCCCCCGCCACCGCGGCGGCCGCCACCGGCCTGGCCGCGGTGCTCAGGTCCTCCCTCATCGTCGCCGTCTCAACGCTCACCGGCCGGATTATCGCCCCTCGTCACTCGGCGGTGCGGATATCACCGATGGCGAGGTCGTCCAGGACACCTCCCCGCACCAGCGCGAGCCACACGTGGGGCTCCTCGTACGCGGTTCCATTCGGGTACGGAAGAAGGACGTTCACCAGCAAGCCGATCCCGTCGATCCCCCGGACCACCGCGGCGTCCTCGCACCGCCCCTCCTTGATCTGGGAACAGAGCTGCACGAAGCCGTCTGACGCGACCGACAACGTTCCGTTGACGGCGATCCATCCCTCCGGCTGAGCGGCGACGGCCGCTGCCGGGGAGTCCCACACCTGTGATGCCTCGACGGTGAACGTCACCGGTTCGCCTCCCGGGCAGAACGGCGGGCGGCCTGGATCGGTGACGGGGGCCGAGCCCCCCGGGTCCGGCGCCTGCATCGCGCCGACACGGATGGACGCTGGATCACCGGCCGCGTCTCGTTCCTTGACCTGGAACGCGAACGTCGCCAGCCCGCTCGGCGCCGGTCCCGCAGATTCCCACGTCCCGAACTCGTCGAAATGCGCCTCGTGCGCCCACTCGACGAACTGGCGCGTCGAGGGGCACCACACGACGGGCTCCTCGAATCCCCACGCCCGGTGAGGCGAGAACGCGTCCACCACGGACACGGTCCCGTCCTCGTGGTGCACGACGAAGACGGGCCGGCCGTCGGCGAGGAACACGGGCGACACCTCGCCTCGTGCAGGAACCTGGATGACGTCCGGGCCTCCGAGTGTCCTCACGGTTGTTCGAAAAGGAGTGAAGACGACCCACAGCAGCGCCGCCGCCGCGAGGAAGAGGGCCAGGGCGGTCGCGACAACGATGACGCGCGACGGGTCCGGCGGGGGAAGCGGTTGAAGCCTCGGCCCCTCCATGATTCGCTCCCAGAGATCGGCGGGGAGCTCGGCCCGATGCAGCTTGGCCATCTCACGCTGCCAACGCTCAGTCATCTCGATCCTCCTCGGAGCCGAGGACTTCCCGGAGCCGCCGCCGCGCCCGGAACAGGTGCACCCTGACCGTCGCCGCCGAGATGCCGAGCAGCCGACCGACCTCGGGGGCGGTGAACCCCTCCTCGTCGTGGAGGAGCACGGCGGCGCGCTGGTTCGGCGACAGGGTCCCCAGTGCTGCCATGACGTCCCGCACCTCCGCCGGGTCGATGCCGGGGACCGGGTCTGGGGCGACCGGCGGGCCGCGCTTCTCTCGTTGCAGCTCCCGGCTGGCGATCCGGAAGGCCGTCCGGTAGATCCAGGCCAGCGGGTCGCGGATCTCGTGCGCCCGTTCGATGGCGCGGGCGAACGCCTCGGCCACGGCGTCCTCCGCCAGGTGCCGCCGGCCTCCGGCGAATCCGTAGATGGCGCGCCACAGCTGCGGGGCGGACTCCCGATACAGACGCTCGATGTCGCGCTCGACGCCCTCGCGGAGGTCGCGGGGCGCCACCGGACCCTCCCCCACCTCTCGCACTGTAGGCCCTTGCCCCCGCATTCCACACCTACAGAGCCGGAAGGGGCCAGGAACGTTTACCCCATGCCGTAGGCTGAGACGGGTTGAGCGCCTTCACCGAGGAAGAGATCGAGTACATGCGCAGCCAGACGCTGGCGCGCCTGGCGACCGTCGGCCCCGACGGCCAGCCGCACGTGATCCCCGTGACATTCTGGTTCAACGAGGACGAGGACACGATCGACATCGGCGGCGTCGCTTTCGGCGCGGGCAAGAAGTGGCGCGACGCGAAGCAGAACCCGAAGGTCACGTTCCTCCTGGACGACACCTTCGGGTCCGGCAAGGACCGCCAGGCCCGCGCGCTCGAGGTCCGTGGCGAGGCCGACCTCCACGAGACCGGCGGCAACGAGATCAACCCGAGGTTCCCGAACTTCGCGCCCCAGTTCTTCCGGATCCGCCCCAAGCGCATCGTGAGTTGGGGCTTGGAAGAGGCGGCGACCGGTGGAGGCTTCCAGCGGAACGCCCGTACCGTTTCCTGACCAGAGGAGTAGGATGACCACTTCAGCAACCCTGAGAAGGAGGGTGAGATGACGGACTACCTGTTGCTCTACAGCGGTGGCAAGATGCCGGAGACCGAGTCCGAGCAGGCCGATGTCATGAAGGCCTGGGGCGTGTGGATGGAGAACCTCGGTCCTGCTCTGAAGGACGGCGGCAACCCGTTCACGCCGCAGGCCAAGACGATCGACACCAGCGGAAAGGTGAGCGATGGCCCGGCCGGCTCGCCGGCCAGCGGGTACTCCATCATCCAGGCGAAGTCGCTTGACGAGGCGGTCAAGATGGCGAAGGACTGCCCGGTCCTGCTGGGCGGCGCCAAGATCTCGGTGTACGAGACCTTCGAGGTGATGTAAGAGCGGTCCGCCCGCTCTAGACGAACCAGTCGTCGAACGCGCGACGCCGCACGCTCCGGAGGCGGTCGCCGGGAAGGCGAACGAACCACCCGAGCTCCTCGCCCCGATCGCCGGGGCGGGCCGCGGCGCTGCGGTAGGCGATCGACCGCTCTCCTTGATCCCACGCCGCCTGTCCCACCTGCCGGCACCGATCCCATCCGACCTCGGTGCCGTCGGCCTCGCGCGGATAGGTGGCCGGCAGGCCGGCTGCCCGGCAGCCCTCATCGGTGACGACGTTCACGGCGCGGTGCCGGGTGACCTCGGTCTCGACCAGTACGGGGCGCTGGTCGGGGAGCAGGTCGAGCGGCGAGTAGGGCAGCCCCGCGAACCGCCGGAGCACGTTCGCCCGCGCGATCTCGATGGTCGAGCACAGGTACACCACCGGGAACGATTCGGGCGGGTTCCACCGGGCGCCGCGCTCGGCGGCGTAGCTCCCGTCGAAGGGACGGCGCCACGACGGATCGGCGACGCGTAGGTACCGCCCGCCGCGGTCGACGTGCCGGAACCGGAACCGCACGGCTCGATCAGGCGCTCCAGGCCCAATCGAACGATCGAAGGACGCTGTCCAGGAGCTCGCCCTGGCGATCGTTCGCGATCAGCTCGAGCATCGAGCGGCCGCCGTATGCCTCGCTCGGCACGCGGACGATCCCTGGGATCCGTTCGGGCAGCAGGTTCCGCTCCAACAGATCGGCGGTCTCCAGGATGATGTGGAGCTTCGGCTGCCGGGCTCCCGGGAGGCCCTCGTCGAGCCATTGCTGCACGGCCTGCCGTCTGACGCCGAACAGCCGGGCGGCGTCGGTGACGGTGAGCCCCCACGCGGCCATGAGTCGCTCGAGGCCGGTGCCGGCCCCGGACAGCTCTGCCAGGACGACGCGCGCGAAGCGCTGGTAGTCCACGGATCCGGGGAGCCTCTTGCGTGCCGTTCGCGAGATGGTCGGGACGTCCATGCCGGGGATGATGCCCGACGCCACCGACACGAGCGCCCCGATCGGCCCGGCCGGGTCGAACGGCGCGGTGAGGGCCAGGTGGTCGAGCACGTCGGCGGCCGACGCCGGCGCGCCGGGGTGGTCGGAGCAGATCGCTCGAACCAGTTCGTGCCAGGCGCGGGCGTACCGCCGGGCCGCTCGCTCGTCCCCGGCGAGGGCGGCCGGCAGCCACCGCTCCACCTCGGAGGTGAGTACCGGATCCAGGCGTGTCGCGGTCGCCGTAGCCATGAGCCAAGGGTACCGCAAGCGAACCGCAAGCGCAAGGGAACCGCAAGGCATGGCCAGCCGAGCGGAGAAAGGGATGGAACCCCGGCGTGGCTCGACCAAGGTCGGCTGCGGGCTGAGCGTTCTCACCACTCGACGGAGACCGGGTACCGCGCCAGCATCCGATCTCCCGTCACGAGGGAGAGGTCTTCCGCCACTGCTTGAGCGACGAGGATCCGGTCGAACGGATCGCGGTGGACGTCGGGCAGCGCCGCCAGGCCGAGTGCGTGACGAACGTGGATGGGGAGGGGAAGGAAGGCGTTCGTCTCGAGCTGCGCGACGAGGAACCGATCGATGGGCTCGAGAATCTCGACGCGCCCTAAACCCTTCTTGACGACGATCTCCCAGGCGCTGGCCGAGCTCACGTGCACCTGGTTCGCGCCGTCGGCGATCAGGGCGGCGGCGCGCCCGGACAGGCGGGGATCGTCGCCGATCCACCACAGGAAGGCATGGGTGTCGAGCAGGAGCCTCACTCGAACGACGCCTGGACGTCTTCGGGGAGCGGCGCGTCGAAATCCTCACCGACCCAGACGTCGCCGCGGGCGCTGCCCGGTGCGCGTTCGGGCACGTCGGGTTGGATCGGAACGAGCTTGGCGATGGGATGCCCGGCCCGGGCGATCACGACCTCTTCTCCGAGAGCCACCCGCTCGAGGAGCTTTGAGAAATGCGTCTTCGCGTCGTGGACGTTGACGGGTGTCACAGCCCGGCCAGCATAGACTAAGTCCTGGACTAAGTCCAGATGGCCTGACAGCCGCCGCCTACTCGAGGCTGATGGACCCGTCGGGATGCAGGTTCCAGCCGGGGTTGTGGGCGATCTCCCACGGGTGGCCATCCGGGTCGACGAACACCCCCGAGTACCCACCCCAGAAAGTCTTCCCCCCGGCCCGGGCGATAGTCGCTCCAGCTTGCCTTGCCTCCTCAATGATCGCGTCGACCTCCCTCGGAGAGCCAACGTTGTGGGCGAGCGTGACGCCAACCCACCCTCCGCCGTCCTGGACCCCACTGTCCTCCGCGAGCTTCTCCCTGCCCCAGAGCGCCACGATGAACCCGCCTGCCTGGAAGAAGACCACGTCATCGGCCGGCTGTGGACCGGCGCTCCACCCGAGCGCCTCGTAGAACTGCCGTGACCGATGGAGGTCGCGGACACTGAGGGTGATGAGGCTGATCCGCTGTTCCATGGCGTCGAGAGCCTAAGCTTCGGGTGCTGACGGAGTTCCCACCCTGTAGGCATATAGCAGTTCTGCTATACTCCCTTTCATGAGCGGTGGAACCTTGATCCGAGAGGCACGGCGCAGAGCCGGCTTGACCCAGGCTGAGCTGGCCAGCCGGGTCGGAACAACTCAGTCCGCGATCGCCCGGCTCGAGCGGGGCCGGACCGAGCCGACGGCCGAACGGATCGGCCAGCTCGTGGGCGCGTGCGGCCTGGAGCTTCAGGTCCGCCTGGCGCCGCTCGACGACTCGAACTGGTCGGTGGCCCGTTCCAACCTAGCTCTCGACGTGGACTCTCGGGTCCGCCAGCACCAGGCCGCGCTCCGCTTCGCGAGGGCCGGCCGCACGGCCGTATCGAGCCGTCGTGGCTGAACCCGAGCTCGCGCCCGAGCGGATCCTGGCGGTCCTTCAGGAGCACGGCGTCCGGTTCGTGCTGGTGGGCGGCTTTGCAGCCGTGATCTACGGCTCTCCCTACCTCACGACCGACGTCGACGTCGTCCCGGAGTGGTCGAGGGAGAACCTCGAACGCCTGTCGGCCGCATTGGATGCGATGCACGCCCGAGTGTGGACCGCGAGCCAGGCCGAAGGCCTTCCCTTCAACCACGATGCAGCCTCGCTGGGCGGCGCCGACATGTGGAACCTCGTGACCGACCATGGCCGCCTCGACCTCACGTTCGTGCCAAGCGGCACCACCGGGTACGAGGACCTCGCCCGGGATGCCGTGCACCTGAAGATCCTCGGCGTGGACATCGACGTGGCGTCGCTGGCCGACGTGATCAGGTCGAAGGAGGCCGCGGGCCGGGAGAAGGATCGGGTGGTGCTCCCGGTCCTGCGCCGCATCCTCGACGAGGGCGAGTCAGACCACCCCACGCGCTGATCCGCGAGGTCTGGAAATGCGAAGGACCCGGCGGATGCCGGGCCCTCGCAAGACGTCCGAGGACGTTAGACCGGGCGAACGTTCGCGGCCTGGGGGCCCTTCTGCCCCTGGCTCACGTCGTACTCGACCCGCTGGCTCTCGTCGAGGTTGCGATACCCGTCGCCGCTGATCGCGCTGAAATGCACGAATACGTCGGCGGTACCGTCCTCGGGAGTGATGAAGCCGAAGCCCTTCTCGGAGCTGAACCACTTCACGGTTCCAGTTGCCACGTGCGATCCCTCCTTCCTTTCGCCGTTCCGGCCTAAGTGCTGCCGTTCAGGCGCCGGCCGTAGCAGCCGGGGGTGAGGGAACTGCTCGTAGCGTCAACCGCGATTGGTGCCCTCAGGTACAACGGTACCAGGTCGGGACAGGGCCGCTACCAGACGGCGGACCGCGCCGCCGAGCCCGTATCGCTCCGCCAGCTTGACGACGGTCGCGTCCGGTTCCCGTCGTGGGCGGGTGAGGTCGACGTCAGGTATGGGCAGGTCCGTGGGGATCGTGACGACCTTGAGGGCGCGCTCGACGTAATCGAGGTCCCGGCGGACCTTGCTGAGTGCGATCCCCTGATCGGATCCGCGGGTTGCCTCGAGGATGCCGTCGAGGCTCTCGTACCGCGCCAACAGGGCAGCCGCGAGCTTCTCGCCGACGCCGCGCACCCCCGGCAGTCCGTCGGAGGGATCGCCGCGCAACAGCGCGAAATCGCGATAGGCCCGGCCGGGGATCTGATACTTGGTCTGGATGTACGTCTCGTCGACGACGTCCACCTGGGAGACGCCTCGCCGCGGATACAACACGAAGATGTCCGGATCGCGCACGAGCTGAAAGAGATCCCGGTCGCCGGAGACGATGGCGACCCAGCCCGGGGCGCGCTCGGCGAGCGTGCCGATGACGTCTTCCGCCTCATAGCCGGGATGGCCAACTACCCGTATCCCGCACCCGGCCAGGATCTCGAGGATGAACGGGACCTGAGGGGCCAGGAGGTCCTCGGCCTGTTCCTGCGCGCTCCCCGGCTCGGCCCGGTGGGTCTTGTAGGTGTCGATGAGCTTGACCCGCCACTCCGGTCGCCAATCGTCATCGGCTGCGCAGCAGATGAAGTCGGGGTCGTGCTGGGCAACCAAGCTCTCGAGCATCCCCAGGAACCCGTAGGCCGCGTTGACCAGGGTCCCGTCGGGTGCCCTGACCGTGTCGGGGACGGAGAAGAGAGCCCGATAGATCAGGCTCGCGGAATCGACGAGGAGCGTGAGGCCGGTCTGCACAGCCCAATTATCCTGCCCCGATGTGGCCTGAGACTACGCCCCGGCCAGGCCGGCCCGGGGACGCTAAGTACCGCCGAGATACGCATACAGATGGTACGGCCCGCTAAGTCCTTTGAGCTCATGGGAACCGCGGTCCTCGAACGCCTGGCCGGTGGGCGCCGTCAACGCGCGGGTGATCTCCGAGACCAGGATCTCATCAGGCCTTGCAGCGGCCATCACGCGAGCGGCCTCGTGCACCGCGAGGCCACGGATATCGCTGCCCGAGGACTCGACCTCGCCGGCGTGGATCCCGGCACGGATCTGAAGGCCCTGCCGGTTGGCGGCAGCTCTGATCGCTGCCGCGCATCGCAGGGCAGTGGCGGGACCTTCGAAGACTGCGAGCACACCGTCGCCAGTGGACTTCACTTCCCGACCGTGAGTGCGCTCCAGCTCTGCTCGGACGTCCCGCTCGTGGTGGGCGAGCAACTCGGTCCACACGGTATCGCCGAGCTCGGAGGCCTTCGAAGTGGATTCCACGATGTCGGTGAATAGGATCGTCGCGAGGAACCTATCCGGGAGAAGGGCCTTGGAAGCGAAGAACCGCCTGAGGCCAGCCCAGTTCAGCGTGACGCAGGGCTCGTCCCCGATGGTCCAGCTGTCGTGTCCGGCCGGGACGTCGAAGACGTCGCCGGGGCGGAACTCGAGGGTCCTGCCATCCTTCATAACCACCCCCCAACGCCCCGACATGGTGAGACCGACATGGTTCGCCTCGCACCACTCGCCACCGACGACGGGCTTCGTGTCCTTGGACCAGCGCCACCCAGGGGCCACTACCTCGCGACCCACCACGAACCCACCAACCTCGACGACCTCCTCCAGGAGGCCAGGGAGCTCCACGATCTCGTCCGGCTCGTCGAAGTTCTTGGCTGACAACTCCACGCTGCCATCATCGATGGCGTCCCAACAGCGGGTCAACTCGGGCAGGCAGAGCAAGAAACCAGCGGTATGGTCATGGAGGCATGTCGGAGGATCGCTCGTACGTCGATCAGAACACGCGAGAGCGCGAGCGCCTTCGCGCCCTGGTCGAACGCTTGGACGAGGACGAGCTTCGCACTCCGGTGAACGAGCACTGGACGGTCGCCGGCGTGCTCGGCCACATCGCGTTCTGGGATGCCCGGGTGCTGGCGCTCGCCGACAAGCTGGAGCGTGGCGTACCGTTCTCGCCCTCCGACGCCGAGCCGGAGGACGTGGACTGGATCAACGACGCCACGCGCCCACTGATCCACGCGATCCCGCCGCTCGAGGCCGCTCGGCTGGCGTTCCGCATCGCCGAGGAGACCGACGCCCGAGTGGCCAGCCTGCCGGTCGACCGCCTCTGGCCGCGCGACCCGGGCAGCCCGCTCTACCCTCTGCGCGCATCGCACCGGGGCGAGCACCTCGACGACGTCGAGGCGGCGGTCCGAGCCCGCCCTGGACCGAAGGGCGGCGACGCGACACCTCGGTAACCCGAATGCTCGGATGCCCCAGGGTTGACGGATGTTCCTAGAAACGACTCACACGGTGATGACGACCTTTCCTCGGGCGTGCCCCTCTTCCAGATGACGGATAGCCTCGGGGACCTCGCTGAGCGGGTACGTAGCATCGATGACCGGCGTGACCTTGCCGGCCTCGATGAGCTCCTTGAGCACGATCAGGTCCTCGCCTCTCTGCTTCGCGATCAGCGGGCGCAGCTTCTGGCCCACGAACGGTGAGAACGCGAGCGCCCGGAACCCCCGGTCGAAGCCGCCGATCAAGCGTCCTCCGCCTTCCCCCCCGACGATGACGAGTGCCCCCCGGCGGGCGAGGGCCCGCCGCAGGTGTGACACGGAACGGTTCCCTGCGGTGTCGAGGATGAGGTCATAGCGTTGCCCCGTCGCCGCGAAGTCGTCGCGTGTGTAGTCGATGACGTCGTCCGCGCCGATCGATCGGACCAGGTCCACCTTCGTCGTGCTGCACACGCCGGTGACGTGGGCTCCGAACGCCTTGGCGATCTGCACGGCGAACGACCCCACGCCTCCCGCCGCGCCGATGATCAGCACTTTCTGCCCCGGCTCCACCCTCTTCACGTCGCGAAGACCCTGGAGCGCGGTGGAGCCGGAGGTGGGAACGGTCGCCGCCTGCTCGAAGGTGAGGTTCGCCGGCTTGGGCGCAACCTTGTCCTTTCGAGCAGTCGCGTACTCGGCGAATGAGCCGTCGCAGGTGCCGAACACCTCATCGCCCGGCTGGAATCGCGAGACATCCTCGCCGACCGCCTCGACGCGACCCGCCACATCGATGCCCCGGACCCGAACCTTGGGCCCGCGGAACCCGTAGCCCATGATGCGGATCATGTACGGCAGACCCGTCATGACGTGCCAGTCCCCGATGTGAGCTGACGCCGCGTGAACGCGGAGCAGCACGTCGCCGCTGCCGACCACCGGCTCGTCGATGTCCTCGAGTTCCAGGACATCTGCTGTGCCGTACCTGTCTTGGACGATCGCCTTCATCGGATCCTCCTGAGCCGGGTCGCAGGTTTGGTGGAAGCACCCCTCTGATCGCAGCATGACACAGCAACGGAGAGTGCTCAGTTGGTCGACCCAAGGTGAGCACGCCCTCATGGCCCAGCGTGTTGTCCCTCGAGACCCCGGATGTCTCACCTCTGGTCGTCACGGCCGGTTAGCATCGGCCCGTGAGCGAGACGGTCCTCACCGAGGCGGAGGTGGCACAAAGAAGCGGAGCAGGCCCGGAGGTTCGTCCGCCAGCTCGTCGAGCTCGGGATCCTGCTCGGCCGCGACGGCGACCGCCCGTTCGTGCCGGGGGACATCCACCGGGTGCGCCTGGCCCAGGCGTTCGAGCAATCCGGCATCCCGCTGGAGGCGATCGGAAAGGCCATCGAGACCGGCGAGCTCTCGTTCGACTTCGTGGACCAGATGTTCATCTACGACACGCCGCTCACCGGCAAAACGTTCCGGGAGATCGCCGAGGAGCTCGGCGTCCCACTCGACGTGCTTACCCGGCTCTACCCGATGTGGGGCCTTCCTCGGCCCGGCCCCGATGACGTGGTCCGCGAGGACGACGCCCCCACGTTCAGCGAGTGGAAGGCGTTCTTCCCCCCGGAGGCGCTCAATGAGCGCCTCCTTCTCCAAGGCGCCCGGCTGTTCGGGGAGAGTGCGCGCCGCCTGGCCGAGTGGGGCTTCGAGCTCTACAAGGAGTACATGCAGGCGCCGCTGCTGGCATCGGGGATGAGCCGGCAGGAGGCCATGGACGCGTCGAGCGCGTTCGCGGCTATCGGGATCCCCATGTTGGAGCGCCAGCTGATTTGGCTGCTCCGCCGGCACCTCGAGCACAACGCCTTCCAGCTCGTCGTGGAGCACGTGGAGAACGCGGTCGAGGCGGTCGGTGCGGCTCCGGCGAAGGCCGCGAAGCCGCCGACCATCGCGTTCATCGACTTGTCGGGGTACACGGCAATGACCGAGGAGATCGGCGACCAGGCCGCGGCCGAGCGCGCGGCGGCGCTGGCGACGCTGATCCAGGAGCTCGCGCACGCGCATGGCGGGACGGTGGTGAAGCTGCTCGGTGACGGCGCGATGCTGCACTTCCCCGACCCGGGGGAGGGAGTGCTGTGCGGGCTGGAGCTGGTCGAGCAGGTGGAGAAAGCCGGACTCCCGCCGGCGCGAGTGGGTATCGCGGCCGGCCCGGTGGTGTTCCGAGAAGGGGACTGCTACGGCCGGGTCGTAAACGTCGCGGCGCGAGTGATGGACAAAGCCAAACCCCGCGAGGTTCTGGTCACACCGGAGGTCGTCTCCGCCTCCAACGGCACGTCGATCCAGTACGAGGAGTTCGGTCCCGCGTCGCTCAAAGGGGTGGCCACGCACCTCACACTTTGGCTTGCTTCCACAGCTTGATCGAGACCTCATCAGGGTACGCAGCCGCTACTCGCAGCCGAGTAGGGTATTGGCGGTTCCAACGGCCCTTCATGAACGCCAGAACGAGGAGGCACGGCGTGGCCGAGTTGGCCATCGACATCCACCGAGCCCGGGAGGCGCTCGATCGAGGGGCGTGGGCTGAGGCCTACGAGGGGCTCCGCGCGCTCGACCCTTCCAGCTTGACGGCGCGAGACCTCGAGGGATTGGCCGACGCCGCGTGGTGGACCTCGCGGATGGACGAGTCGATCGCGGCGAGGCAGAAGGCGTACGCCGCGTACGCGGCCGCGGCGGAGGATCGTGCGGCCGCGGCCCTGGCGATCCGGCTCTGCGTCGAGCACTTCCTGCGCCGCGAGCCGGCGGTGGCCGGTGGGTGGCTCATGCGGGCGCACCGTCACCTCGGAGAACTGCCGGAGTGCGTGGAGCATGGTTTCCTCGCTGTGGTCGAAGCGACGGTGGCACGCTTCAGCGGCGAGCTCGAGCGCTCGATCGAGCTCGCGAAGCAGGCCACCCAGATCGGGCACCGCTTCGGCCACCTGGACCTCCTCGCCATGGCGATCCACATCGAGGGGCTGGCGCTCATCGCATCGGGTCGAGTTCGTGAAGGCGTCGCCCTGCTCGATGAGGCGATGACCTCGGTCGTGGCCGGGGAGTTGAGCCCGTTCTTCACCGGCGCGGTGTACTGCAACGTCATCGAAGCCTGCCTGCAGCTCGCCGACGTCGGGCGGGCGACCGAATGGAGCGAAGCGGCTCGGGCGTGGTGCGAGACCCTCCCGCCGGAGTCGCCGTATCCGGGGATCTGCCGGATCAACCGCGCCCAGGTGTCGACCCTTCGGGGCCGTTGGTTGGAGGCCGAGGCGGAGGCCTCGCGCGCCTCCGAGGAGCTGATGAGGCTCGACCCGATGGATTCTGCGGCTGCGTGGTACGTGGTCGGGGAGATCCGGCGCCGGATGGGTCGCATCGCCGAGGCGGAGGAGGCTTTCGGCCGGGCCCATGAGCTCGGGTTCGAGCCGCAGCCGGGGCTGGCGCTCCTCCGGCTTGCGCAGGGGAAGATCGAGGCGGCCGCGAGCGCGATCCGCGTGGCGGTCTCCGCCGGGATCGAGGACCCCTTCCGCCGAGTGAAGCTCCTCAGCGCCCAGGTCGACGTGACCATCGCGGCAGACGATCTCGACGCCGCGCGCGCGGCGTGTGACGAGCTGGAGGCGATCGCAGCAGCGTCCTCGATGTCGGTGCTCGATGCGGCCGCCACGATGGCGCGTGGCGCGCTGTGTCTCGCCGAAGGCGACTCACCTTCGGCTCTGGAGAGCCTGCGCAAGGCCTGCGCCACGTTCCAGGAGCTCAAGCTCCCGTACGAGACGGCTCAGGCCCGGATGCTCTATGGGCTCGCGGTCCGCGCCGCGGGCGCCGAGGACGACGCACTGATCGAGCTGCGAGCAGCGCTGACCGGGTTCGAACGCCTGGGGGCCGAGCCGGACGCGGCGAAGGCGTCTGCGCTCCTGGCCGGCCCGGAGGCGTTGCCGCGAGGGCTGACGGCGCGCGAGGCGGAGGTGCTCCGCCTGGTTGCCGCCGGCAAGTCGAACCGCGCGATCGCAGCCGAGCTCGTGATTAGCGAGCACACCGTCGCCCGGCACCTCCAGAACATCTTCGCCAAGCTCGAGGTCCCGTCGCGCTCGGCCGCCACCGCGTTCGCCTTCGAGCACGGCCTGGCCTGACCCGGCGCGTCGGTCTCGACCGGCCTCGGCGTGGTCATTTCTCACCACGCCGCCCGTTCGCGCAATTGGCTGCTTCCGTCGATGCTCCGGTCCGGGCTGCGCCCTACCTTCGTCGCCAGACCTGGATCGGAGGAGGACGGAGATGGAAGGCAGCGGTGCAGAGCGGTTCGACACCGTGATCATCGGCGGGGGGCAGGCTGGACTCGCCGCCGGCTACCATCTGGCGAAGCGAGGACTGCCGTTCGTGATCCTCGACGCCAGCGAGCGCATCGGCGACGCCTGGCGGAACCGGTGGGATTCGCTCCGCTTGTTCACCCCGGCCAAGTACGACGGTCTGCCGGGCTGGCGGTTCCCGGCGCCCGGCTGGTCGTTCCCCTCGAAGGACGAGATGGCCGACTACCTCGAGGCCTACGCGGCGCGGTTCGACCTGCCGGTTCGGACGGGCATCCGCGTGAACGGGCTCTCCCGAGAGGGTGACCGGTACGTGGTCGTCTCTGGCGAGCGTTGGTTCGAAGCCGACCGCGTCGTGGTGGCGACGGGCGCCGAGCGGGTCCCGAAGGTCCCCCCATTCGCCTTCGAGCTCGACCCAAGGATCGTGCTCCTTCACTCGAGTGACTACCGGAGCCCGGGGCAGTTGCGGGAGGGTGACGTCCTCGTCGTCGGCCTAGGAAATTCCGGTGCCGAGATCGCGTTCGAGCTTTCGAAAAGCAAGCGCACGTGGCTCTCGGGGAAGCCGTCGGGGCAGATCCCGGTCCGCCATGGGAGCAGAGCCTCGCGATTCGTCCTCCCGATCGTCCGGTTCGTCGGCACCCACGTCCTGACGAAGGGGACGCCTATCGGCCGAAAGGTCGGTCCGAAGTTTGCAACCATGGCAGCTCCGCTGATCAGGGTCAAGACCAAGGACCTCGTCGCCGCGGGCGTGGAACGCGTCCCGAGGGTGGTGGGCGTGCGCGACGGACTGCCGGTGCTGGAAGACGATCGGGTTCTGGAGGTGGCCAACGTCATCTGGTGCACCGGCTACCGGCAGGAGTACTCGTGGATCGACCTTCCGATCTTCGGGGAGGACGGTGAACCCGTGCACGATCGCGGCGTGGTGGTCTCCGAGCCCGGGATGTACTTCATGGGGCTGATCTTCCAGTACGCGGCGACGTCCGACGTGCTCCCCGGCGTCGGCAGGGATGCCGAGTACATCGCCAAGCACATCGCCAAGCACATCGCCTCGCGTGAGACAGAGCGCGGAGCCCTGGTCCCAGAAGAGCTGGCATCGTAATGTAGGCGTCAACTCGATTGGCACCGGTCCGAACCAGGGTGCAACAATCCTCCGGTGCGGAAGGTGTACCGCCACACCGGCCTGAAGCGCTTCGGGAACGGCCTGATGACCCGCATGGTTGGCCGCGGAAAGGGACCGAAGGAGATGCGCCTCGTCACGGTGCGCGGCCGGAAGAGCGGCAAGGAGTACTCGACGCCCATCCTGGTGCTCGAACAACCGGGTGGGCGGTACTGGGTTTCGTCCTTCGGCGAAACGAACACGATCAGGAACGCCCGGATGGCGGGTCACATCCTCCTTAGCCGAGGCGACTCACGGGAGGAGGTGCGCCTCGTCGAGCTCCCGGTCGAGGACCGCCCACCGCTGCTGCGCGCCTATCTGGATCTCAACAGGAGGCGCATGGTGCAGGCGTATTTCGATGCCACCCGCGAGTCGTCGGACGCGGAGTTCCGTGCCGATGCGCCGGAACACACAGTCTTCAGGCTCGAACGCGTCTGAAGTCGATCCGTTCTGCGGTGGAACCTGCGTGAGTCCCGCGCGCTGGTCAACCGCGGGCGCGTAGCTCGGGAATCAGCTCACGGGACACCCGCTCGAAGACGTCGTCTTCATGGGTGGCCTGCGGCCGCCAGTGACGGGGCCAGTACAAGACGAACTCGTCGATCCCCACATCGCGGAAACGCTGGACCATGTCGGTGAAATACGCCGTGGACTCCCACGGGGTAAGCGGCGGGAAGCAGACGAGCGACCGCCGGATCGAACGCGGATCCCTGCCGATCTGGGCGCAAAGCTGGGTAAGCTCACTGCTCCGTCTCGCCGTCACGGCGAGGAACTCATCCTCGGTCTGGACGCCGTACCCGCCCCAGGAGCTCCATACGTCTGCGCTCTCGGCCGCGATGCGCAGCATCTTCGGACCGTGAGCGGCGATCGCGATGGGCGGTCTGGGGTCCTGGATGGCTCTCGGCAGCATCTCGGCTTCGCTGCAGTTGAAGAATCGTCCCTGGAAGGTGGTGACCGCGTTGGCGAAGAGCTGCGTCGTCAGCTGAACGAACTCGCGGAACCTCTCGACGCCTTCCGCCGGGGCCCAAGAGGCGCCCACCGCCGCCGCCCCGGCCGAGGGGTCTCCCACGCCGAGTGCCACCTCGAGCCGGCCGCCCGAGAGGTGATCCACGGTGATCGCTGCCTTCACCAGCGTCACAGGATGCCGGAAGTACTGCGAGGTGACCAGGGTCCCGACGCGGATCGTGGAGGTCGCGAGGGCCATGGCTGTGAGGGTCGAGGGCCCATCGAGGATCGGCGTGCGCGGATGATCCGGCTCGACGACCGTATCGCAGTTCCACATCACGTCGAACCCGAGTTCCTCGGCGCGCCGCCAGCGGTCGCGAAGGTCATCGAACGGTACGGACTGGTACTGATAGGCACAGAAGCGCAATGGCGGCAACGTGGCCTCCTTCGTTCCGGCGGACCTTCGCACGGCGACCACCGGTGGCTACCAGCGCTCGCGGTGCACCACGTCGTCGAAGGCTCGCCGGTTGGGGCGGCGGATCGGCTTCAGCGGCTGGTCGGCCGGATAGCCCAATGCGACGAGGATGGCGACCTCCCGATCCTCAGGGAGGCCGAGGATGCGCCGCGCGAGCGCCTGGTCACCGACCGAGGCATGCCCGCTCCCGATACCGAGGTCCGCGGCGGCGAGCATGATCGACATCGTGGCCTGCCCGATGTCGTACTGGAACGTGTCCCGCTCGTCGCGGTCGTCCGACACTGGGATGACGAGGGCGATCGTGGCCGCCGAGGTTCCGACATGCGCGGCGTACCGCCAGATCTTCGACAGCTCCTGAAGGCTATCCCTGTCTGTCACCAGCACGAAGTCCCACGCCTGTTGGTTGACGGACGAGGGCGTTCGGCGTGCCGCCTCGAGGATCCGGTCGAGGTCCGCCTGGTCGATGGGTCGGTCGGCGTACCGCCGCACGTTCCGGCGAGCCCGGATCGCGTCCCACGTCTCCACGCGAAGAAGATAGGCGCTTCCGGGCCGCGCGCCCCGGCGCTCGCCGGCGTGCTTCTACACGGAGTCGACCAGGGCTCCTATCAGATTGAGGGAAGCAAGGAGCGAGCCTAGGACACTCGCGCCGACAAGGGTCCACTTGCCGATCCGGGTGCGACGAGGATGCGCGTCTCGCGGAGGTATTGCAGCCACGAAGTGATCTGCCACCGGAACGGCGACCACACCGAATACCAGTGGCAGGAGAGCGAAGAGTGAGACCCCAAGGATTGGCGGTCGAAAGAAGGCAAATTCGTCGGACGCATGAGCTCGATCGCCAACGTCGTGAGGAGGATCCCTCCGAAGGCGAGACCCTTCATCAACGCGCTGAGTGGTACGAATCGACGGATCCAGACGTAGAGAGCCCTGCAGCGATTCCGACGATGACGGCAAATTCGAGGAGTCCGAGAGTGCCCAGCCACGTGAAGCGCCCGACGATCTCACCCATGGGCGCCGTGCCCCGCGCCTCCTCACCCGCGGCCATCCCTGTGAGTCGCATCGCCCCGCGTGCGCCGAGCCCTGCGACAAGACCGCCGGCGAAGCCGCCTGCGATACCGCCTGCGAGAAGACGCCAGATCCGCGGAAGACGGTCGATCCGTGATGCTAACAGCTGCGGTGACGACCGTCGCGATTCCTCTGTCCCCATGAGCCATCTTGGCATGTCCGGTGCGGCGAGGGAATCGCGAGTGGTGCCCCTGGAGTGTGCAACCGAGAGTAGGTGACGCTTGGGCGGTGCCTCTCCGCCAGCGGCATGAAAAATGGCGATAGGGGCCACGCCGCCCCGGCACGAGCCGCCGCGATGGGCTCGACTTGCACCGCAAAGTCGCTCGGTGCTATGTACAAGCGAACAGTTGCTCCGAAGGGCGACCCCCCGCCCTTTGAGGGGTCGCGTCCCTACGTTCCGTCCACGAAGAGAGGGTCGTGATAACTCGGAACGCACGGATGAGTTTGGCGGCTTCGCTGGCGGCGATCCTGACGGTGGCCGCTCTCGGTGTCGCGGGATCCGCCTACGCCACGACGTCGGACACCGTCCTCGAATGGAACTCCAACGCGGCGGTCGCACTCTTCAACGTGCCCACCACGGGGGTCCCGGGGGCGGAGCAAGCGCCCACCGTCGGCGTGCTCCAGATGGCGATGGTGCAGGGCGCGGTCTGCCTGCTCCGAGGTCCATCGCGATTGCATCTGGACCGTGTTCCCGCTAACG
>Ga0184612_10000215_pt1 | contig 25710 bp, 26 predicted proteins | sample PLM3_60_coex_FD_133163 | JGI IMG/M metagenome (GOLD analysis project Ga0184612, IMG submission 133163) | Groundwater sediment microbial communities from an aquifer in East River, Colorado, USA - PLM3_60_coex | ecosystem: Environmental > Terrestrial > Soil > Riparian zone | place: USA: East... | reverse complement strand
GCTCTTCCTTGCTAGCCACATGCTTGTAGAGCGCCATAGGCACGACGCCCAGTTCCTGAGCGAGCTTGCGCATGCTGAGTGTTTCGATCCCGGCGTCGTCGGCAAGCGCGACGGCGGCGCGCAGCACACGGCCCCTGGTCAAGGGGGCTCGGCGCCGAGCGTCTGCCGGCTGAACCATTCTCGCCAACCTCCCTTCAAACCGCCGCTGACCGATCTCCTCTTGACAGGTGTACGGCGTACACCTACTGTCATGGATGCGGTGTACACCGTACACCCAGGTCGGACGAAATCGCGCGGAGGAGACCCGATGAAGGCAATCATCCAGGACCGGTACGGCTCACCCGACGTCCTGGAGCTCAGGGAGGTCGACAAGCCGGTGCCCGCCGACAATGAGGTGCTGGTACGGGTTCACGCGGCCGCGGTCAACGCGCGCGACTGGCACGTCATGCGAGGCGACCCGTACCTGGCCCGCCTGACGCTCGGCTTCGGCCGGCCTAAGGTGAGAATCCGGGGTACGGACTTCGCGGGTCGGGTGGAGACGCATGGCAGGGACGTGAAAAGGTTCCGTCCCGGTGACGAGGTGTACGGCGAAATCATTGGAGCATTCGCCGAGTACGTGTGTATACCGGAGGACGTCCTGGAGCCGAAACCGGCCAACCTGACGTTTGAGCAGGCAGCTGCGGTACCGCTGGCCGGTAACACGGCCCTCATGGGCCTGCGCGACTTGGCGCGAGTAAAGCCGGGACAGCAGGTCCTAATCAACGGCGCGTCCGGCGGTGTGGGCACGTTCGCCGTCCAGATCGCCAAGTCGTTCGGCGCAGACGTGACCGGCGTGTGCAGCAAAAGAAACGTGGACCTGCTCCGGTCGATCGGCGCCGACCACGTCCTCGACTACACCCGCGAAGACTTCACCGACAACGGACGGCGCTACGACGTCGTGTTCGACCTCGTCGGCAACCGGTCGTTGTCCGAGTGCCGGCGCGCGCTGACGCCCGCGGGGACGCTCATCCTGTCCGGTGGCGGCGTGTCCGAAGGCGGCAGCCTCGTCGGGCCGATCGGTCTCGTCATCAGGGGGCAGCTGCTGTCCCGCTTCGTCCGCCACCGGCTGCTCGCACTCACGGCGAAGCCGAGCAAGGACAACCTCGCGACGCTGAGGGAACTCGCCGAGTCCGGAAAGGTCACCCCGGTCATCGACCGGACCTACTCGTTGAGCGAGGCACCGGAGGCCATCCGGTACCTCGAGATGGAGCACGCACGCGCGAAGGTCGTCATCACCGTATGACGCGACGTTAGCCTACCAATGCCCATCCATTAATGCTCGAGCACTGATCCCCAATTGAATACCATGGGCCGCACGATCGTGCGGCTCCTTGACGTTTTGCCATGTTGCAGGGCTAAGAGGCGCGAGGGACCGCACGTTCGTGCGGGATTTGCTGGATCCTCGGCCCTAATTGGCATACACTTGGCACAATCCGCACGTACGTGCGGCAAGGGGCGGAGTCATCGAGGATGCCTGAGACCATCGGACCGGACGATTTTGCCGACGCCATCAGACAGCGACGGCGTCATCTGAGGCTGCGCCAGGATGAGCTCGCCGATCTTGCCGGCGTATCAGAGCGCTTCGTATACGCGCTTGAGAGCGGCAAAGGCTCGGTGCAGCTAGACAAGGTTATCGCGGTGCTGTCTGCGCTTGGGCTGCATCTTGAGCTACACCGGGGCGGGGCCATCGGGATCAGATCCAACGTTGACCGGGCAACACGATGACCCGTCCGGACGACGAGGACCTCGAACGACTACGCGCGGTCGATGAGGCCGACGTCTTCAAGGCTGGTCACCGCGCAGCGACACTCACCCGCACAACGGAAGGCAATGAGTTTAGATATCTGGATAGCTGGATCCGGGACAGACGGCCCGCTGTCGCTTTCACACTTCCGGTGACCCCCGAGCCCGTCGTGCGGGCGGGCGGCGCATTGCCTGCGTACTTCGCCGGCCTCCTGCCCGAAGGCCGTCGCCTCGGTGCTCTCAGGCGTGCGGTGAAGACATCGGCCGACGACGAACTCTCGCTGCTGCTCGCGGTCGGCGCAGACGCCGTCGGCGACGTGCAGGTTGTGCCGTCCGGAGTTCAGCCCGCGGAGGTGCCCCCGCGCGTCGCCCTCGAGCACATCAAAGACACCAGCTTCAGAGATCTGCTGGATGAGTTGGGCATCCGCGCACAACGTATGGCCCTCCCGGGCGTACAGGACAAGACCAGCGCCGCGATGATCAACCTTCCCGTGGCCCGCGCGGGCGAGCGCTACATCCTGAAGCTGAATCCCCCCGATTACCCGCACCTCGTCGAGAACGAGGCGTTCTTTCTCGGTGCCGCATCGAAGTCCGGCTTGGACGTGCCGCCGCACGAGCTGGTAACAGATCTCGAGGGCCAGCCCGGACTACTGATCCGGCGATTCGACCGGATCACAGTGGACGGTGCGTTATGCCTATTGGCGGTCGAGGACGGGTGCCAGGCCTACGGCGTTCCGCCTGCCGACAAGTATCGCCTCGGCGCCGACCGCACCTTCGCCGCGTTGGCTGCGGCATGCGAGGCAGCGGTGCTCGCCGGGCGAGACCTGCTCCGGCAGCTGGCGTTTGCCTACCTCACCGGGAATGGCGACGCCCATGCGAAGAACTTCTCTGTTCTGCGAGGACTCGACGGCGAATGGCGAGTCGCACCCGCCTACGACCTACCGTGCTCCTACGTATACGGCGACAAGACGATGGCCATGTCGATCGGAGGCCGTAGTGGCGGCGACTTCAGCGAGGCGGACTTCGTCAAGCTTGGCGACCGCCTCGGTGTCCCGGAGCGAGCTGTGCGACGACTACTGTCCGACCTCGCGGAGCGCAGCGATCTTTGGCTGAGCGATCTGCACACGCTGCCATTCGACAGCGCTAAGACCACCAAACTTCGCCGTGTCATTTCACATCGGCGTAGCCGAATGGCACGACACAACCCATGAGGTCATCGCCGATGCTACGACGACGCGTGCACCTCCCGCCCTGGATCTCCGGGCTCTAGTGACCTACGCCTGGCGAACCTGGTCGACCTAAGCGAGCATGTCCAGCACGGACCGGAACGCGTCGCGGTAGTCGAGCGCCCGGGCCAGTTCCCGACTGAGTTCCGGGGCCTACCGAGCCGCCAAGGCGATCCCGAGAGCGACCATCAGAACGGCGAGAATCACAACCACGGCCCAGCCGATAATGATCAAAGGCAGGGATGAACTCTGCCAGCGCGCGCAGTTAGCCACCACGCCGTCGCCGCGTTGAGACTCCGCGTCCGCGACGCCCGCGCCGACGAACTCGCCGTACGGCCGGAAAGGGTCGCGCGGAGGCTGCGACCATCCGCGGAGTGCGGAGGGATCGTCGGAGTCCCAGAGGCGGACCTGCTGCGACTCAGTCAGGACAACCGGCCGGGCGCACCCGAAGATGGCGCCGCGGCCGCCGACGACCGACTCCGGCGCCACGAGCGGGATTAAATCGGTGATGGTCGTTGACTTGTCATCGTCAACCGCCATGTCTGGCAGCATAGGCAAGCCCATCGCTGGCGTCCACGACACTGCCGTCTTTGTGGTTTCGCATCGAAGCGCCGGTCGCTGCTCTTACGGTGGACGGAAAGAAGGGCGGCATGAGGAGGCCACGGATGGCCAAGAAGATCATTCTGATCGTGGTCGGGGCCGTGTTGCTGATCTGCGGGATCGGCGCGGTCGTGCCCGGGGCATTACTGGCCGGGGTGACGGGTTCTGACAACACGCTCGAAAGTGGTTACCACAGGATCGGTACGCCGACCGCGGCCCTTGTCTCGGAGACGGCTCAGGTGTCGGATGCCGGTGGCGTCCGTACCGCAGGGGTTGGCGCGGCGAGAATCAAGATCAACGCCCGCTCCGAGGGCCGACCGATATTCCTCGGCGTAGCTCGTGCCTCCGATGTAGACAATTACCTGGCTGGGGTCGCGTTCGACGAGGTAACCAACTTCGATCTGTCGCCGTTCAAGGTTGACACCGTACGGCACCAAGGCAACGCCTTTCCCGCGCCGCCAGCCGATCAGCCATTCTGGACGGCCTCGGCCAGCGGCACCTCGCCGAACCTCGAATGGCAGGTCGCGGACGGCGACTACCGCCTGGTCATGATGACCTCGGACGGATCGCCCGGCGTCGCGGCCGACGCGCAGTTCGGCCTCAGGGTCAACGGACTGTTCGGTGTCGGGCTGGCCATCCTCATAGCCGGCACGATCGCCGCACTCCTTGGGATCGCGCTCATAATCCTCGGCATTGTGGTGCCCTCACAGCCCCGTGAACCGGCCTACGCTGGTGGACAGCCGCCGAGCGGCGCAATCCCGCCGCCGTCGGGCACCCAAACCGCGCCAACGTCGGGTCAGCCACCACAATCAGGTCCGCCGTATTCCGGTGCACCACCAGGTCCACCTTCGTCCGGCCCACCGCCGGCTAACCAGCCCGGCCCGCCTCCCGCCGCAGGGGAGCCATACGGCGGGTACGGGCAATCACCGGGCGGCGCACCGCCGAGCGACCCCTCACCACCGACCGGGTGAGCATCGCCTCAGCGTGGCCTCAGCAATAGGCACCGTCGATGCCGCCCGGCGGACGACGTGACGGCGTCGCCCAGACAGGGCCCGAGTCACCGCACCGGACGAGGGCGAGACCGCCAACGAGCTGTACCGACATTCGCCCCATCTCAGACAAACATGGCGGTATGTTCAAGGTGGTGCCCGTCAGCCCGGGAGGAAGTGCCGCCGATGACCACCCCATTCGAGCATCCCGCCGACCCGTTCGCCGCGGTTGAGTCGGAGGTCGGATGGCCGCCAGCCCCGGTCGCCGACTGGGGGCCCGCCGACACCGACCCGGCGGCCGCTCTGGACACGGCGCCCGCGCGCTCAGCCCGCCCGGCACGTCTCGCGCTGGGTCTCGCCTCGCTCGCGGCCGACAGACTGCGCGGCGGTGTCCGTACCAACGACACGTTGGCAGTCACGGTCGGGCTGCTGGGGCGAACCGCCGACGGATCGGCCGCATTTGCCCGCTGGGTGAGCTCACCGCCGGCCCGAGCGGCCAGGCGGGGGGCCAGCTGGGCCTCCGGCCTGCCCGGGGTCAAGCGGCTGCGCGGCCCGGTTGAACGTGCCCGGGTCAACGTGGCCCGTATGACCAGCGAAGCCAGGGTGCGCGGCCAAGCCACCGTCACGGCGGGCCGCGATGACGCGACGGCCTTCGTCAAGGTGACCGTGGACGACACGATCAGCTGGGCGCAGGCGCAGGCGGTGCCCCGCATCGTCGACGGCCTGGTGCCTCAGCTGGTCAACGAGGTCGTTCCGAAGATCATCGAGGGCGCAATGCCGGAAATCAAGGAGCGCGTGCTACCTGCCGTGATCGAGGATCTGGCGAACGAGCCGGCGATCCGCGACCTCATCATGGAGCAGAGTCGCAGCGCGTTGAGCGATGCCGCCGGCGAGCTACGTTCCAGCACCGCGTCGGCCGACGACCGGGTCGAGTCCGCCTTTCGCCGCATCTTCCACGGCACGCGCGCCGAATCGGCGGACGAGCCGCCGACCGTGGGCGAGACGCCGGCGGACGAGGCGGGTGGCCCGACACCTGGCGGTTAGCCGGTGGGGGCGCCCGCCGAGCCGGCGCCAACCCCGCCGGCCAGTCCACCGCCAACGCCCACCACCCCGCCGCCGACTCCGCCGACCGCGCTGCCTCAGCGACACGCGGGCCTCGTCTCGCGACTGGCCGCGCTCGTCGTGGACGTCGGTCTGCTGACCGTGGGCGGGCTAGCGATCAGCGTCCTACCGAGCCTCGCGTGGGACCAGGTCATTGGGGACTCGCCGGGATGGCTCGCAGCGGGGTCCGCGATCGCCTCAGCTCTGCTCCCCTGGGCGTACTTCACCGCCAGTTGGGCGCTCGCGGGTGAGACGGTCGGCGACCTCCTACTCGGACTGGTCGTACGCCGACGCGACGGCCAACGGCTGTCGCTGGTCCACGCTGGACTTCAGGCGTTCGTCGGCCTGCTTTTCGCGCCGGTGTGGCTCATCGGCATGCTCGCGGTGCTCTGGGATGACCAGCGGCGGGCCTGGCACGATCGTCTCTTTAGGACGGTTGTGAACTACTCGCCGTCGGCGCGCCGTAACGGGCAGGCGGGCACCCGCCGGTCGGTCGCGGACGGCTCCTGACCGGGCTGTCGCGCCGCGAGCGGACGCATCAGCTCAGTGCGGCGGAAACTATCTCGTCGATCCTCCGCGCGAGCGTGAGATCGAGCTCGGTGACGCCGCCGGCCGAGTGGGTCACGCACGTGAAACTGAGCTTGCGCCAACGGACGTCGATGTCGGGGTGGTGGTCCATCTCCTCGGCGGCGACCGCCACCCGGTCGACCACGTCTATCGCCTCGGGAAACGACGGCAGGGAGACCGTGCGGGTGATGCCTGTCGTGTCGCCCGACCAGTCATCGAGCGCGGCGACGCCGGCCTCGACCTCGTCTGCTGAGAGCGGCACTGCCATGGCCTCAATCTAGCCCGCCGCTTCCCGCCGCGGGCGATGACAAGGAGCAAGCACAGTGCGCGAGGAGCAGAGGCGGGTTACGGGGCGAGGGTACGGGCCGCGATCAATACGGGGGAACCGAAAGCCGCGTACCCTCGCCCTCCTGGCCCGCTCGAGCGGGACGCGCCTGGCCGGAGGCGCATGCCGGCGGAGGCTTGCCGGTCCCGAGGGAGAGCGGGTCGTGCGGCACGGTCGGCGCTGGCGGGAGCGTCGGCACCGTGGCCGCCGGAGTGCCCAATGGTTCGTTGTTCTTCGCCAGCGGTCCCAGGTCAGGCGAAGCTGCCCCCGTTGCGGCCCGACCGTCCGCTTTCGGCGACGTCGGAGTTCAGCACCGGTAGCAGGCGGGTGATGTCGTTGCGCGACGCCCACGCCTGATGGCCCGGCATGCGTGCGACGGCGTCAGCGCGCTCGGCGAGGACCCGAGGCGAGCAGGGTGATTGCCAACCACACCAATGGCATGTCCCGTCGAGCCGGACCACGTGACGCTGCAGTATGCGCTGGGCGTTGCGCCACAACAGGCGGTCCACGACGTCCACCGGACAATCCGGCTCGACACGGTCGAGTACGTCCAAATGCCCTCCCCATGTCCGGAGTCTGGCCCTTCCGGGAGGCTCCGTAGAAAAAGTTACGAGGGGGGCATGCCCTACTGACGGACAGCATGTGCGACTTTCGTCAGGAAAATCCGGCACCGGTAGCGCCCACCCAACGCTGCGCCCGGTTCCCGCCTCCCACATAATGAACCATGCCTGGTACCGATCTTCCGGACACCCCGTTGCTGCGTCGCATCAGGGAGTCGGTCATCGGCGACGACCAGGTGATGTGGGGCCCATTCGGGCCGCGCCGGGTGACGTACGCCGATTACACCGCGTCCGGTCGCAGCCTGGAGTTCATCGAGGACTTCATCCGGCATGAGGTCCTACCGCGTTATGCCAACACCCACACCGAGTCCTCCGGCACCGGACTGCAGACGACCCGCCTGCGGGAGGACGCGCGGCAGATCATCCGGGACGCCGTCGGTGGGGACGAACAGACCATCGTCATCTTCACCGGCTCCGGGTCGACCGGCGCAGTCGACAAGCTGATCCGCGTCCTGGGCATCCGGATGCCAGCCGAGCTGGATGACCCGTACCATTTCACGGCCCAGATCCCGCCGGACCAGCGGCCCGTCGTCTTCATCGGGCCGTTCGAGCATCATTCAAACGAGCTGCCCTGGCGAGAGTCGATCGCCGACGTCGTCGTGATCCCGGAGGACCCCGACGGTCACATTGATGGCACGCACCTCGAGGCCGAGCTGGTGCGCTATCAGGACCGTCCACTTCGGATCGGCTCGTTCTCCGCGGCGTCCAATGTCACCGGGATTCTCACCGACGCGCACGCCATCTCCAACCTTCTCCACCGCCATGGCGCTCTTTCCTTCTGGGACTTCGCGGCGGCCGCTCCCTACGTCGAGATCGAGATGTACGGGCGATGTACGACGCATCCGGCGGCTTACAAGGACGCGGTCTTCATCTCGCCGCACAAGTTCGTCGGCGGTCCGGGAACGCCCGGTGTCCTCGTCGTGCGCCGCGAACTGCTGCGCAACCGCGTGCCGACGGTGCCGGGCGGCGGCACAGTTGACTACGTCAACCCGTTTGACCATCACTACGTGACCGATCCGGCCCATCGCGAGGAGGGCGGCACGCCCGCGATCGTCGAGTCCATCCGCGCCGGCTTGGTCTTCCAGCTCAAGCAGGCCGTCGGCACCGAGGTCATCCGGGCTCGCGAGGAACGCTTTCTACGCCTTGCCATCGAGGCCTGGCGGGATAACCCCAACCTTCAACTGCTCGGCAACGTTGACGCCGAACGGCTCTCGATTCTGTCCTTTGTGGTGCGTCGCCCCGGGGGCCGCTACCTGCACCACAACTTTGTGGTCGCTCTGTTGAACGACCTGTTTGGCATTCAGTCTCGAGGCGGGTGCTCGTGCGCCGGCCCGTACGGCCACCGGCTGCTCGGCATCGACCTGGACCAGTCACATCGGTTCGAGCACGAGATCATCGCGGGGTGCGAAGGGATCAAACCCGGCTGGGTGCGGGTCAGCTTCAACTACTTCATCTCGGACGCGACATTTCGGTATATCGTGGACGCGGTCAACCTCGTCGCGACGCACGGCTGGCTCCTGTTGCCCGAGTACCGTTTCGAGCCGCGCAGCGGTCTGTGGCGGCACCGCGACGGGCTGGTCGAGCCGCCACTGCGGCTGTCCCAGCTGCGCTACGACGCCGACGGCCGGCTGCGTCACCCATCGCGTCACGAACGGGCACCTGAGTCCGCCCTCCAGGACTACCTTGCCGAGGCCGCCGCCAAGTTCGCCAAGCTGGCCGAACAGCCCGACACCGAGCGCGCCGAGGGCCACGCCGGTGTCCTGGTCTCGACGGACTTCGAGGAACTGCGCTGGTTCGACCTGCCCGACGCGTGCCTAGGGGCCGTGCAACCCCGGCCCGCTTCGCCGGTGGCGTAACGTAGACGGGCATCAACCAGCCCCGGCGGACGTTAACGGCGACATGGCAACGGAGAAGGAAGCGTTCGACGCGTACTCCCAGGTTGTGACAGGCGTGGCCGCAAGGCTTCTGCCGAGCGTGGCGAGCCTGCAGGTGCGCACCGGCCGGGGCGAGGGCGCCGGCTCGGGCGTGGCCTTCACGGACGACGGCTTCATGCTCACGAGCGCACACGTCGTCGCGTACGCCAACACAGGTGTGGCCGAGTTCACCAGCGGCACCGAGAGCCGCTTCGACGTGGTCGGCAGCGATCCGCTCAGTGATCTCGCCGTGTTGCGGGTCCGCGACGGTGGGGTCGCACCGGCGACCTTCGGGGACGCGGACACGTTGCGCATCGGCCAACTCGTCGTGGCCGTCGGCAACCCCATGGGGCTCGCCGGATCGGTGACCGCCGGGGTGGTGAGCGCGCTTGGCCGGTCGCTGCCGGTGCGTGACAACCGGCGCGTCCGGCTCATCGATGACGTGATCCAGACCGACGCGGCGCTCAACCCCGGCAACTCCGGCGGTGCGCTGGCCGACTCCGCGGGCCGGGTCGTGGGGATCAACACCGCCGTTGCCGGCATCGGCCTCGGCTTGGCGGTGCCGATCAACAGCACCACTCGCACGATCATCTCCGAGTTGATGTCGACCGGGCGCGTCCGCCGGGCCTGGCTCGGTGTTGCGGGCGCGCCGGCGCCCCTGCCTCCGAAGATCGCCGAGCGGCTCGGGCAACGCAACGGGCTACGGGTGGTCGAGGTGGTGCCGGGCAGCCCGGCTGGCAAGGCCGGCCTCTACCTCGGCGACGTGATCATCTCGGCGGGCGGCCGGCCGGTGCAGAATGTGCAGGCCCTGCTCAAGCTCATGCTCGGCCCGGCCATCGGCTCCCGCCTGCAGATCACCGTGCTCCGCCGGGGCGCGTTGGTCGACGTGATCGCCGTTCCCGCGCAGCTCGACACCTAAGCCCCCCACGATTGCGTTGATCTAGGACTTATCCTCGTGATTGGAGATCGAACCACGAGGATAAGTCCTAGATCGACGCAATCACGGCGCTAGATCGACGCAGGGAGTGGGGCTAGCGGGCGCCGAGGTGCGCGAGCAGGTCCTGGCGCGTCAGTACGCCCGCGGGCTTGCCGTTGACGAGGACGATCGCGGCGTCGGACTTCTCGAGCAGCGCCACCGCCTCACTGACCGGCTGGCCACCGCCGATCATCGGCAGCGCCGGCCCCATGTGCCGCTCCACCATGTCGTGCAGGTGCGCCTGGCCGGTGAAGAGCGCGTCGAGGAGATCCCGCTCGGCGATCGACCCGGCGATCTCCCCGGTGACGACCGGCGGCTCCGCCTTGAGTACAGGCAACTGCGACACGCCGTATTCCTTCATGTAGTCGATCGCGTCACGCACGGTCTCGCTCGGGTGTACGTGGACCATCTCCGGCATCCGCTCGCCCTTGCCGGCCAGCACATCGGCGACGGTCGACTCGGCCGACCCGGAGCGCAGGAACCCGTAGCGCGCCATCCAGTCATCGTTGAAGATCTTCGAAAGGTAGCCGCGACCGCCGTCGGGCAGGAGGACGACCACGATGTCGTCCGGCCCGGCCGTCCGGGCGACCTCGAGTGCGGCGACCACGGCCATGCCGCATGACCCACCCACCAGCAGCCCCTCCTCGCGGGCAAGCCGTCGGGTGATTTCGAATGAGTCCTTGTCCGACACCTCGATGATCTGGTCGCAGACAGTCCGGTCGTAGGTCTCCGGCCAGAAGTCCTCCCCGACGCCCTCAACGAGGTAAGGCCGGCCGGTACCGCCGGAATAGACCGAGCCCTCCGGGTCGGCGCCGATCACGCGCACCGTGCCCGCCGATGCGTCCTTCAGGTAGCGACCGGTCCCGGAGATCGTGCCGCCAGTACCGACGCCGGCGACAAAGTGGGTGATTCGCCCATCGGTCTGCTCCCACAGCTCCGGTCCGGTCGTCTCGTAGTGCGACCGCGGGTTGTTCGGATTGACGTACTGGTTGGGCTTCCAGGCGCCGGGGATCTCGCGGGCCAACCGATCGGAGACGTTGTAGTAGGACCGCGGATCCTCCGGCGCGACCGCGGTGGGGCAGACGACCACCTCCGCGCCGAACGCCTTCAGCACGTTCTGCTTGTCCTCGCTCACCTTGTCCGGACAGACGAAGACGCACTTGTAACCCTTGAGCTGCGCTACCAGGGCCAGGCCCACACCCGTGTTGCCGCTGGTCGGCTCAACAATCGTGCCGCCCGGCTTGAGCAGGCCGGACTCCTCCGCATCCTCGACCATGCGTAACGCGATGCGGTCCTTCACACTGCCGCCCGGATTGAAGTACTCGATCTTGGCCAGCACCGTCGCGGAGATACCCTCGGTGACGTTGCGGAGACGGACGAGCGGCGTGTTACCGATCAACTCGACGACGTTGTCGAAGTAGCGCATGCCCGCAGACTAGCGCCGCCGGTGGCCGATGACCTGCACCGGGCATTGCTGGCTACCTGGAGCGACGCCGCTAACCCGGAACGACGCCGCCGGGTATCACCTGGGGGCCGAGGTTGCGCTGCCGCTCCCACTCGAGGAAGCGCTCGGTCTCCGAGAGCAGCGCTCCGGTGAGCCAAGTGAGGACGAAGGCGTCGTCGATGAGCCCTATGAAGGCTGTGAAGAGCTCCGGGATCGCGTCGAGCGGCGAGATGATGTATAGCGAGGCGGCGGCCATGAGCAGGATGCGCATCCCGCCGTCGTACTCACCTCTCAGGGAAGCCTTGATCATTCGCGGCAGGGCCCGGAGCCGGCGGCCAAGTCCGGGCGTGCCCGGCTTGAAGGCCCGCGCTAGGGCGATGAGTGCGGTGCGGCGGCGCAGTCGGGCTGGCATGCGACAAAGATAGCCGCGACACGCCCCGAACAAACCCGCTGCCGGGCGAGGCAGCCGCGACGATCGGGGCGACACCGACCGAATCGACGAAACAGATCGACGAGTCAGGAGGACGCACATGGATGCCGATGTCGCGCGGGAGGTCCTCGCCACGCAGCACCGTGCGGTTCTGGCCACAGTCGGCCTCGACGGCACGCCCCGCATGACGCCCGTCCTGGCCGGCGTCGATGACGCGGGACGCGTCATTGTCAGCACGCGCCAGACGGCATACAAGGTCCACAACGTTCGGCGGAATCCACGGGTGTACCTCTGTGTGATACCCGACACCTTCTTCGGTCGGTGGATCCAGATCGACGGGACGGCCGAGATCGTGGACCTGCCCGAGGCGATGGAGCTGCTCGTGGACTATTACCGGCGGGTCAGCGGCGAGCACCCCGACTGGGATGACTATCGAACGGCGATGGAGCGCGAAAAACGCGTGCTCCTCCGCATCGAAATCGGCTGGGTCGGGCCGGACCGGCAAGGGTAACCTGATCAAGGTGTGCTCGGCAGCGGGGGGGTGATCATGGCAGAGCAGCTCCCGTCGGCGACGACGCGCCGGCTCGGTGCCCTCGCGGCGTACACGGGCGGCGCGCTCACGGCCGCGGGGGCCCTGAGCGTCGGGGTTCTGCTCGGGCAGGCATTTATCGCGCGGCTGACCATCCCGGGGGCCGAGGCGCCCCCGCCGCGGTGCGGTGGCGACTATGGCGACGAGTACGGTGGCGCGACGGTACTCAGGATCGCGGTGATCGGCGACTCCACCGCGGCCGGGTACGGCGTTCGGACCCGGGCCGAGACGCCAGGCGCGCTACTGGCTACGTGGATCTCGCGGGCCGCGCGGCGCCCGGTGCGGTTGACCTGCCCGGCCGTCGTCGGCTCCGTCTCGGCGTGGCTGGCACCGCAGGTCGAGGCGGCGGTGGCGGCTGGCGTCGACCTTGCCGTCGTGTTCATCGGCGCGAACGATGTGACGACCCGCGCCAGCACCGCCGCCGCCGTGCGCCATCTCTTCGACGCGGTTAGGGAATTGCGCGCGGCTGGCGCGGAGGTCGTCGTGGCCACGTGTCCGGATCTGGGCACCATTCGCCCCATCCAGCGCCCGCTCCGGTGGCTTGCCCGGCGCTGGAGTCGCCAGCTCGCGGCGGCCCAGACGATCGCGGTCGTCGAGGCCGGCGGCCGCAGCGTCTCGCTGGGCGATCTGCTCGGCCCGCAGTTCGACGCCGCTCCGGAGCGGATGTTCGGTGCCGACCGCTACCATCCGTCGGCCGACGGCTACCGAGCCGCCGCCGGCGCCGTGCTGCCGTCGGCTTTGGCCGCCCTGGGCATTTCCCCGCCTGACGACTCCGCCGAGACCCCGTCCCCCGACGCGCACCCTTGTGTGGTGTGGTCGCTGCCCGTCGCGGCGGCCGCCGCCGCCAACACACCGGGTACGGAGGTTTCGGGCACGGACGTGGCGGGACGGCCCCGCGGTCCGGGCGCGCGCTGGGCCGAGCTGCGCGAACGTGTCCGGTCGACGGCTGCAAAGCTGGACGGTTTGGCCGTACCCTCACTCACGGGGAGGTCTGCCGCGGCGACAGGCGCCTCGGCGCCCTCCACAGTGGAATAGCACAGTCGGAGTCGACGTGAACACAGCCCGCATCGCCCAGCGCCTCGCGAAGGGCGCTGTGATCGCCTTCATCGCCGGCACGGTCGGCGGGGCCGCGCTACTTGCCGCGGAGGCGGTGGCGGCGCGCTCCCGGCGCTACGCCCGGCCGGATCTCGGCCTGGCCGTGCGCGCCAACGTCGGCGATGACGACGCCCCGGCCCTGCGCATGGTCCTGCTCGGCGACGCGACCGCGCTGGGCGTCGGCGTCGACGCCGTCGAGGATACGGTCGGAGGGCAGCTCGCCAACCTGCTTGCCGATGCCGGCGCCCGGGTCGCGCTGTCCAGCGTTGCGGTCTCGGGGGCCCGCAGCGCCGACCTCGCAACCCAGGTGGCGCGCGCGCAGCTTGGCCCGCCCGCGGACGTCGCCGTCATCCTGATCGGCACCAACGACGCCACCCACCTGGTACGACCGGGTGAGGCCGCGACGGCCCTCGCCACCGCGGTGCGCCGGCTACGGGACGCCGGTACGGCCGTCGTCGTCGGCACCTGCCCCGACCTGTCCGCCGTCCGCGCCGTCGCTCCCCCGCTGCGCCAGATCGCCGGCTGGTACGGGCGCAGGGTGGCTCGGGCGCAGGCCAACGCCGCCCGAGCCGCCGGCGGGGCCGTGGTCGACCTCGGCGCTCTCGTCGGCCCCGTCTTCCGGGCCGACCCCGGGATGCTCTGCCACGACTGCTTCCACCCATCGGCCGACGGGTACCGCGTGCTGGCTTACGCGCTCTTCCCGGAGGTCGCGACGGCCGCCAACGTCACCGTCCGCCCCTAGGGTTTCCGCCGATCTAGGGGTTGTTCTCGTGATTGGAGATCAAACCACGAGAACAACCCCTAGATCGGCGAGAGAAAGGGCGGGGCGTTATGTGTCGGGTAATCTCACATTTCCCCGGTGACTACTGAGCGGTAACGTAGCCGCCATGGCCGCTCTATCTCCGAACGACGCCGTCATCGTCGCTACCGCCCGGTCACCCATCGGCCGCGCGGCCAAGGGATCGCTCCGGGAGTTACGCCCCGACGACCTCGCCGCCACCATCGTGCGCGCCGCACTGGACAAGGTGCCGCAGCTCGATCCGCGCGACATCGACGACCTATACCTTGGCTGCGGGTTGCCCGGCGGAGAGCAGGGCTTCAACATGGCTCGTGTCGTCGCGGTGATGCTGGGCTACGACCACCTGCCCGGTGCCACGCTGACCCGCTACTGCGCGTCCTCCTTACAGACGACCCGGATGGCCTTCCACGCGATCAAGGCCGGTGAGGGCGACGTCTTTGTCTCCGCGGGCGTCGAGACCGTCTCGCGTTATGCGCGCGGCAACTCCGACGGCCTGCCGCCGGAGGCTCAGGCGCTGGTGGGTGGCGACTGGCAGAACCCGATCTTCGCTGCGGCCCGGGCCCGCTCGGAGACCCGCGCCGCCGGCGGAGCGCCAACATGGGAGGACCCGCGCGTCGCCGGCGCCGTGCCCGACATCTACCTGGCGATGGGGCAGACGGCCGAGAACCTGGCCCAGGTCGAGGGCGTGACCAGGGCCGAGATGGACGAGTTCGGGGTACGGTCACAGAACCTCGCCGAGAAGGCGATCGCCGACGGCTTCTGGGCGCGAGAGATCACCCCGGTGACACTGCCGGACGGCACCGAGGTCTCGGCCGACGACGGGCCGCGCCCGGGCGTCACGCTCGAGGCGGTCGAGGGCCTGAAGCCGGTCTTCCGCCCGGACGGCCGCATCACCGCCGGCAACTGCTGCCCGCTCAACGATGGCGCCGCCGCTGTTCTGATCATGAGCGCCGCCAAGGCCGCTGAGCTGGGCATCACCCCGCTAGCGAAGATCATCTCAACCGGCGTGACGGCGCTGTCCCCGGAGATCATGGGCCTCGGACCGGTCGGGGCAACCCGGCAGGCCCTGACCCGGGCGGGCATGACCATCGATGACGTCGACCTCGTCGAGATCAACGAGGCGTTCGCAGCGCAGGTCATCCCCTCGTACCAGCAGCTCGACATCCCCATCGACAAACTGAACGTCATGGGTGGTGCGATCGCGGTCGGTCACCCGTTCGGCATGACCGGCGCGCGCATCACCGGCACCCTGCTCAACAGCCTGAGCTGGCACGACAAGACGATCGGCCTCGAAACGATGTGCGTCGGCGGCGGGCAGGGCATGGCCATGCTGGTGGAGCGTCTCGCCTAGGAATGCTCCCCTCCCTCATGATCGCGTTGATCTAGGGGTTGTTCTCGTGTGTTGATCTCCAATCACGCGAACAACCCCTAGATCAACGCGAGCCGGATCAACGCGACCTTGGGGCTGGTCAAAGGCGGTGCAGGGTGTCGACGATCGAGTCGGTCGCCGCGAGTAGGAGCTCGTCGGGCGGGTCGGCGGCGAGGAGGTCGGCCACCATCACCCGAGTCTGATCCGGTAGTCCAAGGTCGTTCTCCAGCCGCGGCACGTCACGCGGCGATGCGCCCTCGGCCATCGCAACGAGCTCGGCGAGCCGCTGGACCAGGGAAAAAGCCACGTCGGCTCGGCTCACCGCGCCAACCGATAGCGGGCTCGTCGCCGGCTTCCCCCAGCGGGCAGACGTCCAGAAGCCAACCCGGGTGATAAAGCGGTCGGCGGCCGCGCTCAGCGCGACCGCCGACTCAACGGGACGGAGTGGGGGGCTCAGTCGTCGCCCCGCAGGTAGCTCAGCAGGCGGAGGATCTCGAGGTAGAGCCAGATCAGCCCGACCAGAATGCCGAACGCGCAGAACCACGCGTACCGCTCCGGGAGGCCCTGGCGCACGCCCTCCTCGACCATGTGAAAGTCCAGGATGAAGGTGAGCGCCGCGATCCCGATCACCACGAGGCTGAACCCGATGGCGAGCGGGCTGCCATCGCGGAGGCCGAGGTTGACCCCGAACAGCGAGACGATCCAGTTGACCACGATGATCGCGACGACGCCGATGAGCGCTCCGGTGACCCACTTGATGAACCTTGGTGTGGCCCGGATCACCCGCGATTTATAGAGCATCGCCATGATGAAGAAGATGCCGAACGTGCCGATTGCGGCCTGGACGACGATGCCGTCGAACGCGTTCTCGTAGGCCCTGCTCACGAGCCCGACGAAGACGCCCTCGATGACCGCGTAGGCGCCGATCACCAGCGGGTTGGTGATCTGCTTGAACGAGATCACGAGGCCCACGATCAGGCCGACTATGGCGGCCCCGATCCAGGCGGCCGGCGCGACGCTGTCTGGCACGGCTACCCACGCGAGAGCCCCGCTGATGCCGGTGAGCGCCAGCAGACCGACGGTCCGTACGACGACGTCGTCGATCGTCATCCGGTCGGTCTCGGCCGGAGCCACCACCGGCGAGGTGTACTGGACCTCCGTGCCGTAGCCGGCGGGCGCGGGCTGACGGTAGCCCGCCTGCGTCTCCGGCGTCAGCCGGGTGAGCACCGGATTATGACTACGCACAGCGCCTCCCACATCTCAGGGGTCACAAACAACCCCCAGCCTAGCGTCCGCGCGTGCCCGGGGCGGGACTCGAACCCGCACGCCTTCCGGCGGCCGCTTTTAAGGCAGCCGTGTCTGCCGATTCCACCACCCGGGCGCGGTAGCGCCCAGGTTATCCCGTCCTGGCGGTAGTGTCCCGCGGCCATCCGCCGGGCGCTACCGTAGCGGCCGTGAGCAGCGCAGCCCGCCAGCCGATCGCCGACGAAGCCGAGGTCCCCGAGAGCCAGCGCACGGCGGCCACCGGCAACCGGGCCGACGTACCGGCCCATCGCGGCGGGCGGCCGGTCGGCGCGGCGCGGCGCGGCGCAGGTCGACGCTTGATCGAGTGGTGGGCCACACCGGCCGCAATCGATCTCGCCGTGTGTCTCGGGTACGCGTCGTTCGCGTTCTGGCTCACCCGTGGGCTGTGGCCCCATCCGGCGACCCGGGCGATCGCGGACAACGTCAACGACCAGGCCCTGATCGAGTGGTTCCTGGCGCACGGCGTGCGCTTCTGGGCGGGCGACTTCTCCCTGGTCACCGGCCGGCTCAACGCGCCGGACGGGGTGAACCTGATGAGCAATGCCTCGCACATCGGGCACGGCGTGATCATGGCACCGGTAACAGTGCTGTTCGGCGCCGCGGTCTCGTTCGCGCTGCTCGTCGCCCTCAACCTGGCCGCGACGGCCGCGGGCTGGTACGTGCTGCTCGCCCGAACCCTCAAGCTGCACCGTGGCGCCGCCCTCGTCGGCGCGGCGTTCGCCGGGTTCGCCCCCGGCATGATCGCGCAGTCCAACAGCCACCTGCACATGACCGCGCAGTGGCTGGTGCCGCCGATCGTGTGGTGCGTGATCCGGCTGACGCGGGTCACGACGGCCAGGGGCACGGTTTTCACCGCGCTCGGTCTCGCCGCACTCGTCGGCGCCCAACTGGTCCTCGGCGAGGAGGTCCTGTTCCTCACCGCGCTGAGCCTAACGATCTTCTCACTGGTCTACGCGGTCTGCCGGCGCGACTGGGTCCAGCGGGTGGCGCCGCGCTTCCTGGCGGGCATGGCGCTCGCCACGGCGATCTCGGCATTGTTGGTCGCCTACCCACTGTGGATCCAGTTCCGGGGGCCGCAACACACGCCGAACATGCCGTTCGGGCCGGAGTTCTTCTACGCGGACCTGGAAAGTTACGCCGTCTTCTCACCGCTATCGATCGCGGGCTCGACCGAGGCGGGGAGGCTCGCGACCAGCTCGGCCGAGTACAACACGTACCTCGGCGTTCCACTGCTGCTCGTGCTGGTGGCGTTCGTGCTGTGGCGATGGCGGTCCCCCGTCACCGTTGCCGCCACGGCGACCGGGCTGGTGCTGGCCCTGCTCTCGTTGGGGCCTAACGTCACGATGTCGGGCGAACGCACCGGCTGGCCCAGCCTCTATTCGTTGATCGCCGAGCTTCCGGTCGTCAACGGGGCTCTCCCGACCCGGTACGCTCTCGCGCTCATTCCGCTGATCGGGGTCTTCCTGGGGTACGCGGTCGACGCCGCGCTGCGACGGCCCGGCTTCGCTCGTCTGGCGGTACCGGTAGCGGTCGTGGCGGCCCTGCTGCCCCTGGCGCCGAAGCCGCTCGTCGCGACGGACCGCGAGCCCGTGCCCACGTTCATTTCCAGCGGGGCGTGGCGGGAGTGCACCCCGGAGGGCGGCGTGCTCGTGCCCGTGCCCCTACCAACGCCACAGCAGCCCGACCTGATGCGCTGGCCGGCCGCCGCGAACGTGGCGTTCGGTATCCCCGAGGGATTCTTCATCGGTCCGTACGGTCCCGGGGGCGTGTCGTCAATCGGTATCTTCCCCCGGCCCACCTCCCAGTTGCTCGCCGGCGTCGCGAAGACCGGGCAGGTTCCCACGGTCACCGCGGCCATGCGGGCTCAGGCCGACGCGGACCTCGCCTTCTGGCACGCCGACTGCGTCGCGCTAGCCCACGTGCCGAACGAGGACGCACTCCGCCGGAGCCTCGAGGATCTGCTCGGCCCGGGCACCGCCATCGCCGGCACCATGACGTGGAAGGTCTCCTCCCGGTAGTCGTCGATCCACGGCCCCCGTCGATCTAGGCTCCCGGCCTCCGTCGATCTAGGTTCCCGGCTCCCGTCGATCTAGGGGTTGTTCGTGTGGTTTGATCTCTAACCACTGGAATAACCCCTAGATCAACAGAGATATGGCGGTCAGGTCGGCGGCGTCACGTCGGTGAACGGTTCGCGCGGGTGGTGTAGCTCACCCAGGGAAACGACCTCACGCTTGAGGAACAGCGCGAGTGTCCAGTCGACCACCACGCGGATCTTCCGGTTGAGGCTTGGAATTCGGCTCATGTGATAGGTGCGGTGCATGAACCAGGCCGGCCAACCGCGCACCTTCACCCCGTACACCTGGGCGACTCCCTTGTGCAGACCTAGGCTCGCGACCGAGCCGACGTGTCGGTGTGAGTAGTTCTTCAGCGTCGCCCCGCGTAGCTGTCCGCGGATGTTGTCGGCCAGCCGTTTGGCCTGGCGCACGGCATGTTGCGCGCTCGGTGAGCACAACGCGCCCGGTTGGCGCGATGTGAGATCCGGCACTGCCGCACAGTCCCCCGCGCTCCAGGCGCCCTCCACAATAGATCCGTCCGGTCGCACGACCTGCAACGTCGGCAGGCAGGTGATGCGACCCCGGTCGTCGCGCGGTAGGTCCGTCTCGTCGAGCATCGGCGACGGTTTCACCCCCGCGGTCCAGACGATCGTGTCCGCCTCGAAGCTGTCGCCGTCCGACAGCTTGACCACACCATCCACACAGGACTCCAGCCGGGTACCGAGCCGGATATCCATGCCGCGGTGGCGCAGCTGCTCCACCGTGTAGGCGCCCATGTCCGGGTCGACCTCCGGCAGGATACGATTCGTCGCCTCCACGAGCACCCACCGCATGTCGGCCTGGTCGAGTTCGCTGTAGTAGCGCAGCGCGTCGCGGACCATGTCCTCCATCTCGGCGAACGCCTCGATGCCCGCGTATCCGCCACCGACAAACACGAAGGTGAGCGCGCGCTGCCGGGTTACTTTGTCCACAGTGGTCGCCGCCACGTCGAGCAGGTCGAGGACGTGATTGCGCAGCCAGATCGCCTCGCCAATGGTCTTGAAGCCCACGCCGTTCTCCCGCAGGCCGGGGATGGGCAGCGTGCGGGAGACGGAACCGGGAGCCACGACGATGTGGTCGTAGGGAACCTCGCGCGGTGGCCCGACGATCGGCTGCACCGTCGCGACCTTGCGGGCGTGCTCGATCCGGGTCACCTCACCGGAGAGAACGTGGCAACGCTTGAGCTCGCGGCGCAGCGGCACGACAGTATGCCGCGGGGACAGGTTGCCGGCCGCCGCCTCCGGCAGGAACGGCTGGTAGGTCATGTGCGGCTGCGGATCGACGATCGTAACCTCGGCCTCGGTCGAGCGCAGCTTCTTGGACAGTCGCAGGGCCGCGTAGAGCCCCAGATGCCCGGCACCGACCACAAGGATCCGCTGCGGTTTCACGTTCGTCACGCTACTCCGGCCCGGTCGCCGGCACCGCGCTCTTATCGGGCACTGTCACGCAGCTCATGGGCGGCATCGCTCACGCCATAACGGTCGTCGGCTGATGCCCAGGTCAGCAGCGGGCGAGCCGGCCAGCGGCGGGCGAGCGGGTCAGCGGCGGGCGAGCGGGTCAGCGGCGGCGTAGGTGCCAGGCGAGCAGGCCGACAATCCCGGCCGCGATGGCCGAGCCGATGACCGGCGCCGCGAGCGTTCGCACAGCAGGCACCTGCTCGAAGACGGCCATGCCGCCCACCGCCACGGTGAGACTTCCCACCACGACAACGATGAGCCGCACCGCCCACCGCACCAGTGCCGCCGGAGCCACCGCGGCGTCGTAGGGCATCACCGCCGCCATGGCCGTCGCCGCGTGCATGACGTAGAGCCCGGCGGACAGCGCAGCGGTGCGCCACCACGACACCGTTTGGTCGAAACCGATAGTCGCCACCAGCCAGGCCCCCACGGCGAGCAAGGCCACCAGGGTGGCCGACCGGGTACGGGGAAACAGTCCGACCACGACACCGGCCGGCAGCAGGAGGAGGACCCGCGAGGACGACAGCAATGACGACGGCACGACCACCGCCAGCGCGACCAGCGCTCCGGCCACAGCGATGAGGCGGAGCAAAGCCGGACCGGGCATGGTCCGGCGCGCCATCGCGACGAAGTAGATGACCCGACTGGCCACCGCGCCGCGGACAAGCCGCAGCTCCGAGACCACCACGCTCATCATGATCGGTTCGCTCGCTTCGCGCCGCTGCGCGCGCTCATCGCAGCCCGATCCTCGGCGCCGCGGCCATCCGGTTCAGATCGTGCAACACGTGGTCGAGGCTGCCAGTGCCGGCCCAGGCGACGACGGGCACGCCCGCCTCCCGAAGCGCGTCGATGGTGTTCTCTCGCTCCAACCACCACAGGCGCTGGGCGAGCGATGTCCACTGTGAACCCACAACCTTGCGCTCGCCCGTACGGCCAAGGGTGTCCAGTGCGACGACGAACCTTCCGGCCTGCGCCAGACGTGCGATCATCTCCGTGCTCTCCGCCGAGAGCAGAGGAGTAAGCACAACGACCAGAGCCGAGTTCGGGATCAGGTGCGGGTCAATCGCGAACACCGGCCGGTCACTCGAACCCGGCATCGCCCGGGTCGCCAGCAGCCATTCGAGGATGGTGTGGTACTGGCGGCGCCCACTCGCCGAGCGCAGATGCCGAGGATGTCCCGAGTACTCGATGAGCCCGACCCGGTCGCCCTGTTGCAGGTAGTGTTCGGCGATCGCGGCCGCGGCTCGGACGCTGGTGTCGAGCACCGACGCCGTACCGTGTACTCCCCCGGACTGGCCCGCCTCGTGCAAGGCGTCCAGCAGGACCACGACCTCCGCGTCCCGGTCGGAGAGCGTCTGGGCGACGTGCAGCTCACGGGTGCGCAGCGTGACCCGCCAGTCGATGCGGCGCAGGCGGTCGCCCGGACCGTAGCGGCGCACACCCGCGAGCTCTCCGCCGACGCCGGGCCGGCGCGACCGGTGGCTCCCGATCAGCCCGGTGGCGCGGGGCATCGTCTCGTCCGCCCGGAAGGGCATCGTCAGCGGGTGGATGCGGACCGATGCGGCGGGAGCCTCGGCGAGCGCGCTCAGCAGCAGGCCGTCGGCGGCCACCGCGTAGGCGCGGGCGGGTCCCACCTCGTGCTGCCCCCAACGCAGCGCCGGCCCGGAGAAGCCGACCACAGTGGCCTGGAGCCCGGGCAGGGCGGTGGCGTACGGCCGATCGGCCCGGCGCAGGCGCAACCACGGCGAGTGCTCCACCCGGACTACCACGAGGTCGAAGCCGACCGGATCCGGGTTGGCCACGCCGACGGTGCCGTCGACCTGGCCACCCTCCGTGGCGACCTCGGCCGCGATGGCGACGGTGACGGCGGGCGCGGCGGTCGGCCGGCGCCGCAGCGCCCATGCGGTGCCCAACGCGAACGGTGCGGCCACCGCCACCAGGTCCAGTCGCCCGAGCAGCACACCCGCCAGGACGAGCGTGCCCACGAGCAGCACCGCCCGCCCGAGGGCGCGGGTGGATCCCCAGTTGTGGTCTCCCACGACTCAGGTCCAGGACGGCTGCTGTGGGACCGCGGCACCGTGGTGGGGCAGCGCGCCGCTGGCCGGTGCGGGCGTCTGTGCCAGCACGCTCGCCACCACAAACGAAGCATCCACCCGGCGCAGCCACATCTCCGGACGCAGCGTGATGCGGTGCGCTAGCGCGGCCACGGCCACCCGTTTGACATCCTCCGGGACAACGAAGTCGCGACCCGACAGGATCGCCACGGCCCGGGCGAGCAACAGCAACGCGAGCGACCCGCGCGGCGATGCGCCCACGAGCACCTGCGGCTGCTCCCGCGTCGCTGCCGTCAACGCCACGATGTAACGGCCGACCGAGTCCTCCACCACGACGTCCTCGCAGGCAGCCTGCATCGCACGCAGCACGCCCGCGTCCACCACCGGGTCGAGAATGGACTCCTCCCGGCGCCGAGCCATCCGCCGTTGGAGCACCACGAACTCCTCGTCCGGGTCGGGATAGCCGAAGGAGACACGCAGGAGGAACCGGTCGAGCTGGGCCTCGGGCAGTGGGTAGGTCCCCTCGTGCTCGATCGGGTTGGCCGTGGCCAGCACGTGAAACGGCGGTTGCAGCGCGTACGTGGTCCCCTCTACCGAGACCTGCTTCTCTTGCATCGCCTCGAGCAGAGCCGCCTGCGTCTTTGGTGGCGTCCGGTTGATCTCGTCGGCGAGCAGCAGATTGGTGAAGATTGGGCCCGCCCGGAACGTGAAGTCGTGGCTTCGCTGGTCATAGAGGAAGGACCCGGTCACGTCTGCGGGCAGCAAGTCCGGAGTGAACTGCAGCCGGCGAAAGTCAAGCCCGAGAGCCTGGGCGAAGCAACGCGCGGTGAGCGTCTTCGCCAGACCGGGCAGATCCTCAAGCAGCACGTGTCCGCCGGCGAGAATGCCGGCGAGAACCAACTCCAGTGCGTCCCGCTTGCCGACCACCACGGTGCCGACGGCGTCGAGGACCGCGCGCGTCAGCTCGCCCACCTCTACTGCGGACAGCAGTCCCTGCTCGGCGACCTGCAGCTGGCCCGACTCGTGCTTTCCGCTCATTGTCTGCCCTCGTTCCATCGCTCGGCGATCCACCGCCGTCGTGGTCCGTGCCGTTGCCTCGCGACTCCGCTCACAGTTTCTCCATCTGACTGACGGCCGCCGCGACCTGTGGTGGCGTCGGTACGTGCGTTGCAGGTTCGTGCAGGAAGCTCCAGAGCTCCTCGCCGAGCAGACCGCGGGCCCGGACCGGATCGCTGGACCGCGTAATGCCATGGCGCTGGCGGAGCCGCTCGTCAACGAGATCGCCGAGACGGCCGAGCATGGTGTAGGTAAAACGCTCCGGCGCGCTCGCGCCCCAGTCGAGCCGCCGGTCCCATCGGTGCACGGCGTTGAGCATGCCATCGCCGCCCTCGTACCAGCCATCCGCCGAGATCGGCACGATCGCGTGCGGGGCGGGCACCAGGACGCTGGCCCGGATCACTCCCGACTCCGAGGCCACGACGACGGCCCGTCGTACCAACACCGCCGCTGCCGACACGGCGGCGACGAGCAGGTACGGCGCGGCGTACCCGAAGGCCCGGAAGCCGGTGTAGACCACAGCGGAGATGGCGAACGCCTGGCCGATGGCGCGCAGACGCCACGGCGGTGGCCCTGCCGGGTCTGGCGGTGCGGCGTCACCGGAGCCCGGTCCGTCCTCCTCGGATAGCAGCTCGTCCAGGCTGGCATCGGGCGTCGACCCAAGCCGGGACCGCCGCGAATGTGTGCCCGGCCTCACCGCGCACCGACCGAAAGCTCGTCGCGCAGCTGACGGAGGGCCGAGCGCGCCTCGTCCCGCATCGCGGCGTCAACCACATGCGTCGCGTAGCGAGCCTCACGGTAGACGGCGGCCAGCCCGTCCAGCACCGTGGCGCTGACGTCATGCGTCGCAAGTAGACGCCGGACCAGGTCGGTCGATGTGTCACCCGGCTCCCGCGGCGTCCCCGCCTCCGCGGCGGCCTCCTCGAGCCGCACCCAGCACGCGATGACCGCGCGCCGGGGGTCGACGTCCGCGTCGTCGAGGTCGGCCAACACCTCCTGCACGGCGGCCCGGATCTGCGCCTGCGGAGTCGGCGCCTGCCCGGCCCCCGGCTCCGCGGTCAGCGTGGCCCGCCGTTCCGACAGCCGGTCCCGTACCAGCATCCAGAGCAGAGCGGCCAACAGGGCCAGTACAAACGCGGCACAGAGGGCGGTCGCCAGCCTCGCGACCCAGCCGGGCAGGACGAACCCCGCCTCGGGCGGGAGCGTCGGGGCGGCGGACTCAGGTGTTGGTGGTTGGGCGGTCTCGGCCTCCGGCGGAGCCGTCACCACCGCGCCGCGACCGTTCCCGACCCGGGTGATGGTCGGGTTGGAGTAGGCGGCCGCGATCATCGCCGCGCCGAGCAGGGCGATGATCGACACCAGCGGCAACCAGCGCGCGGCCCTCGCCATGACCCCCACCCCCTCCAACATGCCGGCCCAATGTCGCGCCGCGCCTCCTCTTTCGCCGATCATGAACTAGGGGTCATGATCGGGGCGTTTTGGCAACCTCAACTTCATGATCGCCGAGGTGCCGATACGCCAGCGATCTCGCGCGCGGCGGCCAACACGCCATCAAGCATCGCCGGGGTGAGCCGCCCGGTAAAGGTGTTCTGCTGGCTGACGTGATAACACCCGAGCAGCGTTGGGGCGCCGGCCAGATCCACCCGTACGCCGTGACCGAACGTCGGCCGGGGCACAGGCGGCACGGCGTCGTAGGCCGCCGCGACCGCCGGCCAATACGACGCCCAGGCGAACGCCCCCAGCGCGACCACCACGCGCAGCGTGGAGCGCAGCAGCGCCAGCTCGCGGACCAGCCACGGCGCGCAGGTGGTGCGCTCGATCGGGGTTGGCCGGTTCCCCGGCGGCGCGCACCTAACCGCGGCGAAGATGCGGGTCGCGAAGAGCTCCAGACCGTCCTCACGCGACACGCTCGTGGGCTGG
>Ga0184612_10000214_pt1 | contig 25837 bp, 15 predicted proteins | sample PLM3_60_coex_FD_133163 | JGI IMG/M metagenome (GOLD analysis project Ga0184612, IMG submission 133163) | Groundwater sediment microbial communities from an aquifer in East River, Colorado, USA - PLM3_60_coex | ecosystem: Environmental > Terrestrial > Soil > Riparian zone | place: USA: East... | reverse complement strand
GTACGCCAACGTGTTGAGGCCATACACGCCGAGCGCGGTGTTGATGCCGGGATAACCGGGGAACGCCGCGCTGAGATCCGCACGCTGGTTCCACCCGCTCGGGCTGCCGACGGCGACGCCATCCACATACACCGTCACTGTTCCACCGCCTGGGGGATCGGCCCGGCGAACGCGCGACAACACCCAACCGAAGTTCGCGAAGTTGCCGCTGATCGTCTCGCCCTGCCCGGGCGTATCGATGGCGCCGAATGGCTCGGTCGCGGTTGAGTTGACCACCAGAATGGCGCGCGAACCGAGCGCGGCGAATCGACCCTCGAGGTCGAAGGCGTTCGCGTGGAGCGTGTAGGCGCCGTTCCCCTGGTTCGGGAGCATGTTGGTCAGCACCATGAAGCCCCAGCCCGCGCGGTAGTTCAGCGGCGAGGTCGGGGCCACGGCCTGGACATCCGGCCGGGCGTCGTCGATCATCACGGCGTCGCCGAGGTAGACCTGCCCGGGACCGCAGGCGGGATGCCCCCCCTGCTCGCCGGCGACGGGGGTCCGGCAGACCGTGACCCGTGCGATGCCCACGTCGTCGATCGCCCATCCGGTCACCGGGACCGAGCCCGTGACCGTCGCGCCGTTGGCCGGCGTATCGATCGTGCCTGACGGCGGCAACGTCGCCCCCCAGACGCGTACGACCGTCTGCACGAACTGCGGCGAGTTGATGGCGCCGCTCGAGGTCACCCGAATGTAGCCGGAGTACTCGCCGGCGCCGTGATAGGTCTGGTTGACGAGGCTCACCGTCAGCGTCGCCGCCCCGCAGCCGGAGGCTGGGCTCACCGTCAGGAAGGTGAGATCCGAGGTCGCCGTCCAGCAGGGCTGACCGGCCGGAGCGTTCAGCGTCGACAGCCGCAACAGCTGCTGAGGCGTCTTGATCGTGCCGGCGGTGATGCCGAAATTCAGAACCGACCGGTTGAGCACCAGCCGCGCCGTGCTCGACCCCGAGTGGTCGATCCGAAGCGGCCATTTCGAATACGCGCCGTTGACGTTCGTTCCGTCATCGAACTCCACGTAGACGTAGTACTGCGCATTCTGCGGCAGACCGCTGGTGTTCCAGGCCAGGCTGCCGTTCACCGACGACGCGCTGGTGGACCCGATGAGCGTTTTTGCCGACGGATTCTTGTCGGCGTCGTAGTACACGCGCACGGTGCCACCGGTCTTGCTCGACGTCCATCGAACCGTATAACTCGTGTGAGACGTCTCGAACGCCGCGAGTTTGACGCTCTTGATATAGAAGGACGTCGGGTTCGCGAATTCGTGGGGATCGATCCTGAAGCTCGCGATGCCGGGGAACGCGCTGGACCCGGGCACCCAGCCCGTCTGCGAAGGACTGCCCGGGTCGATGGGGATCGCGGCCATGTCGAAGTTCAGACGGTTGAGCACGTTCGCGCCGCCGCGGCTGTTGAGCGTGATGCCCCAGCTGTAGCTCTCGTTGGCATCGCCGGCAACATGCCAGACGACGCGGACGATCGAGCCGCCGCACAGGTCGCGCGGCTTGTTGGGCAGTCCGATCTCCGCCGTGAAAATGCGATAACGGTTCGGATCGATGTGATGCAATGCCCCGCGGACGTTTCGGTGCAGCGGATACACGACAGGCTTGGCAAACTGGGCACAAAGTGCGGGGTTCGAGAAGTCTCCGAGCGTGCTCGTCCCGAAGAGAGTCGTGATGTTGCCCAGCGCCGTGCCCGATTCCGTTTCAGCGCCAGGGACCGTGGCAATGCCTGCGCTCGACAGGTTGATCGTGTGATCGATGTCCGACGCGCTCGTCATGTCCCAGGGATCGTTGAGGTGCGTCGTCGCGAAATCGTCGGTGCTGCCCTCCTCGGACGGAGAGGTGACCGTCAGCGTCGCCGGAGCGTTGACCTGGTAGAACCCTGACGAATACGCAAAGCTGCCCCCCGCCGCGGGCTGGATGGCCACGTAATAGTTCCCCGGGGCCAGCGCGCCGACATTGAGCGAATGACTGCCGCCAGAAACGCCCAGCGCGACCGGACCCAGCGTTCCGTTGTTCGCGTTCTGATCGTTGTCCAGGTGAATATTGACCGACCCGGAACCGTTCCACTGGATGGTCCTGAAGAGCGCGGGCTGATTGTCGACGAGCCGGACCCAGTCGATCTCGATCTGACCCCCTGCCGCCGCGTGGTCCTGTGCGGGATCGAGCCTCAGCGATCGCTTGGTGCCATTCCACGCCTCGCTGCCGCTCAAAAGACCAAGGGTCGCGAGGTCGACGAAATAGATTCGCCAGCCGGGCGTCGTGGTGACGACGTTCGAGATCTGCAGTCCGGGCGGGTCGTGCATCGTGTTCGTCGTCCAGTAGAACAGCATGTACTGCCCGTCGGCCGGGGTGCGCATCCGGATCGCCACGATGCGGTACAGGTCGGCGTTGATCGGAAAAGCCGAGCCGTTCTTCCCGATCGGCGGGAGGTTCGGGAAGTTGGTTTCGAGCAGCCAGACGTTGGGATCGGCCGCGATCGTGCCGCTGAAGAGACCGCCGCTGAAGTTGAAGCTCGAGAAGCCGTGCGACGGAAAATCGACGCTGTTGAGCCACCACCCGAGGTCGCTCCGCTGGCTCATGTCCCACGGATCCTGGAAGACCTGGGTCGCGAAGTCGTTGGCCGACGCAACCGCGTTGGCTCCGCCCGACGGCGCTGTGACGGAGATCTGCGCCGCGACGCGCGTAGCGCTCAGCCCGATCACGAGACAGCCAAGGCACACTATCCGCCTCATCTATAAGACCTCAAGTGCTAGCAGGGCTGCAAGAAAGCGGCCAGCCTGCGCGCGATTTACCTGGTCGCCTGGCCGGTCCCAGCCAGGACGCCAGTAGCGTCAGCGCGCTGGAATGCGGCCGAAACCGTAAGGGCGTGTGCGCTGTGGGCTGTTTAAGAACGGAGCAATCGCGGAGTGAATTGTAAGCAGGCGGGAGTCAGCGTAGAAGGCGAACACACATGCAGGTCCGGTTTCCACCTCTGCGGGCAGCCCGGGAAAATGTTTCACACCCCCCCGACGTCTTTATTCGACGAACGCCCGCACGGTGCCGTGCGGCGTATCGAACTTCCCATCCGCGCTGCGGAGCGCGAACGTCGACACACGCTCGACCCGCGCGAACCCGGCTGCCAGCGCCATTTGCTCGAGGCACTTCATCGTGGGGAACCAGAACGCCTGGCCTGTGGCGGTTCCGAGAAACAGGGCGCGCGCCTGATTCATGACGTGGACGTGGGTGTCGATGCCGGTGCAGATGATCGCTTCGCCGCGGCACACTCGACGCAGGCCGAACAGCGCTCGGAGCGGGTCGGTCAGATGAAGGAGCACGCTGGCGCAGAACACGAGATCGTAGACGCCCACGCGCTCCGGGGTCAGATCGTAGACGTTGCAGAACTGACGCTCGATGCGAGAGCCGCGGGCCTGGATGGCAAACCCCAGGGCACCGCGGTGATAGTTGTCGGCGGACGCCGGGACGCCGTCGAACACATTCTGCAGCACGGGGCTCGCATCGTGCTCGACCCAGCTGGGCAGCTCCGCGGTCGCGACTTTCGCGGCACCGCGGCGCTCGAACTCGAAGGCAAAGAACCCGTGTGCGGGCCCGACGTCGAGGACCGATCGCCCCTCGAGCGAGGGGGGAAGACCATAGTGTTGGATCAGGGGCGCCAGATCGTACTGGCCGGGGGTGACGATCCCGTGCCCCAGATCAATCGTGTGATACCACTCGTAGTCGGATACCCGGCGGCGGATCTCTTCAGCCGTTAGAGCTGCACTATCGATGGTCATGTGGTCTCGTAGGGGCGGTTCGCGGACCCGCCCCTACATCGTATAGCGGCCGTAGGTGTATCCGTCGGCCTTTTTGCTATGGGTTTCGCACGATAGTTGGTGTATTCTCTCACTGCTGCAATTGGTACCTGAGCGTTTTCGAACGTCCTGCGACCGCCGCATCTCGTGAAAGCTACGCCCACCCTGCTGACGTTTCTCGGGAGCTGCGCGCTCTCGGCCGCGCTCACACCGCTTGTCCGGCTGCTGGCCCGCCGCCGAGGATTCCTGGCGCAGCCGCAACGGGACCGGTGGCATCCCGATCCGATCCCCGTTCTGGGCGGCTATGCAATCGCCGCGGCCTTTTTCGGCGCAACGCTGCTCAGCACGCCCTTGCAGCCGCTGCTGCCGCTGCTTGTCGGCGCCGGGCTGATGTTCGGCCTTGGGGCGCTCGACGATCGTTCCCACCTCGGGGCCACGACCAAACTGATCGCGCAGACCATCATCGCGGCCATCGTCGTGTTCCTCATGCCGCCGGCGCATATCACCGGCATCGCTCCCGTCGACGGGCTGTTGTCGCTCATCTGGATCGTCGGCATCACCAACGCGTTCAATCTGCTCGACAACATCGACGGTCTCTCGGCGGGGATTGCGACGATTGCGGGCACGTTCTTTCTGGCAGCCCTCGCGCCCGGGGGCGCCACGCCACTGACGTCGGCCGTGGCCGCCTTCGTGGGCGCCTCCTTGGGATTTCTCATCTACAACGCGCGGCCCGCCTCGATCTTCATGGGCGACAGTGGCAGCCTGTTCCTGGGTGCGTTCCTCGGAGGAGCCGCACTGCTGGCGGCGCCGGGGCTCAAAGCCGGCGTCCTCCCCGTGGCAGCGATCCCGTTGTTCATCCTGCTCGTCCCCATCTTCGATACGGCGTTTGTCAGCGTCACTCGCCGTCTGGCTGGCCGCAGCCCGCTCCGCGGCGGGCGCGACCATCTCTCGCATCGCCTGGTCGCACTGGGCATCGACGAGCGTCGGGCCGTGCTCGGTCTGTACTTGCTGGCCGCGCTCGGAGGGTTCGTCGCGCTGAGCCTGCAGTACGCCGACGGGGGCTACGCCGCACTCATCATCGGCCTCTATCTGATCCTGCTCGCCGGCATCGGCATCGTTCTCGGCCACGTCGAGGCGCACGCGCTCGATGCCGAGCGCCCGGACCCGCCGCTCGTATCGGACGTGGCGTACCAGAACCGCGCCTTTGAAGTGCTGCTGGATCTGGCGCTCCTCGCGCTGGCCTACTACGCGGCATTCCGATTCCGGTTCCAGGGTGAGGCGTTCACGCACTTCCTGCCGTACTTTGCGACGTCGTTTCCGCTCGTGCTTGCCTGCCAGCTTGGCGGGCTGGCCGTGGCGGGCAAGTACCGGCAGGTGTGGCGCAACTTCGGCGCACCCGAGCTCGTCGGCATCCTGAAAGGCGTCGCAATCGGGTTCGCCGGATCGGCGCTCCTGATGCTCTACATGTACGGGTTCGTCGGATTCTCGCGCCTGGTGTTCGCCATCGACGCCGTCCTGCTGGTGTTCCTCGTGGTCGGCAGCCGCCTGCTCATCACGACCCTGGACGAGTACCTGCGCACGCGGCGTGGCGGAGGACGGCAGGTGCTGATCTACGGCGCTGGTGCCGGAGGCCGACTGCTGGTCCACGCGCTGCTCGAGGATCGAACGTTCGCCCTCCTCCCCATCGGCTTCATAGACGATGACCCTGCGAAACACCGGCTGCACGTCGAAGGCGTGCCCGTCCTCGGCACGTTCGACGACCTCGCGGCGCTCCTCGCGGCCCACGACATCGCCGAGCTGGTCGTGAGCATCAAGATGCTCGACCGGATGCGCCTCGCCGAGGCCGCCGCCATCTGCCGCGATGGTGGCGTCACGATCCGATCGATGCGGTTCGCGCTCGAGGACATCGGACCGGTTCCCGCCCTCCGTCATGTTCAGGGTCGGTGACCCGACAGTGAGCGCCATGGTGAACCGGGCGGCCGAGGCGCCGTCGATCCGGCGCACGCTCCGCGGTCTGCAGCAGTATCGTCATCTCCTCCGCAACCTCGTGCTCAAGGACCTGAAGCTGAAATACCGCGGGTCGGTCGTCGGCTTCCTCTGGTCGCTGGCCAATCCGCTGCTCATGGCCGTCGTCTACACGGTGGTGTTCACGAAGATTCTGCGGGCCGGATCGGAAGGGTTCGTGTTCTATCTGATGCTGGGCCTGCTGGCGTGGACGTTCTTCGCCAATTCGGCCGGCATGTCGACCGGCTCGATCGCCGACAACGGCGGGCTCGTCAAGAGCGTCTGGTTCCCGCGCGCCATCCTGCCGACGGCGACGGTCCTCTTCAACCTCGCGCAATACACGTTGACCGTGCTCGTGTTCCTGCCACTGATGCTGCTCTACTATCACGTGCCGCCGGCGGCCCCGATGCTCCTCTTCCCGGTCTTCGTCGGTCTGCAGTCGCTCTTCACGATCGGCGTGGCGCTCATCCTGGCGACGAGCACCGCATTCTTCCGGGACGTGCGGCACCTCGTGGAGGTGGCCCTGGCGGTGCTGTTCTGGACGACCCCCATCCTCTACCAGCTGGACCATCTCCCAGCCCGCGTGCGCCGACTGATCCTCATGAGCCCGATGTCGCCCTACATCGGCGCCTACCAGGACATCTTCTATTACCGACAGTGGCCGGACGCCGCCATCTGGCTCACCGCTGTCGGATATGCCGTCGTCGCGCTCGTTCTCGGCCTCTGGCTGATCGTCCGCAACGAAGACAGCTTCGCGGAGCGTATCTGACTTGTCCCTCGCCCTCGAATCGCGGGACCTTTCCAAACGGTTCTTCCTCCGGCACAATCCTGCAGCAGAACTGAAGGTCAGACTGCTCGGCCTGTTCGATCTGTCGCGCCGCCAGCGGGTCGAGGAGTTCTGGGCGCTGAAGTCGATCTCGCTGAAGATCCGCCAGGGCGAATCTGTAGGGCTCATCGGGCGCAACGGGTCGGGGAAGAGCACATTCCTCAAGGTCGTGGCGGGAATCCATCGACCGACGACGGGCGAGCTGCTCGTCGCCCGGGGCACGCGGATCGGCAGCATGATCGAGCTCGGCACCGGGTTCCATCCCGAGCTGACCGGCCAGGAGAACGTGCTGTTGAATGCCTCCATCCACGGCCTCTCGCGGGCGGAGTCCCTCGACATCTACGACCAGGTGGTGGCGTACTCCGGCCTGCAGCACTTCATGGACGTACCCATCAAGAACTACTCCTCGGGGATGCACGTGCGGCTCGGGTTCTCGATCGCGGCGACGCTCGATCCGGACGTCCTCCTGCTCGACGAGATCTTTGCGGTCGGCGACGAAGACTTCCAGAAGCAGTGCGTAGCTACGATCAAGTCGTTCGAGGCGCGGGGCAAGACGATCGTCTTTGTGTCCCACTCGCCGACGGCGATTCAAGCCATCTGCGATCGGGCCTGCCTCCTCGATCGCGGTCGCCTCCTCTATGACGGAACCGTCGACGGAGGCCTCACGGAGTATCGCCGGCTCACCGCCGCGTCGCCGCACGAGGCGCTCGGGCCCGTCGACGCGCCCGCGACGGCCTCCCCGGGCGGTCACGCACGCGCGTCCGGGGACGCCGATCTGGCGTGGCACCGACTCGCCAGCGGTGGCCGGTGGTCGGAAGAGGGTGCGTGGGTGTTCGACTTCCTGCGGCGCCAGGGGTTGCGGCCCGAACAGCACGTCCTCGACCTTGGCTGCGGCAGCCTCTCGGCCGCGAGCCGGCTGCTGCCCTACATGCAGCCGCACCATTACTGGGGGTACGAGAAGAGCATCGAGTTGTACATCGCTGGCTCGCAGATCGAGTTGCCGCGTGCCGGCGTGCGAGCGGAGCTCGGGCACTTCATCGTCAACGACGATTTCGATTTGTCCGATGCGGCGCACCCATTCGATCTCGCCATCGCCAGCGCGCTCTTTCGCCGTCTCGCGCTCAACAGCATCGCCCGCGCGATGGCCAGCGTCATTCGAGCGCTCGCACCGGACGGGCGTTTCTACGCCACGTGGCCGGAGAACCCGGATCCAGCTGACTTTGGTCCGATGGTTCGCGCGGACGGATCCACGACATACAGCGATCACGAGCCGTTCCATTACAGCTTCGCGATGTTGGCGGCGATAGTGGAGGCCGTCGGTGGTGTAGCGGAGCGACTCGATGAGCGATCGCACCCGCGCGGTGAGACGATCATGCTCATCACCCGCCGGATTGGGGCGTGAGCCCTTGACGGACGAGACTGTTCGCCACACGCCTGACCTCGATGCGCTCCAACGCGAGCTCGCTACGGCGCGCGCCGAGGCGGAGGACCTTGCCCGCGAGCTCAGCGCGATCTGTGCCGACTCGGAGGCCGCGCTGGAGGATCTCCGGCGACTGGTACTCAAGTATCAGGAGGTGCAGCAGGATTCCGCCGCAACGCAATCCCGCATCGCGGCGATTCGCGCCAGCAACACCTGGCGTGCCGTCGAGGCGCTCCGCCGCGCCCGAATCCGCCTCGGCCTGCACCGCGGCCCTGACGGCGGGCTCGCCCGCCCACGGCGGCGCGCAGGCGTGCCCCGGTTCGTGCGACAGCACCCAGTCGGTGTCAACGTCGCCGGGTATCTCGACACCGAGAGTGGCATGGGTGAAGCGGCGCGCGGCAGTATCCGATCGCTCGAGGCCGCTGCAATTCCCGTTGCGCTCAACAACGTGGCATCGCGCCTGCGGAAGCAGGACCTGTCCTACGCCGGCGCATTCGTCAGCGATAATCCGCATCCCTTCAACCTGGTGCACCTCAACGCGGACAACATGGGATGGTTCGCCGCCGGCCAGGGGCGCGCGTACTTCCGGCATCGGTATACGATCGGGTACTGGTTCTGGGAGCTGTCGGAGTTTCGCGACGAGTGGGTTCCATTTTTTGGGTTCGTGGACGAGGTCTGGGCGGCCACCGAGTTCATGCGTCAGGCTTACGCAGCCCGATCGCCGGTTCCGGTCGTTCGCATCCCGCTGCCCATCGTTCTACCGGCCGTTCCGGCGCTGGGGCGATCGCACTTCCGGATCCCGGCCAGAGGCGCAGTCTTTCTGTACATGTTCGACGTGTCCAGCCAGGCCGAGCGGAAGAACCCATTCGGCGCGATCCAGGCCTTCCGCCGTGCCAGGTTCGAGCGAGACGAAGCAGTGCTCGTGCTCAAGTTCACGAATGCGGAGTACGATCGTGACGCGGTCCGCCGGCTCCACGAGGAGTCCGCCGGCCTGAACGTCGTGCTGCTCGACGGCTACATGGACCGCGCGGAGCTCTGGGCGCTCCTCAGCACGGCCGACTGCTATCTGTCGCCGCACCGGTCCGAAGGGTTTGGCCTCACGATCCTCGAAGCGATGCGTCTCGGCAAGCCGGTCATCGCGACCGCATACTCGGGCAACATGGACTTCATGACCCCGGAGAACAGCTTCCCGCTCAGCTATCGTTTGATCGCACTCGAACGCGACTATGGTCCCTACATGCGCGGCGCGTCGTGGGCCGACCCCGACCTCGACGAAGCCGCGCGCCTGATGCGGCTCGTCGTCGAGCACCCGGACGTCGCCCGGGCACGCGGCGAGCGAGCCGAACAGCAGATCGCGCAGGAGCGAGACCCTGCCGTCACCGGCGCGATCGTGCGCCAACGCCTGGATGAAATCCGACACGCGGATTACCCACGGGACGCGGATCACGCGGATCATTCACGGGACGTTTCGTGAACGATCCGAGCGATCCGCGTGATCCGCGTCCCGTGAAAGATCCGCGTCCTGTCAGCGATCCGCGTGCACTGGCAGCCGCGCTCCGGCAGCGACTGCGCGACGCACTGCAGGACGCCCAGGCTGCGCTGAGGCGCGCCGAGGACACAAATCAGCGCCTCCACCGCGAACTGAATCAGATAACCACGTCCGGCGGGCGCCGATGGCTCGTCGGCATCCGGCACAGTGGGACGCGCGCAGCGCGGGCGATTGGTCATCCGATCTGGACCACCGGCACGGTCGTGCGAGGCCTTCTCGCAACGAAAGGGCCGGCCACCGCCAGACGTGCCTTGACCCATCTCCGCCGGCGGGCTCTACCGCTTCGGCTGTCGGCGCCGGCACGACGATGGTTCGAACACGGCGACGAATCGCTCGCAATCCGATGGATTGGCCCGTTCAACCTGCGACATCGATCGTTTGAAGCCCTCCTCTGCCATCCGCCCGCCGGAGTCGAGTACCGGATGACCGTCCCCGCCGGCTCCCGCTTCGTCTGCGCGTGCGCGATCTCGCCACAGGTCTGGCAGGAGCGCCCGCCACGGGTGGAGTTCACGATTGCCGTACACGTGCCGGCCGGCCAGGCCGAACCACAAGACGACGGCTGGCGCCGCGAGGTGACGGTCTCGATCGACCCCGGCGCAACCTGGACCGACCGGCGCTGGCACACGGTGTCTATCGATCTCCCCCCAACTGACGGCACGCCGCTCGACGTCGTCGTCACGCTCTCGACCCGCGTCGCTGCCGGCGCCGGGGTCGACAACGCGTGGGCACTCTTCGGCGAACCCCGCTTCGAGTGGCCGCGGAGCCCAGCCGAGGTGCGACGGTCGATCTCGACCTTTGCCAGCCGGCTCCGCACGAGCGGTCTTCGCTCCTCGCTCGAGCTGCTGACCGCCGCCGGAATCACGACGCCGGACGCCGAGTCGTATCCGCGCTGGGTGGCTCGCCACACGCGAAGCGAGTCGGAACTTGCCACGCTCGCCGAGGAGGTCGCGGCGCTCCCCTACCAGCCCCTCATCAGCGTCATCGTCCCGGTCTACAACACGGATCCGCAATGGTTGCGTGCCTGCGTCGAATCCGTCCAGCGCCAGGCGTACCCGAACTGGGAGTTGTGTCTCTGCGACGATGCGTCGACGACGCCAGCGACCGTGCAGACGCTCCGCGAGTATGAATCCGACAAGCGGATTCAGGTCCGCTACTCGTCTGTGAACGGCGGGATCTCGGTTGCCTCGAATCTGGCCCTGGATCGCGCACGCGGGGATTACGTCGCCCTGCTCGATCATGATGACGAGCTGGCACCCGATGCCCTCGCCGAAGTCGTGAGGCACGTCAACGCGCATCCGGAGGCCGACGTCATCTACTCGGACGAGGACAAGCTCGACCTGCAGGGTGCGAGATGTGACGTCTTCTTCAAGCCCGACTGGTCACCCGAGCACTTCCTCGCGTGCATGTACACCTGCCACCTCATGGTCGTTCGGCGGCAGCTCATGAACGACGTGGCGGGCTTCAGAACCGGCTACGAAGGCGCTCAGGACTACGACCTCCTGCTGCGGCTGATGGAGCGGACCGAGCGGATCCATCACATCCCGCGCGTGCTGTATCACTGGCGAAAGCTGCCAGGGTCGACCGCAAGCGCGGGAGAGGCGAAGCCATGGGCGCTCGATGCCGGCCGACTGGCGGTTGCGGACTACGTCGGCCGCAACAGCATCGAGGCCGAGGTGCTGCCGGGAGGCGCGCCGGGGCTCTATCGCGTTCAGCGTCGGATTCGCGATCGACCGCTCGTCTCGATCGTCATTCCCACGGCCGGCCGGCTGCGAGACGTCAACGGCACGCCGGTGGATCTGCTCGCGAACGCGATCCGAAGCGTCGTCCAGAAGACCTCGTATGACGCGTACGAGCTCATCGTCGTCGCCGACGAAGGCGGCGTGCCGGCGACCACGACCCGTGCCCTCGAGGGGACCCGTCACACGGTGCTGCCCTTCACGAGGCTCGGCCTGTTCAATTTCTCGGCAAAGATCAACGCGGGCGTGTCGGCGTCGTCAGGAGAGCATGTGCTGCTCTTCAACGACGACCTCGAAGCCATCTCGCCGGAGTGGTTGTCGGCGATGCTCGAGTACTCGCAGGAGCCTGCGATCGGGGCAGTCGGAGCCAAGCTGCTCTACCCGGATGGCCGGCTGCAGCACATCGGCATGGTGCTTGGCGTGGCAGGCCTCGCCGCACACGCGTTTCATCAGCACCCGGGCGTGTCGGCTGGCTATGCGGGCAGCGCAATCATGACGCGCAACTACTCGGCGGTGACCGGGGCATGCCTCATGACGCGGCGTCGTGTCTTCGAAGAAGTGGGCGGTTTCGACGAACGGTTTCCGATCGACTTCAACGACGTGGACTACTGCCTGCGGCTGCGCCGCGCCGGATACCGCGTCGTCTTCACGCCGTGGGCTCGACTCTACCATCACGAGTCGGCCAGCTTCGGTGTGCGACGGCAGGACCTCGCGGGGCTCGCCGAGATGCGCCGCCGATGGGCGAGCGTCATCGACCGCGATCCGTACTACAATCCCAACCTGACTCGAGACTTCACGGACTTTCGTATCGATGCGTGATATCGATTCCGATGTTCCGCGCCGGCGCGCGCGGCGGATCGGCATCCTGCTGTTCGTCGGCCTGATCGTCGTGCCGCTCGTCACCGTCGCGGTCGCCAGCACGCGGTTGTTCCAGCCTGGCGGAGGCGTGCTCGAGGTCGAGCTGCTGGCCAAGGGCGGGCGCTGGGCGGAGATCTTCTGGAGCGCCGACTTCGCCATGAGCCCGAACGACTCCAGCCTGGCGATGCTGCACCAGCAGCCCGGAACGTTCGACACGCTGCGCTTTGCCCTGCCGCAGAAAGCGCTCGAGGTCCTGCGCCTGGATCCACTCGACGGCGAAGGCGAGGTCGTCATTCGCCGCATGCGCGTCCTGGACGACCAGGGGCGAACCGTTCGGACCATCGATCCGACGGTGATGATGCCGCTGCATCAGATCGCCGTCATACGCCCGGAACGCGATGGCGTCCGCATCGTCACGACGCCCGGTGCGAACGACGCGATGCTGGTCATGAGGAGCAGCTGGCTCGTCGGACCGCCGCGCTGGTACAACCTGCAGTTCGTCACTCCCTTTTCCCTCACGTGGATCGCGGTCGCGGTTCTCGTCTTGATCTCTACCGGACTCGCGTGCATCGTGCGCGAGATTCGCGCCGGGCCGGTCTCGAGGCGCGACGCCCTCTGGCTCGCGGCGCTGATCCTCACGGTGATCTGGGCAAAGCTGGCGCTCCTCCAGCAGTATCCCGTGCCGGTGCCGTTCTGGGATCAGTGGGACGGCGAAGCTCTCACCCTCTACATTCCGTGGGCGGATCACGGCGTCACCTGGCGCCAGATGTTCACGCTGCACAACGAGCATCGCATCTTCTTCAGCCGTCTGCTGGCGCTTACCGTGCTCCTGACGAACGGGCAATGGGATCCGCAGCTGCAGATCGTCGTGAATGCGGTGCTCCATTCCCTGGCGGCGCTGGTCTTCGCCGCGATGTTGTGGCTCGCCCTGGGACGACGGCATCTGCCTGGCGTGGTGCTCGCGGTCGGTCTGGCGTTCGCTCCTCCCTTTGCGATCGAGAACTCGCTGGCCGCATTTCAATCGGCGTTCTATTTTCTCGTCCTGTTCTCGGGTCTGGCACTGTACCTGATGGGCACCTCGCAGCCCGGCACGGCGCGATGGTTTCTCGGGTGTCTGTTCGCGTTGTGCTGCCCCTTCACCGTCGCAGGGGGCATCCTCGTCCTGCCGGCCATTGCCGGCATGATCGTGTTGCGTGCTATGGCCGATCGCTGGGGCTGGCATCTACTCGCGGCAAGCGCGGCAGCGTTGGCCGTCGTGGCAGCGGTCGGGTATGCTGCGCTCCCGCCCGCGATCGCGTCCCACGAAGCCCTCAGAGCGGGCACCGTACGCCATTTCGAGATCGCCTTCGCGCGAAGCCTCGCCTTCCCGTGGATCAATTACCCGCGAGCCACGGTGGCCATGTGGCTTCCCCTCACAGCAGTAGGACTGCTGATCCTGTGGCGCCGTCTGCGGACGACCGCGATCGAGCAGGTCACGCTGGCGATGGGCGCCTGGGTTGTCGTGCAATGCGCCGCGATGGCGTACTCCCGCGGCGCCAGCGGCGCCGCGCCCGCGTCGCGCTACCTCGATATAGTGGCGCTCGGTTACCTCGCCAACACCGCGGCGATCCTCTCATGGCTGAACCCGCGGAACGGCCGCCGACTGATGGTGGCTGTGGGACTCGTGGCCTGGATCTCTGTGACGGGCGTCGGTCTCAAACGAGTGAGCGAGGAGATGCTCGCCACACACGGGCCCTTGCGCCGCCACTATTCCCGCGAGCACCTGAGGAACGTGCGGCAGTTCATGATCACTGACAACGTGCGGGAATTCGTCTCGTTGAAGGGCCCTGACGAGGTTCCTTACCACAGCGCGTCAATGCTCGCCAACTGGCTCGAACAGCCCTCCATCAGGCGGATCCTGCCGGCGGCCGTTCGACAGCCACTCGACGTTCGATCGGCGGGCGCATCGGCCACCGGCGGCATGCAGGGCTCGTCGAGCGCCACCGGCTATTTGCAGCCGGTGTTCGATTCCTACGCGGCCTCCGATAGCAGGGGTGAAGCTCGTTTCGAGAGCCAGCCGATCACCTGCCAGGATCTCCGGCACATCCGCTTCGAGGTCAACAGCTCGGCGAGCTGGTCGGGCCTGCAACTGTCCCTCAAACGTCTCCAGTCGGGTAAAGAATCGCGTGTCGTCCCGCCCTGGTTTGCCCCCGGTGGATGGTTTGGGGTCTCCGTTCGCTGCCCGGAAGGCCCATTCACCATCGTGGCGGTCGATTCATCGCCGACGTCCTGGTTCGCGTTCAGACAACCCGCCGAGGTCGCGCTCGGATCGGCGCTGGCCGAGTCCCTCGTTCAGCGTTCCCGTTTTGTCGGATTGGCCGCCGTAGCGCTCGTGCTCCTGGCGCTGGGATCGACAGTTCGACGATGGCGGTCGAGCGCAGGCCACGCCGACATGGCTGCAGACCCATCCCTGCTCGCGGACGGCGTCGCCGTCGCCTGCACGATCTGCGGCGGCACAGAGACGGACCCGCTCTACGTCAAGTACGGTTACGCGATCGGTCGCTGTCGACAATGCGGGCTGATCTACGCGAACCCACGCGCTCCTGAGGCGGCGATCCTGAGCCGTTACAGCCCGGACTATTTCTGGAAGGAGTACCTTCCCTCGATCGGCGTCGTCGACGGGACCTTCGACCTGACGCGATTCGATGCGCGCCATGCGTCGGTCCTGCAGATGATCGCGGCCGATGCGCGGGGGCGACGTCTGCTCGAGGTCGGGTGCGGCGCCGGCTTCTTTCTGAAGGCCGCGGAACGCGCGGGCTGGAGCGTCGAGGGCATCGAGCTGTCGACAGAGGCCTCGCGCTTTGCCGTCGAACGACTCGAGCTGCCGATTCGCCGCGAGCGCGCGGAGGACGCACCAATCGCGGTCGCGTCGTTTGACGTCGCCGTGATGTTCGACGTGATCGAGCACCTGTTCGATCCGCGCGCCGTCCTCGCGGCGATAGCCAGGGCGCTTGCTCCTGGCGGCACGCTCGTCATCAGCACGCCCAACGTCGATTCCGCGAGCCGGTTTCTACTCGGGACAGACTGGGCTGTTCTGAGCCCGCTGGAGCACGTCTATTACTTCAGCGAGGACAGCCTCCGCCGCCTGCTCGAAGCGACAGGCTTTTCCGAGGTGCGTTTCGTGCGGGAACACGCGATGTGGGGGCCCCAGGAGACGATCAACTTCCGGTACACGCACGCCCCGAGCGGGCTGCGCGCGACAATCACGGAGTGGATCGTGCGCACCGGCGGCGCTCGCCTGGCCCGGGCACTGCAACGCGCTGGACGCCAGGATGCGCTGCTGTGCTTTGCTCGACGGCGTTAGCGTGCGTTACTCCGTCTCGCCGTAATGCCTCTCCTCGGGCGCCTTCCCGACCGACATGGCAGCTTCGAGCCTCCGGATTTCTCTCTTCGCCGCCAGCAGCTCCCGAGTGAGCTCACGAACGCGCGCGTCGAGCGACTTGTGGCCCTGCTGCTGCCGCCGCAGGGCAACCGCCGCCTGCCGGACCGCGGCAATCAACTGCATCTGAAGCTGATGCTGCTGGAACGCGTAGGGCCTCAGAAGCCGGAACAACACACGTTGGGCGGCGCGTCGAAATCCGGCCAGTGACCCCTCGGCGCTCTCCTGCAATGTGGCCATGGCTTCCAAGTGAGGCAGCATTGACTCGAGCGGACCGATGCCCGAGCCGTCCGCTCCTGGGGTGGCGTCAGGAGCGGCCACGACGCCGTCAGTGGCAACCCGAGGGTCCGGCTGGGCTGCATGAAGCCCTCCTTGTGCGACAGGCAACAATTCCAATGGAGTCTTCTCCCGTAGGTCGCTGTCACGCCAGATCCACTCTGCAAACTTCGCAGCGTCGCTTCCGTTGATGTCCGGAAACTGGATCTGCAGGTCCAGCCGATCCTGATAGATGGAGTACAGGTAGCGCGAGAGCTGGCGCGGACCGTCGTCTGCCGGCCGATTCAGCCATCGGAGAAACGCCTCGGGGTTCGTTTCGTCGAACGGGTCCGGCGGCTCAGGCGCGGTTCCCTGTTCGGCGGCCATCAGGCCCGACCGGAAGAGCCTGCGCATCCGCGTCGTCATTTCGAGGCCGCACGCGATCCGGCTCCAGCCGTATGGCCGGCGCTGGCGCATCTCGAGTCCTGCGCGCTCGAGGTGGACCGCGTAGTCCTGGCACAGTCGAGCCAGCACGGGACGATCGCTCAGGAGAATGCGCGGACGATCGCCCTGGTGAGTGCTGAGCAGGTGCTGCTTGCTGATGTCGAAGCCGCTGAAGTGGAAGAAACGCAGCGGAACACCATCGACCAGATAGCGCTCGCCGTCGAGCGTCAACTCTCTACCGTGGAGGTTCCAATAGGCGACGTTGTAGCCCGGGTCCTTGAGGATCACGTGATCGAAGAAGCTCGGCACGAAGTCGACCCATCGCTGGTCGGTGAACATCATGCGCGCGACGTCGGCCAGCGCCTCCCGCCGCGTCACCTGCCACCACCAGTCCAGGAACGGACGCGCCGATGGCGCCACGGCGACAAACCCCAGGTTGTAGACACCCGCCGCCAGCACGAAGAACCCGTCGACCTGCCGCTCGTCCCTGGGAAAGGGGCGCATCGTGTGGGGCGTCAGCACGATGCCGTGTGAGGCGGCCAGACGCGACAGATCTTCGAGCGAGTCATAGATGCGGATGTCGGGATCGAGGTACGTAATGCTCGGCCGACCTTCGTCGACGAGCCGTCTCAGCAGGAGCGGCTTGACCGCCGTCGCCAGCTCCGTGACGTCGTAGATGCCGGCAAGCCGTCGGATCTCCGCGCGGTCGAGGCCGAGATCGCTCAGCCGTCGCCAGTCGATCCGCCGATCTTCGAGATCGACCGCCCGTTGCTCGTCGTCAATCAGGAGCACGACGAACGAACCGTCGGGATGGTGCGCAAAGAACGAGTCGGCGAGCACACGAGCGTAGGGAAGATAGTTGGAGGCGACAATCGTGCAGGCGTTCAGCATTGGGCGCGAAACCACTCGTAGGTCGAGCGGAGCCCCTCGTTCAGGTCGCAGCGGTGTCGCCAGCCCAGGGCATGCAGCCGGCTCACGTCGAGTAGCTTCCGAGGCGTGCCGTCCGGCTTGGAGGTGTCGAAGGTAATAGTGACATCGGGCGCGACGAGATCCCGTACCCGCTCGGCGAGCTCGCCGATGGGCAGGTCCTCTCCTGTGCCGACGTTGATGTGCTCGTCGCTGTCGTAGCGTTCCATGAGAAAGAGACACGCGTCCGCCAGGTCGTCGACGTGCAGGAACTCCCGTCGAGGACGACCGGTGCCCCAGACGACGGCCGACCGCGCGCCTGCCAGTTTCGCGTCGTGAAACTTCCGGATGAGCGCCGGCACGACATGGGAGCTGGTGAGATCGAAGTTGTCTCCGGGTCCATAGAGATTGGTCGGCATTGCGGAGATGAAGTCGCAGCCGTACTGGCGTCGATACGCCTGACACAGGCGGATTCCTGAGATTTTGGCGACGGCGTACGGTTCGTTCGTCGCCTCGAGGGGCCCGGTCAGGAGCGCCTCCTCGACGATCGGCTGCGCGGCGTCGCGCGGATAGATGCACGAGCTCCCCAGATAGAGGAGGCGCTTCACGCCGTGCACGTGGCTGGCGTGCGTAATGGTGGCGTGAATCATCAGGTTGTCGTAGATGAACTCGGCCGGGCGCGTGGAATTCGCGAGAATGCCTCCGACCGTGCCGGCGACCAGAAAGACGTACTCGGGGCGGTTCGCCCTGAACCAGTAGTTCACCGCCGCCTGATCGCGCAGGTCGAGCTGATCTCTCGTGGCGCCCAGAACGTTGGTGAACCCGGCGCTCGTCATTCGGCGCGCGAGCGCGGAACCAACGAGGCCGCGATGTCCGGCGACATAGATCGCCGCATCGCGCGGGATCGCATGTGCTGGCACCCTCAGCCCCTCGATGACCCTTCCTGGCGACTTTTTCTCGCCACGAGGAACGTCTGTTTTCCCAGCAACCACCACACGGGTCGGACCGCAAGATACAGACGGACCAGCCACGGCGACTGCGGGAGGGCGCTGCGCGTGGTGTATGGAAGGAATCGCGGAATGACTTCGACGATCTCGAAACCCAGACTCTGACACGCCTCGACGAGCGAGCGATCGGTGATCGGGAGATGATGATCGACGAAATCCCAGTACGCGCCGCCGACCAGACGGATATTCGGCTGGAGCGCCATCAACCGCCCGCCGGGCCGAAGCACCGTTCGAATCTCTTTGAGCGTGGCGAGAAACGTCGCGGTATCCGGAAGGTGCTCGAAGAAATTGCTGCAGAAGACGACGTCGACCGAATCGGCGGCGATGTGCTCGGCCAGCCGGTGGCTCGGCGTAAAGACCTCTTCGGTGCCTGGCGGAAGCGTGCGCCCCGACAGTCGCTCGATGTCTACGGCAATCCGCCGCGCACATCGAATGTGTCGCAGGAACTCCCCGAATCCCGCACCGATGTCGAGCACCACGTCCTGCTGGCGGACGTAGCGTTGGAAGAAATGAGGACAAAGCACCTGCCAGATCGCGTCCTTCGCCCCACGGTCGGCTTCCGGAAAGCGCGTCGCATAGAGCGGATCGAGGGTCAGCGGCCCGGTTCTCGGTTCCTCCATCGTCGGATATCATAGCGTGTCTGCCTGACGCGCGGTGTCCCTGACCTCGTGTCCCGTCCCAGTGGATCGTGGCATGAATGCCGGAGCGCGGCGCCCTGCTGGCAAGGCGCGACGAGCGAGAATATTCGACATATTTGAGCGAGGAGCAACGCCGCCAGCGGGGATGCCCCGCCCGGCAGCAGTCATGTCACGAACCACTGGGACGGGACACTAGCATGCGAATCCTGATCACCGGTGGAGCCGGCTTCGTCGGATCCAGCCTCGCGCTCATGTTGAAGCGCGATCGTCCCGCCGACGACATTCGTGTGTTCGACAATCTGCGACGCCGTGGCAGCGAGCTGTCGCTCGGCCGACTCAGGCGCGCTGGGGTGGAGTTCACGCATGGGGATGTGCGAATCGCGGACGATCTCGCCGAGGCCGGTCCCTTCGACCTGTTGATCGAGTGCTCCGCAGAACCGTCCGTGCACGCAGGCTACGGTGGCAGCCCCTCTTACGTCCTGCAGACGAACCTGACTGGCACGATCCACAGCCTGGAAACAGCTCGGCAGTACAAAGCGGATGTCCTGTTGCTCTCCACGAGCCGGGTGTATCCGATCGAGCCGTTGCGGGCGCTCCCCCTCGAACGCCGCGGCTCGAGGCTGGATCTTCCGGAGCGCGCGTCGGGTCCCGGCTGGTCGACCCACGGCGTCACCACCGACTTCCCGCTGCGTGGTTTTCGATCGATGTACGGGGCGACCAAGCTCGCCTCGGAGCTGCTCGTCGAGGAGTATCGCGCGATGTATGGGCTCCGTACGATCGTGAACCGCTGCGGCGTGATTTCGGGCCCGTGGCAGATGGGCAAAGCCGATCAGGGATTCGTGGTCCTGTGGGCCTCCCGACACCTCTATGGCGGACGTCTCTCCTACCTTGGCTTCGGCGGCGACGGAGCTCAGGTGCGCGACGTGCTGCATGTGGCCGACCTGTACGATCTTGTTCGGTTGCAGCTCGCCGACATGACACGCTACTCGGGCGGCGTCTACAACGTGGGCGGCGGTCGGGCCAACAGCGTCTCGTTGGCCGAATTGACCGCCCTGTGCCGCGCGCGCGCGGACGCCTCCATTCCAGTCGACGCGGAACCGCGCACCAACGACGCCGACGTGCCGTACTATGTAACCGACAACGCGGCGGTCACTGCTGCCACGGGCTGGTCGCCGGCTCGTCCTTTCGAGACGCTTCTCGACGAGGTGTTTGCCTGGCTGCGCGACCATCGAGCGGCTCTGGAGCCGGTGCTGAGCGGCCCTGGCACCCGCACGACGCCCGCGGCCTCGACTGCCCACTGAACCACCGCTGAACAATGTCCATCGTTCTCATCACAGGCGCCTCCGGTCTCATCGGCTCCGAAGCCGCACGGGTTTTTGCTGAGCAGGGTTTCGACGTCATCGGCGTCGACAACGACATGCGCCGGTACTTCTTCGGCGACGACGGCAGCACGGCCTGGCGGCGGGAGATGCTGGAGCGCTCGGTGCGCGGCTACCGGCACGTCCATGCCGACATCAGGGATGAAGGCGCGATGGACCGGCTGTTTGGCTCGCACGGGCGCTCGATTGCCCTCGTGATCCATGCGGCCGCGCAACCCTCGCATGATTGGGCGGCGCGCGAACCCATCACGGACTTCACGGTGAACGCGAACGGCACGCTGATTCTGCTCGAAATGGTGCGGCGTCATTGCTCCGACGCGCCGTTCATCTTCACGAGCACGAACAAGGTCTACGGCGACACGCCGAATCGACTGCCGCTCGTGGAGCTCGAGACCCGGTGGTCCCTCGACGACCGCCATCCGTTCAGCCGCCATGGTATCGACGAGACGATGAGCATCGACGCCAGCATGCACAGCGTGTTCGGCGCGTCGAAGGTCGCCGCCGACGTCATGGTGCAGGAGTACGGACGGTACTTCGGGCTGAAGACCGCGTGTTTCCGCGGCGGCTGCCTCACGGGGCCCGGGCACTCGGGGGCGGAGCTCCACGGCTTCCTGTCCTATCTGGTGAAGTGCGCGGTCACCGGACGCGCGTACACGGTGTTCGGCTACAAAGGCAAGCAGGTCCGGGACAACATCCACTCGTACGATCTGGTCAACGCCTTCTGGCACTTCTTTCGGGCCCCTAGGAGCGGCGAGGTCTACAACATCGGCGGAGGCCCCGCCTCGAACTGCTCGATGCTCGAGGCCATCGCCATCGTGGAACGCCTGACCGGCCGCTCGCTGCAGTGGAGCTACAGCGACAACAACCGGGCCGGTGACCACATCTGGTGGGTCAGCGACATTCGGAGATTCTCTGCGCACTATCCGGGGTGGGCCCTGTCGTACTCGCTCGAGCGAACCATCGAAGAGATTCACGGCGAGATGACCGAGCGCGCCGCGCATCCCCGGAGCTGCTGATGCCGCTTGAAGTCCGGTCCCTCGCGGAATGGGAAGCCGATGGCGTGCCGGGGCTGCTGTCGGTCGTCATTCCCGCTCACAACGAGGAGGGACGGATCGCCGCCACCGTTCGCGACCTGTACCGAGCGCTGTCGGCCGCCGCCATTCGTCACGAAATCCTGGTCGTCAACGACAACAGCCGCGATGGCACCCAGCAGATTCTCGACGAGCTCCGCCGCGAGGTGCCGACGCTGCGGTACATCAACAACTCGCCGCCCACCGGGTTCGGATTCGCAGTCCGCGCAGGCCTCGCCGCGTTCAAGGGGGATGCGATCGCCATCGTGATGGCTGACGCGTCGGATTCACCCGACGATCTCGTCGCGTACTATCGTGCGATGCTCGAAGGCTACGACTGCGTGTTCGGCTCGCGCTTCATCAGCGGCGCCCGTGTCGTGGATTACCCCTGGCCGAAGCTCGTGATGAACCGTCTGGCGAACTTCTTCATCCGCATGCTGTTCTGGATGTCGTACAACGACGTCACGAATGCCTTCAAGCTGTACCGGCGCTCGGTCATCGCCGGCGTGCAGCCGTTGCTCGCGTATCATTTCAATCTGACAGTCGAGCTTCCGCTGAAAGCAATCGTCCGCGGGTATCGATACGCGGTGATTCCCACGTCCTGGCACAACCGGACCTCAGGGGTCTCCAAGTTCAAGATCCGGGAGATGGGGTCGCGCTACCTCTTCATCGTGCTCTATTGCTACCTCGAGAAGTACTTGTCCCGAGAGGACTACCGCAAGCGAACAGATCTTCGCGACAAGCAGCTGCAGGTCTGGTCGCGATAGACCGCCTCAGCGCCCCTTCTCGACAGCCAGGGACCGGTCTCCAACATGGAGCATGTAGCGGGAATCCGGAGTGTCGTGGCCGTCTCGACAGAAATGAACCCATAACGTTGGGCGTCGCGGCGGCACGACGATGGTTCCGTCGGGCAGGTTGATCAACTCGCTGTTGGGGCGCCGTGTGACACCGAGGATATAGTTTCCAGAACCAGTCTCCCACCATCCAGGTGGCTCCGAGCGTTCCAGCCGCAGGTACACGGGGCTCTCTGCACGCGGAGGGGCGCCTACCAGTGCCAGTGGCGGCGAGGCTTGCGCAGTACGCACGGAAAGCTCGATCAGGCCGTCAGGGGTTCCGTCACTCCTAAGGCCGAGCGGGGCACAGGCAACCGCGTCAACCGCGGGTTGCTGAGCCAGCCTGGCTGACGTGAAGACCGTCGACGTACCGTCCAGCAGATAGGCGGCGGCGGCGACTGACACGATCGCACTCGCGGCAGCAACCCAGCGAGTCGCCCCTGTTCGGGCCTCCGCCAGAAATCGTACTACCAGGGTCGCCGTCACCAATCCGTACGATGCGGGCAGCGCGGCAATGCGCGCAATGAACAGTACGTGGATGAAGGTGTGCTGCAGAAACAGCCGATACCACGACAGGACACCGGCGGAGGCGATCGCCACAACCGTCAGGTCGGCCAGCAACACGACCGCGGCGGGTCCTCGCCGCCAGCTCGCCAACGGCAACAGGCAGATCGTGAATATCCAGGCGGCCAGCGCGCCGAAGAGCATCCACGTCGACGGTGTAAATCCGCCGGCGGTCAATTGAAACCGCGACTGCCACAGTTTCTGAACGACGTCTTCGAAGCCGATCACGCGGCCTGGAATCACATTGCCCAGACGCGACCCAAGCGACGCGGCGTACTGTTGGTAGCCACCGTCGAGGATGCCGCTCAGCAGCAGCAGCCGGCCGCCTGTCAACACACCATACGCCACAACGAAGCAGGCACAGACTATGACCGCCTGTTGGACCGCCAGTAGCCAGTAGCCGCCGGGCGATTGGCGTGCGGTGGGTCGCACGTTGGGCGCCACATAGAAGAGGTGATTGAGGACAATCGCCAGCGACAGGACGACCGGGATCGAACCGTGCATGAGATCGAAGAACGCGATCAACGTGCCGAGAAAACCAAAGAAGACGACCCTGTTGCCCGGACTGCGAAACCATTCCCGCGCCGCCAGGAACACGCCGAGAGCCGTGAAGCCTACAAAGTACCCGGGCGCATGCGCCAGGTTGTGACCAAAGCGATGTAGAGCGAAGCCGAACACGAGGAAGACTCCGACCGGCAACACAATCAGCGCGTTCGTCGGCGAATTGCGCCAGGCGCCGAGGAAGAGAATCACGACCGAGCCGTACGAGAACAGCGCATACAGCCGCTTGGCGTCGCGCAGATCCAGAACGCTCAGCGTCAGGGCTTCGAGGTAACGACTTCCGAAGGGATAGTTCACATACGACGCTTGCTTCCGGTCGTAGGCATCGAGAGGTTGACCGGGGGCGAGCTGTGCCTGCAACTCCTCGCACGGATGCGCGACCGACGTGATGAGCCGCGTCTCGATCGCGTTCAGAAACACGTTCTCATGCCGCAGGTACAGCATCGTCAGCATGCTGCATTCGGTGAAGTAGTCCTCGTCGCGGTGAGCATCGAACGCCAGCTCGCCTGACGCAAGCCCGTCCCGCGCGACACTGATCAGGCGGTCGCGGGTCAGCGTCAGGCCCGACGCAACGGCCAGGATCAGCACGAAGAGCGTACCGGACAGGATGCCGATGGCCAGGTGTCGGGCCAACCGAAGCACGGTTTGCGCCGCTGCGACGGTCATGACGACTGCGAACTTCGACGCTCTGGTCGGCTCATCAGGATCATCGATCACCGCACGTCAAGGGTCTAATCTAGGGTTTGGCGAGGTACCCGCCGTACCGCGCCGCCTCGACGAACGAATCGAAAAACGGACCCCAGGCGGGGGATGGCGCGACTGGATTCGCCACCGGTCGGTTCCGGCACTCAAACAAGTAGCTTTTCAGCACAGCGTCCGTTTCCCTGGCCTCGTGCGCCTGGCGCTTCAGGAAGCTGTCCTGGTCGTGCAGCCGATAGAAGTAGAGCGCCTCAGGCACGAAGACCGGCTCGGTGACCAGAAGACATCGCAGCGCGAAATCCCAGCCATAGCAATGATCGTGGTCGCCAAATCCACCGACCTCCTCCGCCAGTCGCCGGCTGAAAAAGAAGTTCCCCGTCGCCAGCGCGCACTGGCTCCTCAGGAGCGCATACCCGACAGTCGGGAAGAACTCGATGTCGTCCTGGACGCTGTGCACGTAGTTCGCCTCCACCGCCGAGGACGCAGGCTTGTCGGCGACGAGCTCGACGCGCGAGAATGCGAGCTCCGCACCGCTGTCGGCGCACGCGCTCAGCAGTCGTGAGAATCGAGGTCTGGCAAAGGCATCGTCTGCCTCCAGAATGTTGACGTAGTCGCCCTGGGATTCCTTGAGGCCCCGATTGATCGCGTGGGACGCGCCCACGCGGGCGTTCTGCTCGATGAAGACGGTGCGCCGGAATCGCGAGCGCACATCTTCCCGTTCGAGGTAGCCGCGGATCACGCTCCCGGCGCGATGGTGCGGTCCGTCATCCACGACGATGATCTCGACCGCCTCGTGGTCCTGGTCGTACGCGGATCGAAGCGCGCCCTCCGCGTGCCGTTCCTGCCACGCAGGCACGATCACGCTGACGACCGCTGAAGTCCCCGGCACGGTCATGCGAGTCACAGCACCGTGATCGACGAGTGCAGCGGGAGCATGGCGCCGCCCTGACCGTCCGCAGAGGGGACAATCGCGTCGAGCTTGTACGGGCCTGGCTCGACGGCCGCGATGTTCAGGTAGGCGCGGTAGCCGCTGTAGAGCGAGCACGCATCGGACATGTGGCGGTACGTGCGCTGGGACTTCAAATGCGTGACCACGTCGTCGCGGCGTGTGCGCGACAGCACCTGCGCGACATAGCGGGCGCCGGACTCGAGGTTCGAGAGCTGGAACAGAATCGGTGAGTTCGGATCGACCTCGATGCGGCTGGACGCGATCCACCCCATGAGGAGCACATCGTAGGACCTGTTCAGCGTGACGCCCCCCGTGTAGTTCGGCGAGTTCAGCGCGTCGAGAAAGCCAACGACACCGGTCGACAGCACTTTCTTCGGAAGCGTCACGCCGGATCGTTCCAACAGATGGAACCTGCCGCAGAAGCCGTTGCGTGTCGCAATCGTCCTGAGAAGCTTCCTCGCGTCGATCAGATTGACGATGCCTTCGTTGATGCGGATGGCATGCGCGAGTTCGTCGAGCGCGGTCAGCGCCTCCTCGTTGCCGGCATTGATTTGACGCAGCGTCGAGATCAGGGCCGCAGGCGTGGGCACGGCAAAGACGGCTCGCGACGTCGCTTCGAGAAAGCCGTACCCGAACTGCTCGTCCGGTTCGAGGTAGGCCCCTTCGCCCCATTCGTTCCAGGCGTTGACGAAAACGAGCCGGTGGTCTCCCTGGTGGTGTCGCCGCGTGTAGTCCAGGAGGCGTCTCAACCAGACCTCGTAATTCTCAGGCGTCCCGTCATGGAAGATGTGGCTGGTGTGCCCTCGCCGCGCCGTATTGTCCCAGCCGCTCATCAACCCGCGGTAGACGGGCAGCCCGACGCCCGAACCCTGATTGAGGCAATACCGGATGACGTCAGG
>Ga0184612_10000213_pt1 | contig 25928 bp, 22 predicted proteins | sample PLM3_60_coex_FD_133163 | JGI IMG/M metagenome (GOLD analysis project Ga0184612, IMG submission 133163) | Groundwater sediment microbial communities from an aquifer in East River, Colorado, USA - PLM3_60_coex | ecosystem: Environmental > Terrestrial > Soil > Riparian zone | place: USA: East... | reverse complement strand
TCACCCTTCAAACATCCCTCTGTGCGCTGCTCTGCTGCTTTCAAATCCCCATAGCCGCAGCTTGCGTGCTGCTCCGCGGTTTATTCCAACACGTTTTATCCCCACGTTGCGCTTGCCAGAATATTTTGGAGCTTGATTGCCTCCAGGCTTTGGGGATAAAACGCTATACGTTGGGCCGATTTCCTGGGTACAAAGGCGCTCCTTCCCCCGACTGATGTTCAAACGTGAGAACCACAGGTAGACGAACGCCCTTAGGCCATCTGACTTTATTTGTTTCATGTTTGAGTTCTAAAGCCACATTTTTACTCCTCGGCACCGCCGAACAAACGTTTGCAGCAAACGATTGTTCGCTATCATGCAGAATATTACCTGTCAAGAAATTTGTTGACGGTGTGTTGTTGCTGGAATGTGGTGTTCGATGTTTTCCGACGTTGCTTGTTACTTTAGCTAGGCAGGGACCATAGCTGAAACGACCCTCTAGCGGAGAAACAATGGGGTTCGAGGATAGAATAGGACCGCTTGCGTTCAGCAAAGATCGTCAATATTTCGGCCTTGATATGCAACGTCGACAGCAGAGCATTCAACTTCAAGTTTCGACGCCAAGCTACCGCTTGACTTGAGCCATGAATGTCAACATGCGACCCCTTGACTGCCACGCTGGTGGAGGCAATACATGTCCTCAGTGATCCTTGGCATTGGTTTCCCGTCCTCACGTGGAGGGCTTTTTCGTTGGGCTGATGCATTAGAGCAAAAAAAAAGGTGGAAACGCTTCAATCGTTAAAATTCCTGGGCAATCACTTTATAATAAACCACCCGAGGGGTTGATTTGATTGGCTAGCGCCGGAAATCTTTTTACAGCGATTAAACATACTCCGGAGATGCGGCTACAAAAGAATTCCAAAAATTGAAGGGATAAATTAATGGCAAAATTTATGTTTGCGAAACCGGTGATTGTACTTACGTATCTTTTCGCGGTTTTCTTTTCGGCGGCTGCTATAGCGCAGGCGCAGACCGAGGCCGAATTGATTAGCGGAGCCAAGAAAGAAGGAAGAGTGTCATTTTGGTCCGGCATGCGCCTGGACGACGCCCGGGCAATAGCGCAAGGCTTTGAAGCCAAATACCCATTCATAAAAACCGATATTTTTCGGCTTAGCGGAGAGCAACTCATTAACCGCGCTCTCACGGAGAGCGCGGCCGGAAAAACGAACTTCGATGTGATCATAGCCTTTGCCCTCCAGGTTCTTCAGGACAAAGGTTTGCTCCAATCTTATGCCTCACCGGAAGCGAAACACTACCCAACCGGGGTTCAAGGACCCGCAGAACTATTGGGTATCCCTGTATAACGGCTATAACGTAATCGGATTTAATACAAAACTTGTCCCGGCCGCGGAGGCCCCAAAAGATTGGCCCGATCTGTTGCACCCTCGGTGGAAGGGAAAATTAGCGATGGAAGACGAGGAATACTTCTGGTACGCGGGAATGCTAACTTACTGGGGAGAGGCAAAGGGTAAGCGTTACATGGAATCTCTCGCGCGCCAAGACATCCATTGGCAAAGCGAGCACGGAGTGCTGATGGATCTGATGTCTGCGGGGGAGTACCCCATCGGGGTGGTCGTGTATCCCGACCGGATTGAACAGATGAAGGCGAAAGGTCAGCCCGTCGACTGGGTGACTACCAGCGATCCAATACTCGTCAACATGGCCCCAATCGGCATCGCCGCCAAGGCACCGAACCCCAACGCCGCGAAACTTTTTATGAACTACGCTATTTCCAAGGAAGGGCAAACTATCTTGCAGAAAAGTAACCGTATTTCGGCCCGACTGGATATATCACCTATAGTTCCCAACATGGATCCGAAGAAACTTCGTCTGGTCCCGCTAGACCCTGCCATTGCGACCAAGCCCAAACCTATCCAGGATTACCGTGCCACCTTCGGGCTGAAATGACTACAAGGTCTGGGAGCAGCATCTATTAGAATAGCACTCTCGATGAAGCGGCCTTCGCGCAACACGTCATAGCTCGGTTAGAAAGGCCAATTACCTGCTCTCCGTTATTTCGCTGACCGCTTTCCGCGCGAAGGCAAAGTCAGCGACTTCTGAGATCGAAACCTCCCGCGATATCTTCAGCGCCTCTTTCGAATTCGCAATAAACTCCTGCATCGCGTCATCCGAAATAAGGCCGTTATCCGAAAACAACGTGACTGCTTCTTCATAAACCAATCCGGCCACGACTGGATCCTGGATTCCCGATTCCTTTGCCAGCAGTTTTATGAACTCGCCTTTGTGCGCCTTCAAAAAACGGTTGGCCATGAGCGCTGCCTTTACGGTCCGCAAAACCACATCCGGCTCGCTACGGATTTTTTGCACCGTGGTAACGAGACCGCCCTGGGGCGTCTTGATGACTTCTCGCAGGTGAACCAGCTCCCTAAAGCCCATTTTGACCGCCATTTTGTTGTAGGGCATCGTCATAATCGTGCCATCAATTTGTCCGGCTTGGAGAGCACTCAACCTCAAGGGATGGTTGCCGAATAAGGCTCGCAGTTTGACATCCACCTCAGGCACCAAACCATATTTTTTAAGCACCAGCCGGGCCCCTACGTCGGTAAACTCCCCTACCCCGGAGGTTGCCAACGTTTTGCCCTTGAGATCTTCCACCCGTCGGATATCGGGTCGCACGACAAGAGAAAAATCCTGACCAACGGTCAACGCCATGACGATGCGGAGGGGAAGACCACTCACACTAGCGCGCGCTGCGGATGCAAGGACCGTTGAATAGTCCAGATCTCCAGCCATCAAGGTTTGAAGGGAGATGCTCGGCCGCATGACAATCAGTTCCGCGTCCAATCCCTGTGTGCGAAAGAACCCGTAGCGCTGGGCAGCCATCAAACCGAGATTGGGAACTCCTCGATTCGGCATGCCTATACGAATCGTCTTGAGCGTCGTGCGCTCCTGAGTCAAAGCCGGATGAGAAAGACAAGCGAGAAGGAGGATCAAGATACTCCCTACCAAACTTTTCTTGCTCTTGACCTTCAGACAGCGCTCAATCACGACCTTTTGATCCATGCCACAAGTCCTAACCGAGGAAGCGAGGCCGCGTCAAGATGAATAGGCGGCGATCCTTTCCTCTTTTGTTGTTACATTGACTCAGCTAGTGCCGAGTGCTAACTTCCCGCCCAGTGGAAGGAGGAGAAAACATGGATTCACAAATTCGGTACCTTGCCATTGTGAGCGAACATCCAGACACGTTAGCTCATTTTTATTCTACCTATTTTGCAATGCGCGAGCTCGGCCGCTCCGATGCCGGGGACGTTGCGCTCACCGACGGCTTTTACAATATCTCGATACTCAAGCCGCGGGATGGCGCCGCAGAGATTGGCATCAGTCACCTTGGAATCACTATCGAAGATATCGGTCAAACCGAAGCCCGGCTCAAAGATTTCGCGCCCAAGACAGACATTCGCCAAGAAGAGGGCGGCCTGTTCCACGGCGACTACCGAGTGACCGATCCCTACGGCCAGGTCGTGAGCCTTTCCACTCATCAGTTTTACACGCCGAAGGTCGACCGTACGTTTCCGTGCATCCGCCACATCGCCGTATGCGTCCCTAACAACGACGAGGTGCTCGACTTCTATGTCAACGTTTTTGGCTTCCGCGAGTCGACGACGAGCAGGCGAATACGAGCAAATAACCGGGTCGTGCGGTGGGCGGCGGATGGCGAGACCGCCATGGCCATACTGCCGGATCGCGAGCGCCGCGACATGAACGAACGGGAAAGCCCGAGGGACGGCCTCAATCACTTTGGTTGGCTGGTGACCGATATCGAGCATTTCCTGAATTCTTTGCCCGAGGGCTGCATCAGTCAGCGACCGAGCAGCCGGCCCATGGCCGAGTACCGCGGCTTCGATCCGGACCGAAACCCCTTCGACGTTTCGCAAGACAAGGGCTACGAGATCGACGTCGATCGCTGGGTGCACGGTTAACCCTCCCGGTTAAACGGCTTGAATTTAGCTCGCCCCCTGTCCCACCCCGGGTGCCTTTCAGCGGCGAAACCGTAAGTGTTCGGTCTAATAAGCTGAGTTCACTCACCGCGAATCAGACAGCGGTCGCTACGAAGCAGGTCTTACCCCAATCATGAAGAAGAGGAGTCGCAGAAATGATCCAACGGTCCGCGTTCAGCCGACCATTCGAACATAGTTCATTCGTTGTTGCCGTACTTCTCTTCGCCGCAATTGCTTATTCAGCGGAGCCGCAAGATGAGTGGAAGAAGACGGTCGAAGCCGCAAGAAAGGAAGCGAAAATCGTCGCTGGAGGTCCGCCCACTGCCGTATTGAGAAAACAATACAAGGAGACGTTCGAACAAAAATTCGGCATCGAAATGGAACTGGTCTCCGCGCCGGGACCGCAAAATGCCGGAAAGGCCGCTTCGGAGTTCAAGGCCGGCGTCCGTTACTTCGATGTTCTCCACGGCGGTTCCGGCACGCTGGAGCCGCTCATGAACGAGAATATGCTCGCGCCCTTCTCGGAATACATGATTCTTCCCGAGGTCAAAGACCCGCGTCAGTGGTGGGGCGGGCACATTTGGGAAGACAACGTGAAAAACAACCGCTTCATTTATTCCTTCTCTGCGGATTTTTCAGTACCTCCTTTTTTCAATGCCGACCTGCTAAAGCCCGGCGAGATCGCCTCCTACGACGACCTTTTGAATTCCAAGTGGAAAGGCAAGATCGGATTTTTCGAGCCGCGTATCCCGAGCGCGGGCCAGGGGCTGTGGGGGTTCTTGATGAAAATTAAGGGCAAAGAGTTCCTGCAAAAACTTGCCCAGCAAGATCTTTTCATTAGCCGCGATGGCCAGCAGCTTGCCGTGGGCCTGGCCAAAGGAACTCTCGTCATCGCTCTCGGCTTATCTCAACGCTTCGTCGATCCCTATATCAAAGCTAGTTTGCCAATAAAGGCATTGAGCACCATCAAAGAAGGAACGAGCGGCAGCAATGGCTTCGGGACGGTAGCGGTTATGCGAAACGCCCCGCATCAGAATGCCGCCAAAGTCTACATCAACTGGTTGCTCAGCAAAGAAGGCCAGGAACTCTACAGCCGGGCCTTGACGCAGGGCACACGCCGGCTCGACGTCGAGACCAAATGGCTAGCCAGATTCAATACTCCTGCTGCGAAAGATATTACGACTCCGGAGGAATACGAGAAAGTTCGGTTTTACGGTGAAGATATCATTACAGAATGGCGCGAACCTGCCGGGGAGTTCGCGAGAAAGATTCTTAAATAGCCAGGACATCGAGTAGCCCTTCCTTCGAAAGGTTCAAATAGTTCCAATCGTTCAAAACGTTCAAGACGTACAAAAGTTACGAGTTTAAGGTTCCAGGTTCCGCCGACGGAGGTCCGTGCTTTGGGTTTATTAACGGGGCACGTTGAGGTCGCGGCGGGCTTTTTCGAGAAAGCTGTAATCGACGATCTGGGCGACGGTGAATGGCTGGGAAACTTTTGAATCTTCCCGCACCAGGTCGATCATCAATTGCATCCCTTCAGACTTGGCCGACATGTCACGGGTGACGCCGCGGCTCAGTTGCCTCAGCATTTCCGCTGCCAGCCGTTTATCGGTAAGCTGCCATTGCTTCAGGATAATATTGATCACCTCATCGCGATTGCGGTTGTCCAAACTGAAGATGAGTCCCCGAAGCGTCGCCCGCACCATGCCGTAGACCTCCTCCGGGCTCTCCTGGATCTTTTTGACCGACGCGCCGAAGCCGTTCTGGGGAAAATTGACGATGTCCCCAACGAAAAGGAGCTCGTTATAGCCCTTGTCCACGGCGATGATGTTCTCCGGTACGCCGAGCAGAGCGGCGTCTACGGCGCCGGATTCCAAGGCTGCGACCCGGTTTCCTCGCAGCGGAACGACCGCTACATCCCGACCCGGCTCCAGGCCGAAGTGTTTGAGTGCCATGTCCGCCATCAAGCTCGCGGTCCCGCCGGGTGTGCTTCCGCCGATCCTTTTTCCTTTTAGTTCACGGGCGGAGCGGATTTCTTTTTTGCTTACAAGAGACTGCAGCGGACGATCCACGGCGCAAGCCAATATTTTGGCGGGAGCGCCGCGAACGATAGTTTGAATAATTCCGTTGACGGCGGCGCTATAGTCGATGTCGCCGCGCACGAAGGCCGCGTTGACCGCCTGGGTGGACATGAAGATCGTTTCGAGGTCGATGCCTTGTTCGCGGTAGAAACCCTTGTGATAGGCAACGTGGAACGGCAGAAAGCCGATGTTGGTAGATTGGATCCCCATTCGGACCTTTTTCACGGCTGTTTGCGCATGAATATCTCGATCCGCGATGAAGACGAGAAGGATCGAGAACCAAACAGTTTGCATGTTCATTTTCTTGCATCCTACTTTTTGCCCAGCTTCAAGCGCTCCACCGCCTTCTGTACGAAGGATGGATCGAGAAAGGGTTTGGCATCGTGATTCTTGATTCCCTGGGGGTTGAAGCGCGCGTGAAAGCCGGTGATCATGCTTTCTATGCCCGCCTCCCACGGCACGGGCACACCGCCGATGGCATCGTATTGTTTCGCGTAAGACTCGTAGGTCCGCTCAAGAAGTACCGGATCGTTTTGACGGGTTAATTCGGTGATCGCTTTATAGGCCGCTTGTTTATTGATGCGAAAGATATGCATGCCCTCCATTACGGCCGTCATGTAGTCTTCGACCACCTTTCGGTTTTTGTCCCGAAAAGTTTTGCTTACGGTATGGGGCACGCCCGCATAGGGCATCTTGAAATCCAGAAAATTGGCGAGCTCGCGAAAGCCGGCCTTCTCGAGATCGTATTCATTGGGAGGATTCACAGCCACGCCGTCGATAAGGCCTTGTCTCATGGCGGCCGCTCGGCTCGGCACACCGCCGGCAAGGTAGACGATTTGAACATCCTTGCCTGGCGCTAACCCAAGTTTTTCCAAATACAAAATGGTTGCGTACTCATCGAGGCCTGCTCGTCCCGCTCCGAGCTTCTTGCCTTTCAAATCGGCAGCGGTTTGGATCGAAGCATTGACCATCATCCGTAATGGCACATAACGCGTCTCGGTTGCGATGACTGCAAGATCGAATCCTCCCGTAGCGATGGCCCGGGACACTGCCGTTCCGCCGCCGTAGAGAACCTGGATGTTGCCGCTCGCCAACGCCGGCATGTACGTCGAGGCGCCTTGCATCAACACCATCTCGACATCGAGGCTGTATTTGGCAAATATTCCCTCGCGCTTGGCGATCCAGCCGGGACAAAAAGTCGCTGCCGGAGATGCGTAAGCGACGATAAGTTTTGTCACCTCTCCGTAAGCCATTTGGAATTTTAACAGCACCAGAAGCGAGACCATAGTTACCAAAAGTTTTCTAGACACCGATGATTCCCTCATTTCCGAAACGGGTCGCCTACACAACTTAGTCCAACCGCAGAGAAAATGTCCAGCATCGTCTCCGGCCGGCGAATTTGACTGTCGCCGCGTTTTAGCAATCCCAGAGCAAGAGTTGATATAAGAGCCAAAATTGCATAGGTTTTCACCGCTGGCAGATAAAGGGATTGAACGACAAAGAAGGAGAGCTAAATGATCAAGTGTCGAAAGGTTGCATCAGCGATATTTTTCTTGGCGCTGTCGGTATCTTGGCACAATCCGGTTTTGGCCCAGCTGACGAAGATCAACGTCGGCTACAGCGCGATCAGCGGCGACGCCTTGCCGGCGTGGGTCGCCAAAGACGCGGGAATTTTTGAAAAGAACGGACTCGATGTGCAGCTGGTCTTTTTCACGGGTGGAACTACGGCGGTGATGGCCTTGGTTTCGGCGGACACGCCCATCGCCCAACTAGCCGGACCTGCTGTAATCAATTCGGTTCTAGCCGGTTCCGATGCCGTTCTTATCGCTGGCGGCGTCACGTCACTCAACTACTACTTGATGGGACGGCCTGAAATTAAAACTCCGGAGCAGCTCAAAGGCGGCTCCGTAGCGATCAGCCGCTTCGGTTCATCGTCGGATTTTATCGCTCGCTACGCTTTGTCGAGGATCGGATTGACCCCGGGGAAAGATGTCACGATTGTCCAGATCGGCAGCACGACCGCACGGGTGGACGCCGCATTAGCGGGAAGAGTTCAAGCGACCGTGGTTCAGCCTCCTGCCAGCATCATCGCGCAGAAAAGGGGGATGACCATCTTGGCGGATCTCCCCAAGCTCGGTCTGGTTTATCAGCATACCAGCGCGGCAACGACCCGGAAGTATATTCGCGAGCATCCGGACATCGTCAGGCGCTATGTCAAGTCTCAGGTGGAAGCCGTAAATCGGATATATACAGATAAAGAAGCTTCATTGAGAGCGTTAGCGAGGTTTATCGGCCGCAACGTGGAGCGCGACATCTTAGAGAAGACTTGGGAAAATCTGCTGAGTGAATCCGTTTTACCTAAGAAGCAGTATCCTTCTCTTGAAGGCATAAAGACGATCTTAACCTCCGAGATCAAAGGAAAGCCTGCTAAACCCGAGGACTTTGCCGATTTGAGCTTCGTCAGGGAGCTGGACCAAAGCGGCTACATCGATGCGTTGTATAAAAAACGATGATCGCTTCTCATCGTGATCAATAACGCCCCCGCCGGTCCGTCGCGAAACGCGATGAGGATTGGATAGGCCCATTGGACGATGAAGTTTCCACAATGGCGGAGTTCGGAAAACTAACCTGATCCCTTCGAAAATTAGGAGAAGAAAGAAGAGTTCTTATGGCCATCAATTTTATCCCCAACGATCCGTTGGCAGGTACCGGCGCCCCGGCGATACGCCAGATTAGCGCGCTTGCCAACCGGCCGAGCAATCGCGCCGGATTTATCTTCCACAGCCCGCAGCCTCAGGCCTCGCACCAACCCGGCACTCCCGGCTTTCTCTTCTGGCAATGCCGTCAAGCGGCCATCGCCGCGGTTAAAACCTGGGAGTCGCACGCAGGGGTTCTGTCCCGCTGGTTCAGTGCCCGGCGCCTCGATCTGGTTCAGAACGCGGTTGCTGAGTTCGGTGAACAGCCCCAGCCCAATGCCTTCTACGATCGCTCCAGTTTCCAGTTCTACGAATTCACCAACGGGGGCAAGACCACTTTCTCGGGAGAGTCCACTGACGTGGTCGCCCACGAAGTAGGCCACGGCCTCCTCGATGCGATTCGCCCTGATTTCTGGGATACGGCGTTTCTGGAAGTAAGCGCCTTTCACGAAGCTTTCGGCGATTGCGTTGCTCTACTGACTGCGCTCGCCGATTCCCAGGCGCGTCAAGCGTTCCTGCCGCGCATCAACAATCATAATTTCCTTGAAACCACCGCCGAGGATCTTTCCGACGCAATCCGCCGCTTCAGACCGAATCATAACGCGGCCGAGCCCCGGATGGCTCTGAACGCGCTCCAATGGCAATTGCCGAGTACCTTGCCTGCCAATGGTGGTCCCGGGGTGCTGATCAACGAAGGTCACAGTTTTGCCCGTGTCTTCACCGGATGCTTCTATGATTTACTGCGCAACTTGGTCGGTAGCAGTGCCACCGATGCTGTGTTGCAGCAGAGGGTGAGCACTGCCGCTCGGCTGCTTATTGCCGGCGCGCGCAACGCCCCGGAGTCGACGCGCTTCTTCCAGGCAGTGGGCCGCGCCATGTCGCTTGCCGATCAACAGCTCAACAATGGTGCGAACCGGGACGCCATTGGCCGTGTCTTCGCCGCGCATAATATCGCCCTGGGTACGAATGCGATGGTGGCGCCGGTAGCGGAATTGGCCGGAGCCAGCCCCCAGGTGAGCGCACGAACCGCGGCGCTCGGCCAGGCCACCCTCAAGGACCTCGCTACTCGCCTCAACCTCAAAACCGGTGCACGGATGATCGTTCGCCCGCTGCAGGTTCTCGGCGAGCGCGTGGTTCAAGCCGTTCACCAGCGTGAAGTCCCCCTCGGCGACGTCCACGGAAAACTTAAAGGCGTTGTGGCGATGGCCGCTGAGAGCGTCCTCGTCGGCAGTTCCGGCGGGCGCGCCGCCGCACTCGGCGCTCTGCCTGATGCCTCGGCCACAATGAACGAAGTTCTCTCTTACGTCGATTCGCTGGTCAAACACGAACGTATCGCCTTCGACGCCAAGACGGCATTGGATGAGGCCAAGAAGGCGGCGAACTATGCGACCCACGTGGTAAAGACGGTTGGGGGAAAGAAAAGATTAATGCGGCTTCGCTTCTCTTGCTGGTAGAGGTTCGAGCGGGAACAGTCGATCGCTTACGCAAAGAAGTGCGAGCGCTTGAGCAAACGCCGGCCTTGCGGATCGACTTCGATCCGGTAGGTCGCGCTGCCCTTCGTAGCCTTGCCCGGTTCCGTGAGGATCTGCCCCTGCGCCGCTAACCCGGCGACAAAGCTTGCAGCTTCGGTCAAATCGTCAGCCGCTGGATCCACGACGGTGACGAGCGCGCGTCCGGGCTCGACTCGCACCGCAATTTCCACGGGCAGAGCGACATGCACTCCATCGAGAGGCCCCAGGTCCTTCTTTTCAAGTGGCACCCACTCCTTCGCTCGACCGTGTAGAATGCCGGCCGAAGGTTCGCCCTCCAGCGAAACTAGATCAATGCCGTGTTGCGACGCCAATATCGGCCGTAACGAGTTCGCGAGGTCTTCGGCTGCGCGCGGCACCTTGGGCAATTTCAGAGCTATCTCTTGCGCCATGCATTTACTATAACACCCGCTCCTATGTGCTACTAGCGGGCAGCGCTAGAAGCTAGTAGAGACTGGAGTAGTGGAGTGATGGAGTAAGGGAGCAATGCACCAAAACCCAAGACTCCAATATTCCTTGTTTCCAATGCTCTCTTTCGGTCATAGTGCAGCAAGTAGCTCGAAATGGACTTGACGGTTGGGCGGGTCAATGTCTAAAAGAAGAAACAATCCAGGTGCGCTCGCAAGAAGCTATGAAAAACTGTCTGACTGGACGATGGCGTCAACTGATGTGGGCCTTGATCTTTTTGATTGCCTCGCCGTGGATTTCCGAAGGAGCTGAACCGGCAGGCTTTGGCAAGCCTGAGAAGAGCCGCCTGGAGGTCGGCACCGCCGGCTCTGGAACGACTAGCCTTCCGTTGTTCGTAGCGCTGGAAGCCGGTTATTTTTCCAAGCGCGGCCTTAGCGTGTCGGTCAATCAAGTCGGAGCAACTGTGGCGGTTCAGGGTATTATCTCGGGGACTATCGATATCTATCAGGGTGGCACTGCGGCCATCGCCGCGAACCTGGCGGGTGCGGATGTTATCTACGTTGCCGCTGCCGTGGATCGGAACTCGCTGATCTTGTTCGGTCAGAAGGGGATCACGTCACTTGAGAGTTTTCGCGGCAAATCGATTGCGACGACCTTCCCTGGCGCGTTTGGGGAAATTGCCATTCGGATGACGGCAAGAAGAAATGGCATGGAAGTCGGCAAAGATATCAAGCTTCTCTATCATCGCAGCCCTCCGGAAGCCCTCTCCACTTTTCTCATGGGCAACGCCGACGGTCTCATCATCACACCGCCCCAGACCGAGTTAGCCAAGCAACAAGGCTATCCGGTGATTATCGATTATTTTAAGGAAGGGTTGAAAATCACCGGCCCAGGCACCGCGGTGACGAGAGAGTTTTTTCAAAAATATCCGAATACGATTAAAGCCTATCTCATGGCTTACCTGGACGGCCTGAAAAGAGCCATCGACGATGAAACCTACGCCAAGCAGATCGAGTCCAAGTATACAAAAATCTCCGACCCGAAGATCTTGAATGAAAATTACCAGCAAGGGTTGAGGGTTTGGAACAAAGATATGACCGTCGATCCCGCTGCGATCCGAGTTGTGCTGGACGATTCCTCAGACCCCAAGGCCAAGAGCACCGACTCGAAAAGGTTCTATGACAATTCGCTCATCGAGGCTGTCAACCGAGAATACGCCTCTAAACTGTTTCCGGGAGAAGTGAGGTAGGAAGACACGATCATGAAGAGACAACGTCGCCGGCTCCCCGTCATTGCAATTGCGGCTCTCCTCTCTGGCGCGATCATTGGCTCCAACGCTGCGGGGCAGATGCCCTACCGGCTGGAAGCTAAAACGATCTCCCTAGGTATCGTCTCTAAAGTGAATCAGAAGGAAATCGAAGGGCATTATCGCGATTTTGTGCTTTACGTGGCGCGTAAGCTTTCATCCGCGCCGGACGTCGAGGGCAAGGTAATTATAGTTTCCACACCCCCCGAGCTCGCCAAGCTCCTTGGACAGCAGCAAGTCGACTTTTACATGGAGAGCACCTATTCGACGTATGTCATCAACGACGTAGAGGGAGCCGGGAAGTTGCTCCTGAGGCGTTGGCAGAGAGGCAAGCCGGAATATCAAAGCCTCATTTTTGCGAAAAGAAACAGCGGCATAAACCGCCTGGACGACCTTCGAGGTAAGATCATCGTCTTCGAGGATCCCGAATCGACGTCGGGCTACTTTCTGCCGAAGTTCTTCCTCCTAAGGAACGGATTCAAACTTTCGGAGAAAAGCCGATTGGAAGCGGGCGTTGCGCCGGGAGAGATTGGTTATGTTTTTGCTTCTTCTCAAGAGAAACTCGTCGACTGGGTTCTGACAAAACAGGCGGCAGGCGGTGCCTTTAGCGACGACGACTACGCCAAGCTCGACGAGAAGACAAAAGCGGACGTCAGCGTTCTGGCGCAGTCGGAGAGGCTCCCACGCCACCTCGTCTCCATCCGAAAAGATATGGCTCCGGCGCTGGCCGATCGCCTTAAGGCGATCTTGCTTGCGATGTCTGAAGACGACGAAGGCCGCAGGATCTTGCAGAAAACCGGCGAGACCACAAAGTTCGACATGCTGCCGGAAGGGGAGGAAGGGATGCGGCGCAGGCTCCTGGAAACCTTTTACTCTCCCGGGAAAAAATAGAAATCTCTTTGCTTCAAGACTTTTGACGCGCCGTCGGCCCCATTATTTAGCCATAGAGGTCAGGAGGAGTATGAGTATACAATTCCTCAGACCCAATGGCTAAAGGCGCCAACTTGCTCCCGGCTTGGCCCGTTTTAATCCCAATGAATCGCTGATTATGGAAAAAGGTGTCGACGGCCTTTCACTGCAAGAGCGGGCAACTATTTTTATTTCGTACGCGCGAGAAGACAGCGCCTTTGCGCTCAAAATTGCGGAGGCACTTAAGTCAAAAAACATACTAATACGCGCTGACTGGGACCTAATACCAGGCCCTGACTACGAGCCGCAGATTCGGTCTTATATCTTAAGCTCTGATGCCTTCCTCTTCGTCATCTCTCCAGATTCGGTAATTTCGTCAGCGTGTCAGCGTGAGCTGGAGTTAGCCGCGGAACTCAAAAAGCGGATTCTGCCGGTATCGTATCGATATCTCGGAAACGATGCCTTGCTTCACCCAGCCCTTCATAAACCGCAATGGATTTTGCTGGCTGAGGATTCTGATTTTAATAAAGGCATTGAGGAGTTGAGCAACGCGACTTTCACAGACTTCGATCTCCTTCCGGAGCACGGGCGCTTGCTCATAGCGGTCGATAATTGGCAACAGAACAGTCGCGATCGCAGTTATCTGCTTCGCGGAAACGGCTTAAGGCACGCGGAAGAATGGCTGTCAAAAGTCAGCGGCTATCCAGAAAAGCTACCGCAGCCAACCCCGCTGATATCGGCGTATATTCTGGCCAGCCAGAATGCCCAAAGTCGAAACACTCGCATCACGTTTGGCATCTTCACAGCTGTTATTCTTGTCCTGGCTGGTCTTACAATTTTTGCTTTCCGACAGCGCAATATTGCAATTGAGAAGAGCAAAATCGCCCTCGCTCGCCAACTCGCCGCCCAGGCTCTCGGTCACGTGGACGATTTGGACCGGGCCCTATTGTTAACTCTGGAGGCCAACCGCATCGCAGATGAATTAAAATTGACGACAGTTGAGTTTAAAAGTGCATTGATGACTGCATTAAAATCTAGTCCTTATCTCAACACTTTCTTGCACGGGCACTCGCAGGGGGTGAACAGCGTAGCTTTTAGTCCCGATGGCATGACGTTAGCCTCGGGCAGTGATGATGGCACCATTATTCTGTGGGATATTGCGAAGCATCAGTCTGCTGTTCTTAGGGGCCACAAACATAACGTGGCCGCCGTGGCCTTTAGCCCGGATCGGAAAACCCTGGCATCAGCCAGCGATGATAAAAGCGTCATCCTATGGGATATCGAAACACATCGTCCGATTGCTACGCTTCAGGGTCATTCGAACTTCGTCAATGCAGTAGCTTTCAGTCCTGACGGTACAACCTTAGCGTCTGGCAGCACTGATCACGCCATCATTTTGTGGGATGTCGCGACGAGAAAGCAGGTCGGCAAGCCACTCATGGGTCACAAAGACGGGATCATGAGCGTTGCCTTCAGCCCGGATGGTGAAACGTTAGCGTCCGGGAGCCATGATTACACCGTCATGCTGTGGCACGTTGCGGCCGGGAAACCAATGGGTCAGCCGCTTACGGGGCACGTTGCTAGCGTGTACAGCATCACTTTTACTCCTGACGGCAAGACGCTTGCGTCAGGCAGTCGGGATGGCACAGTGATTCTCTGGGACATCGCGGCTCGCAAACCGATCAGGACGCCTTTAACAGGACATACGAGTTGGGTGAACACGGTGGCGTTTAGTCCTGATGGCAGATGGTTGGTATCTGGTAGTCTCGATCACAGTATCCTCCGCTGGGATGTCGAAACCGGCCAAGCCACAGGCAAATCTCTTCTTGGTCATGGCGGCGGAGTAAAGAGTTTAGCTTTCAGCCCGGACAGCGAGACTTTCGCGTCGGGCGGCGATGATGGCGCGGTTATTCTGTGGCATGTCAGGGCTAACCCGCCGCTAACTGTCTCGGCTCTCAGCGGCCATAGCGATTTGGTTAATAGTTTAGTTTTTAGTCCTGATGGCAAAACATTGGCAACGGGTAGTCAGGATAACACCATCATTCTGTGGGATGTTGCGACCGGAAAGCAGCTCGGCAAACCACTCGTTGGTCACAAAGACGGGATCATGAGCGTTGCCTTTAGTCCGGATGGAAAAATGTTAGCGTCTGGAAGTTGGGATAAGACCACTACTCTCTGGGATGTTGCGTCCCGACAAACCGTTGGCATTCTTGCCGGTCACTCCGACGGCGTACTATCTATTGCGTTTAGCCCGGACGGTAAATTCTTAGCATCAGGCAGCAAAGACAAAACCGGCATACTTTGGGATGTCGCTGGGCGACAGTCCATGGTTCGCTTGACTGGTCACACAGGCCGGATAAACACCGTGGCGTTCAGCTCAGATGGTAAAGTGCTGGTTTTGGGTAGCGAGGATGGCTTTATCAGCAAATGGGATATGCGGACGATGAGCCTCATCGATCGTACTAAAGCTCATAGCCGATGGGGCGCTATGAGTGTGGCCTTTAGTCCCGACGGTAAAGCCTTTGCGTCCGGTGGTTCTGACGCCATGATTAAACTCATGATTGAAGCGATTCCCAAGCTCCTGAGCGGCCATACCGAATTTGTTAACAGTGTGTCGTTCAGCCCAAATAGCCAAATATTGGCGTCTGGCAGTGATGATCGCACGATCATTCTTTGGGATGTTTTGACTGGGCGATCCATTGGGTCGTTAACCGGCCATGGCGCGGAAGTATATAGCGTAGCCTTCGCCCCGGGTGGGAAAACTTTGGCGAGCGGATCTAAAGATTCTAACGTCTTTTTGTGGGATGTCGATTTCAATTCATGGAAAGACCGTGCATGCAACATCGCGAACCGCAATCTTACTCGAGAAGAGTGGCGCCAATATCTGGGTGATGATGAGCCCTACCGGAACACATGTCCAAAGTTGCCGGCTTCTTAAGAAGAAAATAAGAAGGGCCAGTTTTTTATAGTGCAGCAAGCCTAGGAGAATTTAGTTTAAACACCTGGCGGCCGACTTTTGATTTGTATAATTCCAACACCGTGCTCCTATACGATCATGCAAGCGCGGCTGCCAGCGGGTTGGCAGCGGATAGGGAAAAAGATCGGAAAGGTGCGAGAGGGTGCCAGGCATTCTTATTGGCTCTCAGACCCAAAGGTAAGAGCGCAGACCCAAAAAGGTTCTATGACAATTCCCTCATTGAAGCTGTGAACCGCGAGTACGCGTCTAAACTGTTTCCGGGAGAAGTGATGTAGCGGGCAATATGAAGACGGAGCATGGCACAAGGTCGCAGCAATACCGAGCAACAGGGGACAGCTTACAGTAAGCGAGAATTAGCTAGAGTATTTTGAACGATGCTTCAGCGAATAGAGAAAAATATTCCGGTGCATTCAACAGCAGAGTGTGAATTTCAAAGGTAAATACGCAGCCTCCGATTTTCTCGCCAATGTCAAAAGTAAAGACCTGACCCCCTAGTCTGACCTCTATCCGTCATTGCAAGTGATAACCAGTGGTCTGGACATTCTTTCATTCCAGTATCCCCAAGCGAAACAGACCGACCCCAACTTAATATTCGATCCATCCTTTGTGAGACGGATCGATCAAAGCGGTTTCATCGCCGGTTTGTACAAGAAGTGAAATAGACAGGACCGCTTCAGCGGACTCCTTTCCGAGCCAAAAAGTCTTTGAATCCTTCGCGCGGCGAGTTGGCTTTGAGATAGGTCTTTCGCGCGCTTTGCTCGTTGTCGTAACGTCCGCGCCAATCCATGCCGATGTCTTCATGCAGCAGCCGTTTAATGCCTTGCACCATGCGGGAGTCGTTCTTGCTGATAAGCTGGGCCATCTGGATCGAGGTCTCGCGCAGCTCAGCGCAGGGTGCGAGTTGGTTGAGCAAGCCGATTCGCTCGGCTTCTTCGGCTTTGACCAGCCGTCCGGTGTAGAGCAGTTCCTTAGCCTTGGGCATACCTACGACCAGCGGCAACGACCACGTGGAATTGGCCCGGCCGTATTTTGCGGCCAGGAACTGGAACTCGGCATGCTCGCAGCCGATGCGCATATCCAACATCGAAGTGAGCTGGGCGCCGGCGCCGTAGGCCAGGCCGTTGATGGCGCCGATGATCGGCTTCGAGAAGGTGGCAAGATACCAGGTGGCTCGACTGCGAATCTCGCTGCGGGCGGCCAACTCCTCGGGCGTCGATTTGACCATTTGGTGAATGTCACCACCAGCCGAGAACGCCCGCGGCCCGGCGCCGGTCAAAATAACCACGTTGACCCCATCGTCGTTTTCAATATTCTTCAACTCTTCATCGATCTCGCAGGCCAACTCATAGCTGAGAGCATTTAACTTTTCCGGACGATTCAGGGTGATCAGGGCGACTTTGTCTATGCGTTCGGTCAAAAGGTTTTGGTAGCTCATCGTGGTTCTCCTTGGAGCACTGACTATGGTTTGTCGTGTCGCGCATTACAACAGAAAAGCGTTGCCGGTGCAATTAAATGATGGAGTTGTCGGGGAAGCGATTGTCGGATTGACACCTCGTTCCTTTCTGACTATAGGGCAAAGATAGCTTGTCACTTGAAAGAAGAACAGAAGGGGCGTTGTCATGAGTTACTGGCCTGAAGTTTCGAAGACTTTAGATAGAATGGTCAACGACTGGTACCAGACGGCTGAGATTAAGCGGCTCTTGTCAATGCATCTTACACCGGAACGGATCGCATTGCGGCAATTGCACATGACTCACTTCGGTAGCAATCGTCGAGATTGCTGGGCGGCGGTGCAGTCGAAGGCTCCCTTGGACGTGAAACGCGCCATCTGGGAGCACGAAAAAGACGAGCTGATTTTTGACGAGCGCATGGGAAAGGCCCACGTCACAGAAGAGGATTTGGAAGGGGCAGATGAAACACGGCTGTTGCCTGGCGCCCGCGCGGCGTTTTATGCCTGGCTCTACTGCGCGCGGGAGAAATCCTGGCTTGAGGGCCTCGCCTGTTCACATATTCTGGAGCGGCGGAATAACGACCGGATCGTCTCTGGTGGTACGCTCACCCAGCGATTGGCAAAGAAACAGCTGATCGACCAAGGGATAAAGGAATCCGATCTGGACCTCAGCACGCGGGTGCATATGGTGGCCGACGCGGAGCACTCGCATATCTTTGATGATGTTTTTGCACGACACGTCGCAGACGAACGTAGTGCTAAAGAAGTCCTGCGCGGCGCCGAGGAGTCGTTAACAATCGAGCGCGCGTTTCACGGAGCGGTCGCGACAGGAATGATGGAGCTTAGAGAGACGGATTAAGGCGGAGAAGACGAAAAAGGGGAGACTTGGAGAGAGAAGTATGGAAGTTAAGCATGGACTCATCAGTGCGGATTCGCACGTAGTCACTGACAAAGATGCCTTTGTCGCAAGGATGTCCAAGTCCAAGTGGGGTGACAGGATCCCACAAGTTATCGCAGTCGAGAGCAAGGGACGATTAGTTCATCGCTGGGCGGTGAACGGGAAGTCTTTGGGCGGCCGCGGCGTGTGCAATTGTCCCGCGGTCATGGGCGATCCGTTGCGCAACAGCTATCCACAGCGTTGGGAAGATGTCCCGGCGAAAGCTCATCTGCCGGGGCAGCGTCTCAAGGCTCTCGACGCCGACGGTATAGACGCCGAGGTTCTCTTCCCCAATGATCCCAGTTCGTTCCATCAATACGGTGACGCCGGGTTCGAGGTTGAGTGTGTGAGGGCCTACAACGATTCGATGGCCGAATGGTACAAAGCCAGCGATCGTTTTATTCCGCTGGCGATGGTGCCGATCCTCGGCGGGATGGATGCGGCGGTTGCGGAGGTTGAGCGCGCGGCAAGTATCGGCCATCGAGGCATCGTCATGCTTGCGCTGCCGAGCCTGCTGGTCAAAGAACTGCCGCACATCAGTGATCCCTACTGGTATCCGTTATGGGAAGCTTGTCAGGATGCCGAGCTGCCGATTCACCTTCACGCATCGGCCGGCCTCGCCAGGAAGATCACTTTCCCCGAGTGGGAGGGTTATTCGCCCTATCAGCAACACGCGGCGTTTACGGTGCCGACTGCCGCATGGCCCGCACAAATAATCCCCAACATTATCTTCTCAGGCATTGCCTATCGGTATCCGGGATTGAAATGGGTTTTTGCGGAGACCGGAATCGGGGCGGTGAGTTGCGCCCAAACCGCCTGCGATCACGAGTGGGAGAGCCGTCAGTTGTGGCGGCACGGTCTGGAGCAGCGCCCGAGCGAGCTGATTCGCAAGCAGGTATATGTGAATTTTTGGTACGAGCAAGCCGGCATCGAGCTTCGAGGGCAGGTTGGTATAGACAACATCATGTGGGAGTCGGATTATCCGCACATTGCGTCCACGTATCCCGACTCATGGAAATTCGTCGAGCGCTCATTGCAAGGTGTGCCGGAGGACGAGCGCAAGAAGATGCTGTATCTCAATGCGCAATCTCTTTATCGCCTTATGTAAGGTCAATGAACGCACGACCACAATTCTGTCTGAGCAGTGAAATATCTAAGGAGTGGTTGTCTGGTCCTCTCTCCCCAAGGCGGGAGAGAGTTAGAGTGAGGGGGAAAAATATCAGGCACCCTCACCTTTATCCTCTCCCGTCGAGGGAGAGGAAATAGAGAAGACTTTCGGTGCTAGCCGATATAGATGAATGACCTAAGGATTTGAACTTTCATGCAAGCACAACGACTCATCAGCACAGCGGATTATGTCGTGGAGCACCCGGAGGTTTGGACGCAGCGTCTCGCGAAATCCAAATGGGGTGATCGGATACCGCACGTGGAGGGCTCAGTGCACGATGGCGACACCTGGGTTGTGGATGGTCGAGAGACGCCGCTGTCAGACATCGCTCAAGTGGGCGCGTTGATGACGGACCGAACGAATGTACCGAAGCGCTGGGAAGAGGTGCCTCGGACGGCGCATGTTCCGGCCGAGCGTCTGAGGGCGATGGATGCCGACGGTGTCGCTTATTCCGTTCTCTATCCTTCCTTCGCCGGCTTTTCCGGCGAAACATTTGGCGCTTTAACGGACTCCGATCTGGAACTCGCTTGCGTGCAGGCCTATAACGACTGGCTCATCGACGAGTGGAGGTCTTGCAGTGACCGGTTCATTCCTCAATGCATCGTCCCGCTTGCACCGGTCGAAGTGGCCGTTGCGGAGATCAAGCGCGCCATTGGCAGAGGGCATAAAGGCGTTGTGTTCCCCGCGGTGCCGATGCATCTGCGAGAGGTTCCACACATCAACGGTCCAGAGTACGACCCGATCTGGGCGACTTGCCAAGAGCTCGATATCCCCTTGTGTTTTCATGCCGGATCGTCACGCAAGCTGCAGTTTCCTTTGGCTCCAACTTTGTCGCCCGAACTGGCCGCCGCGCTGCAGGCAGTGACACGGCCAGCCAGCGCCGTCTTCGATCTCGTCAACTTGCTGTTTTCCCGGATTCTGTTGCGCTTTCCGAAATTGAAAGTGGTTTTTGCCGAGAGCACTATCGGTTGGGGAACGTTTATCTTGGAATATGCCGATCATCAGTACGAACAGGACCATTGCGATTATGAATTGAAGCCCTCCGAAATGTTCAGGCGTCAGTGTTACCTGACCGGGTGGTACGATCCGGTCAAAATCAACGCCCGCCACATCGGCACGGGCAACATCCTATGGTCGACTAACTTTCCCACCGCAAACTCCTCCTGGCCTGAAACTCAGGCCTTGGTTGCGAAATGTATGGCGGGAATGAACGAAGACGAGCGGGATCAGATCCTGTGGGAAAACGCGGCCAAGCTCTACAAGTTGTGAGAGAAATAAATGGAGTCATGGAATGGTGGAACAATGGAATGTTGGAAACCGGAATAACGGACGCACACGTCATTGATCCATCATTCCAATATTCCACTTTTTTAGTGATTGGATCATGTCTCGAACGATCAAAGCGCTTGCGCTAGGAACTCTACTGTGGCTTTTGGCTGCAAATGAGGCTGGTGCCCAATACCCCGTTTACCGTTTGGGTTACAGCGGCGCGGGAATCACACAGAACCTCAACAATGTGATTGAGAAGAGCGGGCTTTGGGGTAAGCACGGTCTCGACGTGAAGGCTATCTACTTCACCAGCGGAGCAACGATGGCTCAAGCCCTCGTGGGGGGCGATATCGATCTAACGGATTCCAACATACCCACGATGCTCAATCTCAGGGCCGCGGGCATCCTCGAAGTCAAGGTCGTAGCCGTATCAATGAATCGAATCCTGCTAAGTTTTGTCGCTCGCAAAGGGATAAGGACGCCGGTCGATCTCAAAGGAAAGAAGCTTGCTATCAGTCGCTATGGCTCTTCTTCGGATTTCATCACCCGCCTGCTATTGCGATATTGGAAACTCGATCCGGATAAGGACGTGGCGATTATCCAAGCCGGCGGCAACGATGCCGTCAGGATCGCCGCGATGGTTGCCGGCCATATCGATGGAGCGCTCATAGGGTCGTACGATATGCGCAGAATACTTGATACGGGCTGCTGTGCCAATCTTGCCGACCTCGAAGATCTCCCCATCGAATATTCTCGTTTCGGCATAGTGGTCCCAACGGCCACTATTAAAAGCCGGAAGGAACAGTTACGTAGGTATCTGCAAGGTTATACCGAAGGTATCTATCTCTATAAAACCCGTCCGGATCTCCCCATCGCACTGCTCAAACGAGAGGGTGTTAAGGACGCGGAAGAAGGCTATAAAAAAATAGCGAAAGCTCTGCGCGAATATCCAGTGCCGGAAGAAAAAGGGGTACAAACCGCGTTGGATTCCATTGGAACGCCTAAATCCAAAGGTGCGGAGGCTAAAGATTTTATCGACGCAAGTTTGTTGGAGGAAATAAAAAAGAGCGGTTTTATCGATGGGCTTTATGGGAGATAGGGGAATGGAGGAAGCCGAATGAGCTCTGCGGAAGAATATCAACTTAATCCCTACCTAGGTTGGCAGAAGGAACAAGGTATCCCGATTCACACGGGTTTCTTTGTCGAAGATCTTAGAAAGGTTCGCCTGGGTTTTTGGCAAGCTCGAAACGCCAACGGCGCGTTTATCAATTTGTCAAATGCGGTGGTAAACGACGCGGTTGTTCTGGAAGTGCCGCCGGGAGAAAAGACGGTCCCGCGCCGCCAGCTCTTTGACGAGTCTGTCATGATCGTCGAAGGCCAGGGAGCCACTTCCATGTGGTACGAAGACGGCCGAAAGAAGACCTTCGAGTGGCAACAAGGCAGTGTCTTCGCGATTCCGCCCAATGTCTCGCATGAGCATTACGCCATGAGCGCACCGGCACGATTGGTTAGCTGCACCTCGGCGCCGCTTTATATGCAGCTGTTCAATAGCAATGATTTTATCTTCAACTGTGACTATAAATTTCTCGACCGATACGCCGAGGAAGAGAACTACTTTGCCGAGTCGCCGAAGCTTTTACGCGGGTTCAAGGGGATCGAGACGAACTTTATAGCGGACGTGAGACAGTGGTTTACCCGGGAGAATGTTTACGCGCTGGAAGAAAAGGGCGGTTTTAGGCAAAGCCGGGATCGCGCGCACGACGCGTTTAGCATGAGAATCAGGTTTGCCAAAACGATGATGTTCCTGCACCTGTCCGGATGGTCGGTTGGTACCTAAAGAAGGCGCACCGGCATGGCCCTGGTTTCAACATCGTCATCCTCGACGGCGAGGGCTTTTCGTTCATGTGGGAGGAAGGTAAAAAACGGGAACGCATCGACTGGCATGAATGGAGCATGTTTGTGCCGCCGGCGATGTGGTTTCATGAACATTTCAACACCAGTGTCCGGCCCGTCCGTTTTCTCGCGTTTCACCCTCCTGGAATGTTAGCCTACCCGGGCTGGTCCGGCGAAGGAGAGCATTTTATCGGCAAGGGTCCCAATCAGATCGAGTACGAAGACGAGGATCCGGAGATCCGAAAAACGTTTGAATATGAACTCGCCAAGAATGGTTTGGTCAGCCGGATGCCAAGGGCTTTACGAGAACAGGAAAGCTTCTTGATTCGACAAAAAACACCGACAGCGAGTGAACAAAAAGGAGCAGCCGATGCAGTACACAGACTTGCGTGATTGGATTCAAAAAGTAGACGAACTGGGAGAACTTCGAAGGGTCGAGGGGGCGGATTGGAACCTCGAGATGGGTGCTATCACCGAGGTCTATGCGCGCAACGAACCTTATCCGGCAATTCTGTTCGATAAGATCAAAGATTATCGAGAGGGCCATCGGGTTCTTATCGGTGTCCATCATATGTCTTTGAAGCGACAGTTGCTGACCCTGAATCTGCCGCTGGATTATGACCGGATGCAGTTCATTCAAGCCTGCAGGGAGCGGCTTAATCATCCCCAAAGCATTCCGCCAAAAGTCGTGAAAACAGGTCCGGTGATGGAAAATGTCATGGAGGGAAAGGATATCGATCTGCTTTCGCTACCTGTGCCGCGTTGGCACGAAGACGATGGCGGTAGATATTTAGGAACAGCCCACGTGGTGATCACCCGCGATATTGACGAAGGTTGGGTTAACCTCGGCTGCTACCGCGTCATGGTGCACGACCGCGATACGCTCGCTTTGTATATTTCGCCGGGAAAACATGGGCGGATCATGCGCCAAAAGTATTTTGATCAAGGAAGATCTTTTCCCGTGGCTATCAGCTTCGGTGATGATCCGCTGCTTGTTATGACTGCGGGAAAGCAGATCGCTTGGGGTGCGTCGGAGTACGACTATGCTGGAGGCATCAGAGGAGAACCGTTTGACGTTATCATCGGAAAGCATACCGGCCTGCCGATTCCGGCGAACTCCGAAATCACCATCGAAGGCGAAGTGTTACCCAATGAGCAGAAACGAGAAGGCCCCTACGGTGAGTGGACCGGTTACTACGCGAGCGGCGAGCGGTCGGAGCCGATTCTCAAAGTAAAGCGACTGATGCATCGAAATGATCCGATCATGACTGCCGCTCCCTCTTCGCGTCCTCCCGGCGGCTCCGATGACGGGCTCCTCCGCTCCGCGTTTATCTGGGACCATTTGGAGAAAGCGGGTGTGCCCGACGTTAGAGGCGTCGCTTGCTACCAGGGGAGATTCTTTACTGCGGTATCGATCAAACAACGTTACCCTGGGCATGCAAAGCAGGCGGCAATGATTGCTGCCCAGTGCGGCACCGGTGCTTACCTGGGGCGATATGTAGTCGTCGTCGATGACGACGTCGATGTTTATGATATGAACGATGTGCTTTGGGCCATGTGCACACGAGTCGATCCGGTCAAGGACATGGATCTGATTCGCCGCGCTTGGAGCGGCCCCTTGGATCCGATCATACCCAAGGACCAAAAAGGTCTTAGCTCGCGTGCCGTTATCGACGCGACACGTCCCTATGAGTGGATGAAAGATTTTCCGCTGGCATCCGCCGCGAGTCCGGAGCTTAAAAAGAAAGTTATCGAAAAGTACGACAAATACTTTCAAAAGCACTAATGATTTGAAATTATATTCCGTTCGCCCTGAGCGTCAAATCCTCCTCTGTCCCCCTTTTTTCTAAGGGGGAATTTTCTCCGTAGGAATCTAACCCCTCTTTGGAAAAGAGGGGAAGGGGAGATTTTTGTGCGGAATGAGGCGGGAATTATGTGGCGAATTTCTGAGACACCACACTAGTCGAGAGAGAAGGTTCTTATGAAGCGAAAATCTTTTCTTCCGCTTGGGTTGTTTCTGTGGGCTTTAATTCTGCCGTTTGAGAACGCTGTGGCACAGACAGTGGTTCGCATCGGCTACAGCGGTGGCGGCACAGCGAAGAATCTTCACAAAACCATCGAGAAGGCCGGCTTATGGAAAAAACGGGGTATTGACGCGAGGCTCATCTATTTCACCAGCGGCGCGACGATGGCTCAAGCTATGGTAGGCGGCGATATCGACATAGCGGATTCAGACGTCCCTGCCATGCTCAACGCAGTTACCGCGGGAGTATTGGACGGAAAACTGATCACTGTCTATGTGAATCGATTCCCGTTTGCTTTCGTTGCGCGAAGCGAGATCAAAAGCCCCGAAGAGCTACGAGGCAAACGGTTGGCCATCAGCCGATTCGGCTCTTCGTCCGATGTTACCACTCGCATGCTGCTCAAGTATTGGAACTTGGACCCGGATAAGGATGTCCGAATTCTCCAAGTCGCAGGACCCACTCGCCTGCCGGCGATGATTGGCGGGCAAATCGATGGCACACTGGTCGGCACCTATGATGTTCCCCAGATCCTCGATTCGGGATGCTGCCGGGTGTTGGTGGACATGTTGGAGTTGCCGCTGGAATACGCGCGCTTTGGACAGGTGGTGCCAACTCAGCTGCTAAAGACGCGACGCGAGGTCTTGTTAAAGTTTGTCGAAGGCCTGGTGGAAGGAATTTACGTGTTCAAGACCAATCGGGAGTTGGCGCTCTCGGTTCTCAAGCAGGAAGGGATCAAGAACCCTCAGTATGGCTATGAAAGAGTAGCAGCGAGCCTCCGCGAAAGACCCGTCCCCGAACCCAAGGGAGTTCAAGCCGTTTTGGATTCCGTCAAGACGCCAAAATCCAAGATCACGTTGGCCAAAGATGCGATGGATACGAGCCTAATGGACGAGATCGATAAGAGCGGCTACATCGCCAAGCTGTACGGCAAATAAAAAATTGCTTTCCCCGGGCCTATGCCACGAAACGATTAAATCACTCGTCAAGGGTTCGAACGGCCTGACTGTGCCGAAGCTTGTCGCTTCAGTTCCTGACGATTTTCCGCAAAACGCCCGCACGCTTCACCTTCCGCCTCTGGGGCCTCTAAATCGTCCTTTCCCAACGCCGCCAAATCGCGTAAAATCCGCGACCAGTATGTCGCCCAAAAATGAAATCGTTTCTCCGGGACGCATCGAGAAATCGATTTTTCTCGTCCGCGGCCAAAGAGTGATGCTTGATTCTGATCTAGCCGAACTGTACGGTGTTCCGGTAAAGAGGCTAAACGAACAGGTTCGCAGAAACCG
>Ga0184612_10000212_pt1 | contig 25992 bp, 23 predicted proteins | sample PLM3_60_coex_FD_133163 | JGI IMG/M metagenome (GOLD analysis project Ga0184612, IMG submission 133163) | Groundwater sediment microbial communities from an aquifer in East River, Colorado, USA - PLM3_60_coex | ecosystem: Environmental > Terrestrial > Soil > Riparian zone | place: USA: East... | reverse complement strand
GCCGCCGGACGGGCCCTTCGCGCCCGGACCGCGGCCGAGGTCGAAAAGGGGCTGAGCGAGTTGGCCGAACCGGCGGAGTCGCGGCGGTCCTAGGATGACTCGCCCGCGTGCGACAAGTAACAGATCAGAAGATCAGGAGGACGGCAATGGGTCTTTCGCCCATCGGCCGTGCTGAGAAGGTGCTGAGTCAAGACCGGCTGTTGTGACAGCAGCGCCTGCGGCCCGAGCGCGGCGCGAAGTTCCGCCTTCGCCAAGGCTACGGCGAGACCTCGCCGAAGCTCGAAGAGCGTAGGCGGGCGCCGCGCGAGAGCGAGCGGGGGTGGGGCCCCGCGAGCGCTGATAAATGAGGACAGGTACAGTGACGAATGATGTGACGCGAGTAGAGAAGCCGTGGGGATACGAGCTGCATTGGGCGAAGACCGACCGCTACGTCGGGAAGCTGATTCACGTCAACGCGGGCCACGCCCTGAGCCTCCAGTACCACAACCAGAAGGACGAAACGATCTTCCTCTGGTCCGGGCGGCTGCTCTTTGAGATGGGGGGGGAGGCCGGAGAAGGGGAGACCCTCGTCAAACGCGAGATGAAAATTGGCGAAGCCGTTCACATCACACCGAAGACCGTGCACCGCATGACGGCGATAGACGACTGCGACATCTTCGAGGTATCGACGCCCGAGCTGCACGACGTCGTACGGCTCGAAGACCGCTACGGGCGCAAGACCTGAGTTGCGTAGGGTTCGCGAACCGCCCCTACCTCAGAAAACGCGTACTTGAAGCGCCGGCGGGTTGGCGCTTTCTGCGCGCGTCCCGATTGGAAATCTCACATTGACGCCTGAAATCGCGGAGTTCAGAATGGCTGAACTCTTGAAAGGACTCCTGGCATGGGAAGCGTAAATAAAGTCATCCTGGTAGGTAATCTTGGACGCGACGCGGAGCTCCGGTACACGCCCGGCGGCGCGCCGGTCGCCACCCTCAACATGGCAACGACGGAGGTCTGGAACGACAAGGGAGGCCAGCGCCAGGAGAAGACCGAATGGCACCGCGTCGTCCTCTGGGGCAAGACGGCCGAGTCGCTCTCGGAGTACCTGACCAAAGGCAAGCAAATCTACGTCGAGGGCAAGCTGCAGACACGCCAATGGGACGACAAGGACGGGAACAAGCGCTACACCACGGAAGTCAGGGGCGACCGTGTGGTGCTGCTCGGCGGGGGGAGTGGAGGCGGCGGGCGCCAGCAACAGCGCGCTGCCGGTCCAGCAGGCCCTGCAGGCATGGACGAGCCGATGGGCGAGCCGGCGACCGAACTGACCGACGACGATATCCCGTTCTAGATCGCGGATCCTTCACGGGACGCGGATCACGGGGATGAGTCCACGGGACGCGGATCACGGGGATGAGTCCACGGGACGCGGATCACGCGGATCAGTCCACGGGACGCGGTTCTCCAGATCTCACTGGGCACTGGGAACGACCACGATCCGAGTAATCCGCGTAATCCGCGTAATCCGCGTCCCGTTTAAGATCCGTCGATCCGCGTACCGGGGAACACTGAGCGATGATCAGTGTTTCTTGTCCTGCACCCGCACCAGGGCCTGCTGTGCGAGCGTGGCTTCGAACGCTTTGCTGTAGTTCTTGATAACGGTCTCGAACGCCTTGCGCGCCGGCTCGAACTGCTTCAACGCCTCGTACGAGGTCCCCAGCTTGTAGTACGCGGCCGGCACGCTGTCGGACTGCGGATAGTTAGAGATCACCCGCTGAAGCGCGGTCACCGCCTCGGCGTACTTGCCGGCGCTGTAGAGCGAATGGCCGATGTACAACTGTGCGTCGTCGGCCTGGGGCGAGGTCGGGAACGTCCGGATGAACGACTGGAACCCTTCGACGGCCAGATCGAACTGACCTGCAGTATAGACCGCGTACACGCGGTCCCACATCTGCGTCGGCGATACGTTCGGCGGCGGATTTGTGGCGGGCAGCGGAGTCGGCGCACCGGGCGCCGCGGCCGCGGGATCGCCGGTTGCGGGCTCGCCGGTCGGTTGGAGCGGAACAGCTGGCGCCGGCGCCGGCATGGACGCTACCGTCTGCCGGAGCGCCTGCAGTTCCTGCGTCATCGAGGACAGGCGGACGTTTGTCTCGTCAGCCTTCTCCCGGAGGATCCGCGTCGTTTCTCCCACTCCTTCGACGATGAGCTTCTGGTCCGCGAAGGACTTCTGCACGCGCCCGGCGTCGGCATCCAGCCGGACGTTCAGGGCCTTGAGCGTGTCGCCGAGGCCGAGCAGGACAGCGCGGAGCTGCTGCTGTTCCTCCTGCAGCATCCGAATCTCAGCCATGAGCAGCTTGTGCTCTTTGTCGGCGTCGGCGCTCGCCGGACGGGGTGCCAGCAGACCGACTGCGAGAATTCCGACCGCAACCGCGCGTGACTTTCTCATGACGCATCCTCTGGGCAAATCAGAAATTGAGGTCGCGGGCCCACCTCACAAGCCTATACCACCTACTTGCTGGTGAGCACGAAGTGCGCCCGGCGGTTCTTCGACCACCCGGACTCGGTGTGGGTCGGATCGAACGGGAACTCCTTGCCATAGCTCACGGTTCGCAGCCGGTCGGCCGGAATGCCGAGCGAAATCAGATAAGTCCGGGCGGCAGAAGCGCGCCGATTGCCCAGCGCCAGGTTGTACTCCGCGGTGCCGCGCTCGTCGGAATGTCCTTCGATCGTGATCACCCATTCCGGGTACTTCTTCAGGATCGCCGCATTGGCGGTCAGCACCTGCTGACCCTCCCCTTCGATCTCGGAGCTGTCGTACGCGAAGAACACCGGCTGAAACGGCGAGTTCTGATTGATCTTGTCGATGTCGCTCACCTTGAGCGGGTCTTCAATCCGCGGCTCGGGCGGTATGACGTTCTCGACGATTGGTTCCGGCGGTTTCGCCGGCACACCACCGATCGATGAGGGGTCACCCTGGCCCGACGTTGTCTGTGGCCGCGCGACGGGCGGCTTCGATTTGGCGCACGCGCCGAAGGTGAACGCGATAGTCAGGATGACCACCGGCGCCGCGACTCGTCCTATCTGCATGCCTTATCCTCTCAAAATCCTGGGATCGGGGACCAGGGATCCGTGTCTCACATTCCCATCCTGATTCTCGATCCGTTTTTCTGATCCCTGGTCTCTGATCGACCCTCGGTCTACTGCGACCAGTTCGGATACCTGTTCCCGCCCGTCTTTGTAATCTGTCGAAGATCCGTACCGTCGCGCGCGATCGTGTAGATCTGCGGCTTGCCCGTGCGATCGGACATGAAGGCGAGGTGACGGCCGTTTGGTGCGAACGCCGGGCTCTCGTTGCTGCCGATGCCGTCGGTCACGACGCGCGATTCGCGTGCGCCGAAACTGAAAATCCGGATCTCGTATCCGCCCCCGGTCTGCGACGCATACGCAATCTCGTTCAGCGGGGCAGGGGACCACGTCGCGCGATCGCAGTACGATTCGCCGCTGATCCTGTCGAGGCCCGTGCCGTCCAGGTTCACGATGTAGACCTGGGGGCGGCCGCTGCGATCCGACGTGAACGCCAGCTGCGTGCCGGTGGGCGACCAGGTGGGCGTCACGTCGGCGCTCGGGTTATTCGTAATCCGGCGGAGATTCGTGCCGTCGCGATTGACGATGTAGATTTCCGGATTGCCGTCGCGATTCGACATGAAGGCGAGCTTCGTCCCATCCTGCGACCACGCCGGAAGGAAATTGTGGTTCTCGATCGAGCCTTTCGCCGGGTATGTGGGCGGCCGCAGCGAGCGGATCGACTGAAGGATGATGTCCGGGTAGCCGCTTCGGTACGACGTGTACGCGAGCAAATCACCGTCTGGCGCAAAGGCGGGTGCGATGTCGAGCGAGCGTGTAGCGGTCAGCCGCGTCTGGTTCGCGCCATCGTAGTCGGACATGTAGATGTTCGAGATGTCCCGCTCGGCGACAGGTCCCTTCATGCGCTGACCGTCCCGATCGGATGAAAACGCGAGCTTGGTCCGCGCCACGCCGCGCAGGTTGCGCTGCGACTTGTGGATCTCGTCGGCGATGCCGTGCGCGTACACGCGCCCGCCGTCGGTGATGGACCTGAGCGAACCGCTGTACTGCTTGCCGAGGACCATCGCGCCGTTCACCACGCGCATCAGCCGGGCCTCGACGACGATGCCCTCGGCCGTTTTGCGTACGGTGCCGATCACCACGCCGTCGGCGCCGAGCTCCTTCCAGCGGTCGAGCGAGAGCTCCTCGATCGACGCTGGTCGAGGCACTGTCCGCAGGATGTCGCGCGGGATCATGTAGAACTCTTTTTCGAAGGCGAAGTCGTCCCACAGCACGTCGCCGATGCTTTTGGCGGCGCTCAGGACCTCCGGCTCTTTGGTCAGCGGGATGAACTCGGGCACCGCCAGCCGCGGCGGACGTCCCGGGTCCGATGTCAGGAGCACGCCGATCGCAGACGGCTGCTCCTGCTGCGTCGCAGGCGGTGGATTCTGCGCGCCTAGGGCGAGCACCGCGCTCACCATGAAAAGACTGGTCAGGAGTTTCATAGTTCTCATCAACGCTTGTAATCGAAGGTCAGGTACACGGTCAACGTCGGTCGGGTGAACTGGTCCGGCAGGGGAGGCAGCTGCCGCGTGTTGAGCACGGCGCGCCGGGATTCCAGATCGAGCAGGGGGTTGTTGCTGCTCTTCTCGACCTCGACGTTGGTCAGCATCCCGTCCCTGCGAATTGTAAACTTCACGATCGATTGCCCCGCCGCCCCCTGCTGCTGATCCCAGTTGGACCTGATGCGCTGGGTCATCGTTTCGATGTACTCGGGGCAGCAGAAGTTGGCGACATCGAGCCGTGGTCCCCCCGTGCTGCCACCGGATTGCTCCGAGAGCCCACCGAAAGGTACCTGGGCGGCGTTGGGCGTCAGAACACGCGCGGCGCCGCTCTTCACCTCGGGTCCGGTCGACGGCTTTCGCGTGGCGGACTGCTCAACAGGCTTGCTGACGGGCTTGGGCAGCGGCTTGGGCTTGACCTCCGGCTCCGGCGCCACCATGTCCGGCACTTTCGCCGCAGGCGGAGCCGTGACCGGCTTCACCTCGGGCGGCGTCTCCGCCTGGACGGGCCGACTCGTAATCGACGTCATGCCGCCAGTGTCCTGGCCCGGCACGCCGCCGAGTGAAATCATCATCGGCGTGACCTGCTCCTCAGGGGACTGCCGCAGCCACTCGCGCGGAACCAGCAGGAGCGCCGTCATGAGCACGCCGTGGATGATGAGCGAGATGAGCATCATGCGGCTGAGGCCGTCGGCCTCGCGGCTGCGCCCGATGAGAATGCTGCTGACGGCTTCCTGCATTCCTGCCTCGCTCGGCGGCTAACGTTTCTCGACGGGCTTGGACATCAGCCCGACTTTGTCGACGCCCGCTTCTCTCAATTTGTCGGTCACCGTCATGAGATCCTGCACGCTGGCGCCGCCATCCGCGCGGATGTAGACCGACTTGTCGTCGCGCATCAGCAGAGCCTGCCGGACGAGCTCGTGCATGATGTCGATGCGGACTTCCTTCTTGTCCACCTGCACGACGCGGGTGCGGCTGAAATCCGCGGGCACGGTGACGTAGACCGGTTGCGCATTCACGGGCCTCGCCCGGCGCGCCTGCGGCAGGTTCACCTCGAGCCCCTGCTGCAGCATCGGCGCGGTCACCATGAAGATGATGAGCAGCACCAGCATGACGTCGACGAGCGGCACCACATTGATCTCGGCGAGCGATGTCGCGACGTGCGCGCTCCGCCCGCGACGCCCGCGCCCCGACGCTCCCGATCCGTGCTGTTGCACCTTGGGCATTTACGTAAAGTTCCGCTCGCAGATGTTCAGGAACTCGAGCGAGAAATCCTCCATCGCGCCGGCAAACTCCTTCACACGCTGCGTGAAGTGGTTGTAGAAATACACCGCCGGAATCGCGGCGAAGAGGCCGGCCGCCGTTGCGATCAGCGCTTCGGCGATCCCCGGCGCCACCACGCCGAGACTCGACGAGCCGGCCGCACCGATGCTATTGAAGGATCCCATAATCCCCCAGACGGTGCCGAACAATCCGATGAACGGGGTGATGCTCGCGACGGTCGCCAGAAACGGTACGTGGCGTTCGAGCTTCGCGAGCTCGACAGTCGTCGCACGTAACAATGCGCGGTCGACGGCATCGAGACTCCTCAAGGTTGGACGTCCGGCAGGCGCCGCCGGTTTTGTCGCGTCGGCAGGCGGGGCCTGACGGAGCTGCGAGTTCAGCTCGGAGTACCCGGCCTGAAAGAGACCGACGAGCGGACTGTCCTTGAGCGATGGACACACGGCCTGCACTTCTGAGAACTTGCTGCTTTTGCGGAACACGTCGAGGAATGTCGCCGTCTGCCGCGCGGCACGACGGTACACGGCTATCTTGTAGAGGGTGATTCCCCAGCTGATTGCCGAAAACGTGAGCAGGATGAAAAGGACGCCCAGCGACAGCCACGAACTGTCAAGAATCAGCCGGACGATGTCGGTATTCGAGCTCAAATCGCCGGACCCAGCATCCGGCTGCGCCGCTTGCGCAAGGAGCGCAACGGCGGAGACTGGCATGTGCAAACAGCCCTCCGCGACTAAGAACGATCATCGAGCGCCGCTGGGACAGCGCAAGCTCCGCCAGAGTAACACGGCACCTGTAGGCTGTCAAACATCTGATAAGATGGAACTTCGCGTCACACCCCCATGCTGCGCTTTCTCTCGATTCGGCACCTGGCAGTCATCGATCGGATCGAACTGGAGTTCGGTCCTGGCTTAACAGTGTTAACCGGAGAAACGGGCGCGGGCAAGTCGATCCTCATGGGTGCGGTCGGGCTCCTCGTCGGCGGGCGCGCGTCGGCCGAGCTCGTGCGCACGGGAGAAGAGTCCGCCGCGATCGAAGCGGCGTTCGACACTCCCGACGGCCGTGAAGTCATCGTCCGCCGCGAGGTGTCCGCACAGGGACGCAGCCGCGCATTCGTCGACGGCGCGCTCGTGACGAGCGGCGCGCTGCGCGAGCTCGCTGGCGGGCTCGTCGACCTGCACGGCCAGCACGAACATCAGGTGCTGCTCGATCCAGCGTCCCACCTCGAGGTGCTCGACGCATACGCTGGTCTCGAGCAGGAACGCCTGGACGTCGCCGAAGCGTTCTCGACATGGAGGACGCTCAACGCGGAGCGCGACCGGCTGCTCGCCAGCCAGCGGGACGGTGCATCGCGTGCTGAGTTCGTCGCGTTCCAGCTCGCTGAGATCGATCGCGTCGGTCCGAAGGCCGGGGAAGATGACGAGTTGACTGCGACGCGCCAGGTCCTGGCGAACGCGGACAAGCTGCAGCGTCTCTGCGCCGACGCGTATCAGACACTGTACGAGGGCGATCAGGCGGCGCTGGCGTCCCTGGGCGTCGTATGGCGAAAAGTCGGCGAGCTTGCCGCGATCGACGAGCGCTTTGCGCCGCACCTCGTGGCACGTGAAGCGGTAAAGCCCGCGCTCGAGGACCTCGCGTACTTTCTGCGATCGTACTCAGCGAGCATCGACGCCAGCCCGTCACGATTGCAAGAGGTCGAGGACCGGCTGGCATCGCTGGAGCGTCTCAAGAAGAAGCACGGACCGACGCTCCCGGAGGTCATCACGAAGAGCAATCAGTTGCGGCGTGAGCTCGACCTGCTCGCCCACGGGTCCGAGGGAGCCGCGGCGCTCGACCTCGCGCTGGCTGACGCGCGCTCGAGCTACCTGAAGTGCGGCGAGCAGCTGTCGGCTCAGCGTCAATCGGCCGCCCCCACTTTCAGCCGGACGCTCGAGAAGTCGCTCGGCGATCTGGCCATGGCGCGGACTCGATGCGAGGTGCGTTTCGCCGCGGCACAGTCAGACGCCGGGTGGACGGACCGAGGCCTCGAACAAGCCGAGTTCTACATCTCGCCCAATCCAGGCGAAGATCTGAAACCGCTGGCGCGGATCGCGTCTGGCGGAGAGCTCTCGAGGCTCATGCTGGCGCTCAAGACGCTCGGCTCGAACGATGCCCCCGGCAAGACCCTCATCTTCGATGAGGTCGATGCCGGAATCGGCGGCGCGGTTGCTGACGTCGTCGGCGACCGGCTCCAGAATCTTGCGAAGCGATTTCAAATACTCTGCATCACGCACCTGCCGCAGATCGCCGCGTACGGCGGCACGCACCTCTACATCTCGAAGTCGGTCCGGCAGGGAAGGACGATCACGAGCGTCGATCGCCTGGCCGCCGATGCCCGTCATGAAGAGCTTGCCAGGATGATCGGCGGAAGCGAGGTGTCAGCCGCGGTCCGGGCCAGCGCCCGCGAGATGCTGGCAACGAGAAAGACGCGGGCGAAAGGCGAATAAACGGCAAAAGGCGAAAGCGAAGGCATGGCATGAAGTATCTGATCGAAACGCACGGCTGTCAGATGAACGTCCACGACTCGGAGCGGATGGCCGGACTTCTCGAGCAAGCCGGCTACGAGCCGACGTCGGACGACACGGACGCCGACGTCATCGTGATCAACACCTGCAGCGTGCGCGAGCGGGCCGAAGAAAAGCTGTTCACGCGCCTCGGCGAGATCCGTCAGCAGGGACTCGAGCGCGGCACCCGCCCGGTCGTCGCCGTCGCGGGCTGCGTCGCACAGCAGGAAGGCCGCCAAATCCTCTCGCGCTCGTCGGCAGTTGACGTCATCATCGGGACGCAGAACATCAAGCGCCTGCCGATGCTCATCGAAGAGGCGGCCGCCACTGGAGCAGGGAACCGCACGCTCGTCGACATCGACCCGCTCGACGATGTCTCGTTCCCGCTGGGCGTCGCCCGGCGGGCCGACCCATCGAAGGCTTACGTGACCATCATCGAGGGGTGCAACGAGTTCTGCGCCTTCTGCGTCGTGCCCTACACGCGTGGTCACGAGCGCATGCGGCCGGCCTCGGCTATCGTCGACGAGGCGCGCCAGGCCGTCGGGGACGGTGCCCTCGAGATTCAGCTCCTCGGGCAGATCGTCAACCACTATCAGGCGCCTGACGATCCGTCCTGCGACTTTGCGGCGCTCCTCGAGCGCCTCAACGGGATCGAGGGGCTCGAGCGAATCCGGTTCGCCAGCCCCCATCCGCGACATGTCACGCCCCGCATGATTCGCGCGATGTGCGAGCTCCCGAAGGTCTGCCGGCATCTCCACCTGCCCGTTCAATCCGGGTCGACACGCGTGCTGGGCGCCATGCGGCGTCGTCACACGCGAGAGGACTACCTCGAGCTCGTGGCGAACCTCCGGACCGCTATGCGGGACATCGCGCTGTCGACCGATATGATCGTCGGGTTCCCGGGAGAAACGGACGCCGATTTCGACGACACGTTGTCGCTCGCATCGACCGTCCGGTATCACAGCATGTTCTCGTTCAAATACTCGCCCCGGCCGAACACGCTCGCGTTGAAGCGGATGCCCGACGATGTGCCTGAAGACGAGAAGACGCGACGCATCGTTGCGCTTCAGGCGCTGCAGAAGGAGATTCAGGGCGAGCTGTACCGTCAGGCGATCGGACGTGAAGAGCAGGTACTCGTGGAGTCGCGCAGCCGGCGGCGCGACTGGGAGTTGTCGGGCCGCACGAGCGGTAACACTGTGGTGAACTTTGCGGGCGAGCCGGACTGGATCGGGCGCATGATCACAGTGCGCATCACCGACGCGAATCCGAACAGCCTGCGAGCGGAACCAGTGCGGGCGGCGGCAGAGGCACTACCGGATGTCCGCGACGTTTTTCAAACGGGGGCGTCATGCAAATCGAAATGACCATCAAGGGGCTGATGGTGGATCCCATCACCAACATGCCGATCATCATCCTGCGCGACAAGGATGGTCAGCGCGTGCTCCCGATCTGGGTCGGCGTTTTCGAGGCGAACGCGATCGCCCTGCAGATGGAGAACGTGACGACGCCCCGGCCCATGACGCACGACCTCCTGAAAAACGTCATCTGCGATCTCAAGGCCGACATCCAGAAGATCGTCGTGTCGGACCTGCGGGACAACACGTTTTACGCGCTCATTTACCTCACGGTCAACGGAGAGCCCGTCGCGATCGACGCGCGTCCGAGCGATGCCATCGCGCTGGCGCTGCGTGCGCAGGCGCCGATTTTCGTCGAGGATCGCGTCATCGACCACGCCAAGACGGTGGACTTCGTCCCCGACAAGGAGAACTCCGAGCGGCTGCAGAAGTGGCTCGAGAGCCTGGACCCTGAAACGATGGGCCGCTACAAGATGTAGTGGCGGTTGTACGGGCACCCGCCACCCCTTGGAATCGGGTGCGGTTTCGGGCAGTTTCAAGCACGACTGTATCGTTTTGTTGACACCCCCGCATATGGTCCCTACAATGTCGGACAACCCGTGTCCGTACATTCAGTTGCGTCGCACGTCCGATGATCGTTGCCATAGCCAACCAAAAAGGTGGCGTGGGGAAGACCACCACCGCCATCAACCTGGCTGCCGCCCTTGCTTTGAGGGGCAAGCCCACGCTGCTGATTGATCTCGACCCGCAATCGAACAGCTCGATGTCGTATCTGGACATCACTGCCGTGTCGCGGAGCGTCTACGACGCAATTTCAGAGCCCAACGTCGGCTTCTCGGACGTCATCCTTCCGTCGACGCTTCCGAACCTGTTCGTCGCGCCTTCGCGGATCGCGCTCGCGAAGCTGGAGTCGAAGCTTGTGGGGGAGTTGGATGCGCATTTCCGGCTGAAGGATCGCCTGGAGCCGATTCGTGAGCAGTATCCCAACATCGTGATTGACTGTCCGCCGACGCTGGGCCTTCTGACCGTCAACGCCCTGGTGGCCGCGTCTCACCTCCTAATTCCGATTCAGTCGTCGTATTTTGCGCTCGAGGGCACAGACGACCTTCTGGAAACGATTGAAAAGGTTCGCGCCCGGGCAAACCCCGGTCTGCGGATCCTGGGCGTGGTCATCACCATGCACGACAAGCGCACGGCGCTGGCGCGCGACATCCGGTCGCAGATTGACAAGGTGTTCGGCAGCAAGGTCTTCAACACCGTCATCACGAAGAGTGTCCGGCTCGAGGAGAGCCCGGCCTACAAGGAATCTATTTTTACGTTCGCACCCGAGTCGACCGGCGCTGCCGAGTACTACCGCCTGTGCGAGGAGGTCATGGACCGTGCCTAAACGAGGATTGCCAGAAACCGTTCGCATGCGCCACGACGAGCATTACGTCGAGACGCTCACCAGTTCGGCTGGCAGTCCGATCGGGCGGATGATCCCTATCGACCTGATCGATCCAAACCCGAACCAGCCGCGCCAAGTCATGGGAGACCTGTCCGAGCTGATGGCCTCGATCGCGGAAAAGGGCATCATCGAGCCCATCATCGTCCGGCAGCGCGGGACGCGGTTCCAGATCATTGCCGGCGAGCGTCGATACCAGGCCGCCATCCAGGTCGGCCTCCGCGAAATCCCGATCGTGATCCGGGAGGTGGACGACAACGAAATCATCGAGGTCGCGCTCGTCGAAAACCTCCAACGTAAGGATCTCACGGCGTTCGAGGAAGCCGAGGCGCTATTTTCGCTGGCCGCGAAGTGCGACTACACGCACGAGGACATGGCGAGGCGGCTGGGGAAGTCCCGGACGTCGGTCACGGAGTCGCTTTCAATCAATGGAATGCCCGAAGAGGTGAAAAATCTCTGTCGGCTGGCCGACATTCACTCCAAGTCTTTGCTTTTACAGGTGGTTAGGCTTGGAGACCCTCAGAAAATGATCGAACTGGTTGAGAGAATCACTCGCGACGGCGGCGCTACCCGCGAGGTCGTCCGGAAAGAAACCGCCAAACCCAAGCCTGGCCGGCCCAAGGCCTACGTATTCAGCTACAAAGCCACAACCAACGCCTTCAAACTCCAGCTGAAGTTCAACAAATCCCGCGTCGACCGGGACGAAGTCATCACGGCACTCGAGGCCATCATCGCGGAGCTCAGGGCGCAGTAGTTAGGTTCGACGTTCGTAGTTCGACGTTCGTGGTTCTACGTTCGTAGTTCGTTTGGCCCTGCGTCCAAGGATAGGCGCCCCAAGGCTTCGAACCTTGAACCTGGAACCGCGAACCTGGAACCTCGAACCTCGAACCCAGAACCACTCAGTAGTTAACATAACACTCATTATCAGACCCCAGGCAAATAGGCAGTAAATGGGGCCTGTGCATGAAATGTGGAGCCTCCGGCGGGCGTCCGCCTACGGTTGGCGTTAACGAGTTCCCGGCTTTCAATGCTGTTATGCTGGGGACCCGGATCCCGATGCTCAAGACGATCGACCGCTACGTCATCCGCGAAATCGTCCCGCCGTTTGTCTTGTCGCTGCTGATCTTCACGTTCGTCCTCGAGCTCCCGCCACTCATGGGACAGCTCGAACGGCTGCTCGCGAAAGGCGTCCCGTGGCCGACGGTCGCACGCATCATCCTGCTGTTGAGCCCCCAGGCCCTGGGCCTGACCATCCCCATGGCGCTGCTCGTCGGGCTGCTGATCGGGCTCGGCCGACTGTCGACCGACCGCGAGGCCGTCGCGCTCCTGGCCTGCGGCGTCAGCCCCTACCGCCTGCTGCGTCCCGTACTCGCCGTAGCCGCTGTCGCAACTGCCGCGACCTTGTACGTGATGATCGCCGCCATCCCGGACGCCAATCAGAAGTACCGCGAGATCGTCTTCGCGACCCTCAGCAAGAAAGTCGAGAGCGACGTCCGGCCCCGGGTGTTCTTCCAGGAGTTCCCGAACTGGGTCCTGTATCCGCGGAATGACGCAGACCCGGGCCAGGCCGGGTGGAACGACGTGATGCTCGCCAACACCTCGAAGCCCGAAGCGGTCGAGCTCCACATGGCCAGGCGCGGCCAGATCGTGCTCGACCCGGCCAAGCGCACGGTCGAGCTGATCCTAACCGACGGCACCAAGTACGCGACTGCCGGCCCAGGCGAATCCAACGTCGGCCGATTCGCCGAGCAGGTGGTGATTCGCCTCGACCCGGACACGGTCTTTCCGCCGCTGGATCTCGCGCGCGGCTTGTCGGAAAAGACGATCGCCCAGCTGCAGACCGACATTCAGGACAAGGTGCGCCGGCAGGAGTCGCCACACAACGAAGTGATGTACATCCACGCCAAGTTCTCTATCCCCACGGCCTGTCTCGTCTTCGCCCTGATCGCTCTGGCCCTCGGGCTCCGGGCCTCCAGGGACGGCAAACTCGGCGGCTTCGTCGTCGGCATCGGCGTCATCTTCGCGTACTACATTGCGATGTTTCTCGCCGAGTCGATGGCCAAGGGACATCGGATTCCGGCCGAGTACGCGCGGTGGGTCCCGAACCTGCTGCTCGGCCCGTTTGGCATCGTCGCGCTCGTCTGGCGGGCCCGGCACGCCGAAGGCCGGCTCCCCTTCGGCCGGCGGCTTACCCAGATGTGGCGTACCGCGTGGTCCCGGATTCGAGTGCCCGCCTGGACCCGCCGGCAAACCCAGACTGCGGCCGGCGCGCCCGCTAAACCGGTCAGGTCCGGCGCTCGTCCCGGCGTTGTCCTTGTCGTCCGCGTGCCCCGGATGTACGCGCCGATGCCAAGCCTCCTCGATCGCTACATCAGCCGCTTGTACGTGCGCGTCGCGGGCCTGTCGTTTCTCGCGCTCCTCGGGTTGTTCTACATCTCGACGTTCATCGACCGCTCCGACAAGATCTTCAAGGGCCAGGCGAGCACGGCAATGATCGGTCAGCTCCTCGTCCTCCTGACGCCGCAGTTCGTTTACTACGTCATCCCAATCGCCGCGCTGCTGAGCGCTCTCGTAACGTACGGGCTGCTGGCGCGAAGCAGCGAGCTGACGGTCATGAAGGCGTGCGGGATCAGCCTGTACCGCACGGCGCTGTCGGTGGTAGTCCTATCGCTCGGCATGAGCGCAGTGCTCTTTGCTCTCGAGCAGCGCCTGATGGCCAGCGCGAATCGGCAGGCCGAGGCCCTCGATGCCAGAATCCGCGGGAGACAGCCCAAGACCACGAGCCTCCTCCTGCGTCGCTGGGTAGTGGGGCCTGACAAGATCATCTATTACTACGGGCACTTCGACCCGGATCGAAACGAGATGCTCGGCCTGACGATGTTCACGCCGCGAGGGGACCGGTGGGAGCTGGCATCGGAGACGTTCGTGCGCCGGGCCATCTTCCGCGATAACGCGTGGGTGGGCGAGCACGGGTGGCGGCAGGACTTCCGGACCGATCCCCCGACATGGACGACGATCGATCGCGGGCCGCTGCCAGGGATGGAATCGCCGGAATACTTCAAGACCGAACCTCCCGACGCGGAGCTGATGAGCGTTTCCGAGCTGCGACGGTACACAGCGGAGCTCGAGCCCACCGGGTACAATACGACCCCATTGAAAGTCGAGCTCCACCGCAAACTCGCCTTTCCGTTCGTCACGCTCGTGATGACGCTGCTCGCCGTGCCTTTTGGCATCAGCGCCGGAAGACACGGCGCCCTCTACGGGATTGGACTCGGGATCGTGATCGCGCTCTCCTACTGGATTCTGATCAGCGCCTTTGTTGCGATCGGCAAGGCGGGACTTCTTACGCCGGTTCTCGCCGGCTGGGCGCCGAACATCCTCGTCGTCGGTCTCGCCGCATACCTCTTCCTGCGCGCGCGGACTTAGCTGCTAGGGATTCCTTGTCTGCGCGGCCGGTGTAGTTCGCGGCGCGATCTCCTCCAGGGCCGCGATGAGGTCGCTCGCCAGGATCCCGTGCCGGTAACCCTCGCGCAACATCCGCTCGGCGATCTGACGAGCCACCGTCGCATGCCGGCCCCGGACTTCGCGAGGTAACGCCGCGGCAAACGTGCCTATCCCCCGCTTCACGTAGACCGTGCCTTCCCGCTCGAGGGTGTGGTACGCGTGCTGAACCGTGTTGGCGTTCACCTTCAACTGTCTGGCGAGCTCGCGCACGGCGGGGAGCGGGTCCGCGGGCTTGAGCACCCCGACCGCGACGGACCGCTGCACCTCGTCCACGATCTGACGGTAGACCGGTCGGGGGTCATCGACATCAATTTGAAGCATGACCATCTGTGCATACTAGCACACTAGTGCACTAGACCACCAGTGCTCTAGTTGCATAGCACGGTCAGGGCTAAAGAGGCTCAGAGGAAGTAGAACGGGGTTCAGGGAAGCCGCCCGCTGCTCAGCGGGCCGGGAGCGTCGTGGCGAGCCTGAGGTCTGAAATCTCGAACCGCCCCTGTTGACCTGGCGACGCGTTGGTCAGATCGACCACGAAGAGGAGCGAGGAGGCGGACTCGAATGGAGGAGGTTGCGTGAGCTGCGGCAAGTCCGCCGACACGAGGCCTGCAACCGGAACAACGATCTGGCGCGCATCGGTGGCAAGGTAGACCGAGCGGATCCACCGGGCGCCCGCCGCCCGATCGAATCGCACCTGAACCGAGACGCGCATGGGCGCCGACGACCGACCCGTGAAGACGATGCGGTCGAACCGCGGCAGACGTTGCGGGAGAGGTATAGCGATGGCGGCGTACTGACTCGCCCGATCTTCGGCGCGCAGCCGGAATGCAAGCGTGCGCGTCACGCCGTCCGAGGCGAGCTCGCCCGTCGACGCGGGGTCCTTCTCCACCCGGCCGGGATCGTCGAGCTGCAACACGGTCGAGCCCGCGGGCACCGGCTCCGCCTGCGCCGCACCGGTCGTCGAGGGCTCGACGCGCCTCAGATAGATCGGGTTGGTGACGATCCACGGCACCGGCCATCGAGGCGACCTGACCTCCACTCGATAGGCGCCGGGCACGGCCGCGCCGAACCGCAACTCCCCTGTTCCCGACTGCGCCACCTCGACGCCGTCACGCAGCAGCACCGCCGCCGCGCCGGGTGGCAGAGTCGATCGGAACGTGAGAGCGGCCCCTTCTCCAAACGCCAGAACTTCCCCCATCCCCCGTTCCGTGGCGCCGATCGCGGCGTGGTAGTCGACCCATGCCGGGCCGGCAACGGCATCGATTGCCGTGAACAACCGACCCGCGCGCACCGCATCGAGCAGCCGGCGCGCATCGCCGGCGGCATCGCCCGTCAGGCCCTCATCGAGCACTGCCCTCACGGCGAAGGTCGCAAAGCTCGCGTCATAGGACGCAAGACCGAAGGACGGAACTCCGGGGACTCCCCACTGACTACCCTCTTCGGATCGCCGAGCCACGCCGCCGTGGGCATCGTGCCCCGCGAGCCCGACCATGCCCCGTGTCGCCGCAATCTGGTCCCAGCGGGCCAGGGCAGTCGAGGGACGATCGAGAAGAGACGCAAGGGCAGGACCTGGGCGCACGAGCGAGTCGAAGGCGACGCGCGCCAATCTCGTGCGCGAGTCGTCGCGCCACGCGCTGTCGAGGTTCAGCCACTCGAGACCAGAAACGGGCGCCGTCCAGTCCCGCCAGGCGAGCTCGGCCTTGGCGGAATCCGGGTGCGCTGCGACCGGCATGCCGCCGAGCCGCATGACATCTTCCACGACCGCACCGGCTTCGCCCCCGAGTGGGTACGGCGCCGCCGGCATGTCGAGCGCAATCAGATGGCCGCCGTTGGTGCTGATTTCCACCGCGTCGATACACAGGACGCCGTGGATGTACGCAGGTGGATCGGGCGGACGGGTGGCGTCCCCGTGGTCAGTGATGACCACGAACCGCAGTCCGGTCCGCGCCGCTGCCGCGGCGATCGCGTCCCGGTCGCCCGATCCGTCAGACCGAGTACTGTGCACGTGGAACGCGCCGGCGACCGTTCTTGCCCGTATCGCCTCGGCGACGGTACCGGAGGCGACAGCAGGACGAGGCGGCAGCGTCGCGAGAAACCAAAGAAAAACGGCGGCCACCAGGGCCGCCGTCAGTCTCACCGTCTTGCGCGTCATTGAGAAACGTTACACGGTGAAGCGTTGCACGCCGGGGCGTTACACGCCGGGCGGGCGCTTCACACGCCTGCATCCTTGCGCAGCGCGTCGGCCTTGTCGGTGCGTTCCCATGTGAACTCGGGCTCGGTCCGGCCGAAGTGCCCGAAGGCTGCCGTCTTCTTGTAGATCGGTCGGCGCAGATTGAGGGTTTCGATGATGCCCTTGGGGGTGAGCTTGAAGTGCCCGCGGACGATCTCGCTCAGCGTCTCGTCGTCCACCTTGCCGGTGCCGGACGTGTCGACCAGCACCGACACGGGCTCGGCAACGCCGATGGCGTACGCGAGCTGCACGAGGCACTTCTCCGCGAGGCCGGCCGCCACGACGTTCTTGGCCACGTAGCGGGCCATATAGCAGGCCGAACGGTCGACCTTCGTGGGATCTTTACCCGAGAACGCGCCGCCGCCGTGTGGTGCCGCGCCGCCGTACGTATCGACGATGATCTTGCGGCCCGTCACGCCGGCGTCGCCATGGGGCCCACCCACGACGAATCGCCCAGTCGGGTTGACGAGCACGCGAGTATCCTTGTCCATCATCTCGGCGGGGATGACGCGGTCGACGATCTTCTCGCTGATGTCGGCGCGTAGCGTCTCGTTCGACACGAGATCGCTGTGCTGCGTCGAGACGACCACCGTGTCGACGCGCACCGGCCGCCCCTTGTCGTACTCGACCGAGACCTGAGACTTCCCGTCGGGACGCAGATAGTCGAGGACGCCGTCACGCCGCGCGCACGACAGGCCCTTGACGAGCTTGTGCGCCAGCATGATCGGCAGCGGCATCAGCTCATCGGTTTCCGTGCACGCGTAGCCGAACATCAACCCCTGATCGCCCGCGCCGCCCGTATCCACGCCCATCGCGATGTCGGGTGACTGCCCGTGGATTGAGGACAGCACCGCGCACGTGTCCGCATCGAAGCCGAACTCCGATTTGGTGTAGCCGACGTCAGTGATCGTGTCGCGGACAACCTTCTGGAAGTCGAAGGTGCAGTTGGTGGTGATCTCGCCGGCGATGATGGCGAGGCCGGTCGTCACGAGCGTCTCGCAGGCGACGCGCGCCATGGGGTCCTGGGCGAGAATCGTGTCGAGGACGGAGTCGGAAATCTGGTCGGCGATTTTGTCGGGGTGTCCCTCGGTGACGGACTCCGAGGTGAAGAGGTAACGGCCGTTTCGGCTCATGTCGTTTGGAGCTCCTGCGTGTGTGATCGTCGTCGGGCGGACCCGTATTTCAAATCCGCCCAATGTAACAGATCGGCAGGGGTTCGGGCAAGGACAACGCGGATTGGCCCTCTCGGAGGCGGATCACGCGGATTTCGTAAACAAACGCGGTCGCCAACTCACACGGCCGGCCGGATATCGTCGGGCGCGGCGGGATCAGTCGCGTCGGTCGTCGCGGACCCTGGGGCGTCCTTGACGGCGTCCGCAGGCGCAGTCGAGGCGGGCGCGCTGGTCTTCTCGACTTCGATCGAGCACTCCGCGAGCACGGCAGTAAGCGCGCCGATCGCGGCGGCGACTGGGGCGATCACGGTCCCGACGACTCCGACGGTCAGTGGAAACTCGGCGATGACACGTCCCTGCTGCTTCACGACCACTCGCCGAACGTTGCCTTCGTCGATCAGTCGCTTGATCTGCGCCAGAATCTGGTCCGTGGTGCCTTCGATCTTCTCTCGCCAAGTGCGTTCCATCGGCTTCTCCCGTCGGTATTGACCGCCTGAAACGGCGGGCCATACAAGCATTTGACGATCGCCGCGCTGGAGAGTTCGAACAGCGGCTCAGGTGGAACGTCCGGACGCTCAGTTCCGAGGATGGTACTTGTCGTAGACCGCCCTCAGACGCGCTTCGAGCACATGCGTGTAAATCTGCGTCGTGGACAGATCGGCGTGGCCGAGCATGACCTGGATGGCGCGCAGATCCGCGCCGCGCTCGAGGAGGTGGGTTGCGAAGGAGTGTCGCAGCACATGCGGGCTGATGTCGCGGGTGATGCCGGCGGTGATCCCGTACGTTTTGAGCACTTTCCAGACGCCGACGCGCGAGAGCGGCCCGCCGTCGCGCGCATTGACGAACAGCCAGGGTGAAGACCGCTGGCGCAGCAGCGCCGGTCGACCATCGCGGATGTAGCGCCGGAGCCAGTCCATGGCCTGATCGCCGAGCGGAACGATCCGTTCCTTGTCGCCCTTGCCGAGACAGGTTAGATATCCTTCATCCAGCCGGAGATCGCCCGGCTTGACCGCGACGAGCTCGGACACCCGCATCCCGCTGGCATAGAGCACTTCGATGAGCGATTTGTCGCGCAAACCGCGCGGGGTGGACACGTCCGGCTGCGCCAGCAGGCGATCGACCTCGTCGAGGTCGAGGAACTTCGGCAGTGCCGGCCACGCCCGCGGCGCCTTCAGGTCGGCGGCGGGACTCTCCTCGAGTTTTCGCTCGAGCGACAGAAACCGGTAGAAGCCCCTCACGCACGCAACCGCGCGCGCCACGGACCGCGGCGACAACCCCTGAGTCATCAGGCTGCGGACAAACGCCTCGAGGTCCCGGCGTCCCAACACCTCGACCGAGGTGTTGCGCGCGTCGGCGAACCCCGCCAGCGCCGCGAGGTCGCGGGCGTAGCTTTCCACTGTGTTCGGCGACATCCGCCGCACGTCGCGCAAGTAGGTAACGTAGGTGTCGATCATGCTCGGCCGTGACGTCGGCGAATTGTCCACTCCAACGCGAGCAGCGCTGCAAAGACAAACAGCAGCGCGAACGATCGAGCCGGGCGGATCGTGCGTTCGACTTCCCCGCTCGACAGTCCGCGCAAGTATCGCTCGAGCGGTGCGAGGTCCGCGGCGCTGACCGACACGCCCCCGGTCGACGCCGCGATCAAATCAAGCACGCGCTCGGTGTCCTCGAGGCTCGAAGGATGGCGAGCCTCCGCCAGCACGGTCACGACCTCATCAACAGCGACGCCGGTCGCGGTACTCACCTGCAGATCGTATAAGCCCGCTGGCGGCGCCTCGAGACGGCCCTCCAGGACTCCCTGCTCGGCCGTTGGCCACAGGCGAACGACTTGCTCGGTGCCGTCGGCGCCGATGAGTCGAGCGCGCACCGCCGGCATGCGTGTACGGCCCGGCGCGTCCTCGAATTCAGTCTGCCGGATGTGCGCGCGGATTGTCATGCCCTCTGCCGGACGTGGTACTCCGGGGGTGACGGATACCTGCAATCGGGCAGGCGCGGCCAGCGCGGCTTCAGCGATCCGCGCCCTCCAGAACTGCCCGAACCCATCGTCAGGTGCCGCGCGAAAGCGCCAGGCGTCCATCGCGCCCGAGAAGAGAACGCGACCTGCGCCGTCGGGCCACTCGAGCACGACCGCACGTCTGGTCTTCTTCTGCTCGCCCGTCCCTCGCTCGCTCGTTCCTGGCTCGAGAGACGCGAGTACCTCGCTTTCAGCCACGCCCCCGCGGTGAATGGCGAGTTCGGACGCACGCAGCGGAGCGCCGGCAATCGATCGCAGCTCGACGGCGTTCTCGACGAGGACTTCGTCGAATTGCGGGGACGGGATCAACTCCAGATAGCGCCCCGACGGCCGACGGTCCGGAAGCAGCACCACTGCTCCGCCCCTCCGGCGCGCAAACGACCGAATGGCATCGATTTCAGACGCCCCCAACTCTTCGGGTGCGCCAATCAGCACGACATCGAAGGGGCTCAGCGAGTCGGACGTCAGCGTCGGGGGCGGACTCCCCGCCCGAACCTCGAGTCCCCTGGATGCCTGTGCGAATGTCGAGACCTCGAAGCTCGGGTCCTGTTCGATCGCCCGGCGCACGAACGTCGCGTTCCACGATGGCCTCGGCTCGTGCACCAGAACTTTCAGCCGCTGCCCGCTGGCCACGAGACGCAGGTCTACGGCATTGTCCGCTGTGATCGACTCCCCTTCCTGTGGAACGGCCCGGAGCGTCACGATCGAGGTCCCGCTGACCGGTGGCGCATACCGCAAGGCTGCGTCGAAACGCTCGGACTCGCGCGTCCACTGGTGATCCAGATGGGCGATCTCCGCGCCACGTTCTTCGAGAACGATCCGGGAGGTCTTGCCAGCGAGTCCCCGAGCCTCGACCACAGCATTGAACGTCGCCGCCCAGCCGACTCGAACGGGGTCCGGATCCGCTGCGGCAACGACTCGCACGTTCGGGCCAGGTGCTGCCGCGATGGACACGGTCGAGATCGGCAGATCGTCACGGTGCATAGCCGTCATGTCTTCCGCGCGGCCCACCAGCACAACAGCGACCGGCTCGGCCTCCGAGTCGAAGGTCACGTCGATCCCCAAGCTGCTCGTCAGTCTCCGGCGTACGTCGTCCGCCGCCTTCGCAGACTCCGTGCCGGCCCTGAGGTCAACAAAAACCGGCGCCGGACGTCGAGCCGTCCATGAGGGGTCGATCAACCCGACCAGCGCCGTCGCGATCGCCCCGCTCCTCAGCATGGCGGTGACCGTCATCGCCGGCGCTCCTCGGCCCATGCGCTTCTCAACGCGCCATTCCGCTCCAGAGGCCGTGGAGCCAGCGACGCGCTGCCGGCGAGCGCGGCCACGCGCGCGACCACCTGATTGAGAACAGCCGATCGCTCGAGCTCGGTTCCACGTCCATCGCGGAGTTGGAGGAGGTTTTTCGAGACCGCCTGCCAGTCCTCAGCGGCAGGATCAACCGCGAGCGCCTCCTCGGCGAGCGTTGTCAGTACCTGAGGTGCGGCGGATCCGGACTTGACGGAGGGCGCGAGGTCCAACAGACGCGCCAGCAGGCCGCGGGCGGCATCCACGGTGGCATCGGGAGCGGGAGGAAACAGCGCCCGGCGCCAGTCCGACGCCGTCGAGATCTCTCCGGTCAATCGTCTGGACGGATCGACCCGGCTTCGAACCGGAAGCGCCCGCAGAATGTAGCGGTTCCTGCCGAAGGCTCGCTGAAGCGCCGCCACGGCCGCGCGCGCTGGCGGCAGCGCAGCCGTGGTGTTGATTGTCGCAAGCCCCATCTCGACCTTCCCCATGTACTGGATAGCGTCGACTATCTCGCGACGCGCGGTGTTCTCGAGACGGCCCTCCTGTATCTCGTGAGAGTGCTCGGCCTCCGCTTCTTCGTCCTCGACCTCCCCTCCCATGAGAAACACGAAGTTCGCGCGCACGGCCCGCTGCTCTGCTGCGATGTTCCCGACTTCCTGCTCGAGGGTCGCGCGTTCGAGCGAACGCTCGCGAGCCCGCAGCCGCTCGAGCTTGAGCACGATCATCTCCTGGCTGAGGGCGTAGCGCTCTCGATCCGGGGGCAATTCGAACCCGGCGAGCGCAACCTGGCCAGGACCGGCCACTTCGATGAAGAACGTCTCCGAGGACGCGAGCCCGGCCTCACCCGGACGCTCGTCGCGTCCGACGATGCGGTAGATCATGGCGTCGCCTGGCGCGAGTCCGATTTTCGACAGCGCGAGATCGGTTCGGGCCCTCCAGGCACGCCCGCTCTCGCGCGTGATCGTCAGCGGAAGGGCTCCCTCCTTGAACTCGAACTGCTCGCCGGAGCCGGAGACCTTGGTGTAGCGCAGCTCGAGCGATTGCAGCCCGAAGTCGTCCGTGGCTGAGGCCGAAAGCCCAACGACGGGAGTCGCGTCCGGCAACAGGAGATCTTTGCCGGGCGCTTCCACGCGGATTGTGGGAGCGCGATCGGGAATCACCGTCACCGGAAGCAGCCGCCGCGACGAGCTCGCGTCGCCGACTGCGGGCTCGAGTGCCAGGTAGCCGCTCCGCGTGAGCGCCAGGTCGACGACAGTGGTGTCGACGGACACGCGCGCGTCGAGCGGATCGCTTCCGAAACGCACGCGCCAGACCCCGCCGCCCTGCACGGTGAGGTTCAGGCGACTGCCCTGCAGCGCCTCGATGCGGTCCGGATTGCGGATCGTCCGCGTAGACTCGCGCGTATATGCCGGAGGCACGATGGTGGCCGAGACCGTCAGCCCGGCGGTGCTGTCGGGCCTCACCCGCTGGACTGCCTCGTGGACGGCGAGGACGGCCACGCGCGCGGCCCGTCCGGATACACCGGTGACGAGCATCACGGCAAAGCCGAGCGCCGCGGCCGCGAGAATGGCGGGACGCGTGAGTGGCACGACCTGCGCCCGGTCGATCGCGCCGGCGATCTCGGCCGACTCGTGGACCACGCGCGCCCTGATCGGCGGTGCCGCACGGTCGGGATGTCTCAGCAGCTCTTCAGCGGTGATCACGACGTTGCGGCTGGAGGGACAGGCGGCTTCGACGGCGCGGGCAGCCGCCCCGGGCAGCCACCGCACCCGGACGCGGCTCAACCACAGTCCTGAGATAGCAGCCAGGAGCGCGGCGGCGAGCGAACCGGCGCCGATCGCGGACATCCCGGTTCTCCTCAGCAGTACGTGGGTCACCGCCACGAGCGGCAGCGCGACCGCTATCGTTCTCAAGATCTCTCCGAAGCGCAAGCGCCGCTCGACAGCGGAGAGATCGCGGACGAGGTCGGCCGTCCGATCGGCGCGGTCACGCGGCAGCACGCGCGACCTCCTGATGTCGGTGGTGCGCCGATCGCACGCGGAGCCATTGCTCTACGCCGAGCAGGACAATGGCAAGGAACCAGAGCCATCGCGCGTCTGTCGAATCTGCAGTCCGCCACGCCTCGCGTGTCACTGAGCCGGGCGGTCTGCCGAGCGCGGCGAGCCAGGTGTCGTCGAGCCGCCCGACCTCGTGCTCGGCGTAGCCGTGCACGTCGAGCCGCGCGGTCAGCGCGGCCCGGACAACCGCGGCTGCAACGAGGCTGTCAGGCGGCGCAGTAACGTCAAGCAGCAGTTCGCTCCCGGACGCCGCCGCCCTGACAAGCGGCGCACCATCGCGATTCCGAGCGAGGATCGTCCAGGGATTGGGAGACGCAGAGGATGACGCGGAGAGCGCCGAATCCTCCCGCAGGCGGAGGACCGTCCGCAGCATCCACCCGGGCCGTATGGGTGCGAGTGCAGACGATGGTGGCGGGGCGCCGGCAAACTGAATGACGATCGGCTGCTGCGCCGACCCCTCGGGCGCGCCTGCAACCGCCACTGCCCGCAGCAGGCGCGCGAGGATCCGCTCCGCTCCCCGCGGCGCGATCAGCCTCAGCCCGGAGATCTCGTTTCCCGGGCGCGCCTCGATAGCGACGGCTGTTGTGTCCTTCGTGACCTCGATGGAGCGATCGCGAGGCGCGACGTCACCCGCGCCGAGAAGACGCGCGCCTTCAAGTGTCTTGTTCTCCGCTGGGCGGCCGACCGACACAAATCGCAGGCCGGTGCCATCCGCCACGGCTCCTGTGCTCGTCGAGTGCAATGAACCGCGTTGCAGATCGGAGATCACGACGATCTCCCGCCGCGCCGGTGGACGCGCGGCCAGCCACCGTGCGGCGCGCGCCAGTCCCTCCTCCAGATCGTCCGCGTCGATGCGCCGGCCATACGTTGCCGTCCGCAGTGCGGCCGCGGCGGCTTCCGCAGCGGCCGTCTCAGGTGCTGCGCCACTGCCGTCTGGAACACGCATGCTGTCGCTGCTGTCGACGACGACCGCACGGGCGGTCCGCGCGTTCCACTCCGACGTGCGCGTCTCAGTCAGGACGATCGGCCCCGCCAGCGCGCCGACGGCGAGCGCCACGATCGTTATCCGCACCAGCATCAACGGCACATCCGACGGCAACCGCATTCGTACGGCCGCTGCGCGCGAGGACTGCACGAATCGCAGGCTGGGAAACGCCACGCGCTTCGCATGGTGCGTGCGAAGCAGGTGGATGACGATCGGCACGGCCGCAAGTGGGAGCGTCCAGAAGGCGGCCGCATTTTGCCACCCGATCATCGCGCCGGACTCCCGCCGCGCCGGAGCAGATAGCTCCTCAAGGCGGCATCGAGAGGCTGGTCGGTCACGATGCGCGTGTAATCGATTCGATCGCGGGCACAACGCGCGTGCCATCGTTCGAGGAACTCCGCGAACGCGTGTCGGTAGCCAGCGGCAACCGCCGAGCCCGTCAGTACCCTCCGTCCCGATTCGAGGTCCTCGAGCTCGACCTCCGTGCCGAACGGAAACTCCAGCTCGTCGCGCGTGAGCACGTGGAACACAGCCACTTCGTGCCCCATCCGTACGGCGCGGCGCAGCTCCGCCTCGACAGCCTCCTCATCGTCATAGAGATCGGAGATGAGGATCAGCACGCCACGGCGGCTGAGCAGATCGACCGAGCGGCGCAGCGCGCGCGCCGTCGAGGTCGTCCCAGACGTCTGCATTCTCGCGAGCGCCGTCAGGGCGGCCCGCAGGTGTAACGGGCCGATGCGGCTCGGCACGTACTGCCGGACGGTCTCGTCGTAGATTACCAGGCCGACGGCATCGCCCTGGCCGGCGATCAAGTACGCGAGCGCTGCGGCAACCACGCGCGCGTACTCGAGCTTCGCCACCCCAGTCTGGCCTCGAAAGGCCATCGACTGGCTCGCATCGACCATGACCTGGGCAACAAGGTTGGTGGTCTCCCGGTACTGCTTCGTGTAGAGGCGATCCGTGCGGGCGAACAACTTCCAGTCGACGTACTTGAGATCCTCGCCGGTCCGGTAGTGCCGATACTGGCTGAACTCGGCGCTATAGCCGTGAAACGGGCTGTTGTGGAGCCCGGACAGCGTGCCGTCCACCGTGACGCGCGCCACGAGCTCGAGGTCGCCGAGCGCCGTCAGCAGCACGGGATCGAGCCCCGTCTGGCGAAGAGAAGTTGGGTGCGGCACGGCAGAGAACGCTAAGGGCGCGAGAGTACGCTGGCTACGGGCGGACGCCGTCGAGCAGGCGCGCGACGATCTGATCGGCGTCGACGCCGTCGGCCTCGGCCTGAAAGTTCACGAGGATCCGGTGCCGCAGGACCGGCAGCGCGACGTCGCGAATGTCCTCGAGAGACACGACGCTGCGGCCATCGAGGAGGGCGAGCGCCTTCGCGCCGAGCAGCAGCGCCTGCCCGGCGCGGGGACCCGCGCCCCAGCGCACCCACGACCGTACGAACTCGGGTGCCGCGTCCGACGCCGGTCCCGTCGGGCGTGTGGCCCGTACGAGCCGCGTCGCGTAGTCGACGATATTCTCG
>Ga0184612_10000211_pt1 | contig 25998 bp, 27 predicted proteins | sample PLM3_60_coex_FD_133163 | JGI IMG/M metagenome (GOLD analysis project Ga0184612, IMG submission 133163) | Groundwater sediment microbial communities from an aquifer in East River, Colorado, USA - PLM3_60_coex | ecosystem: Environmental > Terrestrial > Soil > Riparian zone | place: USA: East... | reverse complement strand
GCACGCTCCAGGCTCTCGGCGCGCCCGACGAGCGCCCGTACACGCTCCTCGCCCGTACGTAGGACGAGTCTCGCCTCTGTCTCGGCCTGGCGGGCGTCCCGAGCGGCCCCGGCCAGCCGGTCACGCTCATCGGTCGACGGCTCCGGGTCGGCGTCTCCGGCTTGGCCTGCCGCGTCCAGGCGCGTCTCCAACTCGGCCAGTCCGGCGAGGTCGCGGTCCCTGGTGGTCGCGGCCTCGGCCGCCGCCGCACCCAGCCGCTCGGCCTCGGCGGCCGCGGATCGGGCGACATGGCCGAGCGCGCCGAGCTGCTCGGCGACCGCGGAGAGCTCGGCGTCCGACTCGTGCAGCCTCGCCAGCGCCGCTGACACCTTCGTCGCCGCCTCGTCGCGGCGGCGCTCGGCCGCCACGGACCGGCGGCCGATCTCCTCGACCCGTCCGGTGGCCTCGGCCAGCAGGTCGGCCGCCTCGTCAACGGCGACCTGCACCTCGAGCAGGCTCGGCGCGCTCGACGAGCCGCCGTAAGCCACCCCGCGCCCGAGCAGGTCGCCGTCCCGAGTGATGGCCACCAGGTCGGGAAGCTCGGCGACCAGGGCGCGCGCGGCCGCCAGGTCGTCGACCGCGACGACGCCCCGCAGCAGGCCGGTCAGCGCGGGCCGGAGCTCTGCGGGAGCGGTGACGAGGTCGACGGCATAGCGGAGGCCGCCTGGCAGCCGCGGCCACTCGCCCTGGTCGTCGTGCGGTGCGCCGCCGACGAGCAGACCGGCCCGGCCGAGGTCGTCGTCGCGCAGCAGACGCAGCGCGGTCACCGCGTCGTCGACCGATCCGACGGCTACAGCGTCGGCAGACACACCGAGCGCAGTCGCGACGCCTGCCTCCCAGCCCGGCTCGACGGCCAGCAGCGCCGCGACCGACCCGAGTAGACCCGAGATCCGGTCCGATGCCGCCAGCAGCGCAGCCGACCCGTCGCGACGAGCCAGACTCATCTCCAGGGCCTCGCGCCGGGCGACCAGCGCTGCCCGATCGCGCTCGGCGGTGCGCTCCTCGTCACGGAGTGCGGCCAGCGCAGACTCGGCCTCGTCCAACTCCGTCTGGTGCTGCTCGTGCTGGGCGTCCAGGCCCCGCTCGCCGACGGAGAGCCCGGCGATGGTGGTCTCCAGCAGGGTGAACTCGCGCTCCGCCTCGGCGGCGCGGCGGAGGGCCTGCTCCCGAGCCGAGGACAGCCGGGCCAGCTCGGCCTCGGCGGCGACCGCGCGGCGCCGCAGCCCCTCCACCTTGCCGGACAGGTGCGCGAGCCCCTCCCGGCGGTCCGCGGACGCGCGAACGACGGCCTCGAGCCGCCGCTCCTCGGCCTCCCAGGCCGCCTCGGCAGCACGACGGGCAGCCACCGCGGCGTCGAGGGCATCCCGCGCGGTGAGGGTCTGGGCGCCCAGCTCAGCCTCCTGAGACCGCACGCCGGCTGCCTCGCGAGCGATCTCCTCGGGATCTCGCCCTCCTCGCACCTCGTCCATGGGAGCCGTGAGGTGGCGCACCCGCTCAGCCGCGAGTGATGCCGTGCCGCGCACCCGTTCGCGGAGGCCGGCCAGCCGGTACCAGGACTCCTGAGCCCGAGCCAGCCTGGGAGCGGTCTCGTGGGCCTCGGTCTCGAGTCGAGCTTCTGCAGCGCGCGCCTCGTCGAGCGCGCGGGCGACCTCGGCCTGCCGCATGCGCAGGGCCGTCTCGTCGGCGACCTCTTGGTCGAGCTCGGCTCGGGCCTGGACCAGCTCGTCGGCGAGCAGCCGCAGCTTCGAGTCGCGCAGGTCCGCCTGGATGACCCCCGCCTTTCGGGCGATCTCGGCCTGCCTGCCCAGCGGTCCGAGTTGGCGACGCAGCTCGGCGGTGAGGTCCTGCACGCGGGTCAGGTTTGCCTGCATTGCCTCGAGCTTGCGTAGCGCCTTCTCCTTGCGCTTGCGGTGCTTCAGGACACCCGCGGCCTCCTCGACGAAGCCGCGGCGCTCCTCGGGCGTCGCGGCGAGGATGGAGTCGAGCTGTCCCTGGCCGACGACGACGTGCATCTCGCGGCCGATCCCGGAGTCGGAGAGCAACTCCTGTACGTCCAGCAGCCGGCACACCTGGCCGTTGACGGCGTACTCCGAGCCGCCGTTGCGGAACATGGTCCGCGAGATCGTGACCTCGGAGTACTCGATAGGCAGTGCCCGGTCGGTGTTGTCGATCGTGAGCACGACCTCGGCCCGTCCGAGCGCTGGCCGGCCGGCGGTGCCGGCGAAGATGACGTCCTCCATCCGACCGCCGCGCAGGCTCTTCGCGCCCTGCTCGCCCATCACCCAGGCCAGGGCGTCGACCACATTGGACTTGCCCGAGCCGTTGGGACCGACCACGCAGGTGATCCCCGGCTCGAAATGGAGCGTCGTGGACGAGGCGAAGGACTTGAACCCCCGCAGCGTCAAGCTCTTCAGATGCACGCGCGAACTCTCCGGTGAGCTTGGGCAGGACTGCCGGGGAAGCTAGCGGCAGCCTACCGGGCCAACGCGCGCAGACCCGGCGTGCTCGCGACACGCAGGTTCCGAGCGTGTCGCAGCCGCTCGGTTTGGCCGCAGCCGTCAGGCCAGCACGGGCTCCGGTGCGGGGAGTTCGTCCAGCACGATCGCACCGTCGTCGATCGTCTCGACGAGGGTGTCCTTCTCGGCCTGGAGCCTCTGCACCTCGACCTCGAGATCGTGCACGCGCCGCTGGAGCCGCCTCACCTCGGTGACGAGTCGGGGGTCGGGCCCGCCGACATAGCCGAGGAGCGCCTTTGCCATTACAGATTTCCTCCACGGTGAACGCGAGATTCGTCAGGGCGGGCCCCTTTACCGACAATCGGGGCGTCGAGCCGCTGATCCAAGGGTGGCACCGTCGCGCGACGGGGTCAAGGTGTCACGAAACGATCACGATCATGGTGACACAGCAGGTCAGTCCACGATGAAGCCCCGCAAACCGATCGGATCGGACCAGTCCACGGTCACCCGGTCCACCTGGCCCGGCGTCCCGCTCCCCCGCAATGCGTCGACCAGACGCTCGCATGCGTCACGACGTCCTTCGGCGACCACCTCGACGGTGCCGTCGGCCTGATTCGTCGCCCGGCCGGCCACGCCGAGATCGCGACCGACCCGGCGCGCGAACCATCTGAAGCCGACACCCTGAACGCGTCCGTGCACGCGCGCGGTCATCCGCACGGTCTCCGCTCCCCCCTCCCGCGCCTCGTGCTCCCGCTCGCTCATTGGTCCTCACCCTCCAGAGGCAAGATCAACGGGCGGGATCGGGGCAACGGTCGCGTTCTAGGACCACCTCAACGTCGTCGTCGACACCCTCCGGTGGCTTTGGAAGATCGGCTACCGTCACCGAGAACTCGACCGGCGCGTCGCTTTCATCTGCACGGACCTCCACGTAGAGCTCTGTGACGTCCTCAACAGCTGACACAATGTTGTCTCGGTCACCAGGCCCTATCGTGGTCCAGCCCACGGAGAAGTCGGCTGTCGTATCGCTTGCCCGCGCCTCAACCGCGGAGCCGCACTGGTTGAGCGCGCTCACGTCGAGAGCTTCCTGGCAGCTGGTCAGCAACAGACTGGCTGCGGCGCAGAAAGTAGCTCGACGAAGCGAGAGCCACGCTCCATGATTCTTGGAAAGTTGCCTGATCGCAGAGATCAACCAGGGTTGCATGGCCATCCGCACGGGCGGACGCCGGCATCCTCCTTGTTGAGAGGATCTCGGCAACAAGAGGCCCTCCCCTCACCAGCGGGCTCGGCGCGGTCTCGGTTGGCACCGCGGACAGGTGTACGACGAGCGGTTCATGAACGGGTCGCGCCGGATCGGCGTGCCACAGCGGTGGCACGGTCGATCGGCTCGCCCGTAGACCTGCAGGGACCTCTCGAAGTAGCCGCTGAAACCGTTCACGTCGATGTAGAGCGAGTCGAACGACGTGCCCCCTTCCGCGAGTGCGGCCGACATGACCGAGCGGACGCCATCCAGCACCCGGGTGATCTCGGGACCGGTCAGCGTCTCGGTCGGTCGCGCGAAGTGCAGACGCGCGAGCCACAGGGCCTCGTCGGCGTAGATGTTGCCCACGCCGGAGATCAACGTCTGATCCAGCAACGCCCGCTTGATCCCCGTGTGCCGACGCCGGAGGATGCGCGCGAAGGCTGCGTCGTCGAAGGCGGGATCCAACGGGTCGAGCGCGATGTGGGCGATCTCGGCCGGCACGCCGTCCGCCGTCGTGAGCGAGACGGCCAGCACACCGAACGTCCGCTGGTCCACGAACCGGAGCTGCGGGTCACCGTCGGTGAAGGTCATCCGGACCCGCAAGTGGAGCTCGTCGGGTACCGCCGACGGCTGGACGAGCAACTGGCCGCTCATGCCGAGATGGGCGAGCAGGGCATGGCCGGGTTCGAACGGCAGCCAGAGGTACTTGCCGCGACGGTGGGCAGCCTCCAGCCGCGCACCGGTCAACGCGGCGGCGAAGTCGCTGGCGCCGGGCGCGTGACGGCGCACCGCACGCGGGTGCAGCACCTCGACGTCGCGGATCGCGCGGCCGACGACGAACCGCTCGAGGCCGCGACGGACGACCTCGACCTCGGGCAGCTCAGGCATCAGGGCAGCGAAGCCCGACCACGACTGCCGTCACGGCCCGGCCCCGGGAAGTTCCGGGTGGGCCGCCTTGGCCCCCAGGGCGCTCCAGGCGGCCTCGGCCGCCTGGGCCTCGGCCTCCTTCTTGCTGCGGCCGTGCCCGACGCCGTAGACGGCGCCACCGATGACCGCCGATGCCGTGAAGACCTTCGCGTGGTCCGGGCCTTCCTCGGTCACGTGGTACTCGGGCACGCCGAGCATCGCCTGCGAGGTGAGCTCCTGCAGCGACGTCTTCCAGTCGAGCCCTGCGCCGAGAGTCGCCGAGGCGGCGATCAGGTCGTCGACGAGCCGGAGCACCAGTGCGGACGCAGCCTCGAGGCCGCTGTCCAGGTATACGGCGCCGATCAGCGCCTCGACGGTGTCGGCCAGGATCGAGGACTTGTCGCGACCGCCGGTGGCCTCCTCCCCCCGGCCGAGTCGCACGTACGAGCCCAGCTCGAGGCGACGCCCGACCTCGGCGAGGGCCCGCATGTTGACAACAGCAGCACGCAGCTTGGCGAGCTGGCCCTCGGACAGGTCCGGGTGGCGGTGGAAGAGGGCGTCGGTGACAACCAGGCCGAGCACGGAGTCGCCGAGGAACTCCAGCCGCTCGTTCGTCGGCAGCCCGCCGTTCTCGTATGCGAACGAGCGGTGGGTGAGCGCGCGATCGAGCAGCTGAGGCTCCACGGCGAGCCCGAGCCGGGCTTGCAGCCGTGCTGCAGGTGGCGGCGTCGAGGAGCCGGCCGGCATGTCCGGTCAGTCCTTGGCGCCGGTCAGGCGTCGCCGACCTGGCGACCGTTGTACTCGCGGAACAGCGGCGTGCCCTGCGAGTCCTCGACGACGTGGGCGCGGTGCGAAACCACCCACGTGGTGCGGCCGTTCTCGGTCCGCTTCTGGATCTGCGGCAGCTTCGCCTTCCAGTGCGCACGGCGGTGCCGGGTGTTACTCCGGGACATCTTCCGCTTCGGGACGGCCACGGCTAGCTCTCCTCAGTCGGGCCGGCCCTCGTGGAGCCGGTCTCGGTCTTCTCGTCGTTCTCGGCGAGCATGCCCGACAGGGCTGCCCACCGCGGGTCGGTGGCGTCGTGCGTGTGCTCCGGGTCGTCGGCGAGTCGTGCCCCGCATCGAGGGCACAACCCGGGGCAGTCGTCCCGGCACAACGGTGCCTGCGGCAGTGCAAGCACCACCGCGTCTCGGACGGCCGGCTCGAGATCGAGGAGATCACTCTCGACCCGGAGCTCGCCGTCCCCGGCGTCCGCTCCCACGCCCTCGTCGAGAGCGCGTTCCGGGTAGGCGTACAGCTCCTGGATGTCGACGTCGACATCGCCGTCGACGGGATCCAGGCACCGCGCGCACTCACCGGTGAGCGGTGCCCGCGCCGTTCCCGACACGAGCACGCCCTCCATGACCGACTCGAGCCGGAGGTCCAGCTCGAGACCGGCCCCTTCGGGCACGCCGACCACACCGCCGAGACCCAGGTCGGCAGGCGCCGCCACGGTGAGGCGAACCCGCTTCATCGCCCCTGGTCGTCGCCCGAGCTCGTGAGTGTCGAGCACGAGCGGCGCTCGCGGGTCGAGGGTGCTCAGCGGGACCAACTCTTCCGGGTGCGGGCGTGACAACTCGCGACCTCGGCGTGAGGCCGACTGCCCAGAGTACTAGAACCGTGTGCACCCGCCCAATCCGGCGATCAACTGGGCAAGGGCTCCTCACCGGCCGCGAGCTCGGCGTACGCACTCGGTCCGCGCAGCCGCTCCCGGCCCTGGCGCACCGTCTCCAGGATCTTGTCCACGGACAGCTCGAGGTGGGCCAGTTTGGCGTCGACGTAGTCGTCGACCTGCCGGCGCATCTCGTCCGCCTTCTCGGCCGCGGCGGCGACGGCCTCTTCGGCCTTCGCTTCCGCAGCGACCAGGACACTGTGCTCGGACACCAGCCGCTCATGTTCCTGCTGACCAGTGGCGATCAGCCGCTCAGCGTTCGTGCGCGCTTCCGCCAGCAGTGCCTCTCGCTGGTCGAGCACCGCCTCGGCGGCGCGCAGGCTGCCTGGCAACATCGCGCGGAGCTCCTCGAGCATGCGGAGCAGGTCGGGCCGGTTGACGACGGCTGAGGACGACATCGGCATGGTCCGGGCGGACTCGAGGAACTTGACGATCTCGTCGATCTTGTCGTGCACGTCCATGGACGCTCCTTGAGACCTGGCGATGGGTGCCCACCGCGCACCAGAGGTCAGTCGCCGCCCGCCAGCCGGTCGGTCAGGCGGGCCAGAACGACGTCGGGAACCAGCCCGGACACGTCGCCACCGTAAGCCGCGACCTCCTTGACCAGGCTGGACGAGAGATATGAGTAGTCGGGGTTGGTCGCGACGAAGAGCGTCTCGAGTCGGGTCAGCCGATGGTTCATCTGCGCCATCTGCAGCTCGTAGTCGAAGTCGGTGACAGCGCGGAGCCCCTTGACCACCGCGGGGATGCCGCGCTGCCGGCAGTAGTCGACGAGCAGCCCGTGAAAGCTCTCGACCACGACGTTGTGCAGATGGCCGGTGACCTCACGAAGCATGGAGATCCGCTCGTCGACCGTGAACAACCCCTCTTTCAACGCGTTGACCAGGACGGCGACCACGACCTCGTCGAACAGCCCGGCCGCACGCTCGACGACGTCGAGGTGGCCATTGGTCACCGGGTCGAAGGACCCTGGGCAGGCGCAACGGCGCACGTGACCTCCAAGCCGCGGCTGGTCACCCGGCCGGGCGACCGTACCAGAGCATGGTGTCGCCGTACCGGCGTTCCCGCAGGCCCGCCAAACCCTCCGGCCAGTCCACCGGTGTGGCGCGGACGGACCGTTCGACGACGACCAGGGCCGCCGGACGCAGCCAGCCGCTTGTGAGTCGGGCCAGTACGGGCCCGAGCTCGTTCGTCGACAGCGCGTACGGCGGGTCCGCGAGGACCAGGTCGTAGGGCTCGACCGGAGGTGCGGCGAGCGCCCGCTCGACCGACGTCGCTACCACCTGGCCGCCCGGCAGTCCGACCGCTGCGAGATTGGACCGGATGGTCAGGACCGCCCTCTGGTCGGACTCGACGAGCAGGACGTGCGAGGCGCCTCGCGACAACGCCTCCAGCCCCAGGGCGCCGCTGCCGGCATAGAGGTCGAGGACGCGGAGCCCGGCGAACGCCCCCAGCTGCGACTCGAGGGCCGAGAAGAGCGCCTCGCGGACCCGGTCCGACGTCGGCCGGGTGCCCTGACCCGCGGGCACCGCGATCCGCCGACCCCGCGCTGCACCCGCGACGATCCGGGTCACGCCGTCACGCCTTCTCGAGGTAGTCGGCCCGTTCGTCGCCGGACAGGGCCTCGACGGCGTCGGCGAGCGGGATCCACCTCCGCAGCTCCGGATCGTCCGCGACGTAGAGGCTGGCGGCCTCGCGCGCGGCCAGGATGACGTTCTCGTGGTGGATCACCGAGAGCAGGCGCAGGCTCGAGCGCCGGCCCGACTGTGCCGCACCGAGGATGTCACCCTCTCGGCGCTGCTCGAGGTCGACCCGCGACAGCGCGAAGCCGTCGCGGGTCGATGCGACGGCTTCGAGCCGCTCCCTGGCCGGGCTGCCAGGTGGGGAGTCGGTGACCAGCAGGCACAGTCCAGGGACGTCGCCACGCCCGATCCGTCCTCGCAGCTGGTGGAGCTGCGAGACGCCGAACCGGTCGGCGTCCATGACCACCATCGTCGACGCCGTCGCCACGTCGACGCCGACCTCGATGACGGTCGTCGCCACGAGGACCGGCGACTCCCCGGAGGTGAACCGGCGCATCGCCTGGTCCTTCGCCTCGGGGGCGAGCCGGCCGTGCAGCACGCCGACCTCGGTGCCGGCGAGCGGGCCGTCGCGGAGCATCTGCACGAGATCGAGGACGGCGATCGGTCGGCGGCCGGACTCCATATCGACGATGTCGCTGTCCGGCTCTGCCGCGTCACCGCCGATGCGGGGACAGACGATGTACACCTGGTGGCCGCTGCTGACCTCCTCGCGGATCCGCTGCCAGGCCCGGTCGAGGTAGTGCGGCTTCTCGTCCACCGGCACGACGTGGGTCACGACGTCGGCGCGGCCCGCCGGCAGCTCGCGAAGCGTCGAGACCCACAGGTCGCCGAAGACGGTCATGGCCACCGTGCGTGGGATCGGGGTCGCCGTCATGACCAGCACGTGCGGGCGAGTGTCACCCGGGCCCTTCGACGCCAGCGCCGAGCGCTGCTCGACGCCGAACCTGTGCTGTTCGTCCACGACGACCATGCCCAGGTCGGCGAACTGGACCCGTTCCTCGAGCAGCGCATGCGTGCCGACGACGATCCCGGCGTCACCGGAGACGGCGTCGAGCAACGCCTCTCGCCGGGCCGCGGTACCCATTGAGCCGGTGAGGAGCGCCACCCGGGTGCCGACGTCGGAGCCGCCGAGCAGGCCACGCTCGGCCAGCGGACCCATCAGCTCGGTCAATGACCGGTGGTGCTGCTGCGCCAGCACCTCGGTCGGCGCCAGTAGAGCCGCCTGGCCTCCGGTGTCGACGACGGCCAGCATGGCCCGTAGCGAGACGACCGTCTTCCCGGTACCGACCTCGCCCTGCAGGAGCCGGTGCATCGGATGGTCGCGGGCGAGGTCGGCGGCGATCTCACCGCCGACCCGGACCTGGCCGTCGGTCAGGCGGAACGGCAGCCGGGCGTCGAAGGCGTCCACCAGGCCGCCCGGTCCCGGCTTGCGCGGAACCGCGGGCAGGGCGGCCGCCGACTCACGGCGGCGGGCCAGCTCGACCTGGAGGACGAACGCCTCCTCGAACCGAAGCCGGTGCCGCGCCCGCTCGACGTCCTCCCGCGACGCCGGCCGGTGCACGGTACGCAGCGCCGCGCCGGCGTCCATCAGCCCCAGCCGCCGCCGGATCTCGGGTGGGATGGGGTCGGGCACTGCGCCGAGTGTGTCGAGGACTACGCGTACCGACTGCGCGACCTTCCACGAGGCGAGGCTCGCGGTGGCCGCGTAGACGGGGATCAGCTCGTCGGCGAACTCCTCGGCCGCTGCGTTCACGTCACTGCCCTCCGGCAGGAGGACGTAGTCGGGGTGAGCGAGCTGGCGACGGCGCCGGTAGACGCCGACCTTGCCGGCGAACAGTCCGATCCGCCCGCGTTGGAGGTCGCGTTCCCGCCACGGCTGGTTGAAGAACGTGAGCACCAGGCGCCCGCTGCCGTCGGTGACGACGACCTCCGTGATCCCACCCCGGCGGCTCTTCATTCGCCGGGTCGTGACCTCGTCGACCATGGCGAGCACCGTGACGTGCTCGTCGAGCCGCAGCGAGTCGAGGTCGGTGAGCTCGCCGCGCTCGGCGTACCGGCGCGGATAGTGGCGCATGAGATCGCCGACCGTGTACAGGTCGAGGCCGGAGGCCAGCGCCTTCGCCGTCTGGCGGCCCAGCACCTTCTCCAGCGGCTCGTCCCATGCGGCCGGCATCACTCCACCCCGATCAGCAGCGGGTATCGCGGCTGGCCGCCCTCGTATACGAGGGTGTCGATCTCGGGGTGCCCACGGTGCACAGCCTCGACCACGCTGTCGGCCAGGGTTGCCTCCGCCTCGGCGCCCGTGACCAGCGTGACGAGTTCACCGCCCGCGGCGAGCATGCGTTCGACGACGTCGACGGCCACGGTGTGCAGGTCGGCGCCGATGACGACGAAGTCCCCCTCGACCACGCCGAGGACGTCGCCCGGCTTGCAGACCCCCGCCGACGTGACGGCCTCGCGGGCGGCGATCGTCACGGCACCGTGCCGGGTGTGCCCGGCCGCCGTCGTCATGGCGACCACGTCGGCGTCGAAAGCTCGCGCCGGCTCGTGGACCGCTGTGGCGGCGATGCCCTGGACCTGGGCCCGGGTCGGGATGACCGCGACCCGCAGGCCCTCTGCCCTGGCCTCCGCGGCGGCGGCTTCGGCGACCGGAACGCCGTCGCGCTCATTGGGCAGGATGACCACCTCCCCGGCACCGCTGCCACGGACGGCTTGGAGCATCTCGGCCGTCGACGGGCGGCGACCGACGGGCGTGCGGACGACGGTTGCGCCGGCCGACTCGAACAACGCAGCCAGCCCGTCGCCCGCAGCGAAGGCCACGACGGCCCGCCCGGTCGTCGCCGCGCCCGGCCGCACGACCTGGTCGGCCAGGTGTGTGACGCGGATGCGGTGCGGTCGGCCCGCGACCACCCCGGCTTCGATCGCGGCCCCGACGTCGTCGACGTGGACGTGCACGTTCCACAGCGGGTCGCCGCCCACGACGATCAGCGAGTCGCCCAGCGGCTTGAGCGTCGCCTTGAGCGCCGGGATCGCGTCGTCCTCGGCATCGAGCAGGTACATCACCTCGTAAGCGGGTGCTGCAGAGCTCTGTTCGGCGACCTCGACCGCGGGCACGGCGTGCCCGGTGACAGTCCGCGGGTACGCAAGCGGCCGACGTCCGGTCAGAACGGTGTCGAACGCATCGAGCACGACCGTGAGGCCCCGCCCACCGGCGTCGACGACCCCCGCGCGGCGCAGGATCTCGAGCTGGTCGGGTGTGCGGGCCAGCGCCTCACGAGCGGACCGGGCAGCGGTCACGGCGACCCGCGGCAGGGTGGCGCCGTCCTCGTGAGCGGTGACGTTCGCGGCATCCGCGGCCGCGCGTGCCACGGTGAGGATGGTGCCTTCGACTGGGGCGGCGACCGCCGCGTAGCCGACGTCGGCAGCCCTGGTCAGCGCGTCGGCGAGTGCGACGGGCTCCGTGCGCGATCCGTCGGGGTGTCCGAGCACCTCGGCCACGCCACGCAGCATCTGCGACAGGATCACCCCAGAGTTGCCGCGAGCGCCCAGGAGGGCACCGCGCGCAAGGGCTCGCAGAACCGGTCCGATCTCCGACGACGGCGCGTCGGCGCACACCTGCTCGGCGGCCTGGGTCGCCGCCTCGAGGGTCAGATAGAGGTTGGTGCCGGTGTCGCCGTCGGGAACGGGATACACGTTGAGCGCGTCGATCTCCTCGCGCGCCTCGGCCATGCCGGCCAGCGCAGCGCGGCACCAGCGGAGCACGACTTGCGCGTCCAGCACCGGCTCCACGCCAGCCATCCTTCCCTGCACTCGGCATCCTGGCGTGGAGGGTAGCCGCCCGGCCCGACCGGCCGGGCTCGTCGTCGGCGCTCGTTGGTTTGGGATCCGAGTGCCGGACCGAGTACTCTGTTGCGGTTGCCCGTGGCGGGATCCCGCCCTGGCGCACCATTCCTCTCGTACCGACATCCTCGTGAGCTAGGAGTCCCCGTGGCTGCCACCTGCGACGTCTGCGGCAAGCGCCCGGGCTTCGGCAACTCGATCTCGCACTCGCACCGCCGGACCCCTCGCCGCTGGAACCCCAACATCCAGTCCGTGCGCGCGGTCGTCAACGGCACCCCGAAGCGGCTCAACGTCTGCACGTCCTGCCTCAAGGCCGGCAAGGTCACGCGCTGAGACCGCCTCGCGCGGGCGCGGCGTCTCGTCCGCCCTCAGCGGAAGTGCGCGTGTCCGGACTCGCCCTCGTAGGGCGCGCCCGCAACGGTTACCCCGTCGCCTGACGACACCCGTCCCACGACCCGCCAGCGCGGCGGCAGGTCGACGGACGACGGGAACGTCGCAGCCAACGCGTTGTCGTCGCCACCGGTGACGATCCAGTCGAAGGGCTGCGCGCCGAGCGCCGCCGCCGCGTCACGGATCGGGTCCGGCACATCGAAGGATTCTGGGTCCAGGTCGATCGCCACGCCGCTGGCCAGCGCCACGTGTCCGAGATCGGCCAGCAAGCCGTCGCTGACATCGCACATCGCGGTCGCCCCGAGTGTCGCTGCCTCCGGTCCTGCGTCGTAGGGCACCTGCGGGCGGCGATGGGCCTCGACCAGCACGCGGGGTGAGCGGAACCCCCTGGACAGCACGCGGAACCCGGCTTCCGCCCAGCCCAGTCGTCCGCAGACGGCGACGACGTCGCCGGGCCGGGCACCGGCCCGCGTGACCGGCGCCTTCCCCCGGAGGTCCCCGAGCGCCGTCACCGCAACCACCACGACGTCAGCCCGGACCACGTCGCCGCCCACGACGGAGACGGCGAGCGGTTCGCACTCCTCTCGTAGGCCGTCTGCGAGACCGAGCACCCAGTCGGCCGGCAGATCAGGCGGCACGCCGAGGCCGACCAGCACGGCCGTCGGCACGGCGCCCATCGCCGCCACGTCGGCCAGGTTCTGGGCCGCCGCCTTGCATCCGACGTCCGCCGCTGCGGACCAGGCGCGGCGAAAGTGCCGGTTCTCGACGAGCAGGTCCGTCGTCACGACCACGCGGGAGTCCGGGGCCGCCACGACCGCAGCGTCGTCACCGGGCCCGACCAGCACGCCCGGACCCTGCGGCAGCCTCGCCGTGACCGCAGCGATGAGCCCGAACTCGCCGAGGTCGGCGACCTTCTCAGACATGGAACTCCCTCGATGATCGGGCCAGGCTGTAGGTTTGCCGCGACGTTCCCGACATCTTCGCCCAGGAGCTTGGAGGACGCCCGTGGTGGTCCAGGCCTACATCCTCATCCAGACCGAGGTCGGCAAGGCGGCCGACGTCGCGCGGGAGATCGCCGAGCTGGATGGCGTGACGCTCGCAGAGGACGTCACGGGTCCGTACGACGTCATCGTCCGTGCCGAGGCCCGCAACGTCGACGAGCTCGGCAAGCTCGTGGTCGCCCGCGTCCAGGGCGTCGAGGGCATCACCCGCACCCTGACGTGCCCGGTCGTCCACATCTGACGACGTCCGCACGCCGACGCCCGCCGCGCCCGCTCAGCATCGGCGCCGCGGGCGTCGGCATGCTCATCCTGTTCGGCTGCGGCTTCGGTGCCGTCGACGTCGAGCAGTACGACCTCTCGCCGGGCACCGAACAAGCATGCGCCGCGCTCGTCGAGGATCTGCCCGACGTGGTGTCCGACGCCGTGCGGCGCGACGTCGAGTCCGAACCTCCGGGCGTCGCCGCATGGGGCGAGCCGCCGATCGTGCTCCGCTGTGGCGTCGAACTCCCGGGCGAGTACCGGCCCGACGCTCAACTGCTGGACGTCGACGGCATCGGCTGGCTGCCCGTCGACGGGGAGGGCGGCACCTTCTTCACCGTCGCCGACCGCGAACCGTTCGTCGAAGTGGCCGTCCCCGACGACTACGCTCCCGAGGCCGAGGTCCTCGCCGACCTGTCATCCGCGATCACTGCGAACGACCTCTGACGCAGGGTGTGGCCGAACGCTGCGCGGGCTCCGCGATCCATGGCGGTGACGCATGCCATGGATCGCTCTTTAGACGCCCGCTCCGCGTTCGGCCACACCCTGTCGCTCACGGCGCTAGCGCAGGCCGGTCGGGCGGGCCAGCGCCGTCGTCAGCAGGCGGTCGACGAGCCCGGGGTAGTCGAGGCCGGTGGCCGCCCACAGCAACGGGAACATCGAGGTGGGCGTGAAACCCGGCATCGTGTTGACCTCGTTGACCAGGAGCGAGCCGTCGTCGCGGAGGAAGAAGTCGACGCGGGCGAGGCCCTCGCACGACAGCGCCCGGAATGCTTGGGCTGCCATCGCGCGAACCTGGTCGGCGACCTCGGTTCGCAGGTCGGCAGGCACGTCCAGCGCGACGTGCTCCTCGTCGAGGTACTTGGCGTCGAAGTCGTAGAACTCGTGGGTCTGGTCGACTCTGATCTCACCGACGACACTCGTGTCGGGCGGGGCGCCCGTGCGGCCTTCGAGAACGCCGCACTCGACCTCGCGACCGCGGACCGCCTCCTCGACGATCACCTTGGGATCGTGCCGCCGGGCCTCCAGCAGGGCCGCCTCGAGCCCTCCCGGGCCGTTCACCTTGGTGATGCCCACGCTGGATCCCGCCCGCGCGGGCTTGACGAAGACCGGCCAGCCAAGCCGCGCCACCTCGGCAGCGACCCGGTCCTGCTGCGACTCCCACGCCCCGGGCTCGACCAGTGCGTGGCGGCAGACCGGAAGACCGCTCGCAGCCAGCACCAGCTTCATGAAGTGCTTGTCCATCCCGACCGCCGAGGCCAGCACGCCGGATCCCACGTAGGGGACGCCCGCGAGCTCGAGCAGCCCCTGCAGCGTGCCGTCCTCGCCGTACGGGCCGTGCAGCAGCGGAAGGACGACGTCGACCTCACCGATGGCGTGCGGCACATCGCCCGGCTCGCACACCGTGAGCTCCGCCGAGCCCGGTGTGCTAGGCAACACGACCGTGCCGCCCTCGTCGGCCACCTCGGGGAGCCGGCCGTCCGTGATCGCCAGCCGCGCGGGATCGCCCGCACCGAGCACCCAGCGCCCCTTCGAGGTGATGCCGATCGGCACCACCTCGTACCGCTCGTGGTCGATCACCTGCAGCACACTGCCGGCGGTCACGCACGAGATCGCGTGCTCGGAGCTCCGGCCGCCGAAGACGACGGCGACCCGGACCCGGCGGGGCTCGTGCTCGCTCACCGGCGCGACCCTACCCGCTCCTGGCCGTCAGAATCGGGCCCATGGCCGACCATCACGCTTTCGCACCCGCCACGATCGCCGTCCACGCCGGGCGTCCGGACCGAGCACCCGGTGAGCCGTTGTCCGTACCACCGGTGCTCACGTCGACCTTTGCCGAGGGCGGCCGGATCGGGTACTCGCGGGAGGGCAACCCCACCTGGACGGCGTTGCAGGAGGCGATCGGTGCCCTCGAGGGCGGGCGCGCCGTCGCCTTCGCGTCGGGCATGGGCGCCGTGGCATCGGTCCTCGACCCGTTGCCTGACGGTGCCGTCGTCGTGGTGCCCCGGCATGCATATAACGGGACGCTGGAACTGCTGGCGGAGCTGAGCGTCGCTCGCGGATACGAGGTACGGCGTGTCGACATCGCCGACACCGAGCAGACCGTCGCCGCGCTCGATCGCGCGACGCTGTTGTGGGTCGAGTCGCCGACCAATCCGATGCTGGAGGTGGCGGACCTTCCGGCCCTGTTCTCGGCGGCCCGCGAGCGAGACGTCCGTACCTGCGCCGACAACACGCTCGCGACGCCTCTGAACCAGCGGCCTCTCGACCTCGGCGCCGACCTCGTCGTGCACAGCGTCACGAAATACCTCGCCGGACACTCCGACGTCCTGCTGGGTGCGGTTGTCACCCGCGACGAGCCGCTCCATGACCATGTCGTCGGTCACCGCACGCTTTGGGGCGCGGTCCCCGGTCCGGTCGAGGCGTGGATCGCGCTCCGCGGGCTCCGGACACTGCACCTGCGGGTCGAGCGCGCCCAGCACAACGCATCCGTCCTGGCGGGACGCCTGGCTGCACATCCCGGCGTTGAACGGGTCCGGTATCCCGGCCTGCCCGACGATCCGGGCCACGCCCGCGCGTCGGTGCAGATGCGAGGGTTCGGCGCGATGATCGCCGTCGAACCGCGTGGTGGCGTGGCCGCTGCCGACGCCTTGTGCCGCTCGACGTCACTGTGGGTGGCGGCGACCAGCCTCGGTGGCGTGGAGTCGACGCTCGAACGACGTCGCCGCTGGCCCGAGGAGAGCCCGTCCGTCCCCGAGAGCCTGGTGCGCCTGTCGGTCGGCATCGAGGACGTCGACGACCTCTGGACCGACCTCGCCAACGCCCTACGAGCCGTAACGTAGGCGCGCGATTACCCGCAACGTAGGCGCGCGATTACCCGCAACGTAGGCGCGCGATTACCCGCAACGTAGGCGGGAGTGCCAGGACGCTCCGGCGGGGGCCGACACGAGGCGCGGGAATGGCAGGACCGTAGGCGGGCGTCTAAAGAGCGAATCGTGGCATGCTTTTCGGCCACGATTCGCGGAGCCCGCCGGAGCGTCCTGCCATTCCCGCGCCCACACCCACAGAGGTTCCCGCCAACGGATCAGTGGCGCTCCGGCTTGGCCGTGCGGGTGACGAGGCTGCGCAGCATCTCCATCGGCGTCATCTCGCCTCGAACGACGTAGGTGACGTGCTCGACGATCGGCATGTCGACGCCGACGCGCCGCGCCAGGTCCAACACCGACTCGCACGACTTCACGCCCTCGGCCACCTGTCTGGTAGAACCTGCGATCTCGGCTACGGAAAGGCCCCGACCGAGCTTCTCGCCGAACGTGCGGTTACGTGACAGCGGCGACGAGCAGGTAGCCACGAGATCGCCCAGGCCGGCCAGGCCGGAGAAGGTAAACGGGTCGGCTCCCAGCGCCGCTCCCAGGCGGGCGGTTTCGGCCAGCCCACGGGTGATGACGCTGGCCCGGGAGTTGTCCCCGAAGCCGAGGCCGGCCGCCATCCCGACGGCGAGGGCGATGACGTTCTTGACCGTGCCGCCGAGTTCCGTACCCACCACGTCGGTGTTCGTGTAGGGGCGGAAGTTCGGCGAGTGGCACGCCGTCTGTATCTGCTGGGCCACGGCCTCGTCGACGCAGGCGACGACGCTGGCCGCGGGTTGGCGTTGCGCGATCTCACCGGCCAGGTTGGGTCCGGACACGACGGCGACCTGTTCGGCGCCGACGCCGGCGACCTCGCCGATCACCTCGCTCATTCGCTTGGCCGAGCCGAGCTCGATGCCTTTCATGAGGCTGACGAGCACGGCTCGGGCAGGCATCGACGGCACCCAGGCCGTGAGGTTCTCCCGCAACGTCTGCGACGGCACGGCGAGCACGACCAGGTCGGCGCCTGCGGTCGCGGCGGCGGGATCGGGCGTTGCTCGCACGGCGGGAGGCAGCTCAACGTCAGGGAGGTAGTCGGGGTTCCGGCGGGTGCGGTTGATGGCGTCGCACAGCTCCGCGCGGCGGCCCCACATGGTCACGTCGGTGCCGGCGTCGGCCAGCACGAGCGCGAACGCCGTGCCCCACGACCCGGTGCCGAACACGGCGGCGCGGCTCACTCCTGCTCCCCCGCGGCCGTGTCGGCACGGTTGCCCGCTCCCGGTGCGGCGTTTCCCTTGCCCGGGTTGCCGGTCCGCGGCAGTCCGGCCGGTCCCGGGCTGAACCGGGTAGCTGGTGGAATCTCCCCCCGCAGCTCGGCGAGCCGGGCGGTGATCGCGTCGAGGATCCGATCCGTCGCCTGCCGGAGCGCAGCCGGTGTGATGGGCTGCCCCCGGAGATCGTCGAGATCGACCGGCGGCCCGGCGAGGACCTTGATCGTCTTCCGTGGCAGCAACCGCACCCGTTTCGAGTACGGCGCGAGGATCTCGTGCGGCCCCCACTGCGCGACCGGGATCACCGGACAGCCGGTCTCGAGCGCGACCCGTGCCGCCCCGGTTTTGCCGACCATTGGCCACAGGTCCGGGTCGCGTGTGATCGTGCCCTCGGGGTAGATCCCAACACACTCGCCTGCCTCGACGGCGGCGACGGCGTCGCGGAAGGCCTTGGCCGCGTCTTTCGATTCGCGGTACACGGGGATCTGGCCGCAGGCGGCGATGATCCTCCCGATGATCGGGATCCGGAATACCGCCTCCTTCGCCAGATAACGCGGAGCACGACCGTTGTCCCACAGGAAATGCGCCAACGTCAGCGGGTCCGCGTACGAGATGTGGTTGGGCGAGACCACGACGCCCGTCCCGACAGCCGGCAGGTGCTCGGCGCCGCGCCACTCGCGCCTGGTCGTCGCCATCAACACCGGGCGCACGATGGCGGCCACGAAGCGGTACCAGAAGCCAAGCCGCTGTCTAGGTCCGCCCACGCGTCCTCCTCGTCGTCGCCGCTGATCGGCCGGGACAGTGTGACCCGTACGGCGGGTCGGCGTCGAGCCCGTCGATGCTCACCGTCAGCCCCTGAGACGATTGGCGAGATGAGTCCCTCCGCAACCTGGTCGGTGATCGTGCCGGTGAAGCGGCCCGAGGTCGCGAAGACCCGGCTGGCCGATCTGGCCGGGAGCCGGCGGCCCGCCGTGGCCAGAGCGTTCGCCGTCGACACCGTGGCGGCCGCGCTCGCCTGCCCCGCGGTCGCCGAGGTCGTCGTCGTGACCGACGACGCACAGACGACCGGGGATGTGACGGCACTCGGTGCCGTGGTCGTTGCCGACGCCCCCGATGCGGGACTCAACGCCGCACTGCGGCACGGTGCCGAGGTGGCCAGAGAACGCCATCCGAGCGCTCCGCTCGCCGCCCTGTCCGCGGACCTGCCGGCGCTGCGTCCGGACGAGCTCGCCGCCGCCCTGCGGGCGGCTTCGGCGCACCGGGCCGCGTTCGTCGCCGATGTCGCAGGGATCGGTACGACGCTCTACGCCGTCGCGGCCGGAGTTCCGTTCCGGCCGCGATTCGGTGGCCGCTCCCGCGCGACACACCGTGCCGCCGGCGCTGTCGAGCTCGACCTCGCGGACGTGCCGTCGGTCCGACGCGACGTCGACGACGCCGTCGACCTCTGGGACGCGCTGCGCCTCGGCGTCGGCCCCCGCACGCAAGCGCTCGCAGCACTCCTCTGAGCCCGGCTACGCTCGGCTACCGTGCAGGCGACGGTCGCGACCTTCGATCCGCAGACCCGGTCGGGTGCGGTGTTGCTCGACGACGGGACCCAGCTTCGATACGACGCCGAGGCGTTCGACTCCGGCGGCCTCCGCATGGTCCGCGTCGGCCAGCGGGTGCGGATCCGAACGGATGGAACCGGCCCGGAACTCCGCGTGACCTTCCTGACGCTCGCCACGCTCCCGGACTGACCTGCCGTCCCGGCGATTGATCGCGTCAACCGCGCGATGCGACCCGCTTGGCCGTGGTCTTCCTGGCAGCCGTCGTCTTCTTCACCGCGGTCTTCTTGGCTGTCGCCTTCTTGGCTGTCGCCTTCTTGGCTGTCGCCTTCTTGGCTGTCGCCTTCTTCGCCGTCGACTTCTTCGCGGCGGTCTTGCGAGCGGTGACCTTCTTGGCCGTGGTCTTCTTGGCCGCCGCCGTCTTCTTGGCGGCGGGTGCCTTCTTCGCCGTTGTCTTCTTCGCCGTTGTCTTCTTCGCCGCCGACTTCTTCGCGGCAGTCTTCTTTGCTGGCATGGTCGCCTTCTTCGTAGTGGTTCGCGACCCAGTGGTCGCCTTCTTTGCGGCCGATCGTCCGCCCGACGCGCTTCGGGCCGCGCGCGCGGCCGCGCGCAGGCCCGACGCTGCCACGCGCGTGGCAGACTCGGCCGCCGAGGCAGCGCTTGCCGGCACGACGGAGAGCGAGTCGGCCACGCGCTTGCGGGCCTTACGTGCCCCGCTCACGACGTCCTTGAGCTCGTTGCCCGGCCTGAACTTGACGACGAACTTCCGGCTGGTCTTCACGGCGGCGCCGGTCCGCGGGTTGCGCGCCGTGCCGGCCTTGCGCACCGTCCGCTCGAAGGCACCGAAGCCCGTGATGACGACCTTCTCTCCGGCCGACACGGATCGAGTGATGACGTCGACGACGGAGTCCAAAGCATGCGCGGCGACCTTGCGGTTGCCGCCGAAGCGTTCGGCGAGCTCGTCCACGAGCTGCGTCTTGTTCACCACGTCCCCCAAAGAATGCGGACAGCGGGTGGGTACCCGTCACTGATCGCACGCTAGGGAGAATTTCCCGCCGACACAACGACAAACGCGATTCCGCGGTTGCCGTGTCGGGCGCGTCAGACGGTTGTGCGTGGCAGGTATGACGGTCGAGCGGTCTCGAACGCCTCGATTTCTGCGACGTGTCGCAGGCTCAGCCCGATGTCGTCGAGTCCTTCCATGAGCCGCCATCGGGTGTAGTCGTCGACCTGCATGGGAGCGACGATGTCGACGCATCGCACCTCACGCGCCCGCAGATCCACAGTCACTTCGGTGCCGGGCTCGTTGTCCAGCACCTTCCAGATCAGCTCGATGTCGTCTTGCGAGAGCTGCCCTGTCAACAGACCCTGCTTGCCGGAGTTGCCTCGGAAGATGTCGGCGAAGCGCGATGACAACACGGCGCGGAAGCCGTAGTCCTTCAGCGCCCACACTGCGTGCTCGCGCGACGATCCGGTGCCGAAGTCGGGACCCGCGACGAGCACAGAGCCGGTACGGAAGGCCTGCTGGTTGAGTACGAACGTCTCGTCGCCTCGCCACGCTGCGAACAGGCCGTCCTCGAAGCCCGTCCGGCTGACCCGCTTGAGGTACTCGGCCGGGATGATCTGGTCGGTGTCGACGTTGCTGCGGCGTAGCGGCACACCGACTCCGGTGTGCACGGTGAACCTCTCCACGACGTCAGGCCTCCACGAGCTCTGGCAGGTCGGCCGGTGCGGCGAGTCGTCCGGTCACAGCAGTGGCGGCGGCGACGAGCGGCGAGACGAGGTGCGTTCGGCCGCCACGGCCTTGCCGACCCTCGAAGTTGCGGTTCGACGTCGACGCGCTGCGCTCACCGGGCGCGAGCTGGTCAGGGTTCATTCCCAGGCACATCGAACAGCCGGCTGTCCGCCACTCGGCCCCGGCGGCCAGGAACACCTCGTGCAACCCCTCGAGCTCGGCTTGGGCCCGTACCCGCATGGAACCGGGAACGACGAGCATCCGGACGCCGTCGGCCACCTTGCGCCCCCTGATGACACCGGCAGCCCCGCGGAGGTCCTCGATGCGGCCGTTCGTGCACGAGCCGAGGAACACCGTGTCGACCGCGATCTCGCGTAATGGCGTGCCCGGGTCGAGGTCCATGTACGCCAGCGCACGCTCGGCGGCGTTGCGGGCGCCCTCGTCGGCGAAAGACGCCGGGTCCGGCACACTGGCCGACAGCGGCAGGCCTTGTCCCGGGTTCGTGCCCCAGGTGACGAAGGGTTCGATCTCGTCGGCGCGCAAAACGACCTCCGCGTCGAACACGGCGTCGTCGTCGGTGCGCAGCTCGCGCCACGTCTCAAGAGCCGTGTCCCACTGGGTGCCCTGCGGGGCGTGCGGGCGGTCCTTGAGGTACGCGAACGTCGTCTCGTCCGGCGCGACCATCCCGGCCCGCGCCCCGGCCTCGATCGACATGTTGCAGATGGTCATCCGCGCCTCCACCGACATCGCGCGGATGGCCTCGCCACGGTATTCGAGAACGTAGCCCTGGCCGCCGCCGGTGCCGATCGTCGCGATGACCGCCAGGATGACGTCCTTGGCAGTGACGCCGGGGCGCAGCTCGCCGTCGACGGTGATCGCCATGGTCTTGAACGGCCGCATCGGCAGCGTCTGCGTGGCCAGGACGTGCTCGACCTCGCTGGTGCCGATGCCGAACGCCAGCGCTCCGAACGCACCGTGGGTGGACGTGTGGGAGTCGCCGCACACGACAGTCATGCCCGGTTGGGTCAGGCCCAGCTGGGGCCCGATGATGTGGACGATGCCCTGCTCGACGTCGCCCATCCGATGAAGACGGATGCCGAACTCGTCGCAGTTGCGTCGCAGCGTCTCGACCTGGGTGCGCGACACCGGATCGGCGATCGGCAGCTCGATGCCGATCGTCGGGACGTTGTGGTCCTCGGTCGCGATGGTGAGGTCGGGCCGGCGCACGCCGCGTTCCGCGATGCGCAGCCCGTCGAAGGCCTGTGGGCTCGTCACCTCGTGCACCAGATGAAGATCGACGTAAAGGAGGTCCGGCTCACCCTCTGCCCGGCGGACGACGTGCGCGTCCCACACCTTTTCGGCAAGGGTTCTGCCCATGACCGGTTCCTCCTCACGTCGCCGAGTGGCGCCGTCTGCCGCACGGATGCTCGTCCTCGGCTCGGCGTGGCGCTAGTTGTCATCTCGTATGTTGAGATGGCAATATCGAGTCATGGACAACTCTAGCGGAGTCGGAGTGCTCGACAAGGCGGCGCTCGTGCTGTCGGCACTGGAAGCCGGTCCGGCGACACTGGCGAACCTCGTCAACCACACCGGGCTGGCCCGCCCGACGGCGCACCGGCTGGCGGTGGCGCTCGAGCACCACCGGTTGGTCTCGCGCGACCTGCACGGCAGGTTCATCCTCGGGCCGCGCCTGGGTGAGCTCGCGACGGCGGCCGGCGAGGACCGGCTGCTCGCCGCCGCGGGCCCGGTCCTGGCCCGTCTCCGCGAAGCCACGGGCGAGAGTGCACAGCTGTTCCGCCGGCAGGGCGACCACCGGATCTGCGTCGCCGCCGCGGAGCGACCCACCGGCCTGCGGGACACGATCCCGGTCGGGGCCACCTTGACCATGCTGGCCGGCTCGGCGGCGCAGATCCTGCTGGCCTGGGAGGAGCCCGAGCGGATGCACCGCGGCCTACAGGGAGCCCGGTTCACCGCCACCATGCTCGCCGCAGTCCGGCGCCGCGGCTGGGCGCAGAGTGTCGCCGAGCGCGAGCCCGGTGTGGCCTCGGTGTCGGCGCCCGTGCGGGCATCGAGCGGCCGCGTGGTGGCGGCGGTGTCCGTCTCCGGCCCGATCGAGCGGCTCACCCGCCAGCCGGGTCGCATGCACGCCGCCGCGGTGCTGGGCGCCGCCGAACGGCTCACCACCGTCCTGCGCAGCGCGGAGGACTAGCCCTGAGGTAGACCAAACCCCTCCGACCGGGACGGTCGAAGGGGTCTGCCGTAGCCCCGACGGGATTCGAACCCGCGCTACCGCCTTGAGAGGGCGGCGTGCTAGGCCGCTACACAACGGGGCCGTGCGACGAGCGTCGCGGAGCGGAACGTTACCGGAGCCCGGGATCGGTTCCAAATTGCGCTGGGGTACCAGGACTCGAACCTAGACTAACTGAACCAGAATCAGTCGTGCTGCCAATTACACCATACCCCACCAGATCGGACGCCCAGGGCGCCCGATCGCCCCGAAAGGATACCGGTCGCCGGACCGCCTCTCCAACCCGCCCGGCCCGCGACGACGAGCGTCACAAGGCGAGATCGATCACGCTATCCACCCGGCCCGGCGCCGGCGGTGATCAGGTGACGCCGTCTGGACTCGTCGCTCGGGCGAGCGCCGCGTCCAGCCTGGCCAGCGCGCGATCGCGACCCAGAAGCTCCAGCGACTCGAACAACGGCGGTGACACCCGCCGTCCAGTCACCGCGACCCTCAGTGGCCCGAAGGCGTGCCTGGGTTTCAAACCGAGACCGTCCACGAGTGCCGCGCGAAGTGCCGCCTCGATCGCATCGGTCTTCCATTCACCGAGTCCAGCCAGCGTGTCGCGCGCTGCGGCCAGCGCAGGCTCGGCGTCGGGCACCAGCATGCGCTCGGCGGCTTCGTCGTCGCCGAGCACGTCACCCTCGGCGAAGAGGAAGCCCAACATGCCGACAGACTCGTCCAGGACCGTCATCCGCTCCTGAACCAGCGGCGTCGCGGCCCGCAGCACGGCCATTTGATCCTCCGACGGCGATGCGGGCAGCACACCGGCCGCCTGCAGGTACGGCACCATCCGGCCGGCCAGGTCCTCCGGGGCGAGCCGTCGCAGCCAGACCCCGTTGATCGCCTCGGCCTTCCTCAGGTCGAACCGCGCCGGGTTCGGGTTGACTCGCGTCACGTCGAACGCCTTGGCCATCTCGTCGAGGGAGAAGATCTCGCGATCGTCGCCGATCGACCAGCCGAGCAGCGCCAGGTAGTTCAAGAGGCCCTCGGGCAGGAACCCGCGATCGCGATACAGCTGGAGCGACGACGTGGGATCACGCTTGGAGAGCTTCTTGTTGCCCTCGCCCAGGACGAACGGCAGGTGCCCGTAGCGCGGCAACGGCCCGCCGGCGACGCCGATCTCGTGCAACGCCTCGTGCAGGACGATCTGCCGGAAGGTCGACGAAAGGAGGTCTTCACCTCGCAGCACATGGGTGATTCCCATGAGCGCGTCGTCCACCGGGTTCACCAAGGTGTACAACGGCCGGCCGTTGGCCCGGACGAGCACGTAGTCGAACACGTTGTCCGCGTCGACCGTGACGACGCCTCGCACCAGGTCCTCGACGGAGATCGCCCGGTCGGGCATACGCAGACGTACCACCGGTTCGCGTCCCTCGGCACGGAACGCGGCAACCTGCTGGGGGCTGAGCGACCGACAGTGGCCGTCATACCCGCTCGGCCTTCCCGCAGCCCGCGCGGCCTCCCGGCGCTCGTCGAGCTCCGCCTGGCTGCAGTAGCAGTGGTAGGCGCGCCCCGACTCCAGCAACCGGGCGACGACGTCGCGGTAGACGTCGTGCCGCAGCGACTGGCGGTACGGGCCGTGCGGGCCGCCGACGTCGGGGCCCTCGTCCCATTCCAGACCGAGCCACCGCAGTGCGTCGAGCATGGCGAGATAGGACTCCTCGGAGTCCCGGGCTGCGTCGGTGTCCTCGATCCGGAGCACGAACTTGCCGCCGTAGTGGCGGGCGAAGGCCCAGTTGAACAGCGTCGTGCGGATCAGACCGACGTGCGGGTTCCCGGTCGGCGAGGGAGAGAAGCGGACCCGGACGTCAGCCGGTGCGACATCTCCGAGCACGTAGTCGTCGGACGTGCGCGTGCCGTCGGTCACGTGAGATCACCTGGGTGTGAGAGGTGGGGACGTTCGAGGGTATCGCTCGGCAGACTGGAACCCGCCGGCTACGGCCCACATCACTCGTCGCCAAAAGGCCGCATCTCCGTGCATTAGCGGCCACATTTCCGTCCGATCTGGTCCGGAGTAGTCGTGCTCGGCGATTGAACCTCAGCTCGAGGCGACGACCCGGTTGGTCAGCGCGCCGATGCCCTCGACCGTGACGGTGACCTCGTCGCCGGCCACGATCGGGCCGACGCCGGACGGCGTACCGGTGAGGATCACGTCACCGGGCAATAACGTGAAGGCCTCGCTGGCATAGGACACCAACGCGGCCACGTCGTGGATCATCTGCGATGTCCGCCCGGACTGGCGCAGCTCGTCGCCGACCGTGCACGTGACGGCGAGGTCGGCCGTGTCAAGGTCGGTCTCGATCCACGGCCCGAGCGGGCAGAACGAGTCGAAGCCCTTCGCCCGAGCCCACTGCCCGTCGCGCTCCTGCAGATCGCGAGCCGTCACGTCGTTGCCGCAGGTGTACCCCAGGACGACCTCGGCCACGCGGGCGCGGGGCACGTCGCGGCAGACCCGGCCGATGACCACGGCCAGCTCGGCCTCGTGGTGGACGCTCTGCGACTGGGTAGGCAATACGACCGGCTCCCCCGGCCCGATCACCGACGTGTTGGGCTTGAGGAACAGCAGTGGCTCGGCCGGGATCTCGTTGCCCAGCTCCGCGGCGTGCTCGGCGTAGTTACGCCCGACGCCGACGACCTTGCTCCGCGGCAGCACCGGAGCGAGCAGGCGGGCGTCGACGAGCGCCACCTTCTCCCCCGTCAGCCGGATCGGCCGGTAGAGCGGGTCGCCCTCGAGGACGGCCAGCACCGTCTCGCCGGTCTGCTCCTCCCCCACGGCGGCGAAGCGGGGCTCCTCGTCGGTCGTGAACCTCGCGATGCGCACGGCGCGAGCGTACCGGCGCCTCCCAGGGGTTGATCACATCGACCACCCTGCCCTGCGCTCCGCCCGG